>RCUE01000004.1_pt1 | contig 346562 bp, 306 predicted proteins | sample 2166111 | NCBI WGS metagenome assembly RCUE01 (sample SAMN09930795, study PRJNA488358) | compost metagenome | feature: garden; material: soil; isolation source: compost soil in phenylacetonitrile-enriched culture | place: Germany: Experimental Botanical Garden Goettingen | collected 2016-01-27 | reverse complement strand
GAAGAGTCCTGTCTCAGAAAGCAAAAAACCCGCCATAGGCGGGTTCTTCTAAATATGGTGCCCGGACTCGGACAACCGGTGCTTGCACCGGATTGAACAACGCTTTAGCGTTGGCCCGCAGGGTGAGGCCTCTGGCCGAATAATCGAACGTGTTCGATGAAGAGTCCTACCCCAGAAAGCAAAAAACCCGCCATAGGCGGGTTCTTCTAAATATGGTGCCGGACTCGGAATCGTAGTTTTTATTAAATATATGAAAAAAATGTAAAATAATCATAATGACCTTAAAAATACCAACAAATGTACCATCAATTTATAAGCATGATTGCAAATATAGTCAATTATATTCAATTGGTTATGACAACATACTCTGCCAAACCTCACTGAACAATCGTCAAGTCTGGACTGATTGCTCCTCTGCTTTTCCCTGCTCTATTCAATAGATTACCGTCATCAAATCCGATATGTTTACTCATAACATATCAAAGCGATAAGTAAAGCCAGAAGGATAGATGCCACATGACCAAAGCGGAGATCGCCAGCGCTGTTAATGAATGGTTCAACATTGAGAACTACAGCGTCCTGCAAAATTTGACAGTGGAACAGCTTTTCCAAGAGATAGAGAACAGGATTGTCGCCTATCGTATGGAACAAAATCGGGCTGAGTTGTCTCCCGAAAACCTTAGTAGGCATCAGAAATATTACGAAGAGTTGATTGAAGGTAAAGTCGTCTTTGGTGATGTTTTCGGTGGACCAGAAAAAAGACTATCTTCCAGCTATGCCATCAAGCCTGTAACACACCAAGGGCTATGGGAAGTGGCGGGTTATGTTGCGGCTTTCGATAAATACGTTAACCCGGAAGGAAAACCCCTACCTAATATGGAAGTCTCGCACTACCTGAAGGAAGCCGAGGTAAACAACGAAGGGCTGATGCTGGTTCAAATTAATCTGGCAGAAACATCACCCGAAGAAATCATCAATCACCTGAAAGTCATGGTTCCTGAGTGGAAACAGCAGCTTCAGGCTCCTGAGCCTCCAGCCAGAGATTTTCGCTTTGGGGTCAGCAACCTCAAGAGAATACTCGATTACAACATCATTCCCATCATGGATTTGCTGTTCTGGGCGCAGGATGAAGAGGTCAGGATTGGTATGCCACAACTGACCAGCTTTTTATACCCTGATGAGTTTAAAGACGGTATCCGTGATGTAGATAAGGTGAAGTCAACAGATCATCCTCTGGCAGTTAAGTATCTGACAAACCTTGCTCACTATCGCTCTTTTGTCGATTTTACATATAGATACGACGACAGAAGACACTGGAATATTCAGGATCTAATCAGAGCGGAACTTGGTAAGGATGAGCAATCCGATCAGGACTGATCTTCCAAAAGGCGGTGTTTTGCGCAATGTAAATATCGCCTATATTCACTAAGGCTGAACATACCCTATTTTTCCCACTCCAAAAATCTGCGTAAAAAGCTTATCCCTGAACGTCCCTCCTAAATCACAAGAAAAATCCATACAATTATCTCATCGAACAACACACCATAAAACGAAATATCATAGTTATTACGGGAAAAATAATGGAGGTAAATATGATTCAAACCAATAAAGAAAAACACCCGAAACTTATCCGGTTGCCGGAAGTAATAAGAAAAACTGGATTTGGTAGGACATGGATTTATGAGCTTATAAAGGCTGGAAGATTTCCAAAGCAAGTAAAGATAAGTGAAAGGTCTATTGCTTTTATTGAAAGTGAGATTGATGAGTGGATTGAAAAAATGATTGCGAAATCTCGCTGTGTATCTGAATTTAAACATTTTAAATAAAAGGAGAATATATGAAAAGTAAAAACGTACTGCCTTTTGTGGTGACTGTTACGAATGATGAGACAGAAGTATTTATGGAAATGGCGATCAATAACTTTAGAAAACATCTTCAGGCCATGATTGATTGTATGGGAAATGATTATGAGCGTCACTTTAAAGACAGGCGCTATATTGAAGAAGTGATTGCTAAAGTGATCGAACGAACAAAACAAGAGTTTGCTGAATCAATGAAAGATAATAAAGGAAAAGAATATTACCTGTTCTTAGATGAGGTTCGAAGGAATCTGAGAGTTATTTATTTGGCGTATCGTAAAAACTATTAATAGGAGATAAATATGGACGAAAAAAGTTTAGATTGGAATGAAATACCAGTAAAAATAACCGCGAGTAATCCTGAGACAGCAAACTTTACTACTGATGTTATAAATACCTATAACGAGTTAATACATTACTTATACTTTAATCTAAGTGAAGATGTATTTCTGAAGAAATTGATGGATGGGTTTTACAGGGAGATATTCATAATGGATATTATTAATCTCAAGCTACATGAATGGCTTGAAAGTTCTGAAGAGATAAAGATTAAATACATATCAGTCCCAGAGGTTAAAACTATACTAAGTAGCTATCATGAGTTTTTGATTAAATGCTTTAATGGTGATGGTTATGTTCGTTATTACAAAAAAGTAGAAATCAGCGCAAATAAACAGTCTGTGATGTGATATAAGAGGTAATGAGATGAGTGAAAAACTGATAAAAGAATCAAGAAAAGTATTCCTGCACCTTGCTGAGTTATTTTATGAAATGAGAATAAATACGCTGAAGGAAACACGGCCTAATGAAGCAGAGATGTTAATGGTAGATGATGCCTTCATGGAAGGTATTTATAAAGAGTGCATTAAAAATGCAAGTGCTACTTTTAAAAAAGCAGCCAGAGCTGAGTATTATGAGCAAGGGCATTCAGTAAAAATGGTTGATAAGGAGGTGGTATTGATAACACTGCGTGTTAATCATAAAAGAAGATGAGCATATAAGTTTCAAAAATATAGTCCTGTTTAGCCCCACATATGGGGCTGGAAATAATAAACCAATAAATATCATTTTAAAATGAGGAATCATTATGTCTAAAAATATTGAAATTAAAAATACATCTACTGAGCTGTTCTATGATCTGGCAAAGCGTTCTTTCGAAGCAAGCTGGAAAACAATGCAAGATATGTGTAGTGACAGCATTTCGCACCTTGTTGATGACGCTGATTTTATGAGCGCATTTATACGACTCACTATTAATCATATTTGTCATAACTTTGAGAAGTTTACTACACAAGAAGGAAATCAAGGAAACCTTACAGAGGTCAACTTTGAAGAGGTTGCAGAACGGCTTGTGCGTAATGCTTGGGTGTTTTGTTAATACTAACTGTTTTTTTATTGAATACTAAAAATCAAAAAAGAGGATATAGATGAAGAAAGATAATCTGAGTAAAAAAGATGAAACAATGATATTCGCCATTTCAGCAACGCTAATGTTGTATGTGGACAGGATATACAGCATGGCAAGTGTAAACAAAGATGATGCAATGATTTATGTAAATGATGAAGATGTTGTTGAGTTTGCACTACGAATCCACATGAAGGAAGTATTAACTGAGTTTGAGTATTACAAGGCTGCTTATGGTACAGGAAAGGAAAAGTATGAATATATAAATATAACAGAGCTATTAAAAAGGGTGATGTTTTTTCATGATTTATATGTCAAGGATATGTTGATAAGAAATATAGAGTCGGGACGATCTTTTGATGATTATAGTGTTTTGGACTGGGATATGGACATAAATAGATAATATCAGTAATGTTATTCAGAGGGATACATGAGTATATCTAAAATGTGTTACCGGAATGGATTCCGGTAATACTTACTCTGACTATATGAGGTGAAACTAGTTTCTGATGAAGTGACCTATTAGCGAATAAGCAAGTGAATTTTTGGAACGCACTTAAAAGTTAATAGCCAGTTGATAAGATAATTTTTAGTATTAAAAACCACTTGCATCGTAATTTATGAAACCTATTTTCGATTTTTAACTTAATTGACATGTTAATGAACAATGTTATATGTAAATAATAAAGTCTGATAAAAAAATAAATAAGGTTCATATAAAAAGACTTACTCTTTTTAGTAGAAGACTGAAGGGCGCTTGTGAGAGGTTTCAATTAGTAACTATATAAGAAAGGAGGTTTCAATGAAAAAAAGAACAGTAAGACTCTTGTCATCACTCAAAGATAATAAATTATATCGATACTTTGATGAACACTTTAACGTTATTACATGCATTAGTGTCATATTTGTCATTGTATGGAACATCTACTTTTATGCTTAAAACCTCCCTTTAGGGAGGTAGACTATTATTTAATAGTGTTATACTGAACATCACTGACTGGGTTTTTACTCTTGGAATAATCTACTACAGAAATACCAACCAGAATAAAGTAAATGACTCCAGCAACAATAAGAAAGAAAAGTAGTGGTTTTTTGAGAGCATCATTTTCACCTTTTCTGTTCGGGTGCTTTTTGTTCCAACCCCATAGGATTAAATTTACTACTACGAAAAACAGAAAAAAAATTGCAGATTTTGGGTGATCTGAATAGATTATATCGAATAGGTCAGTCATATCTTTCTCATATTCGTATCGTAAGAATTAAAGTGAAAAGCATAGCCGACAATATTACATTGGCGGCTTTTAATAAAAAATGTAATGAGATTAAATCTGGAAATCTTCCAGTGTTTTACCTGCTTCAATAGCAACAGCGATCACTTTAGGAGTACGGCCCTGACCCGTCCAAGTCTGTTCATTACCGTTTTCATCTGTATATTTGTATTTAGCAGGGCGTGGAGCACGGGGTGATTTGGTTTTAGGCTTAGTGGAACCTACCGCTGAAAGTAGCTCCGCAGGATCGATACCATCTTCTAACAGTTTCTGGCGGAAGGCTTCAAGCTTAGCCTGACGTTGTTCTTGTTTTTTAAGGGCTGCATTTTCATCTTCACGGCGCTCATCCACGATAACAGAGAGTTTTTCCAGCATTTCTTCAAGCGTTGTCAGATCTGTTTCACGAGCCTGTGCGCGAAGTGTACGAATATTGTTCAGTACCTTTAATGCTTCACTCATACTATGCCATCCTGTGTTTGAAATGGGGGAACGAAGGGTGTGCAGTATTGTCTGATGATCGATTTAAAACACACCAACATATTAATATTATAGTAAATATTAGCATTAGAGCAATCTATTAGAACCATTTCAAACGAAAAGCGGAGGATCGATTTATAGGGCCATTTTTCGTTGTAGTTGACTTGATGGTTCGAACTCTGACGAAATGTTAGAAAGTTGCTCAAGACTTTGCTCAACAGAACGCTGGAACTCAAGAGCCGCTTCTGTGCGCTGTTTTATGAGCAGAGCGACGAGTTCATCAGGGCTTTTCTCGAGTAATGACTTTCGGTAGATAATGGACTCCTGTACTTTTTCAAGCTTTCTTGATGCAAGGGCTGATGCGTGACTGACAGGGTTGAGTTCTTCAATAAATTTTTCGAGTAGTGATTTTCTCTTCCTGTCTAATCTCAGAAGTTCGGTATGCGCCGATTTAAATTTCTTGGCTTCACTCAACGGTGAACCATCGGTTCTTAGCCTGCGATATTCCTCTTTGTATTCAGACATCGTTGGATATTGTTTTAATGTATTAATGGTGTTCAGATACTGAATTAAATCGTCGTTATTTAACTTTACTTTCCTCATATATACCTCGTAAATAAAATAGTGGATATATTTATATTACGAGATATAGTGTAAGTGTCAAATATAACCGGGAAATAAGAATGATAATATTCAGATGAAAACTATATTCTTTCTTCTTGATCAACATCTTCAGGATAATCAACAAAAATGTCATCTTCTGAAACAGAGTCCCAGTCAATATCTTCGTCGGGAGTAGAAAGTAAAGGTTTATCATCTCCTTTATCGATGGGTTTTTCTGCGTTGTTTGTAAGTACCGTATCTTTATAAACGGTGACGAATACGTCTTCTATACCTTCACTGGCCGTTCTCAGCGACTTCTTAACATATTCTTTCCTTGTGGCATTTAATGTTCTGTACTGGCCTTTCAGAAAGAGATTTGCGTTTATCATGGTATGCTTCCCTTCTTTGACCAGAATGCCTTTATTTATTAGCTTATTCCAGCATTTACATACGTTAGATTTGCTCATATTAAGCTCTTCTGCGAGTGCCGACTGAGATATACTGGCAATGAGGTTTCCATGCTGCATGAGTTTACATAAGCGGATCATTATTGTGTATTCTGCACCAGACATATTTTTCCCTAGCTTTTCCAGATTATCAAGAAAAGCATGAACATAGGCTATTCCCGGTTGAATATCAGAACTTCTCTCTTTTTTTACATTTACGGTTATTTTATCTTTTCTGTTTCTGTTATAAAAACTGTAAATCTCCAGTTTCTGTTTGTCCGTGAAATGATTTCTGCTTATATATTCTTCCACCTCTTCACTGCTGGAGGTCATTATTGTATTGTAATCAATGCTCATCGGTTATCCTTTTATTGTTTTTATGTTTATTCTATATAATGCAGGATGTACTTTTGTCAAAAATAAATGTGAAAAAAGGAAAAATAATACACTTTTGCGAAATAGCGTTCACTTCTTTCCGGGTGTTTTAACTATAAAAAAGTTTCCACAGAAGAAATTTTGGTTTCCGTACAGGAAACTTCGGTTTCCACAGAAGAAACTTAAATTTCCGTACAGGAAACTTTTTCCGTGAAATCTCTTTTAAATATAATAGGTTACACCTCCTTAATACTATAATATGTTTAATAACCTTAACGGGGAGTGTGCCGGTTAAATGGCACCGTCTATTTTTCTACTTTGTTTTTACTTGATGTTATGGACAGCAAGTGATTGTTTTATACAATCACGAAGCGCTGCTGATTTTTTAGTAAATATACAATTGTTTTTCCTCTACGTTATAGCGGCTACGCCGCAATTCTTTATGGATAAATCCATCATTAACAGGGATGAACCCTGTTTCAGCAGTGTGATTGTCTTGAGCAATCACTAAGTGCTGCTTCTATGAATATAGTTTTCCTATGCGTTTAAGAGCAAATACTATATCTTTTAGTGCTAATGCTGTTATGAAATATAGGATCGAAAATATTTAATCATGAATAAAAGAATAGATGTTGATCCTTTTGGCTTTACTCTAAAACATAGCAAGGACCATTGTTAAATCGTTAAATGTATTTTACAGAGTTAGGGCGTAGCCGTGCGTCAGCACATGAGCTTTAGCTCATAAGAGATATATCTTTTCAAAAGAATAAGAAAAAACAGGTAAAACGTTTATTAAATGAGTTAAATTTGATTTTTACCGATTCGATATGGTATTAAATAATAAAAAAAAGGAAAATAAAGAATGAACAACATTAAGATTATTACGCTCTTTCATACAAATAAAAAAAATACCATTTATGACTTGTATTGTTAAAGATGTTTAAGAGAATGAACAAGTAATAAAACTCACTTTGCAAAATGGTGATAATATTCATGTCAAAGATTATGACTATTTCTTCTTATCAGAATCAGCACATGAGTGTGATCAGGAACGAATGATTAATACATATAGAAGATTGATTTCTGAACTGAGCCAAGTTAGCGAAGAAACAATAGAGTCCTTAGTTCCGAAGATATCGAATAATATGAAAACCAATTTCCCGGCAAGCGGTGTGAGTGCTTTGGAAGATGATTGAAAAATCTGAATGGTAGCCATTCCATAGGAAACAGCATATTAAAACATGCGTTGCATACAGGTTTTTGCAACACCATATCGGAAGATAGCTACGTTACCTGAGATCTAACAATCTCTGTCTGCGTAATGGTCGACAGGGTATTACCTGTTCCGACCTATACCTTTCTATCTCCATCCATGTGCAAACAGCTACTGACATGGCTCTTCGTGCACATTACACCACTTATTGATCGATATGAAAGATCAATAAATTTCTTTTGATAGGCTCAAGCTATTGAATGGGCATCAATTGATCGGTGTTTTAATTGTTTATATCGATCGATTGTGTATTTATGATAGCTTAAAACTATCAAATGATTTGAATTCGATCGATACAAACGATATGACGAACAGAAAAATAAATTGAATCCTATCAATTGATTAATGCTTTTTTCAGCCCAGAGAGACCAACCTATGGGTAGGGCTGTCTTTGACATAAAGTTTCAACACATTGGGGATAGATATGAAATTACGGATAGTGATGCCACTGGTACTGTCTGCTGCCGCACTAACAGGTTGCCAGCAGCTCAACGATGGCGTGAATACAGTTAATGGAGCAATCAGTTCTTCGTTGTCTTCAGTAGGTAAAGCGCTGGGGGAAACTGCCACCACTCAAAGCCTTGGCCCGGTATCGTCTGTATCTGGCCTTGGTGCTGTCTGCAAAGACTATGAAGAAAACGCAATGGCAGCAGAGAAAAAATGGACGGGAAAACGGATCTCAATCGCAAATGCGACTGTTCTTGAAGTTACGAAAGGCAGAAGTGCCAGCGACATGATGACAGAAATGCCCAAATCAGCACCTAACTATTATCTGCTCTTTAAAACAACCGATACCAGCTACTGCGGCGGGATGGTCTGGCTGGATTACTACTCCGGTATTGATAATGCAGTTCTTACTTATAAGAAAGGCCAGAAAGTCAGTGTCACTGGAACAGTCAACAACTTCGAAGTCCGTGGATTCGCTACCGTCAACAATGCCGATATGCCAGTTCGTCTGGTTGTTCTGAAAAACGGCACTATCAGTCACAAAAAGGGATAAGAACCATGCGTAAATTTTTAGCCATTGCGGGCCTTACAGTGTTGTTATCAGGCTGCGGTGAAAAAGGTGATTTTGAGAAAGCTATCAATGCGAAGATTTCACATTCAAAGCTGTGCTACTCCTTGCAGGATAATGACATTGTGTTCAATAAGGGCTTCCCCATCCGGGTCAACCATGGCTACCGTTCAGCGGGGTATAGTGCCAGTGATGAAATATTGAAAGGTCTGGCTAATCAGGGGCTGCTTGATGTTTCTCAACAAGCTAATGGTTTCAGTAGTGTCGATGTTCTGGAAGTAACAGACAAAGGCCAAGCGGTTGAGTTTTGGGATCGTAAAGATGGTGCCTGTATTGGTCATCGTGCGGTTGCTGAGATAAAGGAATGGACTGAACCGGGAAACGGTAATCAGAAAATTGTTCGCGTGTCTTATACATGGAAGTTGGCGGATGTTCCTGCATGGGTGGACAAAAAAGCGTTCTCCAGCGTCAAGGGTATGAATGAACCTGAAGAGAGCATGATTAATCTTGTTAAAACCAGCAATGGCTGGAAAGCGATCTAAGGGGCTATCATGGAAAACAAAACTATTCAGTGTCCTTTTTGCCTAAAAGAAAGTCAGAGAGGCGTCCATGTCTGCACCGGCTGCATGGCGACGGTTCTGTATGGAACCTACCCCGGTTGGTATGCTTTCGTTGTTATAGTATTGACCTTCGGCCTGTCTATTCTGATCGGAATGTCTACAGGTATGGCGGGAGCTACTATCAGCCTACCAATAATTGCGGCTGTTGGGTTTGCCGCAGGTAAGGCAATGTTCTCTGATAATGTTGTGTTCAGGAGAAGAATGTAGAACGGAGATTATTGTATTATGGGCGAAATAAACTATCGCCCATAATGCATCAAACTAAAGACCATTTCTTGCTGATTTGATGTCCAATAAGTTTATTTTATCAATTTTATCATTGTGAATGACAATAGTGAGTTTTGCCGGGAATTTGAACCTCATCTCACTTATTCTAAATGTCCACAACATTATTTTAAGCAAATCTTCATCGCTTATATTCTTATGTTCTTTTATTCGTGTTATTCCAGAACCAAAGATAGGAACCGAAACGCTTTTTTGAGCATATATACGATTTACCTTGTCCCAGAAATTTATTAAAAAACCCAAGTAATCAGGCATGGTAAGAAACGCTCTATTTTTATCATCAAATTTTGAAAAGGCGGTTAATAAATAATCTTCATTTACGAAGATAGTTCCTAACGAATATTTTTGTTTTTTTCCTATCTTCCTTTGATGGTTGACTTCAAGGATTTCATCTTCATCAAATTTAAAATTTGAAATACGCTCATCTAAATCAGGGATAGAATCTGATAAATGGTTGTCAATATATAAACCATTAAGGGATTTATGAGATATAATATTGTCGTCAACTTGAGTGTCAAAGTATTCATTAAAAGCTATGACCTTGAATCCGTCTTGTTGGAATAGATCTCCAGCTTTCACAGTGACAATACTTCCTTCTACATCTAAATTTACTTCCATAAGGTTATTTGATTTCAACCAAATACCAAAATACAACAATGACAAAATAAATAAGAATATAACACCAAGCGTGATTTTATTTTCTGTAGGAATGTCAATAAAAATCAATAAAAGTGAAAAAATAGTGCTTATTGTTGATGTGTAGTCTGAAAATTTTTTTACTATACGTGTGTCGAAAAAGTTAACTTTTGCCATTTTTTGTGCCAGCTAGGTTGATTTTATGTTGCCTGAATGTGTTTGATATGATTTTTCATAAAAATGTTTACCAAGTATAAAGTATAATGTATTTTTAACAAGTTGGCATCTGTTGTTTAGTGTGAAATGGAGACTGTATGAGCTATCGTAATAAAACATATGTAGCGTTTGCGAGTGAAAATATAAGTTCTTATCGTCTAATGGAGGCGTGGAAAGCAAATGAGAACATTGACTTCAACTTTTTTGATGCACACGACCTTTTTATTTCAAGAGATACGAGCAAACCAGAAACGATAAAGAAAAATCTCCGCGAGCGTATGAAAAATGCTAAACAGGTTGTACTTCTTGGGAGCAGCGATGCGAAGAGAAAAGGTGGTGATGGTGACTCATTCCTTGCGCATGAAATAGATCTCATTATTGAGTTTAATCTCCCTGTGGTCATCGCAAATCTGGATGGTGATAGGAAGGTGGATCGGAATTTTATTCCTAAACCATTACTGGATGCAGACCACTATACTGTCTCTGTTTCGTTCCAGCCAAAAATTATCAAATATGCTTTAGATAACTATTGTGCGACTTATTCTTCAAGCACAAATAAAGGGCCTCATCAATATCCAGATAGCGTCTATAGTGGTTTGAATATTTAATGTGTTATTCTAATGCATTGTAAAAAACCATAGAGAACAACTTACTCTATGGTTTTTTTAATTTAAGACCAATATTGTGTTGTCTTCTAGGTTCCCGTTGGATGAAAGATTAATATTAATTTTTTTACTATAATAGTTTATCATTTACATAATAATTGATTATACCATGAGCCATTTCATCAATGAAATCATCAGCTATTTCAGGGAAGCCGTAGACAAATGAGTGTGTTTCCTTGATTTTAAATATATTGTAGAGATAGCTTTCATTATTATGCGAAACATGTATTGAGGGGAATGGTCTGCCCTTTATAATATTATTAGTAAGTTCGTAATCATTGATGAGATTATATTGGTCTCCTGTTATATCAACAACAATATCATTGATTTCAAGCCAGTAGTGAGTTATCCGATCATTTTTGCCTGTGGCTGCACTTACTCCTTTAATTTCAAGGTCAGGCCATAACATCAGGAAGTGATAAGAAAGAAGCATCGAAGAAAGTTTACAACTCATAACAGGAAAACAGTCTATAACAAGGCTGGTGTTCTTTTTGTCACAGAACTCGATCAGTTTTCGAAACTCTGTCGCTTCTTTTTGGATTTCGACAATCGTTAACAACGCCCGTCCTTAATTGAGTGAGATTATTTATCTTGGTAATATACATAACTGACGGAGAATTTAAAAGAGTATTTTATTATTCTTTGTAGCCGGGTAGTTTTAGCTTTAATCTATTAGATTTTCTGGATGACATGAGAACCATGCAATGAATCTTGTGTATTTTTCGTGCTCTGTAATGGTAGATTCTTGAAGAAGATAGGCCTATAATCAACATGGAAATTTATGTTTTTATAAGGAGTTTTTATGTTTGTGTTTGGTGTTATTAATGATCCTGATTATCCAAATAAACTCACTCAAAAAAGTTATGATGAGATAACTAAACGGTCATATCCATACATTCAGGTTTTTAATCGAGAAAATGCTTCATATGCAATATGCCCTGCGTGTAAAAACCCGGTACGGCTGGTGAATAAAAATAGTAGCGAGAGGATTTCTGGAACGCTGTATGCTATGCATGTTAAGTATAACGTAAAGGATCTCGCAGATTACAATCAATCTGAATATGATGACTGTTATCTCAGGAATCCAGAAAGAATGGATGCTAAGGTTAGAAGAAATTCTTCACAAAATGGATTATCCGAGAAAATAAGAAGTAAATTACGAGAGCATTTTGATTTAGTTGTCGCAATAATGAAGACAGTCACGGGAATAAAATTCAGCGACATTGTTATTGAAGAAATGCTAAATGACTTCGCTTTGAATAAAGGACATACATATAGAGCAATGACTTTATTCAATATTCCTTATGGATTCTTATATATGACCGAGGCACAGGATCTGTATAACTGTCAAGTCAGTGGTAAGATAGTTAATGAAATAAATAAAAACTCCAATCAATTTATATGTAATGGATTTGGTTATATCGGAAGAAAAAACAATATGAAAGGAAATAAAATTATTTTGTTTTTCTCTGACCATAAAATTGATGCGGAAGATAAAAAACAAACTATCAAGCTAAATATTGCAGAGATTGGGTATAAAGAAAATCCAGAGGATGGTGTTGTTTTATATCAACAGATCATTGTGGTTGATAACAATATTTTTGATAATTACATACGAGTCCAAAAAAGAATGTTAGATCTTGCACAATCAATAATACCATAATTTATACTATTAAATGGCGTAATGGCTGGTTCAGAGCCAGCCTGATTTCATCATAGGTTATCGGTTCATATTCCATTTCATATTCAAAAACATCCTGATGACAGACTGTAGAATAGATTGAAGGATTGTTAATCAAAAATAATATCATATCCATAAATTTATCATCATTTATAGATGTATTGCATTCCCCAACAAAATTTAGAGTACAGGCATGTTTCCATTGAATAACGGCGAGAAATATTATCTCTTGCCTCTGTTTTTCTGTAAGCATAAAATTTCCTTTGTAAGTGTAATGGAAAAATAAATACAAGCATCCATTTGATTTGTCAAATGCATTAAGGAATGAAATTCGAAGTGTTTATTTGGAGGGGCAATGATTCAGTATGAACTTAATGCTCTTTCATTGCTTTGTATTTTTAGGTGTAAATTTAGGAGGCGATAATTTATCTGTAATTGAGTGCAATGCCATAGACGGCGTGAGATCCAGACTATTATCGTGTTCCGGTATTTCATTTTTAGGACGGCTTGGGAAACGGCTGATCTCATCCGGTGTTGGCTTGTAGCCATCTTGGTTAAACTTAGCTCGTTTCTCGTATTCAGCAAGTGGAACATAACGGTTTAACACTTTATCAAAGACGTAGTTTTCAGCAATACGTTTATCATGTTCTTCACTGATAAGATCAATTTGGGATTTGTTTGCTTTAGCCCATACAAACTTCTGCTTGAAAAAATCTATGACAAGAGTTGTGAAGCGTTTAAAAATATTATCCTGACGTGGAGTAGTCTGTTTCCTCTTAACACGTTCAGGGGCGCTTCTGGATGCCCTGTTTTGGTTTTGAGAGGAGGATATTTTCAGGATAGTATTTGTTCCAGAACCAGAAATACTGACTGATGGTTTCTTACCTGCAACGACCTTACTGACTTTTGTTTTATCACGGTAAGATTTAACGCCACGCATACGAGTATGAGGAACTGGTGCAACCAAAACAGGTCTTTGATTCTCATCAGTAGAAGAGCCGGAGTGTGTTTCAGGTAATACGATTTGTTCTGGTTCAGCAAGAGCAGCCACGGTGAAGCTTCTGACATCAACGACGATTTCAAGATCAAGCTCACTGAATGTTTTGTAGACTTCAACTGCTTCCTGCTTGGCAGCATCACGAACAGCCTGTTCTGCGGCTCTTTGTTCCTGAGCAGCTTTATTACGCCATTTGGCACTGTGGATACGCTTCATTGGAGGACGGTTTGTTTCAGCGGCCTTGGCAAGCCATAACGCTTTTTCTTCATTATCTAAAGCTACTGCTGCTTTTTCTAACGCTTCCTCGTGCTGGACTTGGAGAGAACGATGATCGATACGTTCTGACGAGCCAGCGGCAGCGAGGTAGCTGTTAGCCATCGATGCCCATGATTCACGCCATAAAACAGACATTTTTCTGTCATTCCAGCTTCTTTCTTTTTTACCAAACCCTTCCGGGCCAATGGTTTTTAACGTCAACATAACGTGAGCATGTGGGTTGTCGCTATCGAGATCATGGAAAGCGATATCAGCAATCATACCTTTATCAACGAAATTTTTCTGACAATACTCAAGGACAAGTTTTTTCTTTTCATCATTATTTAACTCGGTAGGAATGGAAACATCGAAATAACGGGCTGTTTGACCATTTTGCTGGCGCTCGACCCTTTCAACTTCATTCCACAATGCTGTAGAGTCTTTTACAATATGTTGAGGAGCATTAACGGGTGCTAATATGAAATGTCCGTATAAATCGGTACGGCGGCTATAATCATACGTATCGCCTGTTCTTTCATCTGTTATTTTGCAACGAGCATGATAAGCAGCCTTCGCAACGGAAGACCTGCCTTCAGAACGTTTCACAATTTTAAAATCAAGATGAAAAATAGCCATACAATAAAAACAACCTCAATATAAATTTAAATATCAAACCAAAATATAACTCTCCAATGCGACTATGCTGGTTTTAGTTTTTCGCAAGAACAACTCTGGTGTTGACGTTGACCTTGTTTCCGAAGGAAACGGTGTTAGCCTGCGGCAGGCAACCGTCGGTAGACCCCACACACTGCGTAGCAGTGTATAGGTGGGCATTGCTTTATTTTTATATCTCCTAAAGGAGCTAAAAATAACGACAATGTAAAAAGTTTTTCTATAGTTAAATAATAACGCTAGTTTTAATGTCTGTGAAATTAATATAACAGGAATCGGATGAACGGCTGAGGTAGAATAATAAAGTTAAGTGTTTAGGGTTTAGAGAGCGCCCGTAAGGGCAAAAGTAGTTAAATTAGTCTCCCGCCGTAAGGCGGGAAAGCAGAATTTAAGATAAATAGTGAAAATTACGAAAGATTTTATGTGTTGCACAATTCACAGCTTAAGACCAGAAATCAGAGTCAAAAAGCAAGAGGTAAAATTATTTTCATTGATTCAATAAAATAAGTAACGCGGAGAGTATCAGGTAATTAATGTTAGTGACTGCATTCGTATGTGTTGCATGTTTTTATTTTGAGCTTACTGATATCATATTTTTAAAAACAAAACATCATTTTTCGGGATGAATACTATCATTAACAGGGATGAACCCTGTTCCAGCAATGTGATTGTTTTGAACAATCATCTCGCGCTGCGTTATTTAATCTGGAATAAAAAGTATTCAACCTTCTGCCTATGGTTTGACCTTTTCCTTTTTTAATTGTATTTCATATTTTCAAAAACTAAAAGGAGAAGCAATTATGAGTGATAATGATAAAAACAGAAAGCCAAGAATAGAAAAAACAATAAAGCAAAAAATAGCCTCAGCGCAGATGCGTCTGAATCGGCTTAAAAGCAAGGAAAAATCACTGACCAAGCAAGCGGAGACACGTCTGAAGATCATACTTGGGGCAGAAGTGGCTAAAGCTGTGGGATGTAAGGTAGAAGATGTGGATAAAGAGTTTATTTTAGGAATGATATTACAATCTTCGAATATTGGTGCTGAGGATAAAGTCAGGCTTAAATTACGCGGAAAAAGATTTCTGGAAGACATGGTTGGCAGGCAGGAATGATTTTTTTATTCACTGAGAACATCCCTAACAATAATCCTTTCTTGATATCTTGATTATTTACGTGTTTTTGATAATTGATAGCAATGTGTAATTAAAAAGGAAATAAAAATGGATAAATCAATTAAAAAAGGGTTTTCTTTGTTGGAGCTTACTCTGGTTATTAGCGTGGGCACAATGATGGCATTTATAAAGTTTAAGGATATGGAGCATGAACAGAATAACCTAACTGCTAAAGCTGCAGGGCAACAAATAAAACAGATTGGTGAGGCTGTTAACGGATATATTAGCCTGCGCTATGATAAATTATCAACATTGGTATCCAGCACGAACCAGTCAAGCGATCCGGGGCCACGCCTTTGTGATAGCTCTGGTTGCGAAATCACCTATACCACACTGATAAATGAAGGGCTTTTACCCAAGACGTTTACCGGAATCAATACCTATAAATCATCTTATAAAATATTGTTAAAGCGTGATGGAACTACGCCTAATTATGTTATCAATGGGCTTATTACCGTATCGTCTGCATGGAGTGAGGGTGGGAAAATTCGCTATGACCTGTTAGGGAAAGCCATGCAGACTGCGGGTATCGACAGTGGGATGACGCGAACAGCAAGTTCTGTTGTGGGTTTTCAGGGGCAATGGTCAGAGAAAGCAGTAGATTATAATAATATTACAATAGAAGGACAGTTAGCCTACCGCGTCGGCTACGATAGTGCTTTGTATTCGGTCTATCTGCGCCGTGATGGAACGCTACCGATGACTGGAAACTTAAATATGGGTGAGAAAAGCATTAATAATGCTCATAATATTACAGCATCGGGAACAATCCATTCTGGTATTCTTTATTCTACAGGTTCAACAGCAGTTGGAGCGGATTTAAACGTCGGTGGTAATGGTCAGATAAATGGAAACCTGAATTCAAATAATACTGTTTCAGGCGCAACAATAACCTCTCGCGGTGATACCTACACGCAGAACTGGTTCAGAATATTGGGGGATGGTGGGATATATTTCCAGAAATACGGTGGTGGCTGGCATATGACTGATACAGCGACAATTACGGCTTATGGCGGGAAAAATATTGCCACACCTGCTGGCATTTATGGAGGATATATTCATTCGAGTGGCAATATAGATTCGGCTGCTGATATGAATTCGAACAGGGTATTTTCTAATTACATTCAATCAAATGGGCGAGTGGTAGTAGGGGAGTATGTTCGGATAAATGGACAGGCTCAAACAGGTGAGGGATGTTCGCCTAATGGGCTTCAGGGCAGAACACCGGAAGGTGCCATTTTATCCTGTGTTAATGGTGTATGGACAGGTGCTACTGTTAATGGGCATTATACTTCAGCGGGAACATACAGTGGTTTGTATTCTGGAAGCAATACAACAGGCAAATCATTCAGACTTTATGCTTTGGGGGGCAATCCTCCTCCGTCAGAAATTGATCATGATGGTGCGGATAACTGTTCCAATACCTATGCCTTAACAGGAATAGTCAACGGGATGATGGTTGCTAATGCAATAAGTGCAAACTCTGAATGGCATAAAAGTGGTAGTATCGCGTTTGATGTTCCGGCAGGGGCTTCATGGTCTATTATCTCTAATAGTATGAGGGAATACGGTTGTGGTCCCGGAAATTTTAGTGTGATTAACTATCAGTAATTACCCAGATATTATATGGTTGTTATCTTCCTTGTCCCGACATTCAGAAATATAACATGAGATATCAAAAGATAAGATATCAGGAATTTGGTTTCATCCTAAGGGCCTTACGGCCCTTTTCCATTTTATATACTGTTTAACACATCATTTATGTTTGTAGAGCGCATATATCTCGCAGGATTACTCATCTGATCTTTGAGTGAGATAAAATGAGCATTACCACAAGTAATTTTCGCATCTTCTTCATTACCAAGACCAATGTGTTTACTTTTAGTCTCGACAACAAAATAGATATGTTCTTCACCATTATCCTCAATGACTAAGGCCCAGTCAGGATTATAAGTCCCTAATGGTGTCGGGATTTTAAACCATCCCGGCAGCTTCACATAAAGCTTAACTTCATCCTGTTCTTCGAGTTCCTGAGCGAAACGGCTTTCGACTTCAGAATCTTTTGGAACGTATTCATAAACGGACTTAGCAGAAGTTTCAAAAAGATTTCGGGCATATCCCGTCAGTTCTTTATCCATAAACAGGCTTTGCGCATATACCTCGCCTTTTAGTGGATAATATTTAATACCATCAACAATTGACAGGCGTTTGCAGTAGTTGATTCGGCCTATAGCTTCACTGATAAACTGCTGTGGATTTTTAGCAAAATCAGCGAGTCTTCCACTCTCTTTCAGGATGGTGCTTAAACTGCGTCTTGTCAGTCCGGTTTTTTCCTGTAGAACACCAAGAATATCTGGCAATGGCTGCTCTGCAACATCAATTACAGTGCTTGTTGTCCCATTAGACAGAGCTTTAACATCAAGGCCAGATTGACTTTGTTTGATTGTTGCTTTGCTGAAACTGACCATTGCTTTTGCTACAGGCTGCATTTCAGAAAGTGATTTCGTACAGGATTTAATCAATAAATCTTCATCAAATGCCAGACGATACAATGTTTTTTGACTAATGCGCTGCCATAACGCTTCAAATTCCGGGCTGTTTAAGACTTCTTTCCGGTATTTGATTGTTTTACGCTCATCAGCATTGTTTATATTGAGTCGCCCTGCTGATTTACGCAGGATAGATTCAATTTGCTCCTGAAGGGGAAGGAACTTTTCGCTAACAGTAAAAGTGCCATCGAAAAGAGTCTCTTTCAGTGTTTTGGTTATTTTCCCGGTTTTTTCCAGATAACCTTCAGCATGTAGTTCAGACCATATCTCCTGTGAAGCGATGATACCCACAGCTTGTGAGGAATCAGAGAAGATCAGATGGGCAAACGCATCTTTTTCGATGATACCAAAACGGATGCCTGTTTCGTTCTCAATTTCGCTCTGTAGTCGTTCGGCATAGGCTTCATAATTTTCACTTGCAACGACAGTTAGAATGTTAATGCTATCATCACGTATACGCTCACCCTCTTGGTTAACGCACAGGCGAAGACCACGCCCTAATGTTTGACGACGTTCTCGCTCACTTCCCATCTCACGAAGGCTACAGATCTGGAATACATTGGGATTATCCCAGCCTTCTTTCAATGCAGAGTGTGAAAAAATAAACCTTACCGGATTGGAGAAACTTAAAAGCTTCTCTTTATTTTTCATGATGAGATTATAACCACGTTCCGCATTTTCACGGCCTGCATTATTACTTTCACTTGTCTCAGCCCATCCGCCTTTTTTATCAATAGAGAAATAACCATCATGAACATCTTTAGCATGTTCTGGATGAGAAGGGAGCAAATCTTTATATGCTGGGCTTTTGATCGCTTTGAGATATTCTTCTTCAAATATACGAGCATATTCACCCGGTTCACGAAGCCCTTCTTCGTTATTCTGGCGATAGAAATCAACCTTATCAATGAAAAATAGGGTAAGAACCTTGATTTGCTGAGGATTAAGGCGAAGCTCTTTATCCAGATGTTCACGGATTGTACGTCTAATCATATGCCGCTGGATAAGCATTGGGTCAATATCACCTACGATATCACCTTCTTTCATATAGTAGGTATTAGAAGGCGTTTCCAGTGTAAGATAACCCTCTTTGCCAGTTCGGATCTCGCTTATCCGATAACCCTGATAAATATCACGTCCTGTTTCGTCATCGAGTGTCATACCGTCATATACGGTAATCTCTGAACGATTTACGTTCCCTTTTTTATCGGCTATATCAACAAGAACAGTACCGCTGATAACATTTTTCTTACTATTAATACTGACCAGTTTCACATAAGGACTGTTGCTTGCATTCTGGACTTCAAGCCCGGCAACCTCGATCTGTTTGACCAGTTTTTGGTTGTAAGCATCAATGGCATCAAGGCGGTACACCATATGATGTTTATGAATATGTGTTGCTGAATAGCGTAAGGTGAACATGGGGTGCATAGCATCAAGTGCGGTTTTACCTGCACCATTTAAGCCACCATCAACACTTTGCGGTTCATCGACAATAATAATTGGACGCGTAGCACGTATCAGATCAATTGGCTTATCCAGATCGTCAACGGTTGTTTTTTCACTGGACTGATAGAGCTTATTAACGTCTTTTTTGTTAATCGCACCAACTGTCATTACCATGATCTGCATAACAGAGCTGGTTGCAAAATTTCGCACATCCGCAGGTTTTGACGAGTCATACAGATAGTATTGGTATGGAACTCCCGCATAAAGGCTTTTGAAATGTTCTTCAGTAATTTGTAGTGTTTTATAAACGCCTTCCTTGATGGCAACGGAAGGAACTACGATGATAAATTTGCTCATGCCATAGCGTTTATTCAACTCAAGCATGGTGCGAAGATAAACATACGTTTTACCTGTCCCTGTTTCCATTTCGACAGTAAAATCATGGCTGTCGAGCATAGGTGAGGGAGGAAGCTGATTTTTCAACTGAACATTGTTTAAGTTTTTCAGCAGAACATCATCTTCGGGTATCTGTGGGTTTACAGGCATTGAACCTGTTGCGCCTTCAAATGAGAGTGCACCCTGAGCTGGGGCCAGCACAGTCATTTCGCTTTCCCATTTCTCTTGCCCTTCAAACAAATCACAGACCGAAGTTATGGCGTTTTGCTGATAGGTAAGGTCAGATTCAAAATGTAGTTTCATCTCATTCCCTTACAGGCTGTGCAGGTTAGTCAGGCCATGTTGTTCCAGAATGGCGCAAAGATTTGTTTTAGCAACGTTATTTTCAAATGCGTCATCAAGGAAATAGCAGACAGTATCTTTGCCAGCTTTTAAACTCTTATGCCAGTCGATGATCCCCTTGGTTAGTACCTCAACAGAAGAGGCAGGGATTTGACGGGTAAAGCAGGTAAACAATTTGCCACCATCAACACAAGAAACAGTTAATTCATCAAACTGACGGGTTTCAACGTTTACACTCAGATCAATGCCACGCTTTAGCATTAACTCTGTGAGCAGATCTTCTTCATTACGGCCTTCAAGGATTGGGCTTACATAGGCATCAATCTGTTCTGAAAGGGTTTCTGCTGTGGCTTCCCACGGACGGATATTAGATGTATCGAGTTTGAAAACACGAAAACCAACATCTCCTTTCCATTCTGGATTGTCTTCACGAACTTTTTTACCTGCACGACGCAGGCGCTCTTTAGTTAACTCGGAAATATTTGTAGCTACGCCAAGAGAGCGACAGTAATCATATGCTGTTTTTTGCTCTTTATTAGTATCCGATAGATTCTCAGGTAATTGTACAAGTATAAATCTACGAGATTTCAATTCCTCAGCACATACTTTAAATACAGCGTGACCTGTAGTACCAGATCCAGCAAAAAAATCAAGAATAATATCATCTTCATTTGTCATATTCTTAATGAAGAATTCAAGCAAAGATACAGGCTTAGGGTAGGGAAACACTTGCAATCCAAAAAGATCTCTTATGTCTTTTGAACCATGTTCCGTCCTACCCACTTCTTTCTCTGGTAAATAGGTGGAAACTGACATTTTAAGAACATCAGTTCCATATTTCCTAATTGCTTTTTCCTTGTCTTCGCTCTCAAAGACTCGGAATGCAGGTTTAGATAATTTCAAGAATTCATAATCACCCGGAAAGACAATTTTTCCCAAGGATAGATACTCAGGGATTGTATCTGCCGTTACAGACCATGTCCTTGTCTCGTTGGCAGGATACTTTTCCCCATTTTTGGGGTTGACTATAGTAAAATAAGAGTTAGGTCTTTGTTCCTTGGTTGTATTTTTAGTTAAATCTTGAAGGCGCCATCTATCCTCAAAATCATCTGTCTTATAGTATTTACGTTCGCCCTCTCTGCCTGCACGAAAATCTTTATTAGCATAAGCGATGATCCATTCGACATCATTTGAAACGCCAAAAGGAACATCAGCTTTTGCTGTTCTTGAGCGCCAAGGAAATACTCCGACAAATGATTCTTCCCCGAATAACTCATTCATAACTTGCCTAAGGTTTGCAGACTCATTATCATCAAGACTTACCAATATAACCCCATCGTTTTTAAGTAGATTTTTGGCAAGTTTTAAACGGGGATAAATCATATTCAGCCAGTCAGTATGAAACCTTCCGCTGGTTTCGACATTCGAGGTAAGTTGGATACCATTTTCAAATTGATTTGTCAGTTCTAGATAGTTTTTCAAATTATCTTTGAAATTATCAGGATAAACAAAATCCTTGCCAGTGTTATAAGGTGGATCTATAAAAATTAGCTTAACTAGCCCTGAGTAGCTTTTCTGCAAAAGCTTCAATACCTCAAGGTTATCGCCTTCAATCATTAAATTACGTGTAGTATCCCATTCAAGACTTTCTGATATAATTGGGCGTAAGGTCCCTCTTGATGGCCTTAATGCAAGTTGGCGAGCACGACGCTTTCCATTCCAATTAAACCCATAGCGTTCATCTTGACTATTAGACTTATCACCCAAAATCTGTTTTAATACGTCATAATCAATATGGTTATCAAAAAATATTTCAGGAAATAAAGATTTTAGTTTTTTTGCGTTTTCCTCGAAAATGGTATTAGTGTCCAATCCAGTAATATGACTATCTTTTTTAATCATTTGAAGATACCAGTTGTCAAAATAAATATGCTTACTATACCACGAAAGCGTGTTTAATTCAATTAACTAAGTTACCTTCTAATACCTGTCTTAAAGACTTATTATGATTAATAAGTCTTTAAGACATAAATAGCATTAAATTATATACTCTAATAAAGTAACCATAGGTCTTGATTGTTTAAGTGCAACATTTGGTGACTCCCGATGTTCACGATTATAGGTTGTGAAGTTTTTAATGTCATTTTGACCAAACCATCCAATAATAGCAGCTTGGTTTAAGCTAGGCACAGTTACTCTGGTTGCCCCAGTTTCCTTTGGGTTGATTGTAAGCCAGAAATATACTTGAATATTTACTTCTGTCAGCTCGTTTTTTTTAGTCGCTAATTTAAAGTTATCAATAATGTAGTCAATATTTTTCAAGGCTGAAAGAGAAGACTTTACTGAACAATAAACATTACCTCCTTTCTTTTTTAGCAAAATGTCATGGCCATGATCTGGTTTTTTTGATGATTTATCAACACTGGAAACGGCAAACTTACCATTATTATTAAGCCACTTGATTACCATTTTCTCAGCGACTTCTCCCATTAAAATATTGTTGAACCTTTCCAGTAAGTCACGTTCGTGTAAATCAGCTCTGTCTCTTATATGAAAACAAATACTTTTAGCATTCATTATGCATTCTTCGAACTCGTCAACACCTAATTTTATGAAAACAATGTCCTTTTCGGTTATCATAACAATGCCCCATGTCAAAAATTATCCAGTCAGCTACTGAATATATTTTGCATCAAAAAAGGCAACGTTACGAGCCTCATGCCTGCTAGAGAGCATAATGCTTCGGCGTTCGATCAGTTATGAGCAAACTCAAACGGCCTTACCGCTCTTTCTCGATTGGCATCAAGATAGTCAGCCCACCACTGTAACATTAGCCTACGTTCATCGAGATGTTCAGCAAGGTGGATGTAAGCAGCGCGAACGTTATTACGCTCTTGATGGCTCATCTGGCGTTCCACTGCATCTTTTGACCATAAGCCGGATTCGATCAAGGCACTACAGGCCATTGAGCGGAAACCATGTCCACAAACTTCTGTTTTGGTGTCATAGCCCATTTTACGAAGCGCATTGTTGACGGTGTTTTCACTCATTGGTTTATAGGCATAGTGATCGCCAATGAAGATGATTTCCTGATCGCCACTGAGCTTCTGAATTTCTCTCAGGGTTGCTATTGCCTGTTTGCTTAATGGAACAAGGTGAGGGGTTTTCATCTTAGAGCCACGGCTGGAGTGTTTCACTCCTTGTAGTTCTTCACGTTCTGCAGGTATCGTCCAGAGCGCATTTTTGAAATCAATTTCAGACCAACGGGCAAAACGCATCTCACTTGAACGAACAAAAGTTAGTAAAGTGAGTCGCACAGCGAGGCGGGTTAGCTGTCTTCCTCTATAGCTCTCAATACGGCTGAGAAGCTCTGTAATGCGTTCAAATGGAAGAGCCGGGCGATGGACTCGTTTTGCTGTTGCAATGGCACCTGCTAAGTCCTGTGCAGGATTACTATCGATAATACTGTTATGGACAGCATATCGCATGATAGCGGTGATACGTTGCTGGAGACGAGCAGCAATCTCAAGATGCCCGGACTTTTCAGCCGCCTTAATTGGTTGGAGTAGGTCACGGGTTTTGAGGTCGGTAATGTTTCGTTTACCAATAACAGGGAACACATGATTGATAAGGCTGTTCATTACCCTTTCAGCATGTGTTTCTGACCATTTGATGTTGCTTGCATGCCAGTCTCTGGCAACGGACTCAAAAGCAAGAGCGCCGCTTTGCTCTACTTTTTCTATTTTTTTCTTTTCGGAGGGGTCGATACCAGCAGCAATTAATCTTCTGGCATCATCTCTACGGTTACGGGCATCAGCAAGAGAGACAGCAGGGTAGACCCCAAGAGCCAGTAGCTTTTGTTTTCCTGCAAAGCGGTATTGTAGACGCCAGTATTTGGAGCCATTGGGATGAATAAGAAGATGCATGCCGTTGCCGTCAGTGAGCTTTACAGGCTTGTCGGCGGGCTTGGCATTTCTTACCTTGACATCAGTGAGAGCCATCGTTTACCCCTCCCTGTGATGGTACAAAACGTATCGAACTAACAATACCAACAGATATACCATCAAGGCAATGTGGATGTTGATGAATGTTAGTGAACGTCTTCGAGGGGGATAAAGTAGATAGTTTGTTGACTTTAAAAAGAAAAACGGACGTCAATGGACGTCCGTGTATGAATAAGTGGTGCCCGGACTCGGAATCGAACCAAGGACACGGGGATTTTCAATCCCCTGCTCTACCGACTGAGCTATCCGGGCAACGGGGCGCATTTAACCCTATTGGCCGGATATCGTCAATCGGTTTCTATCACAAAGCCGATCGGTTGCTCTATTTTCATGCAGTGGCGGGTAAGGTTCGTGGGGCATGGAGGAGGGGGGGAAGTGATAAATATGCAAAGAATCCGTGTATTTATACCGTTTTGGTTTTTCTGTTGGTTATTATTATGTGTTTTATAACAATTGGTTATGCTTAAATTATTATGTAATTAATCGACATAATAGTTACTTGAACCTCATAAAAAAACATGCAATCATTGCGCAAATTTTAGCACTCTACGTCCCCTAACGGCGTTTCCGCTCATTTAAGTCAGAGGGTTGCAGGCATGACTGGTATGGCTACTCAAGCGCTACTGCGCACCAGACATCTGATGATGCCGCTACTCCGCCGCGATCTTTCCCGAACGTCGTCCTCCAGACACGCCCAGCCCAGCATGCGGTAAGGCAACTTCATGCTCGCTGTTAGGCATTATTAAAAATAGAGCTGTGGCTCTGATTTTACTGATGTCTATCGGACGCTGCCGATACCAGTTCCCGATAGTGGCCTGATAATCTTACGAGAGTCAGCCGGTCACGCATGCGCTCTATGCTGCCACCCCGGACATCAAGTTGCCGGGATAACCTTTGTTATCTCATCACCGTGCCTTGTGGCACAGCCTCATCCTTAACCGTTTGAGAGTTAGCACTATGAAAGAATTGAAGATAGCCACCAGCGCCAGCCTGGTCGCCGCCATTGAAACGCTGCGCCAGATTGTCCGCGTCGAGCAGACGGATTATACCGACGTTGCGGCATTGGTCGTGTCGGTTGATGACGTCAACGCCGGCATCCTGGCACAGCTTAAAGCCACCGGGTTCGAGATCCCCACCTTTGTGGCGGTGGCCGTAGATGAGCATCTCTCGCCGGACTACCTGCCGTTTATCAGCGGTGTTTTCGCGCTGGACGGTGCCAGCAAGGCGTTTTATATGGCGCAGTTGGAAGCCGCGGCGGATGCTTACGAGCAGGCGCTGCTGCCGCCGTTTTTCAAAACCTTGAAAACCTATGTGGAAATGGAGAACTCGACCTTTGCCTGTCCGGGGCATCAGGGCGGGGAGTTTTTCCGCAAGCATCCGGCGGGCCGCAAGTTTTTCGAGTTTTACGGTGAAACGCTTTTTCGTTCCGACATGTGCAACGCCGACGTTAAATTGGGCGATTTGCTGATCCACGAAGGCTCGGCCAAGGACGCCCAAAAGCATGCGGCACGGGTATTCAACGCCGATAAAACCTATTTTGTGCTCAACGGCACCTCGGCCGCCAACAAGGTGGTAACCAACGCGCTGCTGACCCGTGGCGATCTGGTGCTGTTCGACCGTAACAACCATAAGTCCAACCATCATGGTGCGTTGATCCAGGCCGGAGCGACGCCGGTGTATCTGGAAACCGCGCGCAACCCGTTTGGCTTTATCGGCGGTATCGATTCCCGCTGCTTTGACGAGCGTTATCTGCGCGAACAAATTCGTCAGGTAGCGCCGGAGAAAGCCGAGGCAGCGCGTCCTTTCCGCCTGGCAATCATTCAGCTCGGCACCTACGACGGCACTATTTATAATGCGCGTCAGGTGATCGACACCATTGGTCACCTGTGCGACTACATCCTGTTTGATTCGGCCTGGGTGGGTTACGAAGGGTTTATCCCGATGCTGAAAGAGTGTTCACCGCTGCTGTTGGAGCTGGACGAGCTTGACCCGGGCATCTTTGTTACCCAGTCGGTACACAAGCAGCAGGCCGGCTTCTCGCAAACCTCGCAGATCCACAAGAAAGATGACCATATCAAGGGCCAGAAGCGTCACTGCAACCACAAGCACCTGAACAACGCTTTCATGCTGCACGCCTCTACCAGCCCGTTCTATCCGCTGTTTGCGGCGCTGGACGTCAACGCCAAGATGCATGCCGGGGCCGCCGGTCGCCGTATGTGGATGGACTGCGTGAAGCTTGGCATCGAGACGCGCAAGCAACTGCTGGAACGCTGTTCGCAGCTCAGGCCGTTTGTCCCCCTGCAGATCGCGGGCAAGAACTGGCAGGATTACGACACCGATTTGATCGCCAACGACGCCCGTTTCTTCAATTTTGTGCCGGATGAGAAATGGCACGGTTTTGAAGGTTACGCGCAGGACCAGTATTTGGTCGATCCGTGCAAACTGCTGCTGACCACGCCGGGTATTGATGCCGCCACCGGCCAATACACCGAGTTTGGCGTGCCGGCCACCATTCTGGCCAATTTCCTGCGCGAGAACGGTATCGTGCCGGAGAAGTGCGATCTTAACTCGATCCTGTTCCTGCTGACGCCGGCGGAAAACCCGGCCAAGATGCAACAACTGGTGGATATGCTGGTGCAGTTCGAACGTTACGTGGAAGAGGACGCGCCGCTGAGCCAGGTGCTACCAACGGTATATCGCAAGAACGAGCAGCGTTATCGCGGCTATACCCTTCGCCAGCTGTGCCAGGAGATGCACGATTTATACGTCAGCTTCGACGTTAAGCAGCTGCAAAAAGAGATGTTCCGTCAGCGTCATTTCCCGCAGGTGATGATGAACCCACAGGACGCCAACGTGGAGTTTATCCGCGACAACGTTGAACTGGTGCCGATCGGGCAGGCCGAAGGGCGCATTGCGGCAGAGGGCGCGTTGCCTTACCCACCGGGCGTGCTATGCGTAGTGCCGGGCGAAGTCTGGGGCGGGGCGGTACAGCGTTATTTCATGGCGCTGGAAGAGGGCATCAACCGGCTGCCGGGCTTCTCGCCGGAGTTGCAGGGCGTTTATATCGAGAAAAAGGATCACGGCTGGAAACGCATTTTCGGCTATATGATCAAGCAATAGAAAATAAGGGCCGGTTTGCACCGGCCCTTATTATTGATAACGCCACCGCAAATTATCTTCTGCGGTAACTCTTCTGGGCGTTGTTCACCTTGACCAGGTAACGGCGAGATTCGCCGGCCGGATGCTTGGTGGTCAGCGTCTGATAGACGTCGCCCGGCTGCATGCCGTTGATGATGCTCACCGCACGGGTCCTGTCGCTAGAGAACACACGCAGCACGCTTCCGGCGCCACCGTTATAGGCGGTGATAACCGCGTAGCGGCGTGAGGTCGGGTTTTGAATCCCTCCCAAATAGTTATTCTGCAAAATGGCCAGATAAGCCGTACCGGTATCGATGTTGTTTTCCGGGTCGAACAGGTAACTGCGGCTTGGTTTGCCCCATTTCCCACGCATCTGGAACACATCCTTACCGGCAGTGTGCTGCACCACCTGCATCAGGCCCAACGCATCTGAACCGCTCACCGCATACGGGTTAAAGCTCGATTCGGTCTGCATGATCGCCAGGATCAGCGACTCTTCCACGCCGTATTTCTCCGACGCCTTGCGAACCATCGGCAGGTATTTGTGGGCACGTTTGTCCAGGTGGTTTGGCACCAGCTGAATAGTGACCGAGTAAATTACGTGCAGGCCGGAGGTGCGTTTTTGCAGCTTGGTCTGCAACAGATAGTCGGCGAAGTGCGCCGCACGCCATTCCCAACGGATCGGCGCACCTTTGTTATCCAGTACCTGGCCGTACAGGAACGGCTCTTTACTGATCTGGATATCGTTGACGTCGGAATAGAGATCGATAGAACCCGGGTCGTCCCCCATCAGCAAGGTGCTGATAATCGCCTGGCGCAGGTGAGCGGCAGGATCGGTGGTGGCGATGGTTTCAATAGTGATGGCACCAGAATCAAAGTTGATGTGGCTACGGGTTTGATACTGGTCGGTGTATTTAACGTAATCTTTCGGCCCGGCGATCAGAACTTCGTTCAGACCCCAGATATTCTCGATGTTGTGGGCGAACTGACCCATCAGGATTTCGAAGCCGTTGGTGTCTTTGACCCAGGCTTCGTTGACTTCAGTGCTTTTTTTGCCGGAACAGGATATCAGCAGGGGCGCTATCACTAGCAAAGCTAAAATTTTCTTCATCTTAAAGCCGTATACGAGAAGTATTGGAAGGGCCAGCGCCTGGCCCCAACAGCATTATTCGCTTGGTGGCGTATAGCCTTCGATATGGACATCATGCCCTTCGAACAGGAATTTGATCATTTCCGCTTCCAGCAATTTGCGGTCGTCAACGTTCATCATGTTCAGTTTTTTCTCGTTGATCAGCATGGTTTGTTTTTTCATCCATTCTGCCCAGGCTTCTTTCGAGATCTCGTTATAGATGCGTTTGCCGACTTCCCCTGGATAAAGCTGGAAGTCCTGCCCTTCGGCGTCACGCTGCAGGAAGGTACAAAAAATGGTTCTGCTCATGCTAATTCCTCATCAATGGCGCTATTGCCAATAAACCCGTCATACTTTGAGCTGCAGGTGTGTTAGCTGCCTTTTCTCACCCGAATCACTTACCTCAGTAAGCTCATCGGGACTCGCTCAGTTGCCGCCTTCCTGCAACTCGAATTATTTAGGCTATAAACCCTGTCGGCGCGGGGACTGTTTTGCCAACTGTTGCAACAGGCGGTCAACCGGTGCGGCCAGCCCGACCGATGGCGGCTGCGCTAAGTTATACCAGAGACCGGCGCCCTCATCCATGCTGCTGCCTGCGGCGTCCATTTCCAGCCATATTGGCACGATATCAAGATGGAAATGACTGAAAGTATGACGAAATGCGGTCAGTTGCTCCCGGCGATTGTTTTTCAGACCGCGCTGTTGCAGCCAGAGTTCCATCTCTTCACGTTCGCTGAACTGCGGGAAGCAGAACAGACCACCCCACAGACCGACGGCGGGGCGCTGCTCCAGCCAGGCGCGTTCGCCGTGCTGCAGCAATAAAAAGTAGGCGGTTTTTTCCGGCAGGGTCTGCTTGGGCTTTTTACCCGGATATTTTGCCCAACTATGGTGGGCATAGGCGATGCAGCCGAGGCTGAGTGGGCACAGTTCGCATTTCGGCTTGGAGCGGGTGCAGACCATCGCCCCCAGATCCATCATCGCCTGATTGAACTGGCCAACGCCCTTGGCCGGTGTAACGTTTTCGCTGATTTCCCACAGTCGGTTTTCTACCTCTTTCTTGCCCGGCCAGCCTTCGACGGCATAGCAGCGGGCCAGGACGCGTTTTACGTTGCCGTCGAGGATTGGGTAGTGTTGGCCGAGCGCCAGCGACAGCACTGCGCCTGCCGTTGAACGGCCAATACCGGGCAGGTCGTGGATTTCTTCAAAGGTTGTCGGGAACTCACCGCCGTGCTGTGCGACAATAGCCTGCGCCGCCTTATGCAGATTGCGCGCACGGGCGTAGTAGCCCAGGCCGGTCCACAGGTGCAGCACTTCGTCCAGCGGCGCTTCAGCCAGCGCACGCACGTTGGGAAAACGTGCCATAAAGCGCTGGAAGTAAGGGATCACGGTGGCAACCTGAGTTTGTTGCAACATGACCTCAGAGAGCCATACTTGATAGGCGGTCTTATCAAGCTGCCACGGCAGGGTTTTACGGCCGTAACGCTGGTACCAGTCAAGCACCACCTGTGCGAACTGCTGTGCTTGCATCATAAGCTGATTCGATATCCGGCAGAAAATGAAGCGCGATTGCAGCATAGAGTCATGATGCTGTAAACCGGAACTTTCCGACGTCGCACGGCAGGTACATTAGATGAACACTTGCTAAACCAATGTATCTTTGCATAATGCGCGTTTCCCTAATTGGCAGCCAAACAGACAGAAAGCACTATGATTAATGACGTCATCTCCCCGGAATTTGATGAGAACGGCCGCGCGATGCGCCGTATCCGCAGTTTTGTCCGCCGCCAGGGGCGGTTGACCAAAGGCCAACAGCACGCGTTGGACAACTATTGGCCGGTGATGGGCGTGGAGTATCAGGCTGAACCTGTCGATATCGCCGCACTGTTCGGGCGCGACGCGCCGACCGTGCTGGAGATCGGTTTTGGCATGGGCGCCTCGCTGGTGACCATGGCGGGCAATAACCCGCAGCAGAATTTCTTGGGGATAGAAGTCCATTCGCCGGGCGTGGGTGCCTGCCTGGCCGACGCTACCGAAGCGGAACTGAGCAACCTGCGCGTAATGTGTCACGACGCGGTTGAGGTGTTGGAGAATATGATCCCGGACGGCTCGCTGGACATGGTTCAGCTGTTTTTCCCCGATCCGTGGCACAAAGCGCGCCACAACAAACGCCGCATCGTACAGACGCCGTTTGTTGAACTGGTGCGTCGCAAACTGAAAGTCGGCGGCGTCTTCCACATGGCCACCGACTGGCAACCTTATGCAGAACATATGTTAGAGGTTATGAACGGGATCTCAGGCTATCGCAATCTTTCCAGCGATAATGATTATGTGCCGCGTCCGGATTCACGCCCACTGACAAAATTTGAATTACGCGGCCAGCGTCTGGGACATGGCGTTTGGGACTTGATGTTTGAGAGGAAAGAATAATGGCTAAGAACCGCAGTCGTCGTTTACGTAAAAAGTTACACATTGAAGAGTTTCAGGAGCTGGGCTTCTCCGTTGCATGGCGCTTTGCCGAAGGCACCGCGGTTGAAGATATCGACAGCACGCTGGACGCTTTTATCGACGAAGTGATTGAGCCGAACGGCATGGCCTTTGACGGTAGCGGCTACCTGCAGTGGGAAGGCTTGATCTGTCTGCAGACCATCGGTCACTGCACTGACGAGCAACGCGAACTGGTCAAAAAATGGCTGGAAGCGCGTAAACTGACCGACGTTAAGGTCAGCGATCTGTTCGATATCTGGTGGGACTGATTTTCCTGCCTGATAAGCGCGGCCTGGCGTCGCGCTGAATCTATTGATTTAAGGTGCCTTTACGGCACCTTTATTTTGTCCGGAGTGTGACCGCGGTGGTAACAACATTGGATAACGCGTTGCTGGATGAGATCCTGCAACAGGTGCGCCCGCTGATTGGCCAGGGCAAGGTGGCGGACTATATACCGGCGCTGGCGGAAGTGGCGGCCGATCGTCTGGCGATCGCCGTTTGCACCGTCGACGGCGAAATGTTCCAGGCCGGTAACGCCGACGAGCGTTTCTCTATTCAGTCGATCTCCAAGGTGTTGAGCCTGACGCTGGCGCTGACGCGCTACCAGGAGGCGGAGATCTGGCGTCGGGTTGGCAAGGAGCCTTCCGGTCTGCCGTTCAACTCGCTGCTGCAGCTGGAGATGGAGCAGGGCAAACCGCGCAATCCGTTTATCAACCCCGGTGCGCTGGTGGTGTGCGACATGCTGCAAACCCGGCTCAGTGCGCCCAAGCAGCGAATGCTGGAAGTGGTGCGTCAACTGGCCGGTGAAGATGACCTGGCCTATGATTCGCGGGTGGCCCGTTCCGAGTTCGAACACTCCGATCGCAATGCGGCGATAGCCTACCTGATGAAGTCGTTCGGCAATTTCGAAAACGACGTGCTTACCGTGCTGCAAACCTACTTCCACTACTGCGCGCTGCGAATGAGCTGCGTGGAGCTGGCTCGCAGCTTTGTTTATCTGGCCAATCACGGCCGTGATCTTAGCGGACGCGAGGTGATAAGCCCCCTGCAGGCGCGCCAGATTAATGCGCTGATGATGACCAGCGGCATGTACGACGGCGCGGGGGAATTTGCCTATCGCGTGGGCATGCCGGGCAAGTCCGGCGTGGGTGGCGGTATTGTCGCTATCGTCCCCGACGAGCTGTCGATCGCCGTCTGGTCGCCGGAACTGGATGCTTCCGGTAACTCATTGGCGGGAACTGCGGCGCTGGAACTGTTGTCTCAACGGATTAGCCGTTCGATTTTTTAGCCCCACCACGGAAGGGCGTCAGGAGAATATATGTTAAAGAAAACCGGGTTAGTCTTACTGCTGTTGACTGCTTCACAGGCCCATGCCGAGTATCAGTGCAGCGTTAAACCCCAGGACGACGTGATTATCAGCCCGCAGAACGTACAGGTGACCGGGGCCAGCGGCAATCTGCAGATTTCACCGGATGGCGATGTAACCCGCAATGGCCAGGCGTTGAGCCTGACAGACAGCCAGCGCCAGAAGGCCTTCAGTTACCAGAGCGCATTGCGCAAAGAGTTGCCGTGGATCGACAACGGCGCTCAGCAACATCTGGAAAAAGCGCGGGTGGCGTTGGACAAGGTGATCGTCAAAGAGTTGGGCAGCGACAGCAACGTGCGTAACCGCCTGACCACGTTGAACGGTCAGCTTAAGCAACAGATGAACCGTATCATTGAGCACCGCAGCGACGGCCTGACCTTCCATCACAAGGCGATTGATCAGGTTGAGCAGGATGGCCGCAATATCGTCCAGCAGAGCATGGGCGGCGTATTGCAGGACAGCCTGAATGAGATGGGCGTCAAGCAGGCAGCCAATAGCGGCGGCAACCCGCTGCAGGCGATCATGGGCAATCTGGGCGGCCTGCAGAAGGCGATTCAGAACGAATGGAATAACCAGGAGCAGGATTTCCAGAACTTCGGCCACGACGTGTGCAACCGTGTTACCGGCCTGGAAACCCAGCGCAAAGATTTGCTTAATGCATTGAAGTAACATGAAATCACAGTGGATAGCGTGTTTTTTGACCTCCTGACGGTTATCTGACAGACTGGTTAAACTACGTACAGATTCATGGGTGTTTACGGAGAACGCTATGAGCCATACTCGCTACGAAACTGATGTTGTCGCCTGGGCAAATGAACAGGCAGCTCTTTTGCGCTCCGGAAAATTGTCTGAGATCGATGTTGAAAAGATCGCCGAGGAGATTGAGGACGTGGGAAAGAGCGAGCAAAGGGAACTTGCGAGCCGAATGACGGTGCTGATAGCACACTTGCTGAAATGGAAATACCAGCCGGCTCGGCGCGGAACCAGTTGGGAAAGAACGATTAAGGCACAGCGTAAAGAGGTGCTTTATAGCTTGAAAGAGTCGCCCAGCTTAAAAAGCAAACTCGGCGATGCAGACTGGCTGGATGTGGTATGGTCAAAAGCAGTCGCCTTTGCCACCACGGAGACCGGATTGGATGTTTATCCGGAAAACGGTATTTGGGACATTCAGCAAGTCCTTGCTCAAGATTTTTACCCAGATTGATTCAAATAAAAAAGCGCTGAAAACTCAGCGCTTTTTTTCATTCATCCGCCAGGAACAACTCCAGTAGCGAATTAAGGAACAGTTTGCCTTTCTCGGTGATCTGCCAATATTCCGGCGTTTCTACCAGATAACCTTTCGCCAGCGCTTCGTCCAGCGCTGCACGGATCGCGCTTTCATCCAGCCCGGTGTAGTTGACGAATTCAGCACGCGGTGCGGCTTCCAGCAGGCGGAAGCGGTTCATAAAGAATTCGAACGGCCGGTCCGCCGCCGTCACCTCATGCTGCTTGTCCATATACTTGCCCTGCATAAAACCACGCGGATGCTTGGTTTTCGCGGTGCGCAGAATGCGGCCGTCGCTGAAGGTTAACTTGCCGTGCGCGCCGCAGCCAATCCCCAGATAGTCGCCAAAGCGCCAGTAGTTGAGGTTATGTTGGCACTGATAGCCCGGTTTGGCGTAGGCCGAAGTTTCATACTGCTGATAGCCGGCGGCGCTCAGCAATTCATGGCCCCGCTCGAAAATGTCCCACAGCGCGTCGTCGTCCGGTAGCACCGGCGGGCGTGAACTGAAAAGCGTATTGGGCTCGATAGTCAGTTGATACCACGACAGATGCGGTGGATTGAGGGCAATGGCCTGGCGCAGATCGTCCAGCGCCTCTTCCAGCGACTGGTCCGGCAGGCCGTGCATCAGATCCAGGTTAAAACTGCGCAAACCCAGGCCGGTAGCCAGATGAGCTGCGCGTTTGGCCTCTTCCGGGCCGTGAATGCGACCCAGGCGAGTCAATTTCTCGGCGCTGAAGCTCTGCACGCCGATAGAAATGCGGTTCACACCGGCGCGCTGATAGCCGCTGAAGCGATCGGCCTCCACGGTACCCGGGTTGGCCTCCATGGTGATCTCGGCGCCGTCAATCACCGGAATGCGTGCCCGCACGCCGTCCAGCAGCGATTGCATCGCTTCGGCACTCAACAGGCTGGGGGTGCCGCCGCCGATAAAAATGGTGCTGATTTCGCGACCACTGACCAGCGGCAGATCGGCATCCAGATCCGCCAGCAGGTGATCGACGTATTCCTGATGCGGCACTTCGCCCTTCAACGCATGCGAGTTGAAGTCGCAGTACGGGCATTTCTGCACGCACCACGGAATATGAATGTACAAACTCAGCGGGGGCAACTTAAGCATTGCGCATCGCTTCCAGCATCAGCTTCAGGGCTTTACCACGGTGTGATACGGCGCGCTTTTCGTCACGGCTCAGCTCGGCAGCGGTGCGGCCCAGCTCCGGAACGTAGAAGATAGGATCATAGCCAAAACCGCCTTCACCGGCGGCGGCATCGGTGATTTCACCGGCCCAGCTGCCGTGGAACACCAGCGGTGTCGGATCTTCCGCGTGGCGCATATACACCAGCACGCAGTGGAACTGTGCGCCACGGCTGCCCTTGGGCACGTCTTTCAGCGCAACCAGCAGCTTGTCGAGGTTTTGCTGGTCAGAGGCGTCTACACCCGCGTAACGTGCAGAATAGATGCCTGGCGCGCCGCCCAGTGCATCAACCGCCAGACCCGAGTCGTCGGCGATCGCCGGCAGACCGGTGATTTGCGCCGCATGGCGGGCTTTCAGAATGGCATTTTCGATAAACGTCAGGCCGGTTTCCTCGGCGGACTCCACGCCCAATTCGGTTTGAGCGACCACGTTCAGGCCGAAATCGGCCAACAGGTCGGCGAGTTCGCGCACTTTACCCGGGTTACCGGTGGCAAGAACGACTTTTTGCATGATGACTACCTTGAAATTTATTCGATTAGCGCCGCGACCACGGCGGGGATCTGTTGCGGATTAACGATGCGTAACTGTTTATGCCGCCCCAGCTCGCCTTTCTCTATGGTGACGTTGCTTTTCGCCACTTTGAACTGCTTGGCGAGAAACTTGATCAGATGAGCGTTGGCCTGGCCGTCTACCGGCGGGGCGGTAATGGCGACTTTAAGTTCGTCGCCATGCAAACCGACAATCTGGTCGCGGCTGGCTTTCGGCTGAATATATAGCCTGATTGCCAGCCCGTCCAGCACGGGGGTGACTGCACTCACAGCAGGAACCAGATCTCACCGAACAGATCCATACCCAGGTAGTTGATCAGATACAGGATCAGGATCACTACCATCGCTGAAAAATCAATGCCGCCCATTGCCGGAAGAATACGGCGGATTGGCGCCATCAAAGGTTCGGTAAGTTGATACATCAACTGATCAATCGGGCTGCGGCCCTGACTTATCCAGCTCATCAGCGCGCGGATAATCATCACCCAGAAGATCAGATAACCGGCCGACTTCACCAGAGAGATCAAGCCAAACAGCAGGTTATACGGGCTGAGTGACATCGCGCCGCCCTGAATCAGCAGCAACAGCGGGTACTTGATGGTCATCAGCAGGAAAGCCAACAGCAGGGATGCGCTGTCAATAGGTCCCATTGACGGGATAATACGGCGCAGCGGGCCAATCACCGGCTGGGTGATCTTCACGATAAACTGCGCGAATGGGTTGTAAAAGTCAGCGCGTGTCCACTGCATCCAGATGCGCAGCAGCAGTACCATGACGTAAAGATCAATAACGGTTTTGACCAAAAAAGTCAGCGTTAGCATGAAGTCGTCCTTCTCCTTAACTCTCGATTATTTAAAATGATTTTTCCATTTCCTGCGCACGGGAAACTGCCGCCTGCATGGCTTTGGCCACGGTTGCCGGCAGCTGTTGCTCGTTGAATACCCGCAGCGCCTCGGCGGTGGTGCCGCCTTTGGACGTTACCTGCTCACGCAAGGTCGACAACGGCGTCTCCGGGTTGGCTTCCACCAGCGCAGCGGCGCCGGATGCCGCTTGTTGCACCAGCGCACGGGCCGTCTGGCTGTCGAAGCCCATACGTTCGGCTTCCTGCTGCATGGCTTCCATAAACAGGAAGAAATAGGCCGGGGCACTGCCCGCAGCGGCGATCACGCTGTTGATGCCGTTTTCGTCATCCACCCAACATACCTTGCCAACTGACGCCATCAAATCACTGGTGTAGTCACGATCCTGTTGGCTGACCTGCTGCGGCGCATACAGGCCACTCATGCCTTTACCCACCAGCGATGGCGTGTTTGGCATGATGCGTACAATATTCAGATTGTCGGCCAGCAGCTGGTAAAAACGGCTGACCTGAATGCCTGCGGCGATCGACAGCACCAGTTTGCCGCTGAAATCGATCTGATCGCGCAACGGCTGGCAGACATCTGCCATCATCTGTGGCTTCACCGCCAGTACGATGACGTCTGCCTCGCGTGCGCAGGCAAGGTTATCACCGCTGCTAACGATGCCGTAGTCGGCAGCCAGCGCATCGCGGTTTTTAGCCGAAGGCGCGCAGACGCTGATGGATTTGGCCGGGTAACCGCCCGCCACCAGGCCGGCGATGATTGCGCGGGCCATGTTGCCGGCGCCAATGAAGGTAATCTTACGGTGTTGCATTAAAATTCCTCGTCAGTGTGTCAGGACTGCGAATAATCTCGCGCGCCAAAAATGGCGGTACCGATACGAACCAGAGTGCTGCCTGCGGCAATGGCCGCCGTCATGTCATCGGTCATGCCCATCGACAGCGTGTCTACCTGTGGATAATGCTGTTGCAGCGCCAGGAAGGCGTCGTGCATCTGGCGGAATACCGCTAATTGGCTCTGGTAGTCTTCTTGCGGAGCCGGAATCGCCATCAGCCCGCGTAAACGAACGTTCGGCAAGGCGACAACCGCTTCTGCCAGCGCCGGCAGTTCAGCCAGTACAATGCCAGATTTACTCTGTTCATCGCTGATATTTATTTGGATCAGAACGTTAAGCGGCGGCATGTCTGCCGGGCGCTGGTCGCTTAACCGCTGGGCGATACGCAGACGATCGACGGTATGGCACCAGGCAAAGTGCTCTGCCACCAGCCGGCTCTTATTGGATTGCAAAGGGCCGATAAAGTGCCAATCCAGCGTTGCTCCTTCCGGCAGCGCGGCAAAATGCTGAACCTTATCCACGCCTTCCTGTACATAGTTTTCCCCGAAGGTTCGCTGGCCTGCCGCGATAGCTTCTGCGATCGCCGCCACAGGTTTGGTTTTACTCACTGCAAGCAGCGTCACTTCTTCTGGAGCGCGAGCGCAGCCTTGAGCGGCCGCGGCAATGCGGTTTCTGACATCCTGCAGATTCTGTTGGATAGTGCTCATCATTGACCCAGGAGATTGATATGGATATCGGTGAATTCGTGGCCCTTAGTGTAAAGCATAATGCTTCCGATCTGCACCTTTGTACGGGGCATCAGCCGATGTTGCGCATCGATGGTGAATTACAGGCGCTGGCAGGTACGGAAAAACTGACCGAGACCAAGATGCATCGCTTGTGCAATGCGCTGCTGCAACCCCAGCAGCGGCAGCAATTGCAACAGCAGGGGCAGCTTGATCTGGCGCTGACGCTTGCGGGCGATATTCGGCTGCGCGCCAATTTCTTTCTGCAAAGCCTCGGGGTTTCGCTTGCCTTGAGGCTGATTGCCGGCGAGTGCCCGACGCTGGCGGCGTTGGCAGCACCAGACATCATTCCGGCCCTGGTGCGCAGGGAAGATGGCCTGATTTTGGTGACCGGCGCGACCGGCAGCGGTAAATCCACCACCCTGGCGGCAATGATTGACGACATCAATCAGCACCAGCGGCGGCATATCCTTACGCTGGAGGATCCGATCGAATTTATTCACCGCAGTCGACACTCTTTAATTCAGCAGCGCGAATTGGGCCGCGACAGCCACAGTTTTGACGACGCATTACGTGCTGCCCTGCGTGAAGATCCAGACGTCATCTTGCTGGGGGAGCTGCGTGACACCACAACCATCAGGCTGGCGCTTACCGCTGCGGAAACCGGCCATCTGGTACTGGCGACGCTGCATACCCGTAGCGCGACGCAGGCGGTCGATCGGCTGGTGGATGTTTTCCCGGCGGAAGAAAAGCCCTACGTGCGTGCACAGTTGGCCGGTAGCCTGCAGGCGGTGATTGCACAGAAGCTGTTGAGTCGGCCCGGGGGCGGCAGGGTGGCGATTTTTGAGGTGCTGACGGCGACGGCGGCGGTCAGCAGCATGATCCGCGAGGGCAAAACCCATCAGCTTGCCAGCGTGCTGCAAACCGGTGGGCAGTCCGGCATGCAGACCTTTGAGCAAGGTCTGCAACAGCGGATCTGTGCGGGATTACTGGGCGGCGCGGAGGGGACTTTGCCAAGGGATTAACCCAATTGCCGTTCGAACCAGCTTTCCAGGATTACCACCGCCGAGGCGGAATCCACGCTGCCCTTGTCCAGCGCGCGGAAGCCGCCGCGATCAAACAGGTTGGCGCGGGCTTCGACGGTACTGAGACGCTCATCATGCAGCGCGATCTGCACGCCAAAGCGGCCGTGCAGGCGGTTGGCGAACTTGCGCGCTTGCTCGGTGACCGGCTGTTCGGTGCCGTCCATGTTCAGCGGCAAACCGACTACCACCAGATCCGGTTGCCACTCTTTCAGCAACTTCTCGATCTTCTGCCAGTCCGGCGAGCCGTCCTGCGCTTTGAAAGCCGCCAGCGCACGGGCGCTGCCGGTTAGCTCCTGGCCAATGGCCGCGCCGATGCTTTTGGTGCCGAAGTCGAAGGCGATAATGGTGCGGTTGGTCATCAGGCGTGTCCTGCGTGGTTGGCAATGCTGCGGATATCAATGCCAAGGCGATTGGCGGCCTCGCGCCAGCGGCTGGCGATCGGCGTATGGAACAAAATGTCGGTGTCGGCTTCGATAGTCAGCCAGGCGTTTTCCAGCACTTCCTGTTCCAACTGGCCTTTTTCCCAGCCGGCATAGCCGAGCGCGACCAGTACGTCCTCCGGCTGTTCCGGCGTGCCCAAGGTTTCCAGTACGTCTTTCGAGGTGGTGATCATGGTATCCGGCGAGATCTGGATACTGGAGCCGAAGCCTTTGCACGGCGTATGCAGGATAAAACCGCGATCGTCAGCCAGCGGGCCGCCGGCAAACACCGGTTTATCCAGACTGATGGCCGGATCGCGTGCCTGTGGCATGATCTTCAGTTTGCTCAGCACTGTTTCCACCGTGAACTGTTCCACCGGTTTATTGATCACCAGGCCCATGGCGCCGTCTTCATTGTGCTCGCAGACATAAATCACCGAGCGTTTGAAGCGAGGATCCTGAAGTGATGGCATAGCGATAAGAAAATGGTGTTGTAAATTCATGGTGTTATTTAAGGTATTTGATTGGTGAGAAGTTAAACAGCCGCCAGTATGCGGCTATCCCCATCGCCTTTCAAGCCACGACTCGGTTGACGCGGGCTGACAGCGTCATTCAGGGAGGTCGGGAAGGCGGGCGACGCAAGTCACCCGCATTTCGATTACTTCGCTGCCAGACGCTTCTCGATTGCATCCATCAGCATACCGGTGATGGAAACCGGGAAGGCCGCTTCTATTTCACGCGCACAGGTTGGGCTGGTGACGTTGATTTCAGTCAGGCGATCGCCAATCACGTCCAGGCCCACAAAGATCAGCCCTTTTTCTTTCAGCGTCGGGGCTACCGCACGCGCAATTTTCCAGTCGCTTTCGCTCAGTGGACGCGCTTCACCACGGCCGCCGGCCGCCAGGTTGCCACGGGTCTCGCCCTGCGCCGGGATGCGCGCCAGGCAGTAAGGTACTGGCTCACCGTCAACCACCAGAATGCGCTTATCGCCCTCTTTGATTGCCGGCAAGAAGTTCTGCGCCATGCAGAAACGGCTACCGTGCTCGGTCAGGGTTTCGATAATCACCGACAGGTTAGGGTCGTCCTGCTTCACGCGGAAGATAGACGCGCCGCCCATGCCGTCCAGCGGTTTGAGAATAATGTCGCCGTGCTGCTGGTGGAATTTGCGGATGTGCGCCGCGCTGCGGCTGACCAGGGTGTCCGGCGTCAGTTCCGGGAACCAGGCGGTGAACAGCTTTTCGTTGCAGTCACGCAGGCTCTGCGGCTTGTTAACTACCAGCGTGCCTTTGACCTCTGCGCGTTCCAGAATATAGGTCGCGTAGATGTATTCGGTATCGAAAGGGGGGTCTTTACGCATCAGGATCACGTCCAGATCATGCAGCGCCAGATCCTGCTCGCTGCCAAAGCTGAACCAGCTCTCTTTATCTTCCTTCACGCTCAGCAGGCGAGTGCGGGCGCGGCCGTCACCGGCGTGCAGATAGAGATCGTCCATCTCCATGTAGTGCAGTTCCCAGCCACGGCGCTGCGCTTCGAGCAGCATGGCGAAGCTGGTGTCTTTCTTGATGTTGATGGAGGCGATAGGGTCCATCACGATGCCGAGCTTAATCATCTTTTCTCCTTTAACCCAGATCGCCGAAACGTACCTGCAAAGCGGTAATTGCGGTGAGCGCTGTGGTTTCTGTACGCAGAACGCGTGGCCCAAGCAGGATATCAGTAAATCCGTGGCCTGTGGTCATCGCAATTTCGTCGGCGGATAAACCGCCTTCCGGCCCAATCAGCAGGCGGACATGTTCCACCGGCAGCGGCAGGGTATTGATACTGTGGTTGGCGCGTGGGTGCAGGTTGAGTTTCAGGCTGCCATCTTGCTCGGCGCACCAGTCTTCCAGTTTCATCGCCTCGCGAATTTCCGGAATACGGTTGCGGCCACATTGTTCGCAGGCGGCGATGGCGATCTTCTGCCATTGCTGGATTTTTTTCGCCAGACGCTCGCCGTCCAACTTCACACCGCAGCGCTCGGAAAACAGCGGAGTAATGACATTGACCCCGAGCTCGATGGATTTCTGAATGGTGAATTCCATCTTCTCACCGCGAGAAATCACCTGGCCCAGATGCAGATTGAGTGGCGATTCACGGTCTTCCGGTTGGCCGGCGGCTAGCCGCACCAGCACGTTTTTTTTGTCGACCTGGGTGATCTCGGCGTCAAATACCTGGTTGCTGCCGTCGAAGAGCTGCAGTGCCTGGCCGGCGCCCATTCGCAGTACACGCCCGATGTGGTTGGCGGCGTCTTCGCTCAGTGCGATTTCTGCATGGTCGATTAACGGCTGCGGGTGATAAATACGGGGTATACGCATTGAATATTCGATCCTGACTAATATGCAGTCATCAGTGCTGCAGCTTGAAAAAAAAGAGTATATACCCAAAGTAATTGAAGCTGCAGCAAGGCGGCAAGTGAGTGCATCCCGATGAGCTTACTTAAGTAAGTGATTCGGGGGCGCTCACGCAGTCAACACCGCTGCAGTTTTAAGTACGAAGGGGATTTAGCCCTTTCGTTGCTGGCAAGCCTGTTGAATATAGAGGTTATGGTTGCCCTGTACCTTAGCGATGCGTGCCTCCCGCAGGCATTCCCATTGGCTGACCGGATACTGACGGTTCCACACCTCGAAAAGCTGGGTCTGTTGGCGGGAAAGCCGTAATTGATAGCGATCGCGCATATAAAAATAGGTGCGGGCGATCGCGCCGCGAGCGCGTGCGGGCGGTTCGGCCTGCTTATTTTTAAAGTCCACTTTCATTGGGCACTGGCCATACTGACCTTCGCCGCCTTTCCATTGGCTGTACATGAAATTATTGCGATCGCCGTTCACTTCGCCAATCGCCGGCTGCAGGTTGTGCAGGTCAGTTTCGATTTGGCGATAGCTCGCGTCTTTGTTGCAGTTTTTGCGGCCACCCTGTTGCCAGCACTGCAATTGGTGGCCGAACTGCCAGGCCGGTACCACATGTTCCCATTCGATACGCTGTGCGCGTTGGGCGTTCTTGCGTGGTTGATAGCCACAACTGTTTAAATCTGGGATGCCTTTCTTGCCCTGCCAGGTGATCTGGCAGCCGCAGTAGAAAGAACCGGGCGCATCTTGGTTGATTTTGGCCGCTGCCGCCTTGGCCTGAGAAAAATTATTGATGCCGTGCGCCTGTACGGCGCCGGTGGTGAAAATAACCGTAAACAAAATTTTGCGAAGCATATTCCAAAACTGCTCAAAATTGGAAAGGCAGGCAGGGTAGCGGAAGTCAACGGCAGTGGCAAACGACGGGCGTTAACCCCGTGACTTTTCAAGCCAGCGCCGGAGTCTGGCTGTAACTTGGGACGTAGGGAGTAGAGGTTGGATTTTTCGCTTAAACAGACTCACCGGCGATAAATTTCAATTTTTCGCCGCACTGACGGCAGCGGTATTCGCTTTCTCCGCGAAGCACCCGATTATGCCGACGTACGGTGAGCTGATGTTGTTGGCAACGACAGAGGTAGGGGAAGGTTTTGCTTTGCACCGAGGCAATTTCAAACTGGTGGGTGCGGCTGGCCGGTACCTGCAACACGCTTTCCATCATCCAGCGCCATTCGCGTCCATGCGGGGCCACGCGGCCAAACTGGCGGAAGACTAACAGGTGCGCCAGTTCGTGCGGCACCACTTCGTCGATAAACGGCTGTTGGTTTTCCATCAGCAAAACCGGATTCAGCCGAATTTCCCAGGCTTGCAGCCAGGCGGTGCCCGCACTGGTTCCGCGTTGCTGGTAAACGACTTTGGGTTCCGGAAACTCGACGGAAAAATGCTGACGCGCCAGCAGCAGTTTTTCACGCAGGCAGCGCATCACCGCCTGTTGCAGCGCTATGGGGATTCTTACTTTGTTCATTGCGGCTAGCTTAAGCAATGGCGCGACGGCTGGCAATAAGACGAAAAACTAATTCTCATCCCGCCTGCCGGGCCGGTTTTTCATCGCATTGATAACCCGATCGACGCTGATGGATTGTAATCAATGTGTTAACTGCGGGATAATAAACCGTACATGCTGAGTCTGTACCCGCAGCGCTCACAGAAAAGATTGGAAAGCATCCCGAGAAAATACCTTTCTAACGCAGGGGTTATTATGCGATTTAGCGCAATAACCGACTGATTAAAAATACGTAAGGTGTGGGAAGTTTTTTGACGCGGCCTGCCCCGAGCTGGCTGAGTAAGTGTGAATTTAACGCAGCTGATGTTGCAAGTGAGAGATCAATGTCGAATAAACCGTTCCATTATCAAGATCCGTTCCCGCTGAAGAAAGACGATACCGAATACTATCTGTTAAGCCGCGATCACGTTTCCGTGAGCGAATTTGAAGGCCAGGAAGTTCTGAAAGTAGCCCCTGAAGCGTTAACCCTCCTTGCCCAGCACGCGTTTCATGACGCCTCATTTATGCTGCGCCCGGCGCACCAGCAGCAGGTTGCCGATATCCTCAAGGATCCGGACGCCAGCGAAAACGACAAATACGTTGCGCTGCAATTTTTGCGTAACTCAGAAATCGCCGCCAAAGGTATTTTGCCGACCTGTCAGGACACCGGTACCGCCATTATCGTCGGTAAAAAGGGCCAGCGCGTCTGGACCGGTGGCGGCGACGAAGAAGCGTTGTCACGCGGGGTGTACAACACCTTTATCGAAGACAACCTGCGCTATTCGCAAAACGCCGCGCTGGATATGTATAAAGAGGTCAACACCGGCAGCAACCTGCCGGCGCAGATCGACCTCTACAGCGTCGACGGTGAAGAATACAAATTCCTGTGTATTGCTAAAGGCGGCGGTTCTGCCAACAAAACCTACCTTTATCAGGAAACCAAAGCGCTGCTGTCTCCGGGCAAGCTGAAGGATTATCTGGTCGAGAAAATGCGTACGCTGGGCACCGCGGCTTGCCCGCCGTACCACGTGGCGTTCGTTATCGGCGGCACCTCGGCGGAAGCAACCCTGAAAACCGTAAAACTGGCGTCGACCAAGTACTATGATGGCCTGCCGACCGAAGGCAATGAGCACGGTCAGGCATTCCGCGACGTGGCGCTGGAAGAAGAGTTGCTGAAAGAAGCGCAGAACCTGGGATTGGGCGCGCAGTTTGGCGGTAAATACTTTGCGCATGACGTTCGCGTGGTGCGTCTGCCGCGCCATGGCGCATCCTGCCCGGTGGGAATGGGGGTTTCCTGCTCCGCTGACCGTAACATTAAAGGCAAGATCAACCGTGACGGCATCTGGCTGGAGAAGCTGGAGCATAATCCTGGCAAATTCATCCCGCAGGAGCTGCGTCAGGCCGGTGAGGGCGAGGCAATCAAGATTGACCTTAACCGCCCGATGGCCGAGATCCTCAAGCAGCTGTCGCAATACCCGGTATCCACCCGCCTGTCCTTGAGCGGCACCATCATCGTGGGCCGCGATATTGCGCATGCCAAGTTGAAAGAGCGCCTGGACAGAGGCGAAGGTCTGCCGCAATACGTTAAGGATCATCCGATTTATTACGCGGGCCCGGCCAAAACGCCGGACGGCTACGCCTCTGGTTCACTGGGGCCAACCACTGCCGGGCGCATGGATTCTTATGTCGACCTGCTGCAGTCTCATGGCGGCAGCATGATCATGCTGGCGAAAGGCAACCGCAGCCAGCAGGTGACCGACGCCTGCCACAAGCACGGCGGCTTCTACCTCGGCAGCATCGGTGGCCCGGCGGCGGTACTGGCGCAGCAGAGCATCAAGAGCCTGACCTGCGTCGAATACCCGGAACTGGGTATGGAAGCGATCTGGAAAATCGAAGTGGAAGATTTCCCGGCGTTTATTCTGGTGGATGATAAAGGCAATGACTTCTTCCAGAAGATCCAGTCTGGCCAGTGTTCTCGCTGCGTGAAGTAACCGCCGAAAGGATTTGCCGCCCACAGTGGGGCGGCAAATTTCAGGTTTTATCAACCCCTGTGTAAATTACTGTAGCCCGCTGGACGCGATGTTTTAACCTGTATACCCTACGCGCAAAGCACTAATACGCGCATAAAGGCATATTTGGAACAGAAGGTTCGGCAAACTCATGGAAACGCAGGAAAGTCATATCAGGGAATTGCTGGTCTGGATTGAAGACAACCTAACCAATCCCTTGTCATTGGATATCGTTTCTGCCAAATCAGGCTACTCGAAATGGTATCTGCAGCGAATGTTCAAAAAGCAGACCAGTTTGTCGCTGGCTTCCTATATTCGCGCGCGCCGCTTGTACCTCGCCGCTTTCGCCTTGCGTTATACGCAAAAAAGCATTCTTGATATTTCTATTGAATATCAATTCGATAACCAACAAACCTTTTCTCGCTGCTTCAAAAAGCACTTTGCCGAATCTCCCAGTGTTTATCGCCATGCGCGTAAACAGGACTTCAGCCATCTGGTTCGCTCGCTGTCGGTGAATCAGCCGGGGGATATTAAGGTCGATCGCATCAAGGTCGCCAAGGGGCAGTATGCTATCCGAGGGAAGAGTTACCCTTACCATCTGGACATTACCGATCTGGATAAGTCGCACCTTCCCATCCGCAGCAAAATCAAAGAGACGTTCTATGCTCTGCTGGGTGAGCGCCCTGCATTGACCTATTCGCTGGCCCAGTTTGTGCCGGATGGGGAACGAGTGCGGGTGGATTATACCCTGGGCGTTGCGGCAGACTGCCCGGTCAGTGACGGTGCCGGGCTTGAAGCGCTGCCGGATATCTCCGGTGATTTTTGTCGTTTTTGCTATGCCGGCAAGCCAGTGGCCCTGAACGATCATATTGTGCAGATGTACACTCAGGTCTTGCCGCAACTTGGCCTGGCTCGCCGGGAAGGGCCTGACCTGACGATGTTCAACTATTCGCTAAATGAGCGGGAGGAGCTGCATCTTGAGCTCCAACACCTGGTGCCGGTGACTCCCCTTGACTGAGCGGGGTGGCAGAGCGGTTCTTTTGCTGCACGATATCTGCCATCACCGCCAGCGCGATTTCAGCCGGGGTCTTGCTGCCGAGCGGTAAGCCAATCGGGGCATGAATTCGCTCCAGCTCTTGTGGGCTGAATTCGGCAATCTGCTGCAGGCGTTGGCGACGACGCGCGCTGTTGCGCAACGATCCCATGGCGCCGATATAAAACGCCGGGGTATGGATAGCCTCCATTAGCGTCAGATCGTCCATGCGGGGATCGTGCGTCAGCGCGACAATCGCGGTATTGGCGTGACAGCCGCCGTCTTCAATAAACTTGGCCGGAAACTGACGCAGTAGCGTCACGTTGGATCTCAGCTGCGGGGCGAAATTTTCCAGCGCCTCCGGACGGTTCTCGCACACCAACACTTCAAACCCCAGCGAACTGGCGAAATCGGCGCAGTACAATGCCACGCTGGAAAGACCGGCGATCAGCAAACGCGGGGCTGCGGCAATATGTAGGGTAATTTGCGGGCCGCGGCGTTCCACCTGGGTCGCACTGGCGAAATCGGTCAACGTCAGGCTGCCGCAGGCATCCGGCAGAGTGAGGCGTTTGACCAGCGCATGGTGTCCGTTTAACGCGCCGGCGAGGGTTGTCAGGTAATCGATGCTCTCGTCGCCCGCCGGTAAATACTCAATCAGCACCTCCAGCACGCCGCCGCAGGGCAGCGCTACGTTGGGCTCCAGACCGCCCTCACCGTAACGAATGACCTGGCTGGCAGCCTGATACTCCCCGTCCGCCAGGCGCCGCAGAAAGTCTTCTTCCACGCATCCTCCGGACAGCGAGCCGCAATAATGTCCGTCCTGCGTGGCGGCCAACAGCGCCCCCGGCGATCGCGGTGAGGAGCCGTAAGTGCTCAGCACGGTGCACAGCCACACCGGTTGTTGTTTCAGCCAGTTTATCGCCTGGCTGACCACGGTGATATCGAGATGTTGCATAGATGAGTTACTCGCTGACCGGTAGCTGTGACGGAAGATCTATATCCTGCACGACAGTGGGTTGATCAAGATTAAGCCAGTGTACCGCCTGCTCTTTAAGCAGATCGCGTGCACCATTATCGCCACGTAATTGGCTCAGTTGTTTGCGCAATAGAGCGGAAAACCCAACCGGGTGACCCGGCTGTTGTTCAAAACGGGGACGGACAATGGCGTGGTGCTGCAACGCGCTGGCTACCTGCTGGAAAACCGCCGGGGTAACGAACGGCATATCCGCCAAATGAACCAACCAGCCTTGCCAGTGCGGCGTGGCGTTAACGCCGGCGGCAATGGAATCGCCAAGGCCGACGCTGGCCAGCAGCGTGACCGGAACCTGATAGGCGGCGCAAATCTGTTGAACCTGGCGGTTGTCTGGCCGGGTGACCACCCATAGGGGCAGGCCGGAAGCCAACGCTTGACGCAGCGTCTGTTCAAACAGCGAGCGTTGGCGGCCTGTGGCATCCGCAAACTCGGCATTTAATTTATTGCCTGCGCCACCGGCTTGAGAGAAGCGTTCTCCACGTCCGGCAGCGGCGATCACTATGCCTGTTGTCATCTTATCCGCCCGAATTTGCGCAACTTCTAATTACCTTACTAAAAATATGTGTTGTTGAGATGTGTTTTTATTGAAAATCGCATGTTAATCATCACATAATTTTGGTTATAAGCATATGCTTATGACGTCTACGGCAAGGTCGTCAGCGTTTGCGCAACACCACCGCTGAACACAAAACTACAATAAAGATGCAAAGGACTTTTTATGAGCAATTTCAACCCGTCGCGGCGTCGCTTTATCAAAAGCGCCGTGATAGCGGGGGTCTCCGTGTACCTCGCGCCCCTGTACAGCCGTGCCTATGCCGCGCTGTTTGAGCAGAAGATCCTCCAGTCCCCGAACTGGGATGCCCACGAGAAACGTATACGCTTTCGTATCGATGGCCGTGCCAAGGTCATGGGGCAGAAGGTATTTGCCCGCGATATTCGCGCGGTGGATATGCCGCACTGGCCACAGCATCAGGCGCACGCCTTTATTTTGCGTGTCACTCAAGCAGACAAGCTGTTCGAAGGTATCGATCTCTCATTGCTGGGCGACGACCTGCAGCCCGATCGGCTGGTAACCGCCGACGATTTGGCGCGCGACGGTTTGGCCTTCCCGGCATTTTACGGCGACGACATGCTGCTGCCGATTGGCAAAACCCCGGCTTACCTGGGCCAGGCGGTGGCAATCCTGATTTATCACGATTTTGCCCGTTTCCGCTTTGCCAAGGACAAGCTGAAATTCCGCGAAGGCACGATTAAATACGGGGCGCAAACCGGTCCGCTGCAGCGCGACCCTTGGGGCACTTTCCGCTATGTGCGGGTGGGGGGAGACAAGCCGTTCGATGACGACCGTTTTTCCAGCCTGAAGGATACTCCGATTTTCCCGGTTTCGATGAAGAAACACCTGCCGGTCTGGCCGGAAGGACGCGAAGGCGGCAAGCTGGATCAGGAAGGCATGTATTACGCCGGCATGATTGCTGATGAGTTGAAAACGCCGCCGGATGAGTGGCTGGTGATGTCACGCCGCTATACCACGCAGTCCGTCGACACCTCCGCGCTGGAGCCGGACAACGCCAACGGCTGGTTCGACGCCGAGACGCAAACGCTGCATCTGGTGGTGCCGACTCAATCGCCGCAGGAAGTGGCAGATGAAATGCCGCGCATGCTGGCAAAACGCAATCCGCCGGTTAAACAGCTGATTCTGCACCCATGCTACACCGTCGGTTACGGCTCAAAAGATCACTTTAATTTCCCGTATTACGGCGCGGTGGCGGCGATGTACGGCGACGGGTACCCGGTTCGGCTGGCCAACGACCGTTTCGAACAGTTCCAGACTGCGCTGAAACGCCACGCCTTCGACATGAATTACCGCATTGCGGTAAACCGCCAAACCGGCGTGCTGCAGTCATTCCATGGTGAGATGACGGCAGACGGCGGTGGCCGCAGCAACTTTACGCCTTCGGTGGTGATGGTGGCGGCGACCGCGGCGCAGTCGATTTATTACTTCCCGAAAAGCGATTTGTCTGCGGTGGGGCTGGCTTCGCGCGCTATCGACGCAGGGTCGGCACGGGGTTACGGCACGCTGCAAAGCATGGCCGCCACCGAGATGATGGTCGATGAGCTGGCTGCCGAACTGAAGATTGACCCGATTGAATTCCGTTTGCGCAACGTACTGAAATCCGGCATGAAAAATACGCAGGGGGCCATTCCTGCCGGGGCTATTCGCGCCGATGAAGTGCTGGAGAAGGCGGCGAAGCATGAGATGTGGCTGCAACGCGCCAAGCGTAAGGCGGAGTTTGAAAGCCAGCATCCGGGCAAACGCTATGGCGTAGGCTTTGGCTGCGTGCAAAAAGACTTCGGTACCGGTGCCGAAACTTCATTCGCCCGCGTCGAACTGGGAGAAGACGGGCGCATTATGCTGCATCACAGCGGTGCCGAGATGGGCACCGGCATGTCGACCTCACAATCGGTGTTGTGCGCACAGTGGCTGGGCAAACCGGCAGACGAGGCTCACTTCTCGGTGACCGACTGGTCTGTGCTGCCGATGGTCACCAGTGGCGATCCTTACGTTATGTCGCAGGCCGATCAGGATCGGTTGCAAACCAATCCGGCCTGGACGCCAAGCTACTGCTCACCTTCCAGCGCCAGCAACTCGGCGTATTACTTCTCGCACAGTACGCGCGAAGCGGCGCGGCTGATATTCGATCATGGCCTGTGGCCGGCAGCGATGGCCATTTGGCAATCCGGCCCCGGTGGCGGCCAGGCGGCACCTTTAGTGGTGCGCCGAGAGGATGCGCGTTGGGTGGAGGGGGGATTGACCGCTGCCGGTATGGAGGTGTTGAGCCTGGAGCGGCTGGCAAAACAACTTTACCAGATGGGCGGGATCGCAGGCGCAGCGGTGCACGTTTTCAACCGCTGGCAGTGGGCGGAAGCGGACTTTACCCTGAGCGGCAATAGCGAACGCCTGCCGATTGATGGCCTGGCTGTGCGCAACGCCGGTGGCGAGTTCAAAACGCTACCACGTAATCAGGTCTATTATCCCCCGACTCAACGCAATAACGCGGCGGTGACCTATTACAGTGCCGTCGGAACCCTGGCGGAAGTGGCGGTGGATATCGCCACCGGCCAGGTAGAACTGCTGAATCACCATTCGATCATGGAGTGCGGCAACCTGATTGTGCCGGAACTGGTTTCCGGCCAGTTGCAGGGCGGGTTGGCGATGGGAATTGGTCATGCATTGCACGAATATTTACCGCTGTACGAAGACGGGCCCGGTAACGGTACCTGGAACTTTAACCGTTACCACCTGCCACGCGCCAGCGATGTGGCGGTATGGAAACAGACCGATGACATCCTGCCCGCGCTGTCGGAAACCGATCCGCCCAAAGGCATGGCCGAAGTGGTGATGATCCCGGTGGTCGCTGCCCTGGTCAACGCCATCGCCGACGCCACTGGCCACCGTTTCCGTGATTTGCCCGTTCGTGCAGAAAATATTCGTGAGGTATTACAATGAGCATCAAAACCCAGCCGATTTCCCTGACCATCAACGAAAAGCAATACGGCCCGATCGACGTACCTGAAGGGCTGATGATGATCGATTTCCTGCACGAGTATCTCGATCTGACCGGCTCGCGTCTTGGCTGCGGGCAGGGTATCTGCCACGCCTGCGTAGCAATTGTCGATCACCCAAGCGGTACCAGCGAAGAGGTGCGTACCTGTATCACCGGCGCGCACTTCTTCAGCGGCAAAAAAGTCCGCACCGTAGAGGGGCATGCCAAGGTGGATGCGCAGGGCGAAGTGGTGGAGTTGTCACCTATCCAGCAGGCGTTTCTGGAGCATTACAGCTTCCAGTGCGGCTACTGCACGCCGGGCTTTGTCAACGCCGCCACCATTTTTGTGGAAAAACTCAAGCGTGAACCCATTGCCCGTGAGCAACTGGAAAGCGCCATTGAGCAGGCGCTGGACAGCCATATCTGCCGCTGTACCGGCTATGTTCGTTACTATGAAGCGGTTCGTGACGTGGTGCTCAAAACCCCGGGCCTGCTGAAGGAGACGGCGCAATGAAAAAACGTCTCGCACTGTTGATCCTGCTGGTGGTCATCATCGTCATCGCCGTGCTGTGGTGGCGTGAAAACCGCCGTTACGATGGCCCGGTGCAGCAGGTAACCGCCAGCACGGAACAGGTTGCCCGCGGTCGCTATTTGGCGCAGGCCGCCGACTGCGCCGCCTGCCATACCGCCAGCGGCGGCGCGCCCTTGGCCGGGGGCTATCCGCTGGAGACGCCGTTCGGCACTATCTATGGCAGTAACCTGACGCCTTCGGCCGATCATGGCATTGGCCGCTGGACCAAAGACGATTTCTTCCTGGCGCTGACTCAGGGTGTGGCACCGGGCGGGCGTCATCTGTACCCGGCGATGCCTTATACTTCGTATAAAGGTATTTCACGCCAGGATGCCGATGACATCTACGCCTATCTGATGACCCGACCGGCGGTGGATGTTGCCATTCCTGAAAACGACATGCCGTTCCCGTTTAATCAACGCATGGCGCTGATCGGTTGGAACCTGCTGTTCCGCAGCCAGGCGCCGTTGCCAGCCAGTTCACAAGGCAATTCGGCGCAGTGGCAACGCGGCCGTTACCTGGCGGATACGCTGGGTCACTGCGGGGAATGCCATACGCCACGCGGCATGCTGGGGCAGATGAATCTTGGCAAGCCGATGCAGGGGGGCGATTTGGGGCGCTTTATGGCACCGGACATCACGCCGCACGGATTGGCCCAGCGCGGCTGGACGCCGGATGACCTCAACCGTTTCCTGGCAACCGGGATGGCACCTCAGGGATCTGCGTTCAGTGAGATGCACATGGTGGTGGATCTCAGCACCCGTCATCTGACGCCGGAAGACCATCAAGCACTGGCGACCTATCTGATGGGTGAACAGCCGCCGGCCGCAGTGCCGGTTAAAATCGGCCAGGGCAGCGATGCCGGGCGTATCAGCTATCTGGATCAGTGCTCCGGCTGCCATGCGCGTGAAGGTGAGGGCAAACCGCACGTAGCGGTGGCGATGCGCGATAACGCCACGCTGCGCCTACCGGATGCCAAGAATCTGATTGTCTCGGTGCTGGACGGTTTACCGGCGCAGCAATTCCCCAACGGCGAAAGTATGCAGAGCATGCCGGCCTTTGGCGAACGTCTGGACGATGCGCAAGTGGCGGAGCTGGTGAACTATCTGCGCGTAACCTGGGGGGGCTTGCCGGCGGATATCACCGCCGAGCAGGTGAAGGCCCTGCGCAAGAAGTAGCCTAAGTCAGGCTAAAAAAATGGCCCGCAGTTTTACACTGCGGGCCATTTTGTTTTTGGCGTGAACTAGCTGCGGCTGGTTGCGCTCATTGCACGCTGGCTACGTTGCTTGACGATATAGCCAATGGCCAAAATTGCCACCCAAACCGGGATCAGCAACACCGAGATTTGAATGCCCGGCGTCAGGTACATGATCACCAGGATGCCGGCCATAAACACCAGGCACAGGTAGTTGCTGAACGGATACCAGAAGGCCTTGAACTTCGGCTCTACGCCTTCGCGGTTCTTGGCTGCGCGGAACTTCAGGTGCGCCAGGCTGATCATCGCCCAGTTGATCACCAGCGCCGAGACCACCAGCGCCATCAGCAATTCGAATGCGCGACCGGGGATCAGGTAGTTAATCAGCACGCAGAACGCCGTGGCCGTGGCGGAGACGGCGATAGCGATAACCGGTACGCCGCGGCCGTCCACCTTCAGCAGGCTCTTCGGACCGTTGCCTTGCTTCGCCAGGCCGTACAGCATGCGGCTGTTGCAGTAAACGCAGCTGTTGTACACCGACAGGGCAGCGGTCAACACCACGATGTTCAGCACGGTTGCTACCAGGTTGCTGTTCAGCGCGTGGAAGATCAGCACGAACGGGCTGCCGCCCTCCACCACTTTGCCCCAAGGGTACAGCGACAGCAAAATGGTCAGTGATCCGATATAGAACAGCAGGATGCGGTAGATCACCTGGTTGGTGGCCTTGGGAATGCTTTTCTGCGGGTTGTCGGCCTCCGCGGCGGTAATACCCACCAGCTCGAGCCCACCAAACGAGAACATGATCACCGCCATTGCCATCACCAGCCCCATGATGCCGTTCGGGAAGAAGCCGCCCTGTGCCCACAGGTTGGTTACGGTGGCTTCCGGGCCGCCCAGGCCGCTGAACAGCAGGTAGGCACCGAACACGATCATGCCGATAATCGCCACGACTTTGATGATGGCAAACCAGAATTCCATCTCGCCGTAGACCTTAACATTCGCCAGGTTGATGGCGTTGATGGCCAGGAAGAACACCGCCGCCGATACCCAGGTTGGGATCTCCGGCCACCAGTACTGCACATAGATACCGACCGCGGTCAGTTCCGCCATCGCCACCAATACATACAGCACCCAGTAGTTCCAGCCGGAAGCAAAGCCGGCAAAATTGCCCCAGTATTTATAGGCGAAGTGGCTAAAGGAACCGGCTACCGGCTCTTCCACTACCATTTCACCCAGTTGGCGCATGATCAGAAATGCGATAAAGCCGCCAATGGCATAGCCGAGAATGACCGAAGGACCGGCCATTTTTATTGTTTGCGCGATCCCGAGAAATAGCCCGGTACCAATAGCGCCCCCTAGAGCAATAAGCTGAATATGGCGGTTTTTCAGGCCGCGCTTCAGCTGGTCGCCATGCTGTTGACCATCCATCAATGAAACCCTCTGTCGTTGCAGAATTACTCACATGCTGTAAAGCAGTGGTTACGATGTGTGTTTTATTTTATTTACGGCGTTATATCTATTAATTCCACGGAGCCGCTACCGTTTGGCAAAGAATAATGTTATGAGCGTCAGTTTGCACCTGCTTTATAGGGTGAGTGATTAAGATTTCAGCAGTTTAGGAAACAAAATGCGGGTTGTGTGACGGCAGGGGGGATTCAGTGCATGAAATAAGCAGCAAATCACATAATGCGCAAAAATAATTTAGCGCTGGTCGCTTTGGTTCGGCGAAATATTGACCGGTTAAGCGCACCTTATGCGCTGCAAATAGCTATTCGTTAAAGCTTAATAAACATGCAATAAAATCCTGCCTTTGATGCTTCAGTCTGCCTGACGGCAGGTTTCGCAAAAGTTAAATCAAAAACCTACCTCGTAAATGGTATTACCAAGCGTGCGTTAGCGGTTTGCAGCAGCTCTGGTATTGAGGTGTTAAAATGTGCGGGTAACCTGATTTCGATCAAGGCCCATATGGACAGGAGGTGAATACTTTGTTACTTTACCGTCACGTTTTTGAAATTGGTATTACCAATTGACTCCGCGCCATTCGCAGAGAAGAATTCACCCATGGCCTACAGCAAAATCCGCCAACCCAAGTTGTCAGATGTTATCGAGCAGCAGCTCGAACACCTGATCCTCGAGGGAACACTGCGTCCAGGCGAAAAACTGCCACCGGAGCGCGAGCTGGCGAAACAATTTGATGTTTCCCGTCCTTCTCTGAGAGAGGCCATCCAGCGCCTGGAAGCCAAAGGGCTGCTCCTGCGCCGTCAGGGCGGTGGTACCTTTGTGCAAACTAATCTGTGGCAGAGCTTCAGCGATCCTCTGGCTGAACTGTTGGCCGACCACCCTGAATCACAATTCGATCTGTTGGAAACCCGTCATGCCCTCGAAGGCATTGCTGCCTATTACGCGGCGTTGCGCGGCACCGACGAAGATCTGGCGCGCATCCGCGATTGCCACATTGTGATCCAGCAGGCCCAGGAAAGCGGCGATCTCGACGCCGAAGCCGACGCGGTCATGCAGTATCAAATCGCCGTGACCGAAGCTGCCCACAACGTTGTGTTACTTCACCTGCTACGCTGCATGGGGCCGATGCTGGAACAGAACGTACGTCAGAACTTTGAATTGCTCTACTCGCGCCGTGAGATGTTGGCAAAGGTGAGCAGCCACCGCGCCGGAATTTTTGAGGCGATTGTGGCACGCGAGCCGGAAAAGGCCCGTGAAGCCTCGCACCGCCATTTGGCGTTTATCGAGGAAATCTTGCTGGATCTCAGCCGGGAGCATACTCGGCGCGAGAGATCGCTACGGCGTCTCCAGCAACGCAAGGATTAAGAGCGTTCTCTTCAGGGCACACCAGCCTGCGGAGCTTTCGTTCGAAGTGCTTAGTTAAGCATTTAAGCGGCAACTAAACTGATGGGCCTGTCTTCGTGTGTTTTGCCTCAGAACACAGGAAGACAGGCTCCAAAACAAACCATTAGACAGATAAGGAATACCACCATGTCAGAACGTTTAAACAATGACGTGGATCCGATCGAAACCCGCGACTGGCTGCAGGCGATCGAATCGGTCATCCGTGAAGAGGGTGTTGAGCGAGCTCAGTTTCTGATTGATCAGGTATTGGGTGAAGCCCGTAAAGGCGGTGTTAGCGTTGCAGCCGGTGCTGCGGCCCACAACTACGTCAACACCATCGCGGTGGAAGACGAACCTGCTTACCCTGGTAACCTGGATCTTGAGCGTCGTATCCGCAGCGCTATCCGCTGGAACGCGGTAATGACCGTGCTGCGCGCTTCCAAGAAAGATCTGGACCTGGGCGGCCACATGGCTTCCTTCCAATCTTCCGCGACCTTCTATGAAGTCTGCTTCAACCACTTCTTCCGTGCACGCAACGAGCAAGACGGCGGCGATCTGGTTTACTTCCAGGGCCACATCTCTCCGGGCGTTTACGCACGTGCCTTCCTTGAAGGCCGCTTGACCGAAGACCAAATGAACAACTTCCGTCAGGAAGTTCACGGTAAAGGCCTGTCTTCTTACCCGCATCCTAAACTGATGCCTGAATTCTGGCAGTTCCCGACCGTTTCCATGGGCCTGGGCCCAATCAGCGCCATCTACCAGGCGAAGTTCCTGAAATATCTGGAACACCGTGGCCTGAAGAACACCTCTGCTCAAACCGTTTACGCCTTCCTGGGCGACGGTGAGATGGATGAGCCGGAATCCAAAGGTGCGATCACTATCGCCACCCGTGAGAAACTGGACAACCTGGTGTTCGTCATCAACTGTAACCTGCAACGTCTGGACGGCCCAGTCACCGGTAACGGCAAGATCATCAATGAACTGGAAGGTATCTTCTCCGGCGCAGGCTGGCAGGTACTGAAAGTGATTTGGGGCGGTCGTTGGGACGAACTGCTGCGTAAAGACACCAGCGGCAAGCTGATCCAGCTGATGAACGAAACCCTGGACGGCGACTACCAGACCTTCAAATCCAAAGACGGCGCTTACGTACGTGAGCACTTCTTCGGCCGCTTCCCGGAAACCGCCGCCCTGGTCAAAGACATGACCGACGACGAAATCTGGGCGCTGAACCGCGGTGGTCACGATCCGAAGAAAGTCTTCGCTGCACTGAAAAAAGCGCAGGACACCCAAGGCAAACCAACCGTTATCCTGGCCCATACCATTAAAGGTTACGGCATGGGTGAAACCGCGGAAGGTAAAAACATCGCTCACCAGGTGAAGAAAATGAACATGGAAGGGGTTCACCACTTCCGCGATCGTTTCAATGTGCCAGTTGCCGATGCCGACATCGAAAAACTGCCGTACATCACCTTCGAGAAAGACTCTGAAGAGTACAAATACCTGCACGAACGCCGTCAGGCGCTGAAAGGTTATGTACCGACCCGTCTGCCAGCCTTCACCCAGAAGCTGGAAATGCCGGCTCTGGAAGACTTCAGCTCACTGCTGGAAGAGCAGAACAAAGAAATCTCCACCACCATCGCCTTCGTGCGTGCCCTGAACGTGATGCTGAAGAACAAGTCGATCAAAGATCGTCTGGTTCCAATCATCGCTGACGAAGCGCGTACCTTCGGTATGGAAGGTCTGTTCCGTCAGATCGGTATCTACAGCCCGAACGGTCAGCAATATACCCCGCAGGACCGTGAGCAGGTTGCTTACTACAAAGAAGACGAAAAAGGTCAGATCCTGCAGGAAGGCATCAACGAACTGGGCGCAGCATCTTCATGGCTGGCCGCAGCGACTTCCTACAGCACCAACGATCTGCCGATGATTCCGTTCTACATCTACTACTCGATGTTCGGTTTCCAGCGTATCGGTGACCTGTGCTGGGCAGCAGGCGACCAACAGGCGCGCGGCTTCCTGATCGGCGGTACTTCAGGCCGTACCACCCTGAACGGTGAAGGTCTGCAGCACGAAGACGGCCACAGCCACATTCAGTCTCTGACTATCCCTAACTGTATCTCTTACGATCCAGCTTATGCATACGAAGTGGCAGTGATCATGCACGACGGTCTGGTCCGCATGTACGGCGACGCGCAAGAAAACGTCTACTACTACATCACCACGCTGAACGAAAACTACCACATGCCGGCCATGCCGCAAGGCGCAGAAGAAGGTATCCGCAAAGGTATCTACAAGCTGGACACTCTGGCAGGCAGCAAAGGCAAGGTTCAGTTGCTGGGTTCAGGTTCTATCCTGCGTCACGTACGTGAAGCGGCGAAGATCCTGGCAGACGATTACGGCGTGGGTTCTGACATCTACAGCGTGACTTCCTTCACTGAACTGGCGCGTGATGGCCAGGACTGCGAGCGTTGGAACATGCTGCACCCAACCGAAACTCCACGTGTACCGTACATTGCTCAGGTGATGAACGATGCGCCGGCGGTTGCGTCTACCGACTACATGAAGCTGTTTGCAGAACAGGTTCGTACTTACGTTCCAGCCAGCGACTATCGCGTACTGGGTACTGACGGCTTCGGTCGTTCAGACAGCCGCGAAAACCTGCGCCACCACTTTGAAGTTGACGCTTCTTACGTTGTGGTTGCTGCTCTGGGTGAACTGGCTAAACGCGGTGAAATTGAAGCTTCTGTGGTAGCTGATGCGATTAAGAAATTCGACATCAACCCAGAAAAAGTTAACCCGCGTCTGGCATAAGAGGTACAGAAGAAATGTCTATCGAAATCAAAGTACCGGACATCGGTGCAGACGAAGTGGAAATCACCGAGATTCTGGTGAAAGTGGGCGATAAAGTTGAAGCTGAACAATCGCTGATCACCGTTGAAGGTGACAAAGCTTCCATGGAAGTCCCTTCCCCGCAGGCGGGTGTGGTTAAAGAGATCAAAGTTGCCGTCGGTGATAAAACCGAAACCGGCAAACTGCTGATGATCTTTGAAGCGGAAGGGGCGGCTCAGGCCGCACCTGCTGCCAAGGCTGAAGAAAAACCGGCTGCGGCACCTGCTGCTCCGGCTGCCGCGGCTGCCAAAGACGTTGCCGTACCGGACATCGGTGCTGACGAAGTGGAAGTGACCGAGATCCTGGTGAAAGTGGGCGACAAGGTGGAAGCCGAGCAGTCCCTGATCACCGTTGAAGGCGACAAGGCTTCCATGGAAGTCCCTGCACCGTTCGCAGGCACCGTGAAAGAGATCAAAATCGGCACTGGCGACAAAGTCACCACCGGTTCTCTGATCATGGTATTCGAAGTGGCTGGCGCAGCTTCTGCTGCCGCTCCGGCTGCGACTGAAACGCCTGCTGCTCCAGCGGCACCGGCTGCCTCTGCGGCCAAAGACGTTGCCGTACCGGATATCGGTGGCGATGAAGTAGAAGTGACCGAAGTGATGGTGAAAGTGGGCGACAAAGTTGCCGCTGAGCAGTCACTGATCACCGTTGAAGGTGACAAGGCTTCTATGGAAGTGCCGGCACCGTTCGCAGGTACCGTGAAAGAAATCAAAATCAGCGCCGGCGACAAAGTGAAAACCGGCTCCCTGATCATGGTGTTCGAAGTTGAAGGCGCTGCACCAGCGGCTGCTCCTGCTCAAAAAGCAGAAGCAGCGCCGGCACCGGCTGCCAGCGCGGCACCAGCCAAACAGGCTGCTCCAACTGCCAAAGGTGAGTTCGCCGAGAACGACGCTTATGTGCATGCCACCCCGGTCATCCGCCGTCTGGCGCGTGAGTTCGGCGTAAACCTGGCGAAAGTGAAAGGTACCGGTCGTAAAGGCCGCATCCTGCGCGAAGACGTTCAGACTTACGTGAAAGACGCGGTCAAACGTGCAGAAGCGGCGCCAGCTGCTGCTGCCGGTGGCGGTCTGCCAGGCATGCTGCCATGGCCGAAAGTGGACTTCAGCAAGTTCGGTGAGATCGAAGAAGTTGAACTGGGCCGCATCCAGAAAATCTCGGGTGCCAACCTGAGCCGTAACTGGGTGATGATCCCGCACGTGACTCACTTCGACAAAACCGACATCACCGATCTGGAAGCTTTCCGCAAGCAGCAGAACGAAGAAGCGGCCAAGCGTAAGCTGGATGTGAAGTTCACCCCGGTGGTGTTCATCATGAAAGCCGTTGCTGCCGCTCTGGAGCAGATGCCGCGTTTCAACAGCTCTCTGTCCGAAGATGGTCAGAAGCTGACGCTGAAAAAGTACATCAACGTCGGTGTTGCGGTTGATACGCCAAACGGCCTGGTGGTTCCGGTATTCAAAGATGTGAACAAGAAGAGCATCACCGAACTGTCCCGTGAGCTGATGGCTATCTCCAAAAAAGCGCGTGACGGTAAACTGACCGCCGGCGAAATGCAGGGTGGCTGTTTCACCATCTCCAGCCTGGGCGGTATCGGGACAACTCACTTCGCGCCGATTGTGAACGCGCCGGAAGTGGCTATCCTGGGTGTCTCCAAGTCTGCTATGGAGCCAGTCTGGAACGGTAAAGAGTTCGTGCCGCGCCTGATGATGCCAATGTCGCTCTCCTTCGACCACCGTGTTATCGATGGTGCAGATGGTGCGCGCTTTATTACCATCATCAACAACATGCTGGCTGATATCCGCCGTATGGTGATGTAATGAAAAAAGGGCGCAGCATGCTGCGCCCTTATCGCTTCTGTAGCAGTTTTGTCGGTTTTTGCATGACTCGACAAAATTGTTGAGACACGGGTCACTCGAACACGCTTTGCAGATTATTAACAATTCTGTAAACTGCTCGCGGTGTAAGCGTCCCGGTGGATGAAGGGCGTTATGAGATCGATTAGCAATAAAAATGACGTCTGACCCGCCGGACAATCAATTAAGAGGTCATGATGAGTACTGAAATTAAAACTCAGGTCGTGGTACTTGGGGCGGGCCCGGCAGGTTACTCTGCTGCCTTTCGTTGCGCTGACTTAGGTCTTGAAACCGTTCTGGTTGAACGTTATTCCACGCTGGGCGGTGTTTGCCTGAACGTGGGATGTATCCCTTCCAAAGCACTGCTGCACGTAGCCAAAGTGATCGAAGAAGCCAAGGCGCTGGCCGAGCACGGCATCGTTTTCGGCGAGCCGAAAACTGACATCGACAAAGTGCGCGTCTGGAAAGAAAAAGTCATCAATCAGCTGACCGGCGGTCTGGCTGGCATGGCTAAAGGCCGTAAAGTGAAAGTGGTTAACGGCCTGGGCAAGTTCACCGGCGCTAACACCCTGGTTGTTGAAGGCGAAAATGGTCCAACCACCATCAACTTCGACAATGCCATCATCGCTGCAGGTTCTCGTCCGATCCAACTGCCATTCATTCCTCATGAAGATCCACGCGTGTGGGACTCTACCGATGCACTGGAGCTGAAAACTGTCCCAGAGCGTCTGCTGGTTATGGGCGGCGGTATCATCGGCCTGGAAATGGGCACCGTATACCATGCGCTGGGTTCACAGATCGACGTTGTCGAAATGTTTGACCAGGTGATCCCGGCGGCTGACAAAGACGTGGTGAAAGTCTTCACCAAGCGCATCAGCAAGCAGTTCAACCTGATGCTGGAAACCAAAGTGACCGCGGTAGAAGCCAAAGAAGACGGCATCTATGTCACTATGGAAGGCAAAAAAGCGCCTGCAGAACCACAGCGTTATGACGCGGTGCTGGTGGCTATCGGCCGCGTGCCGAACGGTAAGCTGCTGGAAGCGGGTAAAGCCGGTGTGGAAGTTGACGAGCGTGGCTTCATCAACGTCGACAAACAGCTGCGTACCAACGTGCCGCACATCTTCGCTATCGGCGACATCGTCGGTCAACCGATGCTGGCGCACAAAGGCGTGCATGAAGGCCACGTTGCCGCTGAAGTTATTGCCGGCATGAAGCACTACTTCGACCCGAAAGTGATCCCATCGATCGCTTACACCGAGCCGGAAGTTGCCTGGGTGGGTCTGACCGAGAAAGAAGCGAAAGAAAAAGGCATCAGCTACGAAACTTCCACCTTCCCGTGGGCAGCTTCTGGCCGTGCTATCGCTTCCGACTGCGCAGACGGCATGACCAAACTGATTTTCGACAAAGAAACTCATCGTATCATCGGTGGCGCGATTGTCGGCACCAACGGTGGCGAGCTGCTGGGTGAAATCGGTCTGGCTATCGAGATGGGTTGCGACGCAGAAGACATCGCGCTGACTATCCATGCTCACCCAACCCTGCACGAATCCGTAGGCTTGGCGGCAGAGATCTTTGAAGGCAGCATCACCGATCTGCCTAACCCGAAAGCCAAGAAGAAGTAATTCTGCTGGTTTGAAAGGTGAATAAGCGGCTCCTGAAAAGGGGCCGTTTTTTTATGCGCGGCATCCAGGTAAAAGGCCGCTCGATGAGCGGCCAGTAGCTTACTTGTTCTGGAATATCACGTTGAACGTGAGGCTGTTGCCGTTAACCGACCAACCGCCTTTGCTCACGCCAAACGCCGATCCCAGTACAATGAGCAGGATAAACATGGAACTCCCTTTCATTGCGCGATCCTTGTGGAACCACGACCACCGCGACTTCACCGGAAAAATCCCGGCGGAACAAGCGCTTTGTGGCGCCTGTATCGCAGTTGTTGCAGCACTGTTCTCAAGCCCGATGACCGACTGCTAAACCGGCAGAACAGACCCGGCTAAATATTACGTTGAAATGAATTTTCAGACATTCTTTTTGTTGATTTTTTAATCATCGTTGCGCACAATGTCCCTGCTTTGTGGCGCTTGTATCGTTCTTAACGATGTAAGAAATCCGTGAGGTGCCTGCTAACACCGAACGGAACAACAGAACCGCCTTAATGGCGGTTTTTTTGTGCCTTCCGCTCTCAAATTTTACTATTCGCGACCAGTAGCCATTGTAAGTGAGTGGGTATTATGTTGTGCTCGTCAGGCTGATGTATGTTGGGAACGGAACCTTCTTGCAGCCCCGTCGGGCCTGTGTCGCAGCCGATTACACTGCGCTCAACGATTCAGCAAAGATTTAATGTTGCTTTTATGTGAACGAATTAACAACCAATTCAAATCCTGATATGCTGGCTGAGCGGAACCGGGCACTGTACTTACAGTCCAGGACATCGACAGCAGTGCCCCGTCAGGATCAATGGCATCAACACCGTGCGCTAAACCCGGTTTGAATAGAGAACGCCAGGCACAATAAATGACAATGAGAGCGAGGAGAATGTCGTGCTAGAAGAATACCGTAAGCACGTAGCCGAGCGTGCTGCAGAGGGCATCGTCCCTAAGCCGTTAGACGCCACCCAAATGGCAGCGCTGGTTGAATCATTAAAGAATCCGCCAAAAGGCGAAGAAGAATTCCTGTTAGACCTGCTGATTAACCGTGTGCCACCGGGCGTCGACGAAGCCGCCTATGTAAAAGCCGGTTTCCTGGCAGCCATCGCCAAAGGCGAAGCGACCTCCCCCCTGATTACCCCCGAGAAAGCCGTAGAGCTGTTAGGCACCATGCAGGGTGGCTATAACATTCATCCGCTGATCGACGCGCTGGATAACGAAAAATTGGCTGCGATTGCCGCCAAAGCGCTGTCCCATACGCTGCTGATGTTCGACAACTTCTACGACGTGGAAGAAAAAGCCAAGGCGGGTAACCCGCACGCCAAGCAGATTATGCAGTCCTGGGCCGATGCCGAGTGGTATCTGTCTCGTCCGCAACTGGCGGAAAAAATCACCGTTACCGTATTCAAAGTCACCGGTGAAACCAACACCGATGACCTGTCGCCGGCGCCGGATGCCTGGTCACGCCCGGATATCCCACTGCACGCTCTGGCGATGCTGAAAAACGAACGTGAAGGCATAGTGCCGGATCAGCCGGGCAGCGTTGGGCCTATCAAGCAAATCGAACTGCTGAACAAGAAAGGTTTCCCGCTGGCTTACGTCGGTGACGTTGTCGGCACCGGTTCTTCTCGTAAATCCGCCACCAACTCGGTGCTGTGGTTTATGGGCGACGATATCCCTTACGTGCCTAACAAGCGCGGTGGTGGTGTAGTGCTGGGCGGTAAAATCGCGCCTATCTTCTTCAACACCATGGAAGATGCCGGCGCATTGCCGATTGAAGTGGACGTCAATGACCTGAACATGGGCGACGTGATCGACATTTACCCGTACAAGGGTGAAGTGCGCAACCACGAAACCGGTGAGCTGATTGCCAACTTCGAACTGAAAACCGACGTACTGCTCGACGAAGTGCGTGCCGGTGGCCGTATTCCGCTGATCATCGGTCGTGGCCTGACTACCAAAGCGCGTGAAGCGCTGGGCCTGCCGCACAGCGACGTGTTCCGCATTGCCAAAGAAGTGGCTGTCAGCAGCAAAGGCTTCTCCCTGGCGCAGAAAATGGTTGGCCGCGCCTGTGGCGTTGCCGGCGTGCGCCCGGGCGAATACTGCGAGCCCAAGATGACCTCTGTCGGTTCACAGGACACTACCGGCCCGATGACCCGTGACGAGCTGAAAGATCTGGCTTGCCTGGGCTTCTCCGCCGATCTGGTGATGCAGTCGTTCTGTCACACCGCTGCGTACCCGAAACCGGTTGACGTGACGACCCACCACACGCTGCCGGACTTCATCATGAACCGTGGCGGCGTGTCGCTGCGTCCGGGTGATGGCGTTATTCACTCCTGGCTGAACCGTATGCTTCTGCCGGATACCGTAGGCACCGGCGGTGACTCCCACACCCGTTTCCCAATCGGTATCTCCTTCCCGGCGGGTTCCGGCCTGGTTGCCTTTGCCGCCGCTACCGGCGTGATGCCGCTGGATATGCCAGAGTCTGTCCTGGTGCGCTTCAAAGGCAAGATGCAGCCTGGCATTACTCTGCGTGACCTGGTACACGCAATCCCTTACTACGCCATCCAGCAGGGCCTGCTGACCGTAGAGAAGAAGGGCAAGAAGAACATCTTCTCCGGCCGCATTCTGGAGATCGAAGGCTTGCCGGATCTGAAAGTCGAGCAGGCATTCGAACTGACTGACGCTTCGGCCGAACGCTCCGCTGCCGGCTGTACCATCAAGCTGGATAAGGCACCGATTGAAGAGTATCTGAACTCTAACATCGTGCTGCTCAAGTGGATGATCTCCGAAGGCTACGGCGATCGTCGTACCCTGGAGCGTCGTATTCAGGGCATGCAAAAATGGCTGGCGGATCCGCAACTGCTGGAAGGCGATGCGGATGCAGAATACGCTGCGGTGATCGACATCGATCTGGCAGAGATCACTCAGCCAATCCTGTGTGCACCAAACGATCCGGATGACGCGCGTCTGCTGTCCGACGTGGCCAACAGCAAGATCGATGAAGTGTTTATCGGTTCCTGCATGACCAACATCGGCCACTTCCGCGCGGCCGGCAAGCTGCTGGATCAGCACAAAGGCCAGTTGCCGACCCGTCTGTGGGTGGCTCCGCCAACCAAGATGGATGCGGCTCAGTTGACCGAAGAAGGCTACTACAGCGTATTCGGCAAGAGCGGTGCACGTATCGAGATCCCAGGTTGTTCACTGTGCATGGGTAACCAGGCGCGCGTGGCCGACGGTGCGACGGTGGTTTCCACCTCGACCCGTAACTTCCCGAACCGTCTGGGGACCGGTGCCAACGTGTATCTGGCTTCTGCAGAACTGGCGGCGGTGGCTTCGCTGCTGGGTCGTCTGCCAACGCCGGACGAGTACCAGACGTACATGGCACAGGTCGATAAGTCAGCGGCGGATACCTACCGTTATCTGAACTTTGACCAACTGGGTCAGTACACGGAAAAAGCCGACGGCGTGATCTTCCAAACCGCTGTTTAAGTCGCTATATTGCGCAACTGTTTAACGGGAGGCCTTGGCCTCCCGTTTTATTTTTCTCAGTTGCCAACTTTGCGAGCGCTCACTGAGTTAGTCATGAATTAATGTTTACACTAAGAGAAAGGGCTCAGGAGGGCGTGCTATGGATTACGAATTTCTGCGTGACGTTACCGGTCAGGTGGTGGTCAGATTTTCGATGGGGCATGAGGCGATTGGCCACTGGATCAACGAAGAACTCAAAGGCGACTTCAACCTGCTCGATCGCATCGAAGCCGGTGCGGCGCAAGTGAAGGGCAGCGAGCGTCAATGGCAGCTGGAAGGCCATGAATACACGTTGCTGATGGACGGGGAAGAAGTGATGATCCGCGCTAACCTGCTGGAGTTCGAGGGCGACGAGATGGAGGAGGGGATGAATTACTATGACGAAGAAAGCCTCTCATTCTGCGGCGTCGAAGACTTTTTACAGGTATTGAAGGCCTACCGTTCTTTTATGCTGAAATACTGAACGTAAGGGCGCGGCGTGCCGCGCCCGATACAGATTACAGATGCGGAATATTGCGGCCGTAATAGATTTCCTGCATCTCTTTCCACAGCAGATCGGTAATCTCTTTACGCTCGGCTTCGCTCAGCGCGTCCGGTTTGGCATTAAACAGGTAGTGCTTCAGATCGAAATCCTTCAGCAACATCTTGGTATGGAAGATGTTTTCCTGATAAACATTCACGTCCATCATGTGGTACAGCGCCTTCATATCATCAGACATAAAGTTCTGGATCGAGTTGATCTCATGATCGATGTAATGCTTCAAGCCGTTTACGTCGCGGGTAAAACCGCGCACGCGGTAATCCATGGTGACGATGTCAGATTCCAACTGGTGGATCAGATAATTCAACGCTTTAAGCGGTGAAATCACGCCGCAGGTGGACACTTCGATATCGGCGCGGAAGGTGCAAAGACCGCCTTCCGGATGGCTCTCCGGATAGGTATGAACGCAGATGTGGCTCTTGTCCAGATGTGCGACTACCGTCTTTGACAGTGGGCCCGGGTGTTCTGAAGTATCGACATCGTCCGGGTCGACCGGCTCTTCGCTGACCAGAATGGTGACGCTGGCGCCCTGAGGCTCGTAGTCCTGACGTGCGATGTTGAGAATATTGGCGCCAATGATCGAGCAGGTCTCGCTGAGGATCTCGGTCAGGCGGTTGGCGTTGTATTGTTCGTCAATGTAGGCGATATAGCCAGCGCGGTCGTCCGCGGTTTTGGCGTAACAAATATCGTAAATACAAAAACTCAGGCTTTTGGTCAGGTTGTTGAAGCCGTGCAGTTTTAGCTTATGCAATTTGGTTCACCTCCTTTATCTTCTCGCTTAACGTGAAACGTTCAGTGCGTCGAGCAAATACTGCGGCAGAGCAAAGCTGCCCGCGTGAATTGCCGGGTTATAATAACGACAGTTTAAGCCGCTTTGATGAAAGCGATGTTGCAGCGTTGGCAAGTCGAGCTGACGCAGCGCCGGATTTTGGCTGGCCCAGGCGAAAGTCATAATGCCGCCGTAATAGGTCGGGATCGCCGCCTGGTAGAAACTGACGTCCTTGAAGTATTGGCTCAGCTTGGTGTGGCTATTGACCGCTTCGTCTTGCTGCAGGAAGCACACGCCGTTCTGCGCAACAAAAATGCCGCCCTCGTTCAGGCAGCGTGCGCAGCCTTCGTAGAATGCCGAGGTGAACAGGCTTTCGCCGGGGCCGATAGGATCGGTGCAGTCAGAGATAATCACATCGAATTTTTCATCGGTCTGATTAACAAAGTTGACGCCGTCGTCGATCACCAGCTTAAAGCGTGGATCGTCGTAAGCACCGGCATTGTGATTAGGCAGGTATTGGCGGCAGAATTCCACCACGCCGGCGTCAATCTCGACCATGGTGATTTGTTCAACGCCCTGATGACGGCTGACTTCGCGCAGCATAGCGCCGTCACCACCGCCGATGATCAGGATTTTCTTCGCCTGACCGTGAGCCAGCAGCGGTATGTGGGTCATCATCTCGTGATAGATGAACTCATCGCGCTCGGTGGTTTGCACCACGCCGTCGAGCGCCATAACGCGCCCCAGAACCGGGTTTTCAAAAATCACCAAATCCTGATGCTCGGTCTTCTCACGATACAGCACGTTCTCTACCGAGAAGTACTGGCCGAAGTTGGCATGCAGTGTTTCATACCAAATTTCTTTCTGGGTCATGTGCGGGAACTCCGTAATAACAGCCATGAAAAATTGGCGCAACATCATAGCTAACTCTGCCTGGTGATGCACGGCTGAATTTCAAACAGAGATAGCGGAAGGCGGGGGATTAGTTAGCGTAGGCCAGCAGGCTTAGCGAGTCGCGTGCCAGAGATTTGCATTTGTTCGGGGTAGGAATGGCGATACCACTGAGATCGCGATAGCTGTCTTCACCCAGAGCCTTCATATTAAAACTATTATAGTTGGTCAGATCCCAACGGTTTTGCTGCGCGAAATAAACGATGGCGCGTTTGATTTGCGCATTGGGCAAGTCGTTGTAGCCGCAATCGTTTTTCAAATAAATAAACACCGCCGTCAGATCGGCCAGATCTTCCGCTTCGGACTCATTCAGCGCCAGACTGGCGTTGGAGAACCCCAGCATGGTGAGCAACAGCACCAGTAAACTTGTTTTTTTCATCATGAAAATAGACCTGTTTGTTGTCTACAGACGTTATCACACTTGCCTGTAAAGGCACCAAATTTTATTACTCACAGGTAGCATAACCGGCAGCAAAGGCTTGACCTTCCGCTAAGGGGAGGGTTTAGGCTGACGTTTAGATGAGTTAGATCACTGAGAAAAGGGAGTCAGCGATGTTACGCCGTGATTTTATCAAACTGACCGCTGCGCTGGGCGCGGCAAGCGCTTTACCGTTGTGGAGCCGGGGCGCGTGGGCGGCTGAATTGCCGGCGTTACCGATCCCGCCACTGCTGATGCCGGACGCACAAGGGAACATTGCTCTGGCGCTGCAAACCGGTGAGGTGAACTGGCTGCCGGGCATGGCGACCCAAACCTGGGGTTTTAATGGCGCGTTGCTGGGGCCGGCGGTGCGCCTGCAGCGTGGCAAACCGGTCACGGTGGATATCCGCAATGCGTTGCCGGAAGCCAGTACCGTTCACTGGCACGGTCTGGAAATCCCCGGTGACGTAGACGGTGGACCGCAGGCGCTGATTCAGCCAGGCGCAACGCGCAGGGTGCAGTTCACTATCGAGCAGCCTGCAGCTACCTGCTGGTTCCATCCGCACACCCACGGCAAGACCGGTCAGCAGGTGATGAAGGGCTTGGCCGGACTGGTGCTGCTCGAAGATGACGAAAGCAGTAAGCTGCCGCTGCCGAAAACCTGGGGGCAGGATGATATTCCGGTGATCCTGCAGGACAAGCGGCTGGGTAAGGACGCGCAGATTGAATACCAACTGGACGTGATGAGTGCTGCCGTTGGTTGGTTTGGCGACCGCATGTTCACCAACGGCGCTCAGTATCCGCGCCACGTGGCCCCTCGCGGCTGGCTGCGTCTGCGTTTCCTCAATGGCTGTAATGCACGCTCGCTAAACCTGGCCGCCAGCGATAACCGTCCACTCTATGTGATTGCCAGCGACGGCGGTTTTCTGGCCGAGCCGGTCAAACTAACCGAATTGCCGATGCTGATGGGCGAACGTTTCGAAGTGCTGGTGGATGCCTCTGACGGCAAAGCTTTCGATATCGTCACGCTGCCGGTCAAACAGATGGGCATGACGCTGGCACCGTTCGACCAGCCGCTGCCGGTATTGCATATCCAGCCTTCGTTGGCGCAGGGCATCAAGGCGATGCCGGACAGCCTGGTGAAACTGCCAGCGCTGCCTGCGGTGACCGGCATTCAGGAGCGTTGGCTGCAGCTGATGATGAACCCGCAGTTGGATAAGCTGGGTATGCAGGCGCTGATGGATCGCTATGGCCATCAGGCCATGGCCGGCATGAGTATGGATCACGGTGGCATGGGCAAAGGCGACAGCGGTGATATGTCCGGTATGCAAGGGATGGATCACGGCAGCATGAAGGGTATGGACCACGGCAATATGAAAGGCATGGATCACGGCGCGAAGCCGTTCGATTTCAGCCATGGCAATATGATCAACGGCAAGGCCTTCGACATGACCAAGCCGATGTTTGAAGCCAAACGCGGCAAGTACGAAAAGTGGACCCTTTCCGGCGAAGGCGACATGATGCTGCACCCGTTCCATATTCACGGCACCCAATTCCGCATCCTGTCGGAAAACGGTAAACCGCCGGCGGCCCATCGCAGCGGCTGGAAAGATACGGTGCGCGTAGAGGGTTGGCGCAGTGAAGTGTTGGTGCGCTTCGATCACCTGGCCAATAGCGATCACGCCTATATGGCTCACTGTCATCTGCTGGAACACGAAGATACCGGCATGATGATGGGCTTTACGGTAGCTGACTGATCTCCTCGTTGTCTTTCAAGTGGCGGCGCACTCGCGTCGCCACCGGCTTCAGGCTATGCTAAACTCTGCGCCCTTCTTCCGGCAACTGACCTGAAAACTATGAAACACACTGTAGACGTAATGATTTCCGAGCAGGAAGTTAAGACCCGTATTGCCGAACTTGGCCGCCAGATCACCGAACATTACCGCGACAGCGGCAGTGATATGGTGCTGGTCGGGCTGCTGCGCGGCTCCTTCATGTTCATGGCTGACCTGTGTCGCACCATCGAAGTGCCGCATGAGGTCGACTTTATGACCGCTTCCAGCTACGGCAGCGGCATGTCCACGACTCGCGACGTGAAAATCCTTAAGGATTTGGATGAAGATATCCGCGGCAAAGACGTGCTGATCGTGGAAGACATCATCGACTCCGGCAATACGCTGAACAAAGTGCGTGAAATTCTGGCGCTGCGTGGGCCGAAATCCTTGGCGATTTGCACCCTGTTGGACAAGCCTGAACGCCGTGAAGTGGAAGTGCCGGTTGAGTACGTCGGTTTCTCAATCCCGGACGAATTCGTGGTGGGTTACGGCATTGACTACGCTCAGCGCTACCGCCATTTGCCGTACGTCGGCAAAGTGGTGCTGCTGGACGAGTAAACTGCTGTGGGCGCGGCATGCCGCGCCCTATGAGCTTTAGATGCCTTTATCCTGTTGCAGCGTGGCCATGGCTTTGCGATAGCCCATTTCCAGGCTTTCGCGGCTGGTCGCAGCCACTTCCAAATCGCGCAGGCGGCCGTCCTGGATCCCGTACACCCAACCGTGAATCATCACTTTCTGGCCGCGTTTCCATGCTGATTGCATGATGGTGGAATGGCCCAGGTTGTAGACCTGCTCAATAACGTTGATTTCACACAGCACGTCGAGACGTTGTTCCGGTTCCAGTTCACCCAGCAGTGAGCTGTGTTTGTACCACAGGTCGCGAATGTGCAGCAGCCAGTTATTGATCAGCCCCAGTTCCGGGTTCTCGACCGCCGCTTCCACGCCGCCGCAGCCCAGGTGACCGCAGATAATAATATGCTCGACTTCCAGCACGTCGACGGCGTATTGCACCACCGACAGGCAGTTTAAATCGGTATGGATCACCAGGTTCGCCACGTTACGGTGAACAAACAGCTCACCCGGCTCCAATCCGGTCAGTCTTTCCGCCGGTACGCGGCTATCAGAACAACCTATCCATAAAAAACGGGGCTTTTGCGCCTGTGCTAAGCGTTCAAAAAAGTTTGGGTCTTCCTTGCTGATGTTAGCTGACCAGGTGTGGTTATTGGCGATAAGCTTTTCGATCTCTTTCATGGCGGTTATAGGCCTGTAACGAACAGATTGCGTTGGGGTAATATAGGACAAGCGTCACAATTTGGATATCGGAACAGTGGCGCCGGGCGATATTCGGCCACTTTTTATTCAATATGGCGGGATGGAACCTGAATATACCGCACGGATTTGCCTCAGTGAAAACGCTGCTGATGATAAGATCATCTTCATTACAAAAACGCAGCAGCATACTCATCGTCACAAGGTACTTTTTAACTTATGAATTATGCACTGGAATTAGCGCAGTTAACCAAGACTTACGCCGGTGGCGTCAAGGCGTTGCGCGGGATCGATCTCAATGTCGAAGCGGGGGATTTCTACGCCCTGCTGGGGCCGAACGGCGCCGGAAAATCCACGACCATCGGCATCATCAGTTCGTTGGTTAACAAAACCTCCGGCAGCGTACGGGTGTTCGGCTACGACATCGACAAAGACATCGTTAACGCCAAGCGTCAGCTCGGGCTGGTACCGCAGGAGTTCAACTTTAACCCGTTCGAAACCGTGATGCAGATTGTGGTCAATCAGGCGGGCTACTATGGCGTGACCCGCCGCGAAGCCTTGGCTCGTGCGGAAAAATACCTGACTCAGCTGGATTTGTGGGGCAAGCGCGAAGAACGCGCTCGCATGTTGTCCGGCGGCATGAAGCGCCGCTTGATGATCGCCCGGGCCTTGATGCATCAGCCAAAACTGCTGATCCTCGATGAACCGACTGCCGGGGTGGATATCGAGCTGCGTCGCTCGATGTGGGGCTTCCTGAAAGAGCTTAACGCCCAGGGCACCACCATTATTCTCACCACTCACTATCTGGAAGAAGCAGAAATGCTGTGCCGCAATATCGGTATTATCCAGAACGGTGATCTGGTGGAGAACACCTCGATGAAAGGCCTGCTGGCCAAGCTGAAGTCCGAAACCTTTATCCTCGATCTGGCGGCGAAAAGCCCGCTGCCGAAGCTGGACGGCTACCGTCATCGCCTGACGGACACCTCGACGCTGGAGGTGGAAGTGATGCGCGAGCAGGGCCTGAACGGCCTGTTTACCCAACTCAGCGCACAGGGCGTCCAGGTCCTGAGCATGCGTAACAAGGCCAACCGGCTGGAAGAGCTGTTTGTCACCCTGGTTAACGGTAATGGAGAAAAAGCATGACGCGTTTGTATTGGGTGGCTTTGCAGAGCATTTGGGCTAAAGAGATCAACCGATTTGCCCGTATCTGGATCCAGACCCTGGTGCCGCCGGTGATCACCATGACGCTGTATTTCATCATCTTCGGCAACCTGATTGGTTCACGTATCGGCGAAATGCACGGTTTCGATTATATGCAGTTTATCGTTCCCGGCCTGATCATGATGGCGGTGATCACCAACTCGTACGCCAACGTGGCCTCGTCGTTCTTCAGCGCCAAATTCCAGCGCAATATCGAAGAACTGCTGGTGGCTCCGGTGCCGACGCACGTGGTGATTGCCGGTTACGTCGGCGGCGGCGTGGCGCGGGGTATCTGCGTCGGCGTGTTGGTGACCGTGATCTCGCTGTTCTTTGTGCCGCTGCAGGTGCATGCCTGGTGGGTGATTGTGGTCACGCTGCTACTGACGGCGATCTTGTTCTCGTTGGCGGGCCTGATTAACGCGGTGTTTGCTACCACCTTTGACGATATCAGCCTGATCCCGACCTTCGTGCTGACGCCGTTGACCTACCTGGGCGGGGTATTCTACTCGCTGACGCTGCTGCCGCCGTTCTGGCAGGCGGTGTCCAAGCTGAACCCGATCGTCTACATGATCAGCGGTTTCCGCTACGGTTTCCTGGGTATCAGCGATGTACCGTTGGCGTTCACCATGGCGGTGCTGGTGGCGTTTATCGCGGTGTTCTATCTGCTGGTCTGGTTCCTGATCGAGCGCGGCCGCGGTTTGCGCACCTGATAGTATGGCGTCCCCGGGCAGACGTACGGGGACGCGTTTATCAATCTGCGGCAAGCATCCCGTAAATCAATAAAATTGCTCGAATAACCCCTTTCTCCCCGCTGTTCAAATCGTGCTATGCTGACGCTCCACATTTTCTCCATTTTGTTATATACCCTATGAATTTCAAGTTGCAGCCAGGCGGCCAGCTCACTCATCCTCTGGTAAATCATGAGATGATCGAGTGCAGGTAACAACGCTGCAGTCTGAAATACGACGGGTATTACGTACTCGTAAGTAGAATATAACCATGCGGTCTACACACAAGATAGCGGCTGGAGTACTCGGCATCCTGTTGTCGTTTGCTTCCCCGGCCGGCCTGGCAAGTTTGTTGTCGGAAGACAGCGCCGTTAAATCCGAATATATGGAAGCGCAGCGCGACAGCGAGGTTTATTCGCTGATTGGCGAACACGTTATTCCGGTCGGCGAAGTGAAGCAGGGGCAGCTGATTCAGGTGTTCCCGGCGGATGCGGAGTATTACGAGTTCAAATTCGGTCACGGCACCGGGTTTATCGATAAAGACGATGTGCGCGATCTTAAAAAATCGCGCAAGGTGAAGGACGATCTTGGCGAACTGAATAAGCCGCTGACCAACCAGAACCTGATCACTCAAAAGGCGATCAACGTCTATACCGATGCGGATAACACCAGTGATGTGTTTGGCGTGCTGGAAGAGAATCTGCGCTACCCGATTATCGGCAAGCTGAAGGATCGGCTCAACAATACCTGGTATGAGATCAACATTGGCGATCGTCTGGGTTATGTCAGTGAGCTGGACTGCGAGATCGACACCGGTATTCCGGTGCTGACCTACCATCACCTGCTGAAAAACGAAGAGAACAAGCGTTTCCGCCATACCTCGACCACCACTTCCGACGTGGCGTTCAGCAATCAGATGACCTACCTGAAGCAGGCGGGCTACGACACGATTTCCCTGTATCAGTTGGAAGCCTATCTGAACAACCAGATCAACCTGCCCGGCAAGGCCGTGGTGCTGACGTTTGATGACGGGCTGAAATCGGTCTACCGTTACGCTTACCCGGTATTGAAGAATTACGGCTTCCGCGCCACGGCGTTTATTATTTCCTCACGCATCAAGCGCCACCCGCAAAAGTGGAATCCTGATTCGCTGCAGTTTATGAGCATTTCCGAACTGAAGCAGATCCAGGACGTGTTCGACGTGCAGTCGCATACGCATTTCCTGCATCGCACCGACGGTAATCGTCAACCGATCCTGCTGAGCCGTTCGCTGCACAACATAGAATTCGATTTTGAGCACTCGCGCCGCGCGCTGTCGCAGTTTAATCCGCATGTGCTGTATGTGTCATACCCGTTTGGCGGCTATAACCAACGGGCGATACAGGCGGCGAAGGATGCCGGTTTCCATATGGCGGTGACCACGGTGCAGGGCAAAGTGAAGCCGGGGGACAACCCCTATACGCTGAAGCGGTTGTACATTCTGCGTACCGACTCGATTCAGACCATGGCTGACAGAATCGCCAACAAGCCGGGAACGCTGGTGGTGCAGTAATCAGGAAGAAACGGGCGCCGACGGCGCCCGTTCAGATTATTGACAAAGGGGGATAAAAGCGTGGTTTTTCCCCCTTTGTGGTATCAGCCGAAAATCAATAAATTGATTTTCCTGATTTATTATCAAAACTGTTAGCACCTGCCGCCAAACATTATAGGTTTGTCAGCAGTCACAACGGGCGCCGACGGCACCCGTTGTGACTTTTAGGCGACCTGAACCGGCACGGCTTTCGCCTTGCGCTGCAGGTTATTGTCGCCTTCGAAGTAGGCCACTTTCGGATGGTGTTGACGGGCATCGGCATCGCTCATCTGCACGTAAGAACAGATGATCAGTTTGTCGCCGACGCAGGCGCAACGCGCTGCCGCCCCGTTGACCGAAATAATGCGCGAGCCGCGTTCGGCGGCGATGGCATAGGTTGAGAAACGCTGACCGTTATCAACGTTATAAATATCGATAGCTTCATATTCCAGAATGCCTGCGGCCTCCAGGAAGTCCTGATCGATGGCGCAGGAGCCTTCATAGTGCAAGTCGGCCTGAGTCACTTTCACCCGATGCAGCTTGCCTTGCAGCATAGTACGTATCATAACTTTACCTAACTGAGTATCCGCCTTCACAGGCGATTGAGGTTGAACATCCATCCGGCGTTTATCGTCACCGATAAGTCCCTCCATGTCTACTTTCAGAGGGGCTGTAACAGTGACGACTGCACAAAAAGTAGCTTACAGCGTCAGATCAACCTGCTGGTTGTCAATCAAGCGCGCCTTGCCCAGCCAGGCGGCCATCAGCACCACTGCCCGTTGGCTTTCCACGCCCAGCGGTTGCAGGCTGTCGGCGTCACGGATAAACAGTTCGTCCGGTGTGAAACCAGCGCTGCGCAACTGAGCGGCGGTGTGTTCCAGCAACTCGTCGACATGGCGTTCGCCGTTGCTGAGCTGTTCTGCCAGCGCATTCATGATCTTGCTGAGTTGAGGGGCGATTTTACGCTCTTCGGCGGTCAGGTAGCCGTTGCGTGAACTGAGCGCCAGGCCATCCTTAGCGCGTACGGTAGGCACGCCGACGATGTCGATGTCGTAACCCATGTCCGCCACCATTTTGCGGATCAACGCCAGTTGCTGATAATCCTTCTCGCCAAAACAGGCCAGATCCGGCTGCACCAGGTTGAACAGCTTGCTGACAATGGTCGCGACGCCGCGGAAGTGGCCCGGACGGCTGGCCCCTTCCAATATGGAGGACAGGCCAGGTACGTCGACATAGGTTTGTTGCTCCAGCCCCTGAGGGTAGATATCGGCCGGCGCGGGTGCGAACACCAGCTCTACGCCGCGACGGGTCAGCTTCTCGCTGTCCTCTTGCAGGGTGCGCGGGTAGCGCGCCAAATCGTCAGGGCGTTCGAACTGCATCGGGTTGACAAAAATACTGACCACCACGACATCGGCACGTGCACGTGCTTCATCGACCAGCGTCATATGGCCTTCGTGCAGGTTGCCCATGGTCGGTACCAGCGCGATGCGTTTACCCTCTTGACGCCAGCGGCGGATCTGCTGACGCAACAGAGGCAGGGTTTCGATAATTACCATTCCATAACTCCTTGATAGGCTATTTTGCTTGCCTGATTGCGATTGGGCAGTGCTCGTTCTCCTCACGTACTAGGTGTACGCTCCGGGAACTGCGCGCTGGCCGCACTCAACCAGGCGGCGCCAATCACGCCTATTTAAACCATGCCGTTAATTAAATGAGTGCTCTTCAGCGGGGTAAATTCCTTGCTCCACGTCCTGAATATAGTGTTGCACCGCCGAGCGGATATCGCCGCTTTGCGCCAGGAAGTTTTTAGCGAATTTAGGCGTGTGGCCGCCGGTGATGCCGAACGCGTCGTGCATCACCAGGATTTGGCCATCGGTGGCATTGCCGGCACCGATGCCAATCACCGGAATGGTCAGTTCTTCGGTGATCTTACGCGCCAATTCGGTTGGCACGCATTCCAGCACCAGTAGCTGCATGCCGGCCAGCTCCAGATTTTTGGCATCTTCCAGCAGTTGCTTGGCGGCAAGCTCATCACGGCCTTGCACTTTGTAGCCGCCAAACACGTTAACGGATTGCGGTGTCAGGCCAAGGTGGCCGCACACCGGCACGGCACGTTCGGTCAGCATTTTCACCGTTTCGCACAGCCAGCTGCCGCCTTCCAGCTTCACCATGTTAGCGCCGGCCTGCATCAGCTCGGCGGCATTGGCACAGGCCGATTGCGGCGTGGCGTAACTCATAAAAGGCATATCGGCCAGCAATAGACAGGCTGGCGCGCCGCGGCGGACGGCGCGAGTATGATAGGCAACGTCGGCGACGGTGACCGGCAGCGTGGAGTCGTGGCCCTGCAGCGTCATCCCCAGCGAGTCGCCTACCAGCAACACTTTAACGCCTTGCTCTTCAAACAGTTTGGCAAAGCTGGCATCGTAGGCGGTGAGGGAAGCAAACTTGCGTTGTTCCTGCTTCCACTGGCGCAAATGGGTCACGGTGGTGGGTTTCATCACTACGTCTCCTGAATAGGGCCGAGCGGTATGCGCAGGGCCCTGGCTGCAAAAAAGTGCTGTCATTCTACTGTAACCCTAACGGGGTGGGTAGCGCAGATCATCATGCTTAAGAGCTTCTTAAGAACCTTGTGGTGTAATGGGCGGCAATGGCTAAAAAAGGACGCACATGCGAATTTTGCTGATAGAAGATGACAAGTTAATTGGCGACGGCATCAAGGCCGGTTTGACCAAACTTGGCTTTAATCTGGACTGGTTTACCGATGGTCTGGTGGGGAAAAACGCGCTGGAAAGCGCGCCTTATGACGCGGTTATTCTCGATCTCAGCCTGCCGGGTCTCGACGGTTTGGATCTGCTGCGACAGTGGCGGCAGGCTGGCCACGACGTGCCGGTGCTGATCCTCACCGCGCGTGATGCGTTGGAGCAGCGGGTCAGCGGCCTGCAGAGCGGCGCTGACGATTACCTGTGCAAGCCTTTTGCCCTGGCGGAAGTTGCGGCTCGCCTGCAGGCGTTGATCCGTCGTCGCCACGGCCAACTGATGCCGCAGCTGGTACATGGCAATGTGGTGTTTGACGCCGCCACCCGCAGCGTGAGCTGCAACGGTGAACCGGTCACGCTGACGCCGCGCGAGCTGGCGGTGCTGGAACTGTTTCTGCACAACAAGGGGCGGGTGCTGGCGCGGCCGCTGATCCAGGAAAAATTGTACAACTGGGACGATGAGGTCAGCAGCAACGCGGTAGAAGTGCATATTCACCACCTGCGACGCAAGTTGGGCAATAGTTTTATCCGCACCATTCACGGCGTGGGTTATACCCTGGGGGATGTGCCGTGAAACATCTCAGTCTGCGGTTGCGGCTGATCCTGATCTTCAGCCTGTTGGCATTATTGACCTGGTGCTCCGCCAGTTTGGTGGCGTGGATGATGACGCGCAACAACATCAACGAAGTGTTCGATACCCAACAGATGTTGTTCGCCAAACGCCTGGCGACCGCCAATCTGGGGGATCTTTTGGCCGACGAAAATGCACGCAGCCTGCCGAAAACCAAGAAGCTGGTGCATCACGGTAAGCGCGGCGAGCAGGATGACGATGCGCTGGCGTTCGCCATTTTCGACCGTAACGGCAAGATGTTGCTCAATGATGGCGAGAACGGGGCGGATTTCCTGTTTGATGGCGAGCGAGAAGGCTTTACCGATGGTGAACGCAAAGGCGATGACGATAGTTGGCGGCTGCTGTGGCTGACCAGCCCGGACGGGCGTTATCGCATCGTCGTGGGGCAGGAGTGGGACTATCGGCGCGATATGGCGTTGGGCATGGTGACCGGGCAACTGGTGCCCTGGCTGGTGACGCTGCCGATCCTGATGCTGCTGATTGCCTTGATGGTCGGGCGAGAACTGAAGCCATTGCGCACGGTCGCCGCTGGACTGCGCAAGCGCGCTCCGGATGACGCCACACCGCTGGACGCGCGCCAGGTACCTACCGAAGTGCGCCCACTGGTGGATGCGCTTAACGCGCTGTTTGCCCGCATTAATGCGCTATTGGTGCGTGAGCGGCGCTTTACCTCCGATGCGGCCCATGAGCTGCGCAGCCCGCTGGCGGCGCTGCGGGTGCAGACGGAAGTGGTGCAACTGGCGGGTGATGATGAACAGATGCGCGAGCATGCGCTGGAAAACCTGACGGTGAGTATCGATCGCGCGACCCGGCTGGTGGATCAGTTGCTGACGCTTTCGCGGCTGGATTCCCTGTCTGATCTGGCCGAACTGGAAGCGGTCGACTGGGGGCAACTGGTGCCGATGACCCTGGCCGAACAGGATCGTCATGCCCATGCCGCAGGTGTCACGCTGCGCTATGAACAGCAGGGCACACCACCGCCGTTACAGGGGCAAGCGCTGCTGCTGTCGCTGCTGGTGCGCAATCTGGTGGATAACGCAGTGCGTTACACACCGGCAGGCGGCACCGTTACGGTGAAGCTGACAGAGCGGATGCTGAGGGTCGAAGACGATGGTCCGGGCGTGACGGAGGAACACCTGACAAGGCTGGGGGAACGTTTTTATCGCCCACCAGGACAGGAACAAACCGGCAGCGGGCTGGGATTATCCATAGTGCAGCGTATCGCCAGTTTGCACGGTCTGCGCGTCAGCTTTGCCAATCGGCCAGAAGGGGGATTTGTCGCGCATGTGGTGCTGTGAGGGCGCCGTATATGAACTGCGCACGACGCTGGCGTTTACTTGGGTTTATGCCACAGTTCCATGCCGTTTTCCGGCACGCGCTTCAGGCAACTGGTCAGCGACTCGCCGTCCGGGAAAATCAGGTCAGGGGCGATTTCCGCCAGCGGGTAGAGCATGAACTCGCGTTCTTTCAGGCCGTAATGCGGCACCGTCAGGCGATCGGTATGAATAACCTGATCGCCGTACAGCATGATGTCTAAATCGAGGGAGCGTGGGCCCCAGCGCTCATCTTTGCGCACGCGGCCCTGATTGCGTTCTATCGCCTGGGTATGATCCAGCAGCTGTTCCGCAGGCAGCAAGGTATCCAGCGCCACCACCGCATTGAGAAAGTCCGGCTGGTTTTGCGGCCCCAGCGGCTTGGTACGGTAAAACGAAGAACAAAGGATCAACCGGGTGCGCGGGAGATGCTCCAGCGCTTCCAGTGCGGCCTTGACCTGTTGCAACGGGTGCGCCAGGTTACTGCCCAGCGCGATATAAACGCGGATCATTATTCCCCTTCTTTACGCGGCGTCCGACGGCGAGGGCGGCGTTGACGCGTGCGACGCGGCGCCGGATCGTCACCCAAGGTACTCAACATGTTCTTTTGGCGCGCCGGGGTGGCTTCCTGGAACTCGCCCCACCATTCGGTCAGACGCAACATCTCCTGGTTTTCTTCCACTTCGGCACGCAGCGCCAGCAGATCGTAAGCGGCGCGGAATTTCGGGTGTTCCATCAGCTTGTGCGCGCGCTTGCCCTGGCGGCGAGACAGACGGAGCTGCAACTGCCAGATATCGCGAACCAGCGTGGTAATGCGTTTCGGGATCGCCAATGAACGGCATTGCTCGTCCAGCACGTCATTCATGGCCAGTGCGAAGGCGTCGTAGTACGCCAGACCGCTTTCCTGCGCCAGTCTCTGCGCATGTTCCAGCAGCGGATACCAAAGCATAGCAGCAAACAGGAATGCCGGATTGACGCGCATGTCGTTTTGCAGACGATAGTCGGTGTTCTTCAGCACCTGAACCAGAATACGCTCCATTGGCGTGTCATGGGTCGGGGTGAAGTGACGTGCGATCTGCGGGAACAACGGCTGGAACAGCTGGTATTCACACAGCTTCAGATAGGTTGGGTAACCGTAGCCTGCCTGCAGCAGTTTCAGCGACTCTTCAAACAGGCGCGCCGGTGGGATCTCATGCAGCAGCGAGGCCAGACGCGGGATCGGCTCGGCGGTTTCGTCACTGATGGTCATGTCCAGCTTGGCGGCAAAGCGCACTGCACGCAGCATGCGTACCGGGTCTTCGCGGTAGCGGGTTTCCGGATCGCCGATCAGACGAATCACGCCCTGCTTCAGGTCGCGCAGGCCGTCGACGTAATCACGCAGGGTGAAGTCCGCCACGCCGTAATACAGGCTGTTGATGGTGAAGTCGCGACGCTGAGCATCTTCTTCGATCGAACCGAAGATGTTGTCGCGCAGCAGCATGCCGTTTTGGGCCTGCTGGGAAGAGTTTTTGTCAGAATCCGGCGTTTGCTGTTCGTGGTGGCCACGGAAGGTGGCAACCTCGATGATTTCCGGCCCGAACATCACGTGCGCCAGGCGGAAACGGCGGCCCACCAGGCGGCAGTTACGGAACAGCTTGCGCACTTGCTCCGGCGTGGCGTTGGTGGTGATGTCGAAATCTTTCGGTTTTTTGCCCAGCAGCAGGTCACGTACACCGCCGCCGACCAGATAAGCTTCGAAGCCGGATTTATTCAGGCGGTACAGCACCTTCAGCGCGTTCTCACTGATGTCTTTACGTGAGATGGAGTGCTGATCGCGGGGGATAACGGTCATTGGGCCGGTTCCCTCTGCGGCAGGAAAAGGTGGGCGTTTACGCGGTGCCTGCCGGCGGGCAGGAGTATCTCTGCCGCGATCGGCGGAACGTTGCTGCGGCGCAGACGGCTTCGCAGCCACCGCGCTTTCTTCGCGGACTACGTTTGTATCGCTGACCGGCGCATCGTCACGCGGCAGCTTGTCATCGCGGGTTAGCACCTTACGGCAGAAATTGGCTACTCGGGTAAAAATGGTACACCTCGATAGTGTCTGAAAAAAATGGCGCTAACAAAAAATAGCGGCTAATCATAGCTCACCATGGCTCTTTTGAGAATGCTGATGTGTTTTCGTCCAGGGGAATAGCCTCCTGACGCGGCACATCATCCAGCTTCCAGTGTGCGATCGCCCAGCTCAATAATAACGGCAGGTCAAGATCTTGCCAGCTTTCCGGCAGCGGTTGGCGCAGAAACTTCAGTGCGGCAACCAGCACCGGGCGCGGATCGCCTGCGGGCAGCGCGGGCGCATGGTTTTGCTTCGACAATTTGATGCCGTTGGCACCCAGCGCCAGCGGCAGATGAACATAGGCGGGCACCGGCGCCTGTAACTGACGGTACAACGCAATCTGACGCACGGTAGGTTCGATCAGATCGGCGCCGCGCACGATTTCGGTCACGCCCTGAAAATGGTCATCAACCACCACCGCCAGGTTATAAGCGAACAGCCCATCGCGTCGACGAATAATAAAGTCTTCCCGCGCCAACGCCGGATCGGCCTGCAATTCACCCTGCAGGCGATCGTGAAAGGCATAAACCGGGCTGGATTGGCGCAAACGGATGGCGGCGCCCTGCGGGCCGAGATTCAAAGCACGGCAATGACCATCATAAAGACCGCCAATCTGCTGGATACGACTGCGGGTGCAGTTGCAGAAATAGCTCAGTCCCTGCTGATGCAGGTGTTCCAGAGTGGCGCGGTAAGCTTCGTGACGTTGGGATTGATAGATGACCTGGCCGTCCCAGTGGAGACCATAGTGTTCCAGAGCGGATAAGATACGATCGGCCGCACCGGTGACTTCGCGCGGGGGATCGATATCTTCAATGCGAACCAGCCATTGCCCGTGTTGGGCACGAGCCTGGAGGTAGCTTCCCAGAGCGGCAATCAGCGAACCAAAATGCAGATCCCCGGAAGGCGATGGGGCAAAGCGCCCCACATAATGTCTTTCTTGCATATCAGAGGGGAAACTTTCCCTTTTCTCTGTGCGGCGCACACTGACGCGCACGCCGCAGCGATAACAACTGTATTAGCCGGCCATCTGCTTTTCGCGGATTTCGGCCAGAGTCTTGCAGTCGATGCACAAATCGGCAGTCGGACGCGCTTCGAGGCGACGAATGCCAATCTCCACGCCGCAGGATTCGCAGTAGCCGAAATCTTCGTCTTCTACTTTTCGCAGCGTTTTCTCGATCTTTTTGATCAGTTTGCGTTCGCGATCGCGGTTACGCAGTTCAAGGCTGAATTCTTCTTCCTGAGTGGCACGGTCGGCCGGGTCAGGGAAGTTTGCTGCCTCATCCTGCATATGCGATACAGTACGGTCCACTTCATCCCTGAGCTGGTTGCGCCATGCTTCAAGAATGCGCTTGAAATGCGACAACTGGGCGTCGTTCATGTACTCTTCGCCCGGCTTCTCTTGGTACGGCTCCACCCCAGCGATGGCGAGAATGCTCAAGGACGAGGTTTTACGGGTTTGCCCTTCTTGCATGTTGCTTCTCCTACATACACACGCACTATCGAATCCCCAATGCGGGGGAAAAACAGGCCGCTATAAATACCAGATGGGGAGTAGGTTGGCAATTATTCCTGTCGCCTGCTTGACAATGGTGTGAAGGAAGGCGTATTTGGCGATGCGATAACCGGTAGTCGGATTATTTGTACCCGGTCAGCGCTAATCGATAAAAAACGGTAACTTATCGCAGAGAGATATACCGTCAGGTGATAATTTAGCCCCATAACAAACCACTTCTACGCCCAACTGCTGAACCTGTGCCAACAGTGCCGCATAACGCTCATCTATATGATGTGCCGGTGCGACCTGCTCAATACCGCTATGTAACACAGCAAAGAACAATACCGCCCGTTGCCCGTTTTCAACCACGCTTTGCAACTCACGCAAGTGTTTCTGTCCTCTGAGCGTTACCGCATCAGGAAAGTAACCACGTTGTTGTTGCAGTAATGTGACTGACTTAACTTCAATATAGCAGTTGGCTCGATTTTCTGCCTGTAATAACAAATCGATACGGCTATTTTCACTGCCATATTTTACTTCGCTGCTGATTTTACTGTAACCGGATAATTCATTGATTAGATTCTGTTCGATTGCCTCGCGTACCAGCCCATTGGCACGCAGGGTATTTACGCAGATCCAATCCCCCTGTTGGGTATGCGTCAGTTCCCAGCTGTGGGCGTATTTGCGTTTGGCATTATCCGAGGTGGAGTACCAAACGGTGTCGCCGGGAGTCGCACAGCCGGTCATGGCCCCGGTATTGGCGCAGTGCAGCGTGAAGGTTTCCCCTTCTGGCGTGACGACGTCCGCCAGAAAGCGTTTGTAACGTTTAATCAGCGTGGCATGGCGCAGGGGGGGCGTAAAAATCATGGGGTGTCCTGAGGGGCTAAGGGCCATTGTTCAAGCATCTGATAACGCGTGCGGCCGTTTTCAAAAACTGACTGGTATAAGGCGAATTCGTTGGCGCTGAAGTGCCAGCCCGGCGTTGCGGGCGGTATGGCGACCGGCTGGGTCGCGGAGCGCAGCAGGGTGATATGCGGATGAAACGGCATTGGGCTTTGGTAGCAGCCGCTGCGCGCCGCCTGCGAGCGCAGCAATTCCGCCAGTTGCAACAGCCCACGTGGTGCGCGCCGGGTGCCAAGCCAAACGACGCCGGGACGCTGCCAGTGACCGAGATCATCGAGCACCATGCTGAAACCGGGCTGACTGATGCGACCGGCCAGTTTTTTCAACGCCGTTTCTTTCTGCGCCGTGACGTCGCCGAGAAAGGCCAGCGTCAGGTGCAAATTGGCGGCCGCGACCGGCCGACCGGCTTCCGGCGTAAAGGCATCGGCACGCCAGCGGATCACCTGCTGCTGCAGCGCATCAGGCAAGGTCAGGGCGAAAAACAGGCGGCGCGAACTGGACATAGATACCCGGCAAGTAAATGAAACGCAGAGTCTAATGCTACAATGTGCGCCGTCTAATGTTAACCACTACGGAGAGTTCTGTGTCTTCACTGCCCGTCAGCGCGGTTCTTGATGAATTGCTTACTGCGCTGCAATCCGCTCCGCAGGTTCTGCTGCATGCGCCGACCGGCGCCGGTAAATCGACCTGGCTGCCATTGCAGATCCTGGCTAAAGCCGGATTGCCTGGCCGCATTATCATGCTCGAACCCCGGCGGTTGGCGGCGAAGAACGTGGCGTACCGGTTGGCGCAGCAGTTAGGGGAAGAGCCCGGTCAGACCGTGGGCTACCGCATGCGCGCCGAAAGCAAAAGCGGGCCGGAGACCAAGCTGCTGGTGGTGACCGAAGGCATTCTCACCCGCATGCTGCAGCAGGATGCCGAGCTGCAGGGCGTTTCACTGGTGATCCTCGACGAATTCCACGAGCGCAGCCTGCAGGCCGATTTGGCGTTGGCGCTGCTGTTGGACGTACAACAAGGGCTGCGCGACGATCTGAAACTGCTGATCATGTCGGCGACGCTGGATAATGCCCGTTTGGCGCAGCTGTTGCCACAGGCACCGGCGGTGGTATCTGCCGGGCGCAGCTTCCCGGTAGAGCGCCAGTATCAGCCCCTGGCCAGCCACCAACGGCTGGAGGACGGCGTGGCGGCGGCGGTGAAGCGCCTGCTGTCTGAGCAAACGGGATCGCTGCTGCTGTTCCTGCCCGGCGTGGCAGAAATCAACCGGGTGCTGGAGCGGTTGAACGGTGAAGTGGCGGCCGATACCGAGCTGTGCCCACTGTACGGCGCTTTACCGCTGGCGCAGCAGCAGAAGGCGATTCAACCGGCGCCGACCGGGCGCCGCAAGGTGGTGCTGGCGACCAATATTGCCGAAACCAGTCTGACCATCGAAGGTATTCGGTTGGTGGTGGACAGTGGCTTGGAACGCGTTGCGCGTTATGACGTGCGCAATGGTCTGACGCGGCTGGTGACTCAGCGAGTCAGCCAGGCGTCGATGATCCAGCGTGCAGGCCGCGCCGGGCGTCTGGAACCGGGCATCTGCTGGCATCTGTTTGCCAAAGAGCAGGCTGAACGGGCGGCAGAGCACGCCGAGCCGGAAATCCTGCAAAGCGATCTCGCCGGTTTTTGGCTGGAACTGCTGCAATGGGGTTGCCATGACGTCGGGCAACTGACCTGGCTCGACCGTCCGCCGGAAACGGCGCTGACCGCTGCAAAAAGGCTATTGCAGCAGCTTGGCGCCACCGATGACGCCGATAAGCTCACGGCGCGGGGCCGACAAATGGCTGTTCTGGGCTGTGAGCCGCGTTTGGCGGCGATGCTGACCCACGGCGCAGAACTGGGGGCGGATGGGTTGGCGACGGCCGCTGCTTTGGCTGCGTTGCTGGAGGAACCCCCGCGCGGTGGGCAAATGGATATCGGCTACTGGCTGAGTCGTCCGCAGCCAAATTGGCAGCGCCGCGCCACACAGCTAGCTCGCCGTCTGCAGGTGAAAGCGGGGCGGATCGATGTCGAACTGGCACCGCGGCTGCTGGCATTGGCGTTTACCGATCGCATTGCCCAACGACGGGGGCAGGATGGCCGCTATCTGCTGGCCAATGGCATGGGCGCGGCGATGAATCAGGATGAAGCATTGTCACGTGCCCCCTGGCTTATCGTGCCAAGCCTGCTACAGGGGCACAACAGCCCCGATGCGCGTATCCTGCTCGCGTTGCCGGTGGAAATTGATGCACTGGCGGCGCAGTTGCCGGCGATGGTTTCCCAGCAAACGGCGGTGGAATGGGATGAAGAAAAGGGCACTTTACGTGCCTGGAAACGCCAGCAAATTGGTCGTCTGACGCTGCGTGCTCAACCGTTGGCCAAGCCGGCGGACGAAGAGCTGCAGCAGGCATTGATTAACTGGGTTCGCGCTCAGGGCATAGCGGTACTCAACTGGGATACCGCCGCCGAACAGCTGCGGCTGCGCTTGCAGTGTGCGCAAAACTGGTTGCCGGAGGCCGCCTGGCCGCCGGTCGACGATGAGTCGCTGTTGGCCTCGCTGGAGCAGTGGTTATTGCCGTCGCTCGGTGGCGTGCGGGACATGCGCGGATTAAAACAGGTGAATATCGCCGAGGCTTTGGCGCGGTTGCTTAACTGGCAGCAAAAACAGCGGCTGGATAATGCGCTACCCACTCATTACACTGTGCCGACCGGCAGCCGCTTGCCCATCCGTTATGATGCCGGAAAACCTCCGGCGCTGGCGGTGCGTTTACAGGAAGTGTTCGGTGAACAGCGCAGCCCGATGTTGGCCGAAGGTCGCATCCCGGTGGTGCTTGAGTTACTCTCACCGGCGCACCGGCCGTTGCAAATTACCGGCGATCTGGCGGCGTTCTGGCAGGGGGCTTACCGGGAAGTGCAAAAAGAGATGAAAGGGCGCTACCCGAAACACGTGTGGCCGGACGATCCGGCGAATACCGCCCCGACGCGGCGCACGAAAAAATATCAGTAGCCTCGTCATATTTGACGCCGCATCTGTGTTGGCTGTGTTCACTTACCCGAATCACTTACTAGAGTAAGCTCATCGGGATAAGCTCTCTCATCGCGTTACTCGGCAGAGCCTCGCCCCGTTGGGGCCAGCGCAAGCGCTGTTCAACAAAACCGTTGGTTTTGTTGTGATGCAACGCCAATTATTTAGAAGAAGAATTCAGATGTTTCTTCTGTTCAGCGGTCTGGCGCCGCGACAGATTAAGCGACTCATAATGGCCGGCAGTGCCGCCAAGTCTGGAGAACAACAGCAATGGCTGGGGATGACCGCGAGCCCATCGGGCGCAAAGGGAAACAACCAACACGCACCGCGTCGCGCAAGCCGCCGCGCCGTCGTCGAGATGACGATTACGATGATTACGAGGAAGACGAGTACCAGGATGACGATGATGATTATGAAGACGAGGAAGAACGCATGCCGCGTAAGGTAAAAGCGACTCCGCCGCGTAAAAAACGCCGTTGGCTCGGCCTGCTGATCAAACTGATTCTGGTGGTTGCCGTGCTGTTGGCGATCTACGGCGTGTACCTGGATTCGCAGATCCGCAGCCGCATTGACGGCAAGGTCTGGCAGTTGCCGGCGGCGGTTTATGGCCGCATGGTCAACCTGGAACCGGGCATGCCGTACAGCAAAAAGGAAATGGTCAATTTACTCGAGGGCATGCAATACCGCCAGGTAAGCCGCATGACGCGCCCGGGTGAGTTTACCGTGCAGGCCAACAGCATTGAGTTGCTGCGTCGTCCGTTTGATTTCCCGGACGGCAAAGAAGGGCAGATCCACGCGCGTCTGAATTTCCAGAACAACCGTCTCGCGAATATCGAGAACATGGAAAACCAGCGCAGCTTCGGCTTCTTCCGTCTCGATCCGCGTCTGATCACCATGTTGCAGTCGCCGAACGGCGAACAGCGGCTGTTCGTGCCGCGCGCCGGTTTCCCTGACCTGCTGGTGGATACGCTGATTGCCACCGAAGACCGTCACTTCTATGAGCATGACGGCATCAGCCCTTACTCCATCGGTCGTGCGGTGCTGGCTAACCTGACCGCCGGACGTGCGGTGCAGGGCGGCAGTACCCTGACGCAGCAGTTGGTAAAAAACCTGTTCCTGACCAACGAGCGTTCGCTGTGGCGTAAGGCCAATGAAGCCTACATGGCGTTGTTGGTGGATTACCGTTACAGCAAGGATCGCATCCTTGAGCTGTATCTGAACGAGGTTTATCTCGGCCAGAGCGGCAACGATCAAATTCGCGGTTTCCCGTTGGCCAGCCTGTATTACTTCGGCCGCCCGGTGGACGAACTGAGCCTGGATCAGCAGGCGCTGCTGGTGGGCATGGTCAAGGGCGCGTCACTGTACAACCCTTGGCGTAACCCGAAGCTGGCGCTGGAACGTCGTAACCTGGTGCTCAAACTGCTGCAGAACCAGGGCGTTATTGATGCTGAACTGTACGACATGCTCAGCGCTCGTCCACTGGGCGTGCAGCCGAAAGGTGGGGTGATCACACCGCAGCCGGCGTTTATGCAGATGGTGCGTCAGGAGCTGCAAGCCAAGCTGGGCGACAAGGTTAACGACTTGTCCGGGGTGAAAATCTTCACCACGCTGGATCCGGTGTCGCAAGATGCGGCGGAAAAAGCGGTTGAAGACGGCGTGCCGGCCCTGAAGGCGGCTCGTCATGTTCAGGATCTGGAAGCGGCGATGGTGATTGTCGATCGTTTCAGCGGCGAAGTTCGCGCCATGGTCGGCGGTGCCAACCCGCAGTTTGCCGGGTTTAACCGTGCCATGCAGGCGCGTCGCCTGGTCGGTTCACTGGCCAAGCCGCCGACGTACCTGACTGCGCTGTCTGAGCCGGACAAATATCGTCTGAACACCTGGCTGGCGGATCAGCCGCTGACGCTGAAATTGTCGAACGGCACCGTCTGGCAGCCAAACAACTATGACCGCAAGTTCCGCGGGCAGGTGATGCTGGTGGATGGCCTTGCCTTTTCACTCAACGTACCGACGGTAAACCTGGGTATGTCGGTTGGCCTGGATCAGGTCAGCGCAACGCTGCAGCGTTTGGGCATTCCGAAAGCTGAAATCAATCCGGTGCCTTCGATGCTGCTCGGCGCGATTGGCCTGACGCCGATGGAAGTGGCGCAGGAATACCAGACCATTGCCGGTGGCGGTAACCGTGCTCCGCTGTCTGCGGTGCGTTCGGTGATTGCTGAAGACGGCTCAGTGCTGTACCAGAGCTTCCCGCAGGCGGAACGCGTGGTACCGGCCCAGGCGGCTTACCTGACGCTGTATGCGATGCAGCAGGGCGTAGCGCGCGGGACTTCCCGCTCATTGTCGGTGAAATTCCCCAACTACAATCTGGCGGCGAAAACCGGTACCACCAACGACCTGCGCGACAGCTGGTTTGCCGGTATCGACGGTAAAGAAGTGGCTATCGCCTGGGTAGGGCGCGATAACAACGGCCCAGCCAAGCTGACCGGTGCCAACGGTGCGCTGACGCTGTATCGCCGCTATCTGGAAAACCAGACGCCGCTGCCGCTGATGCTGCAACCGCCGGAAGGTATCAACCAGATGACTATCGACGGCAGCGGTAACTTCGTCTGTGGCGGCGGTGGGCGTACCATTCCGGTATGGACCGATAATCCGCAGGGGTTGTGCCAGGCGAGTCAGGCCGCTCAGCAGCAGCAACAAGAGCAGCAGCAACAGCCAGCGGGCGAACAAAAAGATGCTGACGGCGTTGCCGGCTGGATCAAGGACATGTTCGGCAAGTAAGCGACCTTGCTTGTCACTGCTCAGGTGAAAAGTTTTTCTTTATTATTAAGCCCGTAACTTCCCGTTGCGGGCTTTTTTATTTCTTTGCGCAGTTTATTTCCACCTGCTTGATGTGGCTAAGCGGTTAATCGCACACCAATTTACCGGCCGAATTCGACTTGCAGTTTAATTTAGCTTCTGCATAAAATGCCGCGATTATAATAATTATTATCGTTTACATTCGTTATCAAATAATTCATCAGAGAAACCACCTATGTCGACCAAGCGTCTTCCTTCCGCGGCCAAGCAGAGCCGTTCTCACGTCAGTGGGTTAGCGATGACTATCGCTGCCGCCCTTGGCACGCTGGCTATGCCGGCATTTTCCGCCGATACCAAGTCCGCCGCCAAGGAAGAGACCCTTACCGTGGTAGGCAGCAGCCAATCGCAGCAGGAAAACGCCTGGGGGCCGGTAGGGACCTACGCGGCCAAACACAGTGCCACCGGTACCAAGACCGACACGCCGATTGAAAAGACTCCGCAGTCGGTTTCCGTCGTGACGCGTGAAGAGATGGATATGCGCCAGCCGGATACGGTAAAAGGCGCACTGGCTTATACGCCGGGCGTGATGGTGGGCAACCGCGGCGCCTCTACCGCTTATGATGCCGTAAATATTCGTGGTTTCAGTTCGGTAGGTACCAACATGTACCTGGATGGGCTGAAGCTGCAGGACGATAACTATTCCATTTACCAAATTGACCCTTACTTCCTGGAACGTGCGGAAGTGTTGCGCGGTCCTTCGTCGGTGCTTTATGGCAAGAGCAACCCGGGCGGGGTTGTCGCCTTGGTCAGTAAGCGGCCGACCACGGAAACCCTGCGTGAAGTTCAGTTTAAAATGGGTACCGACAATCTGTTCCAGACCGGCTTCGACTTTGGCGGGGCATTGGATGATGACGGCATTTATTCCTATCGCTTGACCGGTCTGGCGCGAGATGAAGATCAGCAGCAGGTCGGTGAGAAGAGCAAACGCTATGCGATTGCGCCTTCTTTCAGCTGGCGGCCGGGTGATCGTACGTCACTGACATTCCTCAGCAGTTTCCAGGATGACCCAAGCGTGGGCTTCTATGGCTGGCTGCCGAAAGAGGGGACGGTACAAAATGGGATTAACGGCAAGTTGCCAACCAGTTTCAACGACGGTGAGCCGGGTTATAACAACATCTCGCGTAAGCAACAGATGGTGGGATACGCCTTTGAGCATGGCTTTGATGATGTGTGGACCCTGCGTCAAAACCTGCGTTATTCCAAGATGGACGTGGACTACCGTTCTATCTATGGCCAGGGCATCAGCGCGACCAATCCTGCAGAGTTGACGCGTGGGGTGATGAACTCGAAAGAGCATTTGTCGAGTTTTGCAGTGGACACTCAGGCGCAGGCAAAGTTTGCGACGGCAGCGGTTGATCACACCTTGCTGATGGGTGTGGACTACATGCGTATGCGTAACGACGTCGTTTATCAGTATGGCAGTGCTTCTAGCCTTAATGTGGTGGCGCCGCAGTACGGCAATCAAAGCTATACCATTACCGGCGGCGCCAGCCAGGTTAACCGCCAAGAGCAGACCGGGCTTTACGTGCAGGATCAGGCCGAGTGGAACAACTGGGTACTGACCATGGGCGGGCGTTATGACTGGAGTGACACCAACAGCACCAACCGCCTGAAACAGAATTTGGTATCAAAACAGAAGGACAACGAGTTCACCGGCCGCGCGGGTTTGAACTATGTATTTGAAAACGGCATTGCGCCCTATGTCAGCTACAGTGAATCCTTTGAACCTACTTCAGGGACTGACTTTAGTGGCAATACCTTCGCCGCTTCCAAAGGCAAGCAGTATGAAGCCGGGGTGAAGTTTGCACCTAAAGATCGCCCAATTACTGCCAGCATTGCGATTTATCAGCTGACTAAAACCAACAATAAGGTGGCGGATCCGGACCATGTATTCGCCAGCATACAAGGGGGCGAGATCCGTTCCCGCGGGGTAGAGCTGGAAGGCAAAGCCGCACTGACGGCCAACGTCAACCTGCTGGGGTCTTATACCTACACGGATGCCGAGTACACCAAGGACACCACGCAACAGGGCAATACCCCGGCGGCGATTCCAAAACATATGGCTTCAGTGTGGGCGGATTACACCTTCCATGAAACCGCACTCAGCGGGTTGACCCTGGGCTCCGGCGTTCGCTATGTCGGTTCCAGCTATGGTGATGAAGCCAACACCTTTAAAGTAAAGGACTATACGGTTGTAGATGCGGCGATAAAATACGATTTGGCGCGTTTCAATCTGCCAGGCTCCTCGATTGGCATCAACGTGAACAACCTGTTTGATAAAGAATACGTTTCCAGCTGCTTTGCCACCTATGGCTGCTACTGGGGCGCTGAACGCCAGGTGGTCGCCACCGCAACCTTCCGCTTCTAATCGGATTACCGGGGCGGCGCCATGTCGCCCCGGACAGAGTAGGACCTATGCAGGATAAACACCTCAATCACGACGCCACCTTTACCCTGGACAGCGCCAGCTTTGCCGTTCCCGGCCGCGTGCTGCTACAACCCTTGTCGTTGACCTTTCCCGTGGGGAAAGTCTGCGGGCTGATCGGCCACAACGGCTCCGGCAAATCGACCTTGCTGAAAATTCTCGGTCGCCACCAAAATCCAACCGCCGGTACGGCGCGGCTTAACCAGCAGCTGCTGAGCCAATGGGACAGCAAGGCCTTCGCACGTCAGGTCGCTTATCTCCCTCAACAATTGCCTGCCGCGGAAGGGATGACGGTGCGCGAACTGGTGGCGATTGGCCGCTACCCCTGGCACGGCGCCTTGGGCCGCTTTGGTGTTAACGATCGCCAACAGGTGGAAGAGGCGATTGCGCTGGTGGGGCTGAAGCCGTTTGCCAACCGCCTGGTCGACAGCCTGTCCGGCGGCGAGCGTCAACGCGCCTGGCTGGCGATGATGGTGGCGCAAGACAGCCGCTGCCTGTTGCTGGACGAGCCGACCTCGGCGCTGGATATTGCCCATCAGGTTGAGGTACTGGCTTTGATCCAACGTTTGAGCCATGAGCGTGGCCTGACGGTGATTGCGGTGCTGCATGACATCAATATGGCCGCACGCTACTGCGACCATCTGGTGGCGTTGCGCGGCGGCGAGATGATTGCCCAGGGCACCCCGCTGGAGTTGATGCAGGGTGACGTGCTGGAGCAAATCTACGGTATTCCTATGGGTACGCTGCCGCATCCAAGCGGCGGCGCGCCGGTGAGTTTTGTCTACTGATGCCTGATTCTTCTGATTTTCATCATGATGCCGTTCGCCGTCGCCTGCTGACGGCCATGGCGCTGTCGCCCCTGCTGTTTTCCTTGCCGAGCCAGGCGGCGGCAACGCCACCCGATCTTGCGCGTATTGTGGCGCTGGAGTGGTTGCCTGTCGAGCTGCTGCTGGCGCTGGGGATCACGCCGCTGGCCGTCGCGGATATCCACAACTACAACCTGTGGGTAGAAGAGCCGAAAATGCCGGCGTCGGTGATCGACGTCGGTCAACGCACCGAACCGAATCTGGAATTGCTGCAGCAGCTGCGGCCCTCGCTGTTGCTGCTGTCGCGGGGATACGGGCCGACGCCGCAAAAGCTGGCCCCTATCGGCCCGACCATGAGCTTCGGCTTCAATGACGGCAGCGGCAAACCGCTGACGGTGGGCCGGAAGTCGTTAGTGCAACTGGCGCAGCGGCTGGGCCTTGAGGCACGGGCAGAGCAGCACCTGATCCAGTTCGATCGATTTATCCAGGATGCGCGTCAGCGGCTGCAGTCTTACAGCCGACATCCGCTGCTGCTGTTCTCCCTGCTGGACACGCGCCATGCGCTGGTCATTGGACAGAAAAGCCTGTTCCAGGAGGTGATGGACCAGCTTGGGATCCAAAATGCCTGGGAGGGGGAAACCAATTTCTGGGGTACGGCGGTAGTGGGCATTGAGCGCCTGACGGCGGTAAAAAATGCGCGCGCGATTTATCTCGATCACGGCAATCAGGCCATGATGGAAAAAGTCAGTTCTACCCCACTGTGGCAGGCATTGCCGTTTGTCAGGCAGAACCAATTGCGTCAGGTGCCGGCTGTGTGGTTTTACGGCGCGACGCTGTCAGCGATGCGTTTTTGCCATCTGCTGGAGCAGGTGCAGGAGAGTTATTCATGAGCGCACGCATTCGCGCATTACCGCTGACATTGCTGCTGTTACTGTTGGCGGCGGCGGGCGGCCTGACGATCTACAATCTGCTGCAACAGCTGCCCTGGGCACTGTGGGGACAGGCGCTGAGCGCGCCGAACATCGACGATGTGCGCCAAATGCTGTTCCACTACAGCCTGTTGCCACGGCTGTCGGTGTCTCTGTTGGCCGGTGCCGGCTTGGGGCTGGTTGGCGTACTGTTCCAGCAGGTGCTGCGCAATCCGCTGGCGGAACCGGCGACGCTCGGCGTGTCAGCTGGGGCGCAGCTTGGGCTGACTATTGCCACTTTGTGGATGTTGCCGGGCGGTGAGATGACCCGGCAACTGGCGGCAATGGCTGGCGCCATCCTGGTCGGCGGGCTGGTGTTCGGCGTGGCCTGGGGCAAACGTATGTCCCCGGTGACGCTGATCCTGGCCGGGCTGGTGCTGGGGCTGTATTGCGGGGCGGTCAACAGTCTGCTGGCACTGTTCAACTACGATCAACTGCAGGGTCTGTTCCTGTGGAGCACCGGTGCGTTAAACCAGCAGGACTGGAGCACCGCGCAGTTTATCCTGCCGCGCCTGCTGATTGCCGGGGTGTTGGCTGTGCTGCTGTTGCGCCCGCTGACCTTGCTGGGGCTGGACGATGGTGTTGCGCGCAATCTGGGTTTAGGGTTGTCGATGGCGCGTTTTTGCGCGCTGGCGGTGGCGATAATTTTCAGTGCGATGTTGGTGAATGCGGTAGGCGTCATTGGCTTTATTGGCCTGTTTGCACCGCTGATGGCAAAAATGCTGGGCGCGCGCCGTCTGGCGCATCGCATGATGCTGGCGCCGTTGCTGGGGGCGCTGCTGCTGTGGTTGACCGACCAGGTGATGATCTGGTTGACGCAGGTCTGGCGTGAGATCCCGACCGGGGCGGCAACGGCGCTGTTTGGTGCTCCGCTGTTGCTGTGGTTGTTGCCGCGGTTGCGCAGTGCCGCTACGCCGCCACCAATGAACCTGGGTGACAGGGTACCTGCCGAACGCGGTCATCTGTGGGGGTGGGCAGCACTGGCAGCGACGGTGTTGCTGGCCGGCATTGCCGTGGCATTGATGTTTGGTCAGAACGCCACAGGCTGGCACTGGAGCCAGGGCGCAGAGCTGGAGTCATTGATGCCGTGGCGCTGGCCACGCGTGCTGTCAGCGCTGGCTGCGGGCATGATGCTGGCGGTGGCGGGGACCTTGATCCAAAAGCTGACAGGCAACCCGATGGCCAGCCCGGAAGTGCTGGGTATCAGCTCCGGCGCGGCCTTTGGCGTGGTGGTCATGCTGTTTATCGTGCCGGGGGATGCCTTTGTCTGGCTGCTGCCGGCCGGCAGCCTGGGGGCAGCGGCGACGCTATTGGTGATTATGATCGCAGCCGGGCGCGGTGGTTTTTCCACCGAACGCATGCTGCTGGCCGGTATTGCGCTCAGCACGGCCTTTACCACCACTATTTTCCTGCTGCTGGCGAGCGGCGATCCGCGTATGGGCGGGTTGCTGACCTGGATTTCAGGTTCCACCTACTCGGTGACACCGGAACAGGCGGTACGTACGGCGGCCATTGCTGCGCTGCTGATCGCGTTGGCGCCATTGTGTCGCCGCTGGCTCAGTATTCTGCCTTTGGGCAGTGCCACGGCCCGTTCGGTGGGGATTGCGCTGACGCCGGTGCGAGTGGTCATTCTGCTGCTGGCTGCTACGCTGACGGCGATGGCGACGTTGACCGTGGGGCCGTTGAGCTTTATCGGCCTGATGGCGCCGCATATGGCACGTATGCTGGGCTTCCGCCGTGCGTTACCGCAGATGGTGATAGCTGCGCTGTTGGGGGGCTTGCTGATGGTGTTTGCAGACTGGTGTGGCCGTATGGTGATGTTCCCGTACCAGATCCCTGCCGGGCTGCTAGCTACCTTTATCGGGGCGCCGTATTTCGTTTATTTACTGCGTAAGCAAACCTCGTAACCGACGTCCTTCCTGCCGTTTCTATCCTCAAAGGCTCAGCATCGCTGGGCCTTTATTTTTTCGTATTTTCATACCATTGCAAAGCTTTGCGTACGGCTGCGCAGTACGGGTATTCAGTGTGGAAAGGGGGCTGAGATCTGAGGGGCGATGCATATACTGCGTGCGGGGCTCAGGATCCTATCTCGAGTGCCCATACTCACGTTAACTTGGTGTACATAGTACATTTCGTGGTGTACTTTGTACCTTAAATGGAGAGGGTGCCAGTGAGTCATGCGCTAGTATTTATTGAGACCCCGATGTTTACGCGGCAGATCAAGCTAATAGCCACGGACGACGAGCTAAAAGAACTCCAGAAAGAACTCATCGAATCACCGGGTAAAGGCGATTTGATACAGAAAACCGGCGGGTTGCGGAAAGTCAGGATGGCAACAGGCCCCCAGGGAAAAAGGGGAAGTGCCAGAGTGATTTACTTTCTGGCGACCAAAGAGGTGATCTATCTGGTGATGGCCTATCCGAAAAGCATTAAAGACAGTCTGACCGATATGGAAAAATCAGAGCTGAAGAAATTAACGAAATTGTTGAAAGATGAGGTGTGACATGAGCTTTTTTGACGATATGAAAACGTCTCTTGAAGAAGCTGTCGCCATTAAGAACGGGGTTAAGTCCCCTGCTAATGTTACGCGTTATGATATCGCAGATGTGAAGGCGATCAGGGCGCAGCTTAATGTTTCTCAGAGCGAAATGGCAAAGGTATTGGGTACCAGCGTTGATACCATTAAGAGCTGGGAAACCAAAAGACGTAACCCAACCGGGCTGGCTGCAAAAGTGTTGGCGGCGATCCAGGCTAACCCCGCTTTCTTCCGTGAGCTTGCCTCACACTAGACGATCTCCGGTGTTCTTATCCACGATGAAAGTGTCTGGGATGAGTAGATCATTACAGTCAAGTAAAGCCAGAAAATTGCTGGGTACACTTAAGCGCTAACAGCCAACTGTTGGCGCTTTTTATTTTCGCATTTTCATACATTTGCAAAGTTTAGCGTACGGCTGCGCAGAACGGGTATTCAGTGTGGAAAGGGGGCTGAGATCTGAGGGGCGGTGCATATACTGCGCGCGGGTGCTCTGGATCTTTCGTCCCGAGCATTCGTAAGGGATAGAAAGAGAAAAGCCCCGTGTCGATATACATCAACCCGAGGCCAACTCTAACGCCAGACAACGTTAGGTTAGCTTCTTACCCGCCGAGAGGCAAGGAGAAGGAGGCATGATGCCGAACAAAGGGAGTGTCCTAAAACTGGTCGTTATTTGTGCCACTGTAATATCACTGGCATGGATAACACGCAGCAAACTTTGTGAGCTGCGGATCCGATCGGGCAACACGGAAGTTGCGGCCATTCTGGCTTACGAATCCAAAAGGTAAGGCAACCCAACGGCGGGAGTATTGCTCCCGCCTGTTGGTTGTTTGAGCCTGGATCCACGAGCACCCATCCGCTAAAAACAAAAACGGCAAGCCAAGGCTTGCCGTTTTCACATTCGATACGCAGGCTTATTTCAGGCCGGCAGCATCGCGCAGCAATTCTGCTTTGTCGGTCGCTTCCCAAGGGAAGTGCTCGCGGCCGAAGTGACCGTAAGCTGCAGTTTCGCGGTAGATCGGCTGCAGCAGATCCATCATCTGGATCAGGCCGTATGGACGCAAATCGAAGAACTCGCGTACCAGCAGGGTCAGCTGTTCGGTAGGGACTTTCTCGGTACCGAAGGTTTCCACCATGATGGAGGTTGGCTCCGCCACGCCGATAGCGTAGGAAACCTGGATCTCACAGCGGTCAGCCAGGCCGGCGGCAACGATGTTTTTCGCCACGTAGCGCGCTGCGTAAGCCGCTGAACGGTCAACCTTGGACGGATCCTTACCGGAGAACGCACCGCCACCGTGACGAGCCATGCCGCCGTAGGTATCAACGATGATTTTACGTCCGGTCAGGCCGCAGTCGCCCATTGGGCCACCGATAACGAAACGGCCGGTCGGGTTGATGTGGTATTTGGTGCTGGCGCTCAGCCATTCTGCAGGCAGAACCGGCTTGATGATCTCTTCCATCACCGCTTCTTGCAGATCTTTCAGAGAGATATCTTCGGAATGCTGGGTGGACAGTACCACCGCATCGATACCGACGATTTTGCCGTCGTCATATTGGAAGGTGACCTGGCTTTTCGCATCCGGACGCAGCCACGGCAGAGTGCCGTTTTTACGGACTTCGGACTGGCGCTGCACCAGACGGTGCGCGTAGGTCACCGGTGCCGGCATCAGGACTTCGGTTTCGTTGGTAGCATAGCCAAACATCAGGCCCTGGTCGCCAGCACCCTGTTCCAGAGGATCGGTACGGTCAACACCCTGATTGATATCCGGGGATTGCTTGCCGATGGCGCTCAGTACGGCACAAGAGTTGGCGTCGAAGCCCATATCCGAATGAACATAGCCGATTTCGCGCACGGTTTTACGGGTGATCTCTTCGATATCTACCCAGGCGCTGGTGGTGATTTCGCCGCCAACCAGAACCATGCCGGTTTTCACGTAGGTTTCGCAGGCTACGCGTGCTTTAGGATCCTGTTCCAGGATGGCGTCGAGAACGGCATCGGAGATCTGGTCAGCGATTTTATCAGGATGTCCTTCGGAGACGGATTCGGACGTGAATAGGTGTTTAGCCATGGTGTTCTTTACCTTGCATAAGACGGGTTAGAAATTACTGCACAGCGCTGGAGATCCGGCATCAAAGCGAAGGGTCTTCCGCTGATGGCGCGAGATGCTTCCTGCAACGCCCCTCAGGCAAAGCCGTTAAGCAGTTTATCAGTTAACCAGTATAGATGGATTAACATCTGGACGTCTATTTTAGGTCAGGCCTTAGCCGGATTGCCAGTATTTTTTTGCCCTTTCGCTCTTTTGCGCAAAGCTTCCGGCGCCATTTTCATCGCTTGAAACAGTTTCCGACAAATTTTCATTTTGCATTTTCCCCGTGTTATCGGTATAAACTGCGCGCGCGGCTCATTTGGTGCACAGTGCGGGGTACGAAGTTGTAAACTTCTGTGACGCCTCCACGGGTGGTCTGATTGTCAGCCGCAGACGCCAACCTTTGGCGTCGCCGCTTCATAGAACGGTCACGTTCTTACACTATTAATAGAGGCTCAGTCGTTCATAGAGGGCGACGTGCGTGGAGGTGGTTGGATTAATGATCCGTTGTCTACCGGTTGTTGGTTCTCAACAGCAGTGCCGTTCTGGCGCACATTCTTCTGCTATTTCCCGTCTTGTCTCTACACCACCTTCCAGGTGTGATAAACACTTGGGCGCTACTCAGGATTCTCGGGCCGGTTAACGGTCGTCTGAAGAACTGAACAAGGGTAGCCTGCAGCCTTCCTGTGGGATGTTTCTTGACCCGATTCACGAGGTTTGAACAGGGTGTCTTACAATTATATGAGTAATAAACCGATCGCTGACCGCGAACGGCAGTTTTATTCGCTGCCGCAAGGGCGGTTTGTTGGGTTGTTCTCGCGGGTTGTAGCTGCGATAGTGGCTGACTGTATCGTCAGTACGCGATGTGAGGCGAGTAATGTCTGATGATCTTTTGATTCACCGTCCGTCAGCAACGGGCGAATCTATATCTTTGCGCTCCATGCAGGAGGTTGCCATGAATGATCGTGATGCCAGCAAGATGCTGCGCACTTATAACGTCGCCTACTGGGGCAACAATTATTATGACGTCAATGAACTGGGCCACATCAGCGTGTGCCCGGATCCGGACGTCCCGCAGGCACGTGTCGATCTGGCCGAGCTGGTGAAGCAGCGTCAAAACGACGGTTTACGCCTACCGGCACTGTTCTGCTTCCCGCAGATCCTGCAGCACCGTCTGCGTTCGATCAATGCCGCGTTCAAACGTGCGCGTGAGTCGTTCGGCTATGAAGGTGGCTATTTCCTGGTTTACCCGATCAAGGTAAACCAACATCGCCGCGTGATTGAATCTCTGGTCAATTCCGGCGAACCGCTGGGGCTGGAAGCCGGCTCCAAGGCCGAACTGATGGCGGTGCTGGCGCATGCTGGCATGACCCGCTCGGTGATCGTGTGTAACGGCTATAAAGACCGTGAATATATCCGTCTGGCGCTGATCGGCGAAAAGCTGGGGCACAAGGTGTACCTGGTGATCGAGAAGATGTCCGAGATCAACATGGTGCTGGAAGAGGCCGAACGCCTGAACGTGGTGCCGCGCCTGGGCGTGCGTGCGCGTCTGGCGTCGCAAGGCTCCGGTAAATGGCAGTCGAGCGGCGGCGAAAAGTCCAAGTTCGGTCTGGCAGCCATTCAGGTGCTGAAGCTGGTGGAAACCCTGCGTGAAGCGGGCCGTCTCGACAGCCTGCAACTGCTGCACTTCCACCTGGGTTCGCAGCTGGCCAATATTCGCGATATCGCCACCGGCGTACGTGAGTCGGCGCGCTTCTACGTCGAACTGCATAAGCTGGGCGTGAACATCCAGTGCTTCGACGTGGGCGGCGGTCTGGGCGTAGATTATGAAGGTACCCGTTCGCAGTCCGACTGTTCGGTGAACTACGGCCTGAACGAATACGCCAACAACGTGATCTGGGGCATCGGCGACGCCTGTAATGAACACGGTTTGCCGCACCCGACGGTGATCACCGAATCCGGTCGTGCAGTGACCGCGCATCATACGGTGCTGGTATCCAACGTGATCGGCGTTGAACGCAACGAATTCAGCGATCCATTGCCGCCAGTTGAAGACGCGCCACGCGCGCTGGAAAGCATGTGGGAAACCTGGCAGGAAATGAACGAGCCGGAAAATCGCCGCTCGCTGCGTGAATGGCTGCACGACAGCCAAATGGATCTGCACGACGTTCATACTCAATATGCACACGGCATGTTGGATCTGACCAAGCGTGCCTGGGCTGAGCAGCTGTATCTGAACATCTGCAACAAGATCCAGCAGCAGTTGGATCCGAGCAACCGTGCACACCGCCCAATCATCGACGAACTGCAAGAGCGTATGGCGGACAAGTTCTACGTCAACTTCTCGCTGTTCCAGTCGATGCCGGACGCCTGGGGTATCGATCAGCTGTTCCCAGTACTGCCGCTGGAAGGCCTGGATAAGCCGCCGGAAGGTCGCGCGGTGCTGCTGGACATCACCTGTGACTCGGATGGCACCATCGATCACTACATCGACGGTGACGGCGTGGCGACCACCATGCCAATGCCGCCGTACGATCCGGAAAACCCGCCGGCGCTGGGCTTCTTTATGGTTGGCGCCTATCAGGAGATCCTCGGCAACATGCACAACCTGTTCGGCGACACCGCCTCGGTTGACGTGTTCGTGTTCCCTGACGGTACGGTAGAAACCGAGTTGTCCGATGAAGGCGATACCGTTGCCGATATGCTGGAATACGTGCAGCTTGACCCTACCGCACTGTTGGCCAAGTTCCGCGATCAGGTGAAAGAAACCGATCTGGACAGCGAACTGCAGGCGCAGTTCCTGGAAGAGTTCGAAGCCGGTTTGTACGGTTATACTTATTTAGAAGATGAATAAGTAGAGCGCTTCTGAAAGGCCGGGCATCCAACGGATGCCCGGCCTTTTTTATACCCTGATGCCAAATCACAATGTCAGGCACCCGTAAGGGCAACGGTCACACGACGGTAGGATTCAGGGTATATACTGGCTAACGACGAGCAGCCGATATGATGATGCGCGCTCTTGAAGCGCGAGCGAAATGCGGCGATAATCTGCTGCATAGGCAGTACTGAAACAGATTTCGAATGGATCCCTTTCTCGTCGGGCTAACGACGCGGGAGGGATTTTTTTTTGCCAGCGTCTGTGTGATTTTTCAACAGGCGAAACGTTGAAATATGAGGGTTTACTATGAGTACCTTAGGCCATCAGCCCGATAATTCCTTAGTGTCCAATGCCTTTGGTTTCCTGCGCTTTCCGCTGAACTTTATGCCTTACGACAGCGATGCAGAGTGGGTCATCACCGGCATTCCATTTGACATGGCAACCTCCGGCCGCGCCGGTGGCCGTCACGGTCCAGCGGCAATCCGTCAGGTTTCTACCAACCTGGCCTGGGAAGGCAACCGCTGGCCGTGGAACTTTGACCTGCGCGATCGTCTGAATGTCGTCGATTGCGGCGACGTGGTGTTTAACTTCGGCGATGCTCAGGACATGAGCGACAAGCTGCAGGCGCACGCGGAAAAACTGCTGAAAGCCGGCAAGCGCATGCTCTCCTTCGGCGGCGACCACTTCGTGACTCTGCCGTTGTTGCGCGCACACGCCAAACATTTCGGCAAACTGGCACTGGTGCACTTTGATGCCCATACCGACACCTATGCCAACGGCAGCCAATACGATCACGGCACCATGTTCTTCCATGCGCCGAACGAAGGCCTGATCGATCCAACTCGCTCAGTGCAGATCGGCATCCGTACCGAGTTCGACCATGACAACGGCTTCACCGTACTGGACGCGGCACAGGTTAACGATCGTAGCGTTGACGATCTGCTGGCTCAGATCAAACAGATCGTCGGTGATATGCCGGTTTATCTGACCTTCGACATCGACTGCCTGGATCCGGCATTCGCACCGGGTACCGGTACGCCGGTCATCGGCGGGTTGACGTCCGATCGTGCGTTGAAACTGGTGCGCGGCATGCAGTCGCTGAACATCGTCGGTATGGACGTGGTAGAAGTTGCCCCGGCGTATGACCAGTCCGAAATCACCGCGCTGGCTGCGGCGACCCTGGGTCTGGAGATGCTGTATCTGCAAGCGGCTAAAAAAACCAAATAAGTTCCTAATAGTATTAACAGGCGGTTATGGGCGGTAAGCCGAGTCGCTTGTAACGGTACCATAGAGAAATACACACAACCGGTATCTATATACCCTATGGATTTCAAGTCGCAGCTAGGCACCCAGCTCGCTCATCCCCAGGAGCTTACTTTTGTAAGTGACTGGGGTGGGGGAGTGCAGGTAACAACGCTGTGACTTGAAAGACGACGGGTATGGAGAAAACATGCTGACCAAGCCTTCCACACGTCTTAACAAATATATTAGCGAGAGCGGCATTTGCTCTCGCCGCGACGCCGATCGTTATATCGAACAAGGCAACGTTTTTATCAATGGCAAGCGCGTTACGCTAGGCGATCAGGTATTCCCAGGGGACGTCGTCAAGGTCAACGGTCAGCTGATTGAACCTCGTAACGAAGACAACCTGATCTTTATAGCGCTGAACAAGCCGGTCGGGATCGTCAGTACCACCGAAGAGGGCGAGAAAGACAATATCGTCGATTTCGTCAACCACAGCACCCGTATCTTCCCGATCGGACGCTTGGACAAAGACTCGCAGGGGCTGATCTTCCTCACCAATCACGGCGATCTGGTGAACAAGATCCTGCGTGCGGGCAACGACCATGAAAAAGAATACCGGGTGACGGTCAACAAACCGGTCACCGACGACTTTATCCGTGGTTTGGGTGCCGGCGTGCCAATGCTGGGTACGGTGACGAAAAAATGCAAAGTGAAGAAAGAAGCGCCCTTTGTGTTTCGCATCGTGCTGGTACAGGGGCTGAATCGTCAAATTCGCCGCATGTGCGAGCATTTCGGCTATGAGGTCACCAAGCTGGAACGCACTCGCATCATGAATGTGAGCATGGCAGGTTTGCCACCGGGTGAATGGCGTGATTTAACCGACGACGAACTGGTCGAACTGTTTAAGTCGATAGAGGGTTCCACTTCGGAGGCCAAACCGGCGAAGAAAGCCAAACCGGCAGTGAAAAAACCGGCCGGCGGCGGGGCGAAAAGCGCCGACAAACCCAGCAACAGCACGCCTGCGCGCAAGCGCTTTGCTCAGCCGGGTCGTAAAAAGAAAGGGCGCTGAGGCCCGGTAACATGAATACGGATCGGGGCGCATGTGCGCCCCGACTGCTTTACGCCCGCCTGGCTTCTCGCGTCATCCGCATCCGGCCAAACAGCACACAGCCTGCCAACAGCGTCACTAGCTGCGACACCATTAGCACCGCAAATCCTGAAGACACCTTGCCCTGGCTAGCCATTACCATGCCCATAATCATTGGCACAAACGCCGAGAACATATTGCCGATGCCGTTAATCAGTCCGTAGGCGCTGCCGACCGCCTGCGGCTGCGCATAATGTTGCAACAGGGTTGGGATCGCCGCCCCCTGAGCCCCCCAGCAGGCATTGGCCGCCAGCAGGAAGAAAGCAATCCAGCCGAGCTGATGACTGTGCATCACGCCATAGATACATAACGCAGTTGCCGCACCGCCAAAGGCGAAAATCAACGGTGCCTGATAGGGGCGAATGCGGTCAAGCAGCACGCCGCCGAGATATTTGGAGGCGATGCTGACGATAAACGGCAGCGAAGCCATCCAGCCCATCTGTTTGATGGAGAATCCTTTCTCGTCGGTCAGGTAAGCCGGCAGCCAGGAACTGGAGCCCCACAGGTAGCTCAGGGTCGCGATCTCGATCAGCATGATCCAACCCAGCATCGGGGTATGCCAGGCCAGGGCGAAGGTGTGCCAGACACGGCTCAGAACCGGCTGAGGATCGACGGCGCTCAGCGGTAACGAGCGCGGATGGATAAAAAGACGCACCAGCGCTAGCCCCAGCAGCAGGTTGATCAGCGCCAGCAGATAGAAAGAGACCGCCCAGCCGAAGTGCGCCATCAGGAAACTGACCAGTGGAAAGCCAATCACCAGGCCCAGAGAAACGCCCAATGTGCTGACGGCATTGGGTTTACCGCGCTCATCGGCGGCGAAGTGATCGCCGATGTACATGGTTTTCAATGAGAACAGCGGCCCTTCGCTGACGCCAAGCAGTGCGCGTACCGCAAACAGCAGCAATAACGACCCCGCCAGCGGTGAGGCGGCAGTCAGTAGCGCCCAGAGCACAATGCTGAGCGTCAGCGCGCGGCGATAGCCCATCAGGGTTTCCAGAAAGGGCGTCAGCAGCATGGCGGAAAGCCCGTAACCGAGCAAAAACACCGTCATCAGCATGCCCTGATGCGCACGGTTACCGTCGAGCTGAAAGTGTTGCAAGAAGTCGGGGTTGACCAGCATCACGGCAATATTGACCCGATCGGCATAGGCGATGACGATCAGAAACAGCAGGGCCACTACCCCGAACCAGCGTTGACGTTGTTGCACAATGCGCTCCATGTACGCTCCTTTGGCGGGCGAATAACGAATTTAGACAGCAGTAAACTAACCCGCTGATTTCACAGTGGTGAAAAGCAGGTTTGAGCCGTTTTTATGTAAATTTATTGTTATCAAAAAGGGTGTTTCAGACAGCGAGATAGCACTTTTACTCGCATTGCATCAGCCAGATCAACGTCTTTTTATCCATAAATTAGTGATAGAAAGCACAGATTTCATCAGTTTTTCATATCGGTGCATTTTTTCGTGATCCTTCCCGCATTTGTCATGTTTAAACAACTTTCCATTAACAATTGCCGCTTTGCTCTCTTGACGAAAGTTTCACCAGACTTATAGTGAGTGTATTAAATAAGAAACTGAGTTTCATATATGAAACAATCAGATAGAGGACAAAAGCAATGAGCTGGACGAAAGTGTGTGAAGTGTCTCAGGTGAAAGAAGATTTTCCTTTCTCCGCCAACGTGGAAGGGAAAGAGGTCGGGGTGTATCTGATCGACGGCAACTATTACGCGCTGGAAGACGTTTGCCCACATGCCTATGCCTTGCTCAGCCAGGGGTTTGTTGATGACGGCAAGGTCGAATGCCCGTTGCACGAAGCATTGTTCGACGTACGTACCGGCCAATGCCTGCGTGAGCCAGGCGGCCGCGATCTGCAAACCTATGCCACCCGGGTGATCGACAATCAAATCCAAATCACCTTTATTGCGGAGGAGTAATCATGCAGCACATCACCGATTTCAATCCCTGGCTGCCGGACACCCAACAGGTGATCCCGGCGCGCGAAGGCGGCAATGGCCAAATCCATCAGCCGGGCCAATTTCAGAACGTCATCTGGCAAACCCGCGCTCGCGTACCCGACGGTTTCGAGACCGCGTTGGTCACGGCGCTGGAAGAGATCTTCGATCAGGGTGCAGAAGAGCTGGAGCAGATCGTCAGCGCCCTGAATCAGCGTCGCCTGTTCGATCGCAATGGCCAGCCGTGGAATGAGACGGCGTTCCGCGAATTCCTTCACGTTAACGGTTTCTGAGCAGCATCCGGGAGAAGACAATGACAGCAAACACAACATCCTCCGCACAGACCTTACAGGACTATCTCGACCAGGGGCTGCGCGGCATGTGGTATCCGGTGCTGGCCAGTTGGGAAATCGGCAATAACCCGGTGGGCATTACGCGTCTGGAGCAACAGATTGTGGTGTGGCGCGACGGCGACGGCGCGATCCATGCGCTGGAAGATCGCTGCCCGCATCGCGGTGCGCGCCTTTCCATGGGCTGGAACCTGGGCGATCGCATCGCCTGCTGGTATCACGGCGTGGAAGTGGGTGGCGACGGTACGGTAAAAGACGTGCCGGCGGTCGATCGTTGTCCGCTGGTGGGGCAGAAATGCCTGCGCTCTTACCCAGCCAAAGAAGCCTACGGTGCGGTGTTCCTCTATTTCGGCGTGACGGCGGATGAAGAGCCGGCTGAATTGACCTTCCCGCCGGAGCTGGCGGACGAAGCGGCCTACAGCAACTTCCTGTGCACCGCCAGTTGGGACTGCAATTACCAGTACGCGCTGGAAAACGTGATGGATCCGATGCACGGCACCTACCTGCATTCGTCCTCGCACTCGATGGCGGAAGGGGATCGCAAGGCGGACATGGCGCTGGAGCCGACCGACAACGGTTTCATCTTTAAGAAGAATGGTCAGATCGGCGTTAACTTTGACTGGGTGGAGTTTGGCAGCAGCGGCGCCTACTGGATGCGTTTGTCGATCCCGTACAAAAAGCGCTTCGGGCCGGGTGGTCACTTCTGGATCATCGGCATGGTGGTGCCGGAAGATAAGGATCACTGCCGGGTGTTCTTCTGGCGTATCCGTAAGGTGAAAGACTGGCAGCGTGACATGTGGCGCTTTATGTATCGCAACCGCCTGGAGTCGCTGCACTGGGACGTACTGGAGCAGGATCGTATCGTGCTGGAAAATATGGCCCCGAACGCGCGTGGCCGCGAGTATCTGTATCAGCATGATGTGGGGCTGTCTCGCTTGCGCCGCATGATGCAAAAAGAAGCGCAGAAGCAGCTGGCGAAGCTCAGTGAGCTGGAGGCGGCGCAGTGAACGGCTTGCTGACGGGAAAACGCATTGTGGTGACCGGCGCGGCACGCGGGCTGGGGCGGAGTTTCGCCGCAGCCATCAGCGAGGCCGGTGCCAGAGTGGTGATGTGCGATATTCTGGCGGATGAACTGGCAGACAGCGCCGCGAACCTGCGCGAGCAGGGCGCACAGGTTGAAACGCAGGTGATCGATTTGGCCGAACCGGCGTCGATCAGCGCGGCATTCAACGCCATTGCCGAAGGCGGTGCGATCGACGGGTTGGTGAACAACGCGGCGCTGGCTACCGGCGTCGGTGGCAAAACCATGATGGAATACGATATCGATCTGTGGGATCGGGTGATGCAGGTCAACGTACGTGGTACCTGGCTGGTGAGTCAGGCAGCGGTACCCCTGTTGGCGCAAACCCCACATGCCAAGATCGTTAACGTGGCTTCGGATACCGCACTGTGGGGCGCACCGCGCCTGATGGCTTACGTGGCCAGCAAAGGAGCGATCATCTCCATGACCCGCTCAATGGCGCGTGAACTGGGTCCGCAGGGGATTTGCGTGAACGCAATCGCACCGGGACTGACGCGGGTAGAGGCCACCGAATACGTGCCCGCCGAGCGTCATCAACTGTACGAACAAGGGCGTGCATTGGCCGGGGCACAGCACCCTGACGACGTTAATGGCTCGGTGCTCTACCTGCTGTCGCCGTTGGCGAATTTCGTGACCGGCCAACTGTTGCCGGTTAACGGCGGCTTTGTTTTTAACTAATCAACCTTTAGCCAGGAGCAGCACATGGCGGACGATCAAGCGTGTAAATATCTGATCCCAGGACTGGATCGCGGGTTACAACTGTTGCTGGCGTTTGGCGAGCAGCATAAGGAAATGACTTTTGCCCAATTGCATCGCCTGGTCGACATGCCAAAGGCTACCGCCTATCGCGTGGTGCAAACTCTGGAGCATCTGGGTTTTCTGGAGCGCAACCCACGGACCAACACCTTTGCGCTGGGTATCAAAGTGCTGCGCCTCGGCTTTGAATATATCGCTTCTCTGGACGTTGCCCAGGCCGGTCAGCCGGTGATAGAGCAACTGCGCGATCGCAGCCAGTGCAGCAGTCATCTGGCGATCCGTGATGAGCGCGACGTGATCTACATCGCCCGCGTCAGCGCCGCCGGTTCGCAAATCAATCAGGTCAGCGTTGGCACCCGCCTGCCGGTGCACCAAACCTCACTGGGCCGCATGCTGCTGACCAGCGCTACCCGCGACGAATTCGACCAGCTCTATCCGCAGGAACAATTGCCGGGCAGCGGTCCGGGGACCCCGGCAGATCGTGAAGCGCTGTGGCAGATGGTGCAGCAGGATAAGGCGCGCGGCTATGTGATTGGCGAGTCGTTTTTCCGCCATGGCATCTCTTCGATCGTCTATCCAATCTTTAACCGCGAGCAGCGGGTCGAGGCCGTGGTCAGCATTATGGTGCCGTTCGATGAGATCCCAAAAGCAGATCGCGAACGGCTGCGCATGGAAGTGCGTGACGCCGCAGAGAAAATCTCCGGCTTTCTGGGCGCGCCGCCGCAGGCTAACGTCGGCTAACTGACAACCCCTTGTTTTCGTAGGGGGGCTGCAAGCCGCGTTCGCATTAATCGGGGCGACTGTATTCGTCCCCTACCAATGAATCAGGCAGGGATAAGGCTCATGGCAAACAGGGGCCGGGGTTTGTCATGCCTGAAAACCGCATTCAGCGAGAACGTGAGGCACAACAATGAGCGTAATCGGAATCGAAAAACTGGAATTTGGCGTCGAAGATCTGCCAACCTGCGAAAAATTCATGCAGGACTTCGGCCTGCAGGCGGCACAACAGCACTGGGGCGAACGTCAACGTGAATTCACCACCCTGAGTGGGGCGCGCGTGGTGCTGCATCCGTTGCAGAGCGAGACCTTGCCGGCGGCGTTTGAGGGCGGTTCGACTCTGCGCCGCATGACCTGGGGCGTGGGCAGCCCGGCGGAATTGGCCGCTTTGCAGCCGCTGTTGGCGCAGATGCCGGGCTTCCGTCAGGTGGGGGAAGAGCTGGAGTGTGTCGATCCGAACGGTATGACGCTGCGCTTTAGCGTCAGCCAACAGCGCGAAGTCGATTTACCGGTATCACCAATCAACCAATGGGGTGATGTGCGCCGCATCGATCAGCCCAGCCCGGTATATGCGCAGGCACAGCCGATCAATATTGGCCACGTGGTGTTCTTCGTCGAAGATCTGGCCGCCACCGAACGTTTCTACCGTGAGGTACTGGGCTTCCAGGTCTCGGATCGCTATATCGATCGGGCAGTGTTCCTGCGCACTCAGGCGCGCGGCGGGCATCACAACCTGTTCCTGCTGAAATTGCCGAATCGTCCACGTGGCCTGAATCACGTAGCTTTTACCGTGCGCGACATCCACGAGGTGATCGGCGGCGGTATCGCCATGAACAAAGAGAAGTGGAGCACCTTTATCGGCCCCGGTCGCCATCCGATTTCCTCAGCCTATTTCTGGTACGTCAACAGCCCGACTGGCGGCGCGTTTGAGTACTACACCAACGATGACTATCTGACTGAAAACTGGCAGCCGCGCGAGCTGGAACACTCGCTGGTGTCGTTCACCGAGTGGGCGGTGGAAGGGGGGATCGACCACGATACGCGCCGCCAGCAGAAAAAACCGGAGGCGCTATGAGCCAGCCAGAAGCGGCGGGGATCGTCATTATCGGCGGTGGCCAGGCTGGCGGTTGGGCGGCGAAAACGCTGCGCGATCGTGGCTATGCGGGCCGGCTGACGGTGATCAGCGACGAACCCTATGACTTTTATGAACGCCCGCCGCTTTCCAAGGCGGCGTTGCTGGACGGCGAAGCGCCGCTCAGCCGATTGTTCAGCGAACAGGTGGTCGCCGGGTTGAATCTCAACTGGTGCCGGCCGTTACGTGCCGAATCCATTGATGCAAAAAAACAAATCGTCAGCCTCAGCGACGGTCGGCAGCTGCAGTTTGATCAACTGCTGATTGCCACCGGTGGCCGACCGCGCCTGCCGGACGCCCGTTGGGCCAGTCACCCTCGGGTGATGACGCTGCGTTCCTGGGATGATGCGGCGAAGCTGCGTCAGGCGCTGCAAGGATGCCGTCGACTGGCGATCGTCGGTGGTGGCTGGATTGGGCTGGAGATTGCCGCTTCGGCGCGGCGCCTCGGTGCTGACGTGACGGTCTTTGAACGCCAGCCGGCGCTGTGCATGCGCAGTGTCGGCGCGGATGTCTCCCAAGCGCTGCTGGAATTGCATCAACAGCAAGGCGTGACCCTGCACTGCGGCTGCGGTGACATTCAGCTGGAAGATCGTGACGGTAGCGCCTGGATCGGCAGCGGCGTCAGCGATCCTCAGCCGTTTGACCTGGTGGTGGTGGGGATCGGCGTCGAGTTGAATCTGGAACTGGCGCGCAGTGCCGGGCTGAAGATTGACGTGGGGATCGTGGTTGACGGCCAGGGGCGCACCAGCCACCCGGCGATCTTCGCCGCCGGCGACGTGGCGCGTCACCCGACGCTGGGCCTGTGCCTGCAGTCCTGGGCCTATGCGCAGAATCAGGCGATCAGCACCGCTTGCGCGATGCTGGACGCCTTTGCCGCCCCTTACGATGACGTGGCCTGGCTGTGGTCGGATCAATACGATGCCAATATCCAGATCCTCGGCGTGCCGACCGGTGGCGTGCACCATGTGGTGCGGCGCACGCCGCAATCGCAGGTGTTCTTTACGTTAAATGCCGATCGTCAGTTGGTGCAAATGGTGGCGTTTAACGACGCTCGTACCATCAAGCTGGGCAAACGCTGGCTGGCCAGTGGGCGCGTGCTGGAACCGCAGCAGTTGGCGGATGCGGAGTTTTCTTTGATGGCGTTGAAATAACGCCCGTAACCTCGGGAGCGTTTCATGACTACGCAAGAGATTGACGCCCGCGCTGAACGGGTGGGGGATGCTGTTGCCGAAAATCCGCAGCAACGAGTGCGCTGGTCGGTGCCCATCGCGCTGTTTGCCTGCGTGCTGCTGGCGTTTTTCGACAAGATCAGCATCGCGGCACTGTTTTCCGATACTGAATTCCAGCAGGCGCTGGGCATCAGTTTTGACCCGGCGCGGCTGGGGTTGCTGATGAGCGCGTTTTTGTTCTCCTACGGCATCTCTTCGATGTTGCTGAGCGGAATTGGCGACCGCTTGAACCCGGTCAAGGTGCTGATTGGCATGATGGTGGTGTGGGGCGTACTGATGGTGCTGATGGGCATGACACGCTCTTATCACAGCATGATGACGCTGCGCATTTTGCTCGGCATTGCCGAAGGTCCGCTGCTGCCAATGGCCTACGCCATCATTCGCCAGGCCTTCCCGCAGCGCCTGCAGGCACGCGCCACCATGTTGTGGCTGCTGGGTACGCCATTGGGCGCCGCGCTCGGCTTCCCGGTTACGCTGTACATCCTTAACACCTTTGACTGGCAGACCACCTTCTTCTTTATGGCGTTCCTGACGCTGCCGGTGATGCTGCTGGTGCTGTTCGGAATGCGTCATCTCAACGTGTCACGCCCCGCGGCGGCTAGCGTTTCCAAACCGGCTATTGCCGAACGTAAACAACATCGCCATGAGCTGCTGCGCAATCCGCATTTTTGGATGATCTGCCTGTTTAACATCGCCTTCCTGACCTACCTGTGGGGCATGAACGGCTGGCTGCCGAGCTACCTGATCAAGGGCAAAGGTATTCATCTGGAGCACGCCGGTTATCTGTCATCGCTGCCGTTTATCGCCATGCTGCTGGGCGAAGTGGTCGGCGCCTGGCTGTCGGACAAGCTGGATCGTCGCGCGCTGGCCTGTTTTGTCTCGCTGTGCGGCGCCGGGCTGGGGCTGGCCGTGGTGCTGCAGCTGCAGGGCACCTACAGCGTGATCGCCGCCATGGCTTTCAGCACCTTTATGTGGGGGGCCGGTGCGCCAAACATCTTTGCCCTGCTGGCGAAAGCCACCAGCAGCAAGGTCAGCGCCACCGCCGGCGGTATTTTTAACGGATTGGGCAATTTTGCCGGTGCGCTGGCACCGGTGCTGATGGGGGCGCTGATCGCCGCCACCGGCAACATGGATAACGGCTTGCTGTTCCTGGTGGTGATGGCCCTGATCGGCTGCATCATTCTGCTGCCGTTGCTGAAGAAGTATTGATTTAACCGTTTGATTCAACAGAGGAGTTACAACATGTCCCAGGTTGAGAAGCAAGCCGGCGTCAAGCCGCAGGATCAATCGATTGAGCATTGGGTGGAATCGCGTATCGCCCGCTTTGAAGGCCGTAAATATGACTGGAACGCGTTGAAGTTCCAGGCCGATTACGACCCGAAATACCGCCGTGCGCAGATGCGCTACATCGGTACCGGCGCCACCGGGGTAGCCAGCGACACCAATACCATTCCGGCAGGCAACTTCACCTTCTCCACCATGGTGCTGCCTTCGAAGTGCGAGGGCCCGTTGCACCTGCACGATGACGTGGAAGAGGTGTTCTTTATGCTGAAGGGCAGCATCACGCTGATGATCCAGGACGGTAGCGAATATTACGAAACCAAGCTGAAAGAGCGCGATCTGATCTCGGTGCCGGCCGGAGTCTACCGTGGGTTGTTCAACCACGGCGAAGAAGAGGCATTGATGTGCGTGATGCTCGGTACCGCCAAACCGGAAACCCCGACCTACCCGGCGGATCACCCGTTATCCAAAGTGAAACGCAACTGATGAACGGCCTGGCGCAACGTCAGCAGGCGCGCTGCGGGGAGTTTACCCTGAGCTGGCGCGAGGCGGGTCACGGTCGCCCGGTGGTGTTGCTGCACGGCATCAGTTCCGGTTCGGCTTCGTGGATCAAGCAGTTCAATGACTCGGGGCTGGCCGACGGTCATCGCTTGCTGGCCTGGGACGCCCCAGGCTACGGCGGCAGCCTGCCGCTGACGATCAGCGAGCCGGATGCCGCCGCCTACGCCGCCGCGCTGGCGGCGCTGGTGGCGCACTTGCAGTTGGAGCAACCGCTGATCGTCGGCCACTCGCTCGGTGCCTTGATCGGTAGCGCCTATGCTGCCGGTTATCCCGACGGATTATGTGGGCTGGTGCTGGCGGATCCGGCGCAGGGCTACGCCAACGCACCGCTGGAGAAACGCCAACAGGTTTATAGCCAGAGAAAACAGATGATTGAGCAGCTTGGGCCGCAGGGCTACGGCGAGCAGCGGGCGGCGGCGTTACTGCGTGAAGGTGCGGATCCTCAAGATATTGCCTGGGTACGCAACGGCATGCAGCAGCTGGATCCCGAGGGGTTTCTCAATGCCGCCTGGATGCTGGCCAACGACGATATCGGCCGCTATCTGGCGCAGTACCGCGGCCCGTTGCAGGTGTGGTGCGGTGACTGCGATCGGATCACGCCACCGGAAGCGGCGGCGGTGCTGGCGCAACAGCAGGACGCGGCACTGCGCCTGATTGAGGGGGCCGGGCATGCCAGCTATCTCGATGCGCCGGGGCAATTTAACCGCTATCTGCAGGATTTTACGGGAGCAATTCAACCATGAATTTTCAGCTTGAGAAACGGGTCGCGGTGGTCACCGGCGGTTCGTCGGGCATCGGTTTCGAAACCCTGCGTCTGCTGCTGGCGGAAGGCGCGAAGGTGGCATTTTGCGGCCGCAATCCGGACAAACTGGCCGGTGCCGAAGCCAGCCTGCGCCATGAGTTTCCGCAGGCGGAGATCCTGGCACTGTGCTGCGACGTGCTGGATGAGTCGCAGGTAACGCAGTTTGCCGCCCAGGTAACGGCACGCTTCGGCGGCGTAGATTTGTTGATCAACAACGCCGGCCAGGGGTTTGTTGCGCATTTTGATCAAACGCCGCGTACCGCCTGGCTGCATGAGGCGGAGCTAAAGCTGTTCGGCGTGATTAACCCGGTGCAGGCATTTTTGCCGGCGTTGGAGCGTTCGGATATCGCTTCCATCACCTGTGTGAATTCGCTTTTGGCCTTGCAGCCGGAAGAACACATGATCGCCACCTCGGCGGCGCGTGCGGCACTGCTCAACATGACGCTGACGCTGTCGAAAGAGCTGGTGGACAAGGGCATTCGCGTCAACTCGATCCTGTTGGGCATGGTGGAGTCCGGCCAGTGGCGCCGCCGCTTCGACGAGCGCAGCGATAAAGATCAAAGCTGGGAGCAGTGGACGGCGGCGATTGCCGAACGACGCGGCATCCCGATGAAACGCCTGGGGAAACCGCAGGAGCCGGCACGGGCGCTGCTGTTCCTGGCTTCGCCTCTGGCGTCCTTTACCACCGGGGCCGCGCTGGACGTCTCTGGCGGCTTTAACCGCCATCTTTAACCGCAGAGGCTGAAAAGATGAAGAAGATCATGATGATTGGTTACGGCGCAATGGCCACAGAGGTGCTGTCCCGCCTGCCGGACGGGGTGAGCGTTGGCTGGATTGTCGCGCGTGCGGCTCATCATGCGGCGATTGCCAACGCCTTTGGTGGCCAGGTGCAGGCGTTGATCCACCCCGACCACTGTGCTGAAAAACCGGATCTGGTGCTGGAGTGCGCCAGCCAGCAGGCGGTGGCGGAGTTCGGTGAGGCGGTGGTCACGCGCGGTTGGCCTTTAGCGGTGATATCTACCGGCGCATTAGCGGATGCCGCGTTGCAGCAGCGTTTGCAGCAAGCCTGTCGGCAGCATCGGGGCCAGGTGATCGTGCTGTCCGGTGCGGTGGCGGGCATGGACGGCTTGGCGTCGGCACGTGAGGGCGGTCTGGACAGCGTCACTTATCAGGCGTGTAAAAGTCCGGCCAGCTGGCGCGGCAGTATGGCAGAGCAATTGATTGATCTCGATGCGGTAAGCGAGGCGCAGGTGTTTTTCGAAGGCTCGGCGCGGGAGGCGGCGCGGTTATTCCCGGCGAACGCCAATGTGGCGGCGACCATTGCGCTCAACGGCCTGGGAATGGACGCCACCCGGGTGCGGTTGCTGGTCGATCCCGCGACCCGACGCAATACCCACCGGCTGCAGGTGTGCGGCAACTTCGGTGAGTTTCATATTGAGCTGAGCGGCAACCCGCTGGCAAGCAATCCCAAGACATCAACCCTGGCGGCGCTGAGCGCGGTACAAGCCTGCCGCCGTCTGATCGACGGTGGTTTTATTGCCTGAACGGCAGGAGCGAGTATGGAAAGGTTAAAGATTTTTGTGGCTGGGCGTTGGTGCGAAGGGCGTGGCGATGAAATGGCCTCGCAGTTCCCGGCCGACGGCAGCGTGAATGCGCGGCTGCGTGCCGCCAGTATTGAAGACGTCAATGATGCGGTAGCCGCGGCGGAACGCGCCTGGCGGGCCCCCGAGTGGCGTGGGCTGGTGCCGCATCAGCGAGCCAACATTCTGTACCGCGTCAGCAACCTGATTATGGCGCAACTGGAAGAGCTGGCGCAGCTGCAGACCCGCGATAACGGCAAACCCCTGGCGGAAACCCGTGGGCTGGTGGCCAGCGCGGCGGCGACGGCTCGCTACTTTGCCGCTGCCTGCGAGGTGCTGGAGGGCGAACTGCCGACCCAGCGCAGCGCGGAGATTATGACGCTGAGCCAGTATCAGCCGCTGGGCGTGATCGCGGCCATTACGCCGTGGAACTCGCCAATCGCCAGTGAGATGCAAAAGGTGGCCCCCGCACTGGCGGCGGGCAATGCGGTGATCCTCAAACCGGCCGAAGCGACACCGCTGATGGCGCTAAAGCTGGCGGAACTGTTTGAGCAGGCAGGCCTGCCCGCCGGACTGCTTAGCGTGCTGCCGGGCAAAGGCTCGGTGATTGGCGAGGCGCTGGCACGTCACCCGTTAGTGAAAAAGATTTCTTTTACCGGGGGGACCAATACCGGTCGCCATTTGGCGCATATTGCCGCCGAGAAGCTGATCCCTACCTCGCTGGAGCTGGGCGGCAAGTCACCGACCATCGTACTGGAGGACGCCGATTTGGAACAGGCGGCTCGCGGGATCTGCTACGGCATTTTCAGCTCCGCCGGCCAGGCCTGCATTGCCGGCTCGCGGCTGTTTGTGCATCGCTCGCTATACCAGCCGCTGCTGGCGCGCCTGAGCGAGCTGGCGGCCGGGCTGCGGGTCGGCAATCCGCTGACGCCGGGCGTGCACCTCGGCCCGCTGATTAACGACAAGCATCGCCAAAGCGTGGCGGATTATGTGGCGCTGGCGCAGCAAGAAGGCGGCCGGGTAGTGATAGGCGGCGAAGCGCCGGCCGATCCGCTACTGGCCGGCGGCAGCTATTACCTGCCAACGATTATCGAAGGGTTGAGTAACCGTGCCCGCGCTTGCCAGGAAGAGATTTTTGGCCCGGTACTGGTGGCACTGCCGTTCGATAACGAACAACAGTTGATCGAGCAAGCCAACGATTCGGTGTACGGGTTGGCCGCCGGGATTTGGAGCCGGGATTTCCCGCGGGCGATGGCGCTGGCGGAACAATTGGAAACCGGCACCGTGTGGATCAACACCTACAAAACATTCTCTATTTCTACGCCTTTCGGCGGTTTCAAAGAGAGCGGTCTGGGCCGCGAAAAGGGTCTGCACGGCATCAAGGCCTATATGCAGCAGAAAAGCCTTTACCTGGCGCTGAGCCATCAGGCGAACCGCTGGAGCGATTAGCTTTGAACGACGGTGCGTACCCCCTACAACGAACACAATAAGAAGGCAGATGATGAGCGATAAAATAACGGTTGGCGAGGCGATAGCCCGGACTCTGGAACAGTACGAGGTGTCGGCGATGTACGGCATCATCTCGATTCATAATCTGCCGATTGCCGATGCGGTAGGGCAACGTGGCAACATCCGTTTCGTACCGGCGCGTGGCGAAGCGGGCGCGGTCACCATGGCCGATGCCCACGGCCGTTTCTCCGGTCTGGGCGTAGCCTTGACCAGCACGGGCGCGGGGGCCGGCAATGCGGTCGGTGCCATGATCGAAGCGCTGAATGCCAACACGCCGTTGCTGCACATTACCGGCCAGGTGGAGAAGGCCTATCTGGATGCCGACGCCGGGTTCATTCATGAGACCCGCGATCAGCTGGGTTTCCTGCGCGCCTGCTCCAAACGCGCATATCGGGTCAACTCAGCGGAACAGGCGGTGGCCGTGATCCAGCGGGCTATCCTCGATGCGCAGACGGTGCCTTGTGGCCCGGTGGCGGTCGAGATCCCGATCGATATTCAAAGTAGCCTGGTTTCCAGTTCGGTGCTGAGCCAGCCCGTGGCGCCTGCGCCGCTGCCGGCGGCCAGTGACGAGGCGGTTGAGCGCCTGTATCAGCGGGTGAAACAGGCCAAACGCCCATTGCTGTGGTTGGGTGGCGGTGCGCTGGCCTGCGCCGATGCGGTACGCAAACTGGCGGATGCTGGCATGGTGGTGATCTCCAGCACCCATGGGCGCGGTATCCTGCCTGATAGTCATCCGCGCAGCCTGCGTGCGTTCCACAACTCACCGAGCATTGAGGCGATCCTGACGCAGTGCGATTTGACGCTGGTGGCCGGTTCACGCTTGCGCAGCAATGAGACGCGTACCTGGACGTTGCCGCTGCCGCGCCCGCTGGTTCAAATTGATATCGATCCGGCGGCGGCCAACCGCAACTATCTGGCCGACGAGCAAATCAACGGTGACTGCGGCGCCTTGCTTAACGCGCTGGCTGCTCGTTTGAGCCCGGGTGAAAAAGTGAATGCCGAGTGGGATGCCGAGATAGCCACGGCGATACAGCAGGCGGAAAGTGCGCTGCGCCAGCAGTCGGGAGAGTATGCAAAATTGAACGACGCCATCGCCGCTGCGTTGCCGCAGGACGGTCTGTTGGTGCGTGATATCACCGTTTCCGGCAGCGTGTGGGGCAGCCGTTTGTTCCGCGCCATTTCGCCGCTCTGCAACATTCACTCGCTGGCCGGGGCGATTGGCATGGGTCTGCCAATGGCGATTGGCACGGCGATCGCCAACCCGCAGCGCAAGGTGGTGGGGCTGGTCGGGGACGGGGGGCTGGCGTTAGGCCTGGGCGAACTGGCAACCATGGCGCAGGAGCAGGCCAATATTACCCTGTTGATCATGAACGACGGCGGTTACGGCGTGATGCGGGGCATTCAGGACAAGTATTTTGCCGGCCGTCAGTATTATAACGAACTGCACACTCCCGCATTTACCCAGGTTGCCGAGGCGATGGGGCTGAAGGCGTGGAAAGTGGACAGCGCGGCGCAGTTCAACGGCGTGCTGGCGGAAGCGATTAATTATCCGGGGCCGTCGGTGGTGGAAGTGGATATGAACAGCATTGGGCCGCTAACCTTCGCCGGGCCACCGCAAAAGACATTGTACTGATGAAATGAAAAACGCCCGGCATCTGCCGGGCGTTGTGTTTTACTTGCCTGCTGCGATGCGCTCGCGAATATGCTGTGCGCGCGCTTCGGAAGCGGGGTGATCGTCGAACATGCTGCTCTGACGGCCGGCCTCCATTTTAGCCAGTTTTTCAAAGCTGGTGACCAGGCCGTTCGGGTCGATGCCGCGTTGTTTCAGCAGATCGAACGAATAGTCATCGGCTTCACTTTCCTGTTTTTGGGAGAACTGAGCGTTAACCAGCTTCTCGCCCATATCCGCCAACTGTGACTGCGACAGCGAACCTATGATGCCGCCGGTCGAGGCCGCTGCGGTACGCAATGCCACGGTGCCGTAAGCGACCTGCATTGCTTTGCGGGTATGGCCCAGCGCCACGTGGCCCATTTCGTGGCCCAGCACGCCTTCCACTTCATTGTCGGTCATCATGTCCATCAGCCCGCTGTAAACGCGGATACAGCCGTTGGCCATTGCCCAGGCATTCACGTCTTTTGTGACGTAGACCTTATAGTTGGCCGGCGTGCCGTTGATATTATCTCCCAACGCCGCTGCGATTTTGTTCAGGCGTTTGGCATAGGTACTGTCGGCCGGCGCGATTTGTGCCTTGCTGTCCATCTCTGCGCAGGATTTATCACTCAGGATTTTTACGTCGTTATTGCTCAGCGTCGCGGCCTGGAACGCCTGTGCGCCAGACTGCATCAGGGTATCGGTGTTCAGGTTTTGACAGCCGCTTACCAAAGTGGCAATGCTTAATGCAATCAAAGAGGTACGGATCTTCATAAAGCCATTTTCCTGTGAGAGTAACAAGGGGGTCGTGTCATTTTAGTTTAGGGAAATCTTGCCGCTTGAGACTAGTGTACGCCGACAATCGGGAAAATAGTGTTATTCCGAAAAACCGACCAATTGTGCTAATAAGTTGTGAACTCGCTCTCATTTGGTATTAGGGATTGCCGTTTTAATGCGGAGTCTGAGAAAATAGAAAACTTGACTGATTTTTTAATCCGACCTGGAGTAAAACATGTCCTCTCGTAAAGAGCTTGCCAACGCCATCCGCGCACTCAGCATGGACGCCGTACAAAAAGCAAATTCCGGCCACCCGGGCGCACCTATGGGCATGGCGGACATCGCCGAAGTCCTGTGGCGTGACTACCTGAACCACAACCCGACCAACCCGCACTGGGCTGACCGTGACCGCTTCGTCCTCTCCAACGGCCATGGCTCCATGCTGATTTACAGCCTGTTGCACCTCACCGGCTACGACCTGCCGATGAGCGAGCTGGAAAACTTCCGCCAGCTGCACTCCAAAACCCCGGGCCACCCGGAATACGGCTACACCCCAGGCGTGGAAACCACCACCGGCCCACTGGGCCAGGGCATCGCCAACGCCGTCGGCTTCGCCATTGCCGAACGCACCCTGGCCGCGCAGTTCAACCGCCCGGGCCATGACGTGGTCGACCACCACACCTACGCCTTTATGGGCGACGGCTGCATGATGGAAGGCATCTCTCACGAAGTCTGTTCCCTGGCCGGTACCCTCAAGCTCGGCAAACTGACCGCGTTCTACGATGACAACGGCATCTCCATCGACGGTCACGTGGAAGGCTGGTTCACCGACAACACCGCCGAGCGCTTTGAAGCCTACGGCTGGCACGTGGTGCGTCACGTGGACGGCCACAACCCGGATGCCATCAAGGCCGCGATTGAAGAAGCCCGCAAGGTCACTGACAAGCCGTCCCTGCTGATGTGCAAAACCGTGATTGGCTTCGGCTCCCCGAACAAGGCCGGTACCCACGACGTGCACGGTGCTGCGCTGGGCGCCGCCGAAGTGGCCGCCACCCGCGAAGCCCTGGGCTGGAAATACGCCGCCTTCGAAATCCCGCAGGACATCTATGCCCAGTGGGACGCCAAAGAAGCCGGCAAGGCGAAAGAAGCGGCCTGGAACGACAAGTTCGCCGCCTACGCCAAGGCCTTCCCGGAACTGGCGGCCGAGTTCAAACGCCGCATGAACGGTGAACTGCCGGCCAACTGGAAAGCCGACGCCAAAGCCTTCGTCGAGCAGCTGCAGGCCAACCCGGCCAACATCGCCAGCCGCAAGGCCTCGCAGAACGCGCTGGAAGCCTTCGGCAAGGTGCTGCCTGAGTTCCTCGGCGGCTCCGCTGACCTGGCGCCAAGCAACCTGACCATGTGGTCCGGCTCGAAAGCGCTGAACGTTGACCCGGCGGGTAACTACATCCACTACGGCGTGCGCGAGTTCGGCATGACCGCCATCACCAACGGCATCGCGCTGCACGGCGGCTTCCTGCCGTACTCCGCGACCTTCCTGATGTTCGTGGAATACGCCCGTAACGCGGTGCGCATGGCGGCGCTGATGAAAATCCGCAACGTGTTCGTTTATACCCACGACTCCATCGGTCTGGGCGAAGACGGCCCGACGCACCAGCCGGTTGAGCAGATTGCCAGCCTGCGCGTGACCCCGAACATGAGCACCTGGCGTCCGTGTGACCAGGTGGAATCGGCGATTGCCTGGCAGTACGGCATCGAGCGCAATGACGGCCCGACCACGCTGATTTTCTCGCGTCAGAACCTGACCCAGCAGCCGCGTACCGCGGAGCAGCTGGCCAACGTTTACCGCGGCGGCTACGTGCTGAAGGACTGTGCCGGTACGCCGGACGTCATCCTGATTGCCACCGGTTCGGAAGTGGGCATCACCGTGGAAGCGGCAGACAAGCTGAGCGCGGCGGGCACCAAGGTGCGCGTGGTCTCGATGCCGTCTACCGACGCCTTCGACAAGCAGGACGCGGCTTACCGTGAATCCGTGCTGCCGGCGGCGGTCACTGCCCGCGTGGCGGTGGAAGCGGGTATCGCGGACTACTGGTACAAGTACGTGGGCCTGAACGGCGCTATCGTGGGCATGACCACCTTTGGTGAGTCGGCACCGGCAGAGCAGTTGTTCAAAGAGTTCGGCTTCACCGTGGATAACGTGGTGGCCAAGGCGCAGGCACTGCTGAAATAAGGCATCTCGCGTCGCATTACCCCAGGCCCGGCACCTTGCCGGGCTTAGTCTAATGACAAACAGCCGAAAAACGTGGTTTTCGGCTGTTTGGGGTAAATCTGAAGACATAATCCTTTGTTTTTATTCGTCCCCAGATCGGAATTTTTAACTGCAAAGGACTTTGTCATCAATCTGAGCCCGGGCATCTTGCCGGGCTTTTTCTTGCCCAAAAATCGCCCAACCTCACAAAATACGAAGATAAAAAATCAACGGCGTTGCTTAAGAACACTTATTAACTATATGTTAATTTTTAGTTTATTAAATGTAACCAGGAGTTGATTATGTTAACAAGAATCGGCGCGTCGGTGGTGGCGATGGCGGTACTGGGTGCAGTGCCTGCTTACGCTGAGTTCCCTGCAGGCTATCCAGCCGACTATCAGAAAATTGTGGATGGCGCGAAGAAAGAGGGCAAGGTAGTGGTGTATTCCACCACGGATACCAAAGCCGCAGGACCGTTGATTCAGGGGTTCGAAGCGCTGTATCCGGGCGTTAAGGTCGAATACAACGACATGAACAGCACCGAGCTGTATAACCGCTATATCAGCGAACAGGCGGCGGGTGGCACCAGCGGTGACGTGGTGTGGAGTTCGTCGATGGATACCGCGCTGAAGCTGGCAACCGACTATGCGCAAGAATACGCCTCGCCGGAACAGGGCCAACTGCCCAAGTGGGCGGTCTGGAAAGAGAGAGCCTACGGCACCACCTATGAGCCGGTGGTCTTCATTTATAACAAACGGCTGATCCCGCAGGGGGATGTGCCGGACTCGCACGCTGCGCTGGCAAAGCTGATCGCCAGTCAAACCGACAAGTTTAAAAAGAAAGTCACGACCTATGACATTGAAAAATCAGGGTTGGGCTTCATGCTGTCGGTGCAGGACTTCAAGGCCGATCCGAACTATTTCGCTACGCTGGCTGACGTTGCCAAAGGCGGTCTGGCCGTGCAGTCGTCCACCGGTACCATGATGGAAAGGGTATCGTCCGGTGAAAACCTGATTGGTTTCAACATTCTGGGTTCCTACGCCGAAGCCCGCGCCAAAACTGACCCTTCTCTGGGCATCGCTTACCCGAAAGATTACACCCTGGTGCTGTCGCGCGTGTCCTTTATCAGCAAAGAGGCTGCCAACAGCAACGCGGCAAAACTTTGGCTTAACTACGTATTGTCGGAAAAGGGCCAGAGCATTCTCGCCAACCAGGCCGATATTCCCTCTATCCGTAATGACATTGAAGGCAAAAACGACATCGACGGCATGACCAAAATGCTTGGCAACGCGCTGAAGCCTATTCCGGTGGACGAAAGCCTGTTGGAGTACCTGCAGCCGGCCAAACGGCTGGACTACATCAAGCAATGGCGTACCGCCGCGGCAAAATAAATTAGGACAGGCTCCGGACGCGCGTCTGCCAGGGAGGCGCGCGCCCTTTGGTGGTCGATGTTTACAACCATTGGGATAGATTATGAATACATGGCGCAGAAAGTGGCAGAGCCTGCCGCGTGGCTTGGTGGTGGTGATAACCGCGCTGGTTATCTATGTTCCGCTGTCATTTATCGTGATTCAAAGTTTTCTCTCCGCACCTTTTTTTTCGCCCTCCAAGGTTTTTAGCCTCGAGGCGTTCGAGTTTATTTTCACCGATCCCGACTTTTACAAGGCGCTGAAAAGTGGCTTTATCCTGGCCTTTGGCTTAGTGGTGATCGCCATTCCGTTGGGAGGTATTCTGGCCTTTTTGATGGTCAGAACCGATTTGCCCGGTCGTCGGTTTATTGAACCGCTGATCCTGGTGCCGATCTTTGTCTCACCGATGGTGCTGGGCTTTGGCTACGTGGTGGCCGCCGGGCCGGTCGGCTTCTTCTCGCTGTGGGCGGAATCGCTGCTGGGCTTTGTGCCCTGGAATATCTACTCGATGGCCAGCATTGTGGTCATTGCCGGATTAACCCACGTACCGCACGCTTATCTTTATATTTCCTCGGCCTTGCGCAGCGTCGGCTCCGACGTGGAGGAGGCCGCTCGTACGGCAGGGGCTTCGCCCTTGCAGGTCATGACGGCCGTCAGTTTGCCGATGGTACGCCCTTCGATTCTGTATGCTGGCGTATTGCTGTTCTTTCTCGGGCTGGAGGTGTTCGGCCTGATGCTGGTGCTGGGCGATCCGGAAGGGAACCTGGTGCTGGCGACCTACCTGTATCAACTGACCAACAAGCTGGGCACGCCGTCTTACCACCTGATGGCGGCAGTGGCGGTGGTGCTGATTTGCATCACCATTCCGCTGGTGATGTTGCAGCGCCGTCTGATGCGTACCGCCAACCGTTTCGTCACCGTCAAGGGCAAGGCGTCGCAGGCGCGGGCGCTGCCGCTGGGCAAATGGCGCTGGGTCGCCGGTGCGGTGGTGGTGTTTTGGCTGACGGTGACCATAGGTGTGCCACTGGTTGGCGTGGTGCTGCGTGCCTTTATTTCCAACTGGGGTGTGGGTGTTTCTATCTGGGATGAGCTGTCGCTCAATACCTTCCGCACCATCTGGCAGCAACCCAATCTGTTGCGAGCCATCGTCAACTCGATGGCGATAGGGGTGATCGGCGGTGCTCTGGCGGTAGTCTGTTATCTGTTCATCGGCATTGCCATGCACCGCAAACCCGACGGTGCTACCCGTTTTCTCGATTACAGCGTGCTGGTACCGCGTGCGGTGCCGGGTTTGCTGGCGGGGCTGGCGTTCCTGTGGGTGTTCCTGTTCCTGCCGATGTGGCTGGACAAGTCGCTGAAAGAGGGCTGGTTATCGGCCCTGCCGGTCGCCGAATGGCTGCGGGAAAACCTGATTGTCTGGCTACGTTCTTTGCGCAGCACCATCTTCAGCGTTTGGCTGGCGTATACCGTGGTGTGGATGGCCTACGGCCTGAGGTTGATCTCCTCGACGCTGTTGCAGGTCGGCCCTGAACTGGAAGAGGCTGCGCGCAGTGCCGGTGCCTCCCGTGGGCAGATCACTCGTCACGTGACTATTCCGCTGTCGCGCTACGGCCTGATCGGCTCGTGGTTGCTGATGTTCCTGATTTTCGAACGAGAGTATTCCACCGGGGTTTACCTGTTGTCTCCAGGCACCGAAACCATAGGTTCGATGCTGGTTTCGCTGTGGGCGGCGGGTGCCATTGATATCGTGGCCGCGCTCTCCTTCATTAACATCCTGCTGGTGGTGCTGGGGCTGGGGATCGCCTTGCGCTTTGGAGTGAAATTACATGATTGAACTTTCGGTAGAGAACCTGCATTTGACCTACGGCGACAACCCGGTGCTGAAAGGCGTTTCGATGCAGCTAAAGCGCGGCGAGGTGGTTTCGCTGCTGGGGCCGTCGGGCAGCGGTAAAACGACGCTGTTGCGGGCGGTCGCCGGGCTGGAGAAGCCAACGCAGGGCAGCATTACCATTGGCAGCAATAAGGTGTATGACGGCACTGCGCGCAGCGAGATCCCGGCGGAGGAGCGCAACCTCGGGCTGGTATTCCAGTCCTATGCCCTGTGGCCGCATAAAACCGTGTTTGAGAACGTCGCCTATCCGCTGAAATTACGCAAAGTTTCCACGGCGGAAATTACCCAGCGGGTGCAAGGGGTGCTGGATCAACTGGGGCTGGGACATCTGGGCAAACGCCATCCGCATCAGCTGTCCGGCGGCCAGCAGCAGCGCGTGGCGATTGGTCGGGCGTTGGTGTACAACCCGCCGGTGATCCTGCTGGATGAGCCGCTATCCAACCTGGATGCCAAGCTGCGCGAAGAGGCGCGGGTGTTTCTGCGTGAACTGATTATCAAGCTGGGGTTGTCGGCGCTAATGGTGACCCACGATCAGAACGAGGCGATGGCCATTTCCGATCGCATTTTGTTGCTCAACAACGGCAAGATCGAACAGCAGGGCACGCCGCAGGAAATGTACGGCTCCCCCTCGACCCTGTTTACCGCCGAGTTTATGGGCAGCAATAACCGCCTGTTCGGCAAAATCACCGAGATGAGCGAGGGCAAAGCGCGCATCGAAGGGAAAGATTGGGCGCTGTGGGGCATGGCAGGCGCAGGGGTAAAGGTTGGCGATGAAGCCACGGCGGTGATCCGGGTAGAACGCGTGCGCCTGGGTGAGGATCCCCAGGGCAACCAACTGGAGTTGCCACTGCTGACCAGCATGTACCTGGGCGATCGTTGGGAATACCTGTTCCGCACCGTTGCTGAAGATTTCGTGGTGCGGGCTTATGGCACCGAAGTGCGTGGACAGACGCTTTGCCGGCTGTCCTTGCCGGCAGAGCACCTGTGGATTTTCCCCAAGGCCTGAGGCTAAAGCAGGGCGGCGATCGCCTGACCGACCTGTTGGGTGGTGGCATCGCCGTGCATGTCCGGGGTACGTGGCCCGCAGGCGATAACCTGTTCGATGGCGGCGAGAATACCGTCGTGCGCCTGGCGATAGCGTGGTTCATCCTTACCGAGGAAGTCCAGCATCATGGCACCGGCCCAGATCATGGCGACAGGGTTGGCGATGTTTTTGCCGAAAATATCCGGTGCGGAACCGTGCACCGGCTCGAACAGTGAAGGGAAATTGCGCTCGGGGTTAAGGTTGGCCGAAGGCGCGATACCGATAGTGCCGGCGCAGGCCGGGCCAAGATCGGACAGGATGTCGCCGAACAGGTTGGAGGCCACCACCACGTCGAAACGTTCGGGTTGCAGCACGAAGCGCGCGCACAGAATATCGATATGCTGTTTGTCCCAGCGAATGTCCGGATACTGCTGCGCCATGGCGGCTACGCGTTCATCCCAATACGGCATGCTGATCGCCATTCCGTTGGATTTTGTGGCGGCGGTGAGCGTCTTGCGCGGGCGTTGTTGCGCCAGTTCAAAGGCGTATTTCAAAATGCGGTCGACGCCGTGGCGGGTGAACACCGACTCCTGGATCACCATTTCGCGTTCTGTGCCTTCAAACATTCGGCCGCCGAGCGACGAGTACTCCCCTTCGGTATTTTCACGCACCACGTAAAAATCGATATCCCCCGGGTTCTTATTTGCCAGCGGGCAGGGCACGCCGGGGAACAAGCGCACCGGACGCAGGTTGACGTACTGATCGAAATCGCGACGGAATTTTAGCAATGAGCCCCACAGCGAGATATGGTCCGGCACCTTGTCCGGCCAGCCGACGGCACCAAAATAGACGGCGTCGAAGCCTTGTAGTTGCTCGAACCAATCGTCCGGCATCATCTGCCCGTGCTGCAGGTAATAATCGCAGCTGGCCCATTCGAAGGTTTCAAACTCCAGGGACAAATCCCAACGCGCGGCAGCAGCTTGCAACACCCGAATGCCTTCCGGCATCACTTCCTGGCCAATACCGTCTCCCGGTATGGCGGCGATTTTATAGCTTTTGCTCATAGGATCTCACTTGTGAAGAGGGGCGATTGACATCCCTTCCATCCTATAATTGACTAACTGTTAATCAATGCTGGAAACGGTGAAACATAAAACACGAATCATGAATAATCTACCTATCCTGAGTGACCTGCGGGTGTTTGTGTTGGTGGCGCGACGCGCCGGTTTTGCCGCCGCCGCCGACGAGCTGGGCGTTTCACCGGCATTCATCAGCAAACGTATTGCGCTGTTGGAAAAGGCGCTGGACGTGTCGTTGCTGCACCGTACTACGCGCCGGGTGGCGATCACCGAAGATGGCGAGCGCATTTACGAGTGGGCACAACGCATTCTGAACGACGTCGATCAAATGATGGATGAGCTTTCCGACGCCCGTAAGGCACCGCAAGGTACGTTGCGTATTGTCAGCAGTTTCGGCTTCGGTCGGCGTTTTGTCGGCCCTGCACTGTCGGCGCTGGCGCTGGAATACCCGGCGCTTGAACTGCGGCTGGACGTTTCCGATCGGCTGGTGGATTTGGTCAGCGAAGGTTTTGACCTGGATATCCGCATCGGTGATGACATTGCCCCCAATCTGATTGCCCGCAAGCTGGCGCAGAACCAACGCATTTTGTGCGCGTCTCCGGAATACCTGCAGCGTTACGGCACACCGAAAACCTTGAGCGAGCTTTCCGGACGCGCATGTCTGGCAATTAAAGAGCGTGACCATCCTTTTGGCCTGTGGCGACTTCATGGGCCGCAAGGGGAGGAGGCGGTGAAGGTGACCGGCGGGCTGTCATCCAACAACGGTGAAATTGTGCATCAATGGTGCCTGGACGGACAGGGTGTGGCGCTGCGTTCTTTCTGGGACGTACGGGAGAGTATTGAAAATGGCTGGCTGGTGCATATCCTGCCGGACTACTACCAGCCGGCAGATATTTGGGCGGTGTACGTTTCACGCCTGGCGACCTCGGCGAAGGTGCGGGTGACCGTCGAATTTTTGCGCGATTATTTCCGCCAACACTATGGCGAAGCCTCGTTGTTGTCGGAATACCTGGCGCGTCGCTAGGGCAAGGAGGAGGCAAAAGTGTGCGCCAGATCATTTTATTCCCGCAAAGTGTCGATCAGTTGTCAGGCGAGCTGTCGCATCTGTTCCTTTTGGCAAAACTTTGGTTTATGCTCAGCTGAAGCGTTTCAGTTGCATCAGGATTCAACTGAAACGCCGGAGTGAAGGTGATGAACACGCGGCTGATGGAAGGAATAATGCGACGTGGCGATTCACAGCAGGCGGTGCGCTAAAGTACTCTATGCGAGTGAGCTTGATAACCTATCAGCGCTCTCTCAGATAGGGTGAGCATGCCCGGTGTGAGAAGGCCCTTTTTCAGGAGCAGCATGACAATCCGCATAGCGATAAACGGCTTTGGCCGCATAGGCCGCAGCGTTTTACGCGCACTGTATGAGTCGGGACGAAGAGCGGAAATTTCCGTGGTGGCGATCAACGAATTGGCGAACGCCGAGGGGATGGCCCACCTGCTGAAATACGACTCCAGCCATGGCCGTTTTGCCTGGGATGTTCGCCAGGAATGCGACATGTTGACCGTCGGGGACGATACCCTTCGTTTGCTGCATCAGCCGGCGGTGGAACAGCTTCCCTGGGGCGAGCTGGGCGTTGACGTGGTGCTGGACTGCAGCGGCGTGTACGGCAGTCGGGCGGATGGCGAGGCTCATCTGGCGGCGGGGGCGAAGAAAGTGTTGTTCGCTCACCCCGGCGGCAACGATCTGGACGCCACCATCGTGTTTGGCGTCAACCATCAGACGCTGCTGGCGGAACACCGCATCGTGTCCAATGCGTCATGCACCACCAACTGCATTATTCCGGTGATCAAACTGCTGGACGATGCCTACAGCATCGAGTCGGGCACGGTGACCACCATTCACTCCTCAATGAACGATCAGCCAGTGATAGACGCCTATCACCAGGATTTGCGGCGCACCCGCGCGGCGAGCCAGTCGATTATTCCGGTCGACACCAAGCTGGCCGCCGGTATTACCCGCGTTTTTCCGCAGTTTTGCGATCGTTTTGAAGCGATTTCCGTACGTGTACCAACCATCAACGTGACGGCCATCGATCTCAGCGTCAGCGTCAGTTCGGCGGTGAAAGTGGCAGAGGTCAACCAGCTGTTGCAAATGGCCGCACGGGGATCTTTTCGTGGTATAGTTGACTATACGGAACTACCATTAGTCTCGATCGATTTTAACCATGACCCGCACAGCGCTATCGTCGACGGTACGCAGACTCGGGTCAGCGGACAACACCTGATCAAGACCTTGGTCTGGTGTGATAATGAATGGGGCTTTGCCAACCGGATGTTGGATACAACACGGGCAATGGCCGCAAGCGGTTTCTAGTACGGCGGCATCGGCACTGGCCGGTGCGCCGCTCAGGCAACTTTATAGAGAATCAACCAAGAGGGTTCACCATGTCTGTAATTAACATGTCCGATCTGGATCTGGCAGGTAAACGCGTTCTGATCCGCTCCGATCTGAACGTTCCAGTGAAAGACGGTAAAGTGACTTCCGATGCACGTATCCGTGCCTCCCTGCCGACTATTGAAGCTGCGCTGAAACAAGGCGCCCGCGTGATGGTAACTTCCCACCTGGGTCGTCCTACCGAAGGCGAGTACAACGAAGAATTCTCCCTGCTGCCTGTTGTCAACTATCTGAAAGAACACCTGAAAAACCCGGTACGTCTGGCTAAAGACTACCTGGATGGCGTTGATGTTGCAGAAGGCGAGCTGGTCGTGCTGGAAAACGTCCGTTTCAACAAGGGCGAGAAAAAAGACGACGAAACCCTGTCCAAGAAATATGCGGCACTGTGTGACGTGTATGTGATGGACGCCTTCGGCACCGCACACCGTGCACAGGCTTCCACCCATGGCGTGGGCAAGTTCGCGCCTGTTGCCTGTGCCGGCCCGCTGCTGTCTGCAGAGCTGGAAGCGCTGGGTAAAGCGCTGGGCAACCCAGCCCGTCCGATGGTTGCCATCGTGGGTGGTTCTAAAGTTTCCACCAAACTGACCGTACTGGATTCCCTGTCCAAAATCGCCGATCAGCTGATCGTCGGTGGCGGCATCGCCAACACCTTCGTGGCGGCGCAGGGCAACAACGTGGGCCAGTCTCTGTACGAACCTGATCTGATCGACAACGCCAAGAAACTGCTGGAAACCTGCGACATTCCGGTTCCGACCGACGTGCGCGTGGCGACCGAGTTCTCTGAAACTGCGGTTGCGACCGTGAAGCAGGCGAACGAAATTCAGGACAACGAGCAAATTCTGGATATGGGCGACGTCTCAGCCGAGCGTCTGGCCGTTATCCTGAAGAACGCCAAAACCATTCTGTGGAATGGCCCGGTTGGCGTATTCGAGTTCCCTAACTTCCGTAAGGGCACCGAAATTGTCGCTCGCGCTATCGCAGACAGCGAAGCCTTCTCTATCGCAGGCGGCGGCGACACCCTGGCAGCAATCGACCTGTTCGGCATTGCTGACAAGATTTCCTACATCTCAACCGGCGGCGGCGCCTTCCTGGAATTCGTGGAAGGTAAAGCGTTACCGGCGGTCGTGATGCTGGAAGAGCGCGCTAAGCAGTAATTCAGACAACGGGAGGCGAAAGCCGCCCGTTTGTTTTATACCGCGCGGCATAATGCGGCGCGGCATGAAAAAATCGATTTACATCCATCTACGGCCGACGAAACAGGACAAAGTAACATGTCTAAAATTTTTGATTTCGTAAAACCGGGTGTCATCACTGGTGATGACGTTCAGAAAGTATTCGCAGTAGCTAAAGAGAACAACTTTGCTCTGCCAGCAGTGAACTGCGTAGGTACCGACTCCATCAACGCCGTGCTGGAAACAGCAGCGAAGGTGCGTGCTCCGGTTATCGTACAGTTCTCTAACGGCGGTGCCGCGTTTATCGCCGGTAAAGGCGTGAAGACTGACGTTCCTCAGGGTGCAGCAATTCTGGGCGCTATCTCTGGTGCACATCATGTTCACCAGATGGCTGAGCATTACGGCGTGCCGGTTATTCTGCACACCGACCACTGTGCGAAGAAACTGCTGCCATGGCTGGACGGCCTGCTGGACGCTGGCGAGAAACACTTCGCGGCTACCGGTAAGCCACTGTTCTCTTCTCACATGATCGACCTGTCTGAAGAGTCCCTGGAAGAAAACATCGAAATTTGCAGCAAATACCTGACTCGCATGGCGAAGATCGGTATGACCCTGGAAATCGAACTGGGCTGCACCGGCGGTGAAGAAGATGGCGTGGACAACAGCCATATGGACGCATCCGCTCTGTACACCCAACCGGAAGACGTGGCTTACGCGTACGAAAAACTGAACGCCATCAGCCCACGCTTCACCATCGCAGCGTCCTTCGGTAACGTGCACGGCGTATACAAGCCAGGCAACGTTAAACTGACTCCGACCATCCTGCGTGATTCTCAGGACTACGTGTCCAAGAAATTCAATCTGCCGCACAACAGCCTGAACTTCGTGTTCCACGGCGGTTCCGGTTCTACCGACGCAGAGATCAAAGAATCCGTAGGTTACGGCGTGATCAAAATGAACATCGATACCGACACCCAATGGGCAACCTGGGACGGTATCCTGCAGTACTACAAAGCGAACGAAGCTTACCTGCAGGGCCAGTTGGGCAACCCGAAAGGCGCCGACCAGCCGAACAAGAAATACTACGATCCACGCGTATGGCTGCGTTCAGCCCAGACTTCCATGATTACTCGTCTGGAACAGGCTTTCAAAGATCTGAACGCAGTAGACGTTCTGTAATCTCGGTCAGCTGTTAACCATATTGAAAGGCTCCCTTCGGGGAGCCTTTTTTGTTGCTAGCCCAACAGACTGGCGCCGACGTTAATCGACAGCCCCAGGATCACCAGATTGAAAACAAAGGAAATCACCGATTGCAGTAGAGCGACTTTGCGCACCTCGGCCGCACCGACGGCCACGTCGGCAGTTTGCGAAGCCACCGCGATGGTGAACGAGAAATAGGCAAAGTCCCAATAGGTAGGCTCCTTAAGGTCGCCGGGAAACAACAGCGGCAGCGGATCCTGCTGTGCACCCTGACGATAAAACTGGTGGGCATAGTGCATGGTAAATGCCGTGGGCAGCAGTAACCAGGACACCACCAGCGTCGCGCCGGTCAGCGCCAGATGCAGCGTCTTCAGCGAATCGCTGACCTGTTTGGCGGTGCTCAGCTCAAACAGAATGGATAAAATGCTCACCAGACAGCCGATGCTGACCAGTGCCAGCACCATACTGGCGCTCTCATCCTGTGCCCGTGCCAGTTGGCGGATGTGCTTTGGCGTGCTGATCAGCATCAGTCGCCAGAGAAACAGCAGATAGCACCAGGCCAAAACGTTCCAGCCGAGCATCAGTCGCTGCAGCTCAGAAAGCGTGGCGGGCAGCAGCAGGTAGCACAAAATGCCCGCACCGACGGACAGCAGCAGCCTTGGCCGAACCTGCCAGTAGTGTTTGATTGACGATGGAATGTGCATAACCGATGAAGTTCCTTATCGTTATAAAGGCGATAGCGCTGTGTTCAGCATAGAAGAAGCGTGGCGGCTGTTTCGGCTATTTTTGACGCTTACGGTTGGCATGCGGTGGAAATGTTGGTTAACCTAAGGCGGTGGTTTCCGACTGACGGCTGATGTCAGTTTTTTTGCGAGTTTATCCCCTTAGGGACAAGTTAGGACGACACGAATGAAAGATCTGAATGTAGTAGATGGCATTAATGGTGCCGGTAACTGGCTGGTGCAGAACCAGGACTTATTGATTCAGTACGCGGTGAACATCGTCGCGGCGATCGTTATTTTCATCATCGGTTCGATCATTGCACGCGTAGTCAGCAATGCATTAAGCCGGGTGATGAAGCTGCGTGGTATTGACGCCACGGTTGCCGACTTCCTGTCTGCCATGGCGCGTTACGGCATTCTGGCCTTCACCTTTATCGCCGTGCTGGGGCGCGTTGGCGTTCAGACCACCTCGGTGATCGCCGTGTTGGGTGCCGCAGGTTTGGCCGTCGGCCTGGCGCTGCAGGGCTCACTGTCCAACTTCGCTGCAGGCGTGCTGCTGGTGGCCTTCCGTCCACTGCGTGCCGGTGAATATGTCGATCTGGGCGGCGTAGCCGGTACCGTCGACCAGGTGCAGATTTTCTCCACCACGCTGCGTACCGCAGACAACAAAACCATCGTGGTGCCGAACGGCAAAATCATCGCCGGCAACATCATCAACTATTCCCGCGAGCCAAACCGCCGCGTAGACATCGTGGTTGGCGTGGCTTATAACGCCGATATCGACGTGGTGAAAAAAGTGTTGGGTGATGTGATCGCTGCCGACAAGCGCATCATGCACGCCAAAGGCGTAACCGTACGCTTGAACGAGATGGCGCCATCTTCACTGAACTTTGTCACCCGTTCCTGGACCACCAATGCGGAATACTGGAACGTATACTTCGATCTGATGGAGAACTTCAAGCGCGCGCTGGATGCCAACAATATCGGCATTCCGTTCCCGCAGATGGATGTTCATCTGTACCGCACTGAAGAAGCGGCTACCGCGAAAGCGGAATAAAGCAGAACAAGAGAAAAGGGGCCACGGCCCCTTTTTTTATTGCTGGCCGAGGCTGCATCCTGCGGATGTCGCCTCGGCTTTTTCGTTTTATCAGTTTGATAACGCGGAGTCTGGCACAGGGACGCGGCGGTTCACGCTGAGCCGGTAGAGCAGGAAAATAGCGGCAGAGCCCACCAGTACCGGCAGCGCCAGCCAGATGAAGAACATCTCCGACGTCCCTGCCGCGACGATCATCCAGGCGCCAAGCATTGAACCGACTATCGAGCCGAAGCGACCGCTCGCCATCGCCCAACTGACTCCGGTGACGCGAGCGGCGGTAGGGTAAAGGGTAGCGGAGACCAGATTCAGGCCGTTCTGCGCACCGGCCACGCCGAAACCGATGAGGAATACGGCGACCGCCAGCGTATAGGCGTCCCCCATCAGATAACCGGTAGCGCCAATTACCAGCGCGGCACCCAGGTACGACAGGGCCAATACCCGGTAGGGGCCGACGCGGTCCATCAGCAGCGCCATAAGGATGGCACCGAGGGTTCCGCCCAGCGGCACCATCGCCCCGATGCGCGAAGCGTGGACGATATCGTACCCGGTATCCTTGAGGATGCTTGGCAGCCAACTGGTGAGCAGATAAAACACAAACAACGAGCAGAAGAATGCCACCCACAGCAGCAAAGTGCGCACTGCGCGACCTTCGATAAACAGGTGGGAGATTGGCGATCTGGCCAGTGCGGGGCGTTCATCATCGATAATCGTCACGCCGGCCCAACTTTTGCCGGTGATACGCTCGACCACCTGGCGCAGGCTATCGGCATGTTTCGGGCTGGCAGTCATAAAGCGCGCTGACTCGGGCATCTGCCAGGCCAGCAACGGCAATAGCAACAATGGCGCGATGCCACCGAGCATCAGCAAACCACGCCAGCCGAAGGCCGGAATAACCTGCCCGGCAAGGATGCCGCCCAGCGCCAGACCGGCGGTGAAACCGCTCCAACTGAGGGTGACCATGATCATCCGCCGACGTGCCGGCGAGTATTCCGAGCTCAGGGTGATGCAGGTGGGCATCGCCCCGCCCAAACCGATACCGGTGATTAAACGCAGCAGGGTCAACGACTCGATTGAACTGGTATAGGCCGAGGCCAGAGTGCCTCCGCCAAAGATCAGTATGGAGGCGAGCAGCACGCGCTTGCGCCCTATGGCATCGGCAACCGGGCCGAAGATCAGGCTGCCGAGCAGCAGGCCGAACAATCCCGCGCCAAACGTCGGCGATAACTGTGCAGGCAGCAGTTGCCACTCTTCGCGTAACGCCGGGGCGATATAGCCGATGATGGCGGTGTCAAAACCGTCCAGCAGGACGATCAGGAAACACAGGGTAAGGATCAGGATTTGATAGGGCGAGATTTTCGCGTTGTCGATGATCTCGCTGATACGAGCGGTATTTTGGCTCATGGGGGTTCCACTTTAATTAGGCTTGTGTGGAGCTGGCTGGAGGGCTGTGCAGGCGTCAGGCTCTTGCTGAAACGGGCCTGAACCAAAGCCGCTGTGGCTGGCATGGTGCAGAAAGTCTGAGTATACACCAGAGCCAGCGGCTTGCAGCGATGCGCTGAGATGAGCCGTTCTGTTTCAGACAAAACGGCTTAAATACTCTGTTCTCAGAACGGGCAAGCATGGTGGGCTTTGATCTTCTCTGCGCTGACAGGATGAACGAAATGCAGTTCGCTGGCGTGCAGCATCAATCGCGGCGTCCATTCGGTGCCTGGCAGCAGACGGCCGCCATACAGGTCACAGCCCAAAATAGGATGGCCCAGATGCTGGCAGTGGATACGCAACTGATGGGTGCGTCCGGTCTCCGGGATTAACTGTACCCGCGTCAACGGCAGTAACGTCCCGTCTTTCAACTCGCGATAAATGCGTTCAACGACCCGATAGCGTGAGCGAGCGGGCTTGCCGTGGAGTGAGCAAATCGACATCAGCGGGAACAGCGCCGGGTCTTTGGCAATTGCCGCATCTATCACCCCTTCGTCGTCGTTCAGGTGCCCGCAGAGCAATGCGCTGTACACCTTGGTGACGGTACGCTGACTGAACTGTTGGCAAAGGGCGGCATTGATCGCTTTATTACGCGCTATCACCATCAGCCCGGAAGTGCCTAAATCAAGGCGGTGGACCAGCGTACAGCCAGGAAATAGCTGCACCAGCCGATGATGCACCGAATCGAGGTTTTGCGGGTTTTTCCCCGAGAGGCTTAGCAGCCCGGCGGGTTTATTGATAAGCACCAGACTCTCGTCCTGATACAGCGTTTCTATCTGGTCATGGCACGGCGGGGCAATAAAGGTATCGATAATCTTAGACATCAGGCTGCCCGACGGGAAAGTGGGAGCGGATAATAACGAATTTTTGGCCGCCAGTCAGTTGTCGCTGCCCGGCCCCTTGCCAAAGGAGGGTGAACGGCTAACCCGGCAGAGGGGCTTTCACCAGACGCCGAACGGCGTCTGGCTTCCAAAGGGGTTACTGAAAGGCGTTGCCGGCTTATTGCCCGTAGTAGGCATTTTTGCCGTGTTTGCGCAGGTAATGTTTATCCAGCAGTGCCGGTTGCATGCTGTGAATGCCCGGCGTTAGCTGACGTGAAAAAATCCCCATGTAGGCAATTTCTTCCAGCACCACCGCGTTATGCACCGCACTGTGCGCGTCCTTGCCCCAGGCGAACGGCCCGTGTGAATTGACCAATACTGCCGGAATGGCGTTCGGGTTGATGCCGCGACGGCGGAAGGTATCGATAATGACCTTGCCGGTTTCCAGCTCGTATTCATGCTCAATTTCGTCTTCGGTCATCAGGCGGGTACAGGGAATCGCACCGTAGAAGTAATCGGCGTGGGTGGTGCCCCAGGCGGGGATATCCAATCCTGCCTGCGCCCAGATGGTAGCGTGGCGCGAATGGGTATGAACGATACCGCCGATATCGGCGAATTCACGGTACAGCGCCAGATGGGTAGCGGTGTCAGAGGAGGGCTTTTTGGTGCCCTCGACGGTGTGCCCGTTGGCGAGATCGACCACCACCATGTCCTCCGCAGTCATGTGTTCATACTCCACGCCGGAAGGTTTGATCACCACCAGCCCGCGTTCGCGATCCACGGCGCTGACGTTACCCCAGGTGAAGGTCACCAGGTTATGGCGCGGCAGGTCTAGGTTGGCTTCCAGCACCTGTTGTTTAAGCTGCGGCAGCGTTAGCATGTCATACCCCCTTGTTGCATTTTCTGTTCGATCCACCGGCGGGCCTGCACAATCTCGGCCACTGGCTCTTCGGCTTTTTCGGTCCACATTTCAATCAGGAAAGCACCACGGTAGTTAAGCTGTTTCAGGGTGCGGAATACGGCGACAAAATCGACGCAGCCTTCGCCAAACGGCACGTCGCGGAACTGTCCCGGCGAGCTATCGGTAACCGGGTAAGTGTCCTTCAAATGGATGGCGGCGATGCGGTCAATGCCCAGCGCCAACTCCTGCGCCACGTCATTGCCCCAGGCGCTCAGATTGCCGACGTCCGGATAAACCGTGAACCAGGGGGAGGCCAGGCAGGCGTCCCAGGCCTTCCATTTGCTGATGGAGTTCATAAAGGCGGTGTCCATGATCTCTACCGCCAGCATCACCTGCGCTGCGGCGGCGCGCTCGACTGCCCACTGCATACCCTCGGTGAAGCGGGCAAGGGTGCTTTCGTCCTGCGGCTCGTAATAGACGTCATAGCCGGCGAGCTGAATGGTGCGGATGCCGACGTCCTTCGCCAGTTGAATCGCCTGTTCCATCATCTCGAAGGCACGCTGACGCAGCGCATCGTCATGGCTGCCGAAGGGAAAGCGGCGATGACCGGACAGGCACATCGACGGGATGCTGATGCCGGTTTCCAGCATGGCGCTGACCAACGACAACCGCTGCTCCTTACTCCAGCTCAGACGTGCCAGCCGCTCGTCGCTTTCATCCACCGACATTTCAACAAAATCAAAACCGCAGGCCTTGGCCAGCGCCAGCCGCTCGGGCCAGGTCAGGTGCTTCGGCAAGGCTTTTTCATAAATTCCCAAGGGGTGCTGACGCATATCAACTTCTCCAGATGTCATCAATGGCCGAGCGGAACTGACCGGCAGCGGCCAGCGGATCGGCAGCCTCCGCCAGCGCTCTGCCGACGATAAAAGCGGTCACGGCGATGTCTTTAAACAGCGGCAAATCGGTCGGCGTGATACCGCCGGTCACCGACAATTCAATGCCCAGATCAGACAAGGCCTTCATCAGATCCAAATCTTGATGGCTCCAGGTTTGCCCGCTGGCCTGCGCGTCGCGGCCTCGGTGGTATATCGCCTGGCGGATACCGAGATCGCGCCACTGTTGGGCATCCTCCAACGTCCAGCGGCCGAACAGCTCAATCTGGATCTCGCCCTGGTGTCGTTGCGCCACTTCCAGCGCACTGGCCATGGTGGCCAACGGGGCGGCGCAAATGACGGTCATCCAGTTGGCACCGTGGCCGAAGGCCTGTTGCGCCAACGTGCCACCGGCATCGGCCACTTTCAGGTCGGCCACCAGCGTATGTTGCGGGCAGCGCTCGCGCAGTGCGCTCACCGCCTGAATACCGGCGCTGATGCATAAGATGGTGCCGGCCTCGATGATGTCGACGTGGGGCCGCAGGCGTTCTGCCGTCTGCAGAGCGGTATCTAACCGGGTGTGATCGAGCGCCAGCTGCAGGCGCGGTTTATTGCTCATAAAGCCTCCTTACTGTGCGGATTGCAGCGTTTGCAGCGCGGCAATCAGCGCCTGATAACGTTGGTGTTTTTTGCCGTAGGCCGCACTTGCTGAAGTATCCGGCAACACCTGCTCAATACGTGGCGCCAGCTCGCGTTGGGCAGCGGTGAAGTCGCTGAATGCGCCGCTGCCGACCATGGCCGCCATCGCGGCGCCCAGGCAGCCGGTTTCTTCCACCTGCGGCAGTTCGACCGGCAGGCCGCTGACGTCGGCAAACATCTGCATCCAGGGCACTGACTTGGCTGGGCCACCGGTGACGCGCAGCGCGGTGGCCGCAGGGAAACGTTGCCGCATGCGGTTGAGATGGGTCATATGGCAGAACACCACGCCCTCGTAAATCGCCTGCACCAGGTGCTCGCGCTGGTGGAAAGCCTGCAGGCCGTGGAAGCTGGCGCTCAGGCCCAGCCCGGCGTTGGAGCCATACAGGAAGGGCGCGAACAGCAGGCTGCTGTCGGCCTTGGGCAACGCCGCTACCCAGTCATTGAGTTGGGCGTAGTCTTGCAGGCCCCATTGTCGGCAGAACCACTCCAGGTTGGCAGCGGAGGTGGGGCTGGCTTCATGCACGATGTATTTGCCGGCTTCGGCATGACGGCCATAAACAAAGGGATGATCGAACCCTTCGGTAATGCGGTCGGTGATGCCGCTGGTGACCGACCAGGTACCCATCACCGCATTGAGTCGGGTTTCGTCCTGCAGCCCGGCGCACAGTGCGGTGGACACCACGTCAAACAGCCCGCCAACCACCGGCGTTCCCGGCAGCAGCCCGGTCGCGGCGGCAGCAGTAGCGTTGACGCGCCCGGCGATTTCGGCGGAACCGACGATCGGTGGCAGCGCGGGCATGATGTCGCCAATCCCCAGCAACTGCGCCAGCGCCGGGTCATAGCGGCCGTCGGCCATCTGATAAAGATTGGATTCGGAGATATTGGTCTCTTCGCAGGCCAGCTCGCCGGTCAGGCAGTAGCGCAGATAATCGTGCGCCATCAAAACGCTGCCAATTTGGCGATAGCGTTCCGGCTGGTGTTGCCTGACCCAGCGCAGCAATGACACCGGATGGCCGGTCCACAGCGTTTGTCGGGTCTGCGGGTAGAGTGCCTGCGGCACGCCCTGTTTTTGCCACTCCTGCACCAGTGTCAATGCGCGCTGATCGGAAGACAGCATGGCGTTGCCCAGCGGCAGGCCGCGTTTATCCAATAAAAACGCGCCCTTGCCCTGTGCCGAGATGCCGATTGCCTGAATATCACCGGCGGCAACCTCGTTGCGGGCCAAGACTTCCCGGATCACCTCGGCGGCGGTGCTCCACAGCGCGTGCATATCCCGTTCCGCCCAGCCGGGCTGCGGCGCGATAATCTCAAGATTGCGGCGGGCAATATCCAGCTCGCTACCTCGGCGGTCATAGAGCCCGGCTTTGATAAAGGTGCCGCCGCAGTCCAACCCCAACCAATATTCCATTATTCGGCCCCCGCTTTCTGGTCGCATTTATTCGGCAACATCAGTGCCAGTACCGACGCGATGGCCAGCGATACCGCCAGGCTATAAACGCCGACATCCTTGCTGAACAGACTGATCAAGACGCCGACCATGTACGGGCCGCAGAAGCCGCCCAGGTTGCCAAGTGCGTTGATCACGCCGCGTGCCCCGCCGGCCACTTCGGCGTTAAACAGTTTGGGAGGAATGGTCCAAAACACCCCGGCGGCGGCCTGGATAAAGACGCCGCAGCCGACCAGCGCCGCGTAAGACCACCAGATGTGATCTTTTAACAGCACTGACAGCGCCATACAGATGGCGAAGCAGGCCAGCGGCAATGCGACGAACACTTTGCGTTTGCCGGTACGATCGGACAGGGTGGAGATGATCAGCATGCCGAAGATGGCGCCGATATAGGGCAGGATGGCCAGCATGCCGACCTGCTCCATGTTGCCGTTGGTCAGCCCCTTGAGGATGGTCGGCAGCCACAGGGTGTAGCCGTAGATCCCGGTTTGATAGAAGAAGTTCACCATGATCAACTGCCACATGATCTTGTCGCCCAGCACCCGGCGCAGCGAGGCGTTACGCACCGTTTTGCCTTTGATCAGCAGCTGTTCGTCATGCAACGTTTTGATCAGGTAGTCTTTTTCAGCCTGTGAAATCCACTTGGCCTCCTGCGGGCGGTTGCTGATGGTGAAATACCACAGCACCATCACCACCAGCGACAGCGCGCCTTCCACCAGGAACAGCATGCGCCAGTCCCAGGCGGTGATGATCCAACCGGACAGCGGCGCGGTGAGAATACCGGCAATGGGCACGAACATAATTACGATGGCGTTGGCGCGCCCGCGCTCCTTGTCCGGGAACCAGTTGCTGATCATGGTCAGCACCACCGGCAGCATGCCGCCCTCGGAGACGCCCAGCGCGAAACGCAGGAATAACAGCTGATATTGATTGCTGACCAGCCCGGTCAGTACCGAGATCACCGCCCAGGCCAGCAGTGACCAGCCGATGAATTTCTTGCCGTTGCCGTACACCGCCAGCTTGCCACCCGGCACCTGCAAAAACAGATAGCCGATAAAGAAGATGCCGCCGGCCAGGCCGGCCATGGAAGCGGTGATGCCGAGTTCATCGTCCATGCCGCCGGGCATGGCGAAGGCAATATTCACCCGGTCCATGTAGGAGATGATGCAGGTAATAAGAATAGGCGGCACTATTCTCAACCAGCGTAATTTGGGAATGACCTGGCTGCGGCTAACGGAAACAGAGGCTGTATTCATCTATACACCTTTCGCTATTTTGTAGGGTCGGGCTTTATTGTTTTGGTTTGCGTTGGGCACAAGGGCGCCCGCACCGGCCTGAGGACCGGTGTTTTTTGCAGGTTTTCGTTTGCTGCTAATTAAGCGCTAAATAATGCCAGCGGTATTTTCACCACCACTTTGCGAATATCGCCGGGCTGTTGGTTAATACAGGCCGGGCGATGCACATCCTGCGGGAAAAATACCGCAAAATTTCCGGGCCGCAGGGTTAACCAGGATTCATCGGCGACGTCCTGATAAAAAAGAATGTCGCGCTGCGCCAGCAAATCCTGGTGGATCGGGTTATTACCGCGATCTGCCGCCACACCGATCAATTCGGTGCCGCTGACCAGAAACTGCACGTCGACGTTTTCCCGGTGTACCTCCGGTCGCAGATCGCTCGGCTGGTGGGTCTGCAGATCCAGCACCTGTACCACGTAGCCGGTGGCAGGATCCTGATACCGACCGGCGGGCAGGGCGCTGAAATCGGTGCTTTGCAGATAGGCGATGGCTTTGGCCACCGGCGCCGGGTACTGCTCCGGCGAAGTATGGGCAATATGGCCGAATATCATGGTGACTCTCCTGTTAAAGCGCCTGAATACGCGCCCAGACGCGCTCATCCACGGGAATGCCGTCACGCATGTTTTCCGCGTGAATACGTGGGAATTTATGGCCCGGCAGGCGAATGGCTATCTCCGGGTTGTCGCGTTCTGCGCTGGTGATGTAGTCCATGATGCGCTGCAGTTTGGCATCGCGGGTGGCGCCGTCGATCAAGCGTTCGATCTCAATGGCGATGAAGACCTGCGACACGCCATACTCTTCGCGGTTGTCTTCGGTCACTTCCGCCACTGAGGATCCGCCAGACAGCAGGGTGGCAATCATATCGAGCACGATCGACAGCGCGGATCCTTTCCAGTAGCCCATCGGCAAAATGCGGCGGTTCTCTTCAATGGTGGCAGGATCGCGCGTCAATTGACCGTCGTTGTCGAAACCGCCGTCCACCGGCAGCATTTTGCCCGCCAGCCGATTTAGCTCCAAAGCACCATAGGAGAACATCGACATCGACATATCCACCATGGTGATGGGGTTGCCCGGCACCGCGACGATCAGCGGGTTGGTGCCGATCCGGCACTCCTTGGCGCCCCAGGGTGGCATAACGGCAATTGAGTTGGTCCAGCAGATACCGATATAACCTTTCTCCGCCGCCTGCCAACCGAAACCGCCGCCGCGCATCCAGTGGTTGGCATTGCGCAGGGCCACCAGGCCTATGCCGTGGCTGTCGGCCAATTGCATGGCGCGATCCATCATCCGGCGCGCCGTGAGATTGCCGATACCCTGATGCGCGTCCCATTGTTCAATGGCTCCGAGCGACAACAGCTTGCTGGGTTCGGCGTCCGGCACGATATCGCCGGCGTCCAACTGCTGAATAAAGCGTGGGAAACGGTTAACGCCGTGGGAGTAAACGCCGTTGGCAGAGGTGTCGGCGAACATGCCCGCACAGTCATCGGCGGTGGCTTCCGCCACGCCCCGCGACAGCAGCACGCGTTTGAATTCCTGTTTCAGATCGGTGTAACTCACTCTCATGCTGGTTCTCCGCTACGGCATTTTTGTTTGTTTTGTGTTCTTTGAATTTCAATATACGAAATTGCATTTCAAATAAATGCTATACCTGCGGCCAGGTGAAGTCAAAGCGAGGGAAGAGAAAGTTATTTATATAAAACAAGTGGTTAAATTAACTTGGTGGTTTTGTGATCGCAGACACGTTTTTGGCCGTTGCGGTGTTTTAGGCGTGGCAAAGCAGAGCGGTAACTGCCCGCTCTGCTTTGGCCTTTATGACTAATTACCCTCGCGTATTCAGTATTTTGCGGTACAGCGAAGTGGTGGCGGTGATGTACAACTCATTGCCGTCTGGTCCGCCAAACGTGCAGTTGGAGACCCGCTCTGGCACTTCGATCTTACCGAGCTGTGTTCCCTGACTGTCGAAGAACAGTATGCCGTCGGCGCAGCTGCAAAAAATGTTTCCAAACGCATCGACACAAAAACCGTCCGGGAAGCCGGGGGCCACGGTGGCAAAACGGCGTCCGGCGTTCAGTTCACGTCCGTTAACCTGATACACCCGCAGCTCTCTGCGGCCCAGGGTTGGGAAATCGACGATCGACATATCCGCCACGTACAGCAGAGACTCATCCGGCGAGAACGCCAGGCCGTTAGGGCGCTGCAGATCGCTGGCCGCGATGTTCAGCGAACCGTCGCGGGGATCGAAGCAGTAAAGGTAACAGCCAACGATCTGACTTTCCGACTTGTAACCTTCTTCGTCACCGATAATGCCGTAGGGCGGATCGGTAAACCAAAGGGTGCCGTCGGAACGTACCGCCAGATCGTTGGGTGAGTTGAAACGCTTGCCGTCAACGCGATCGACCAGCATTTGCACCTCACCGTTGTTTTCGGTTCGGCTGATGCCGCGTCGTCCGTGCTCGCAGCTGACCACGCGGCCTTCGGCATCCCGTGCGTTGCCGTTGGCATAATGCGACGGGGAGCGCCACAGGCTCAGTTCCCCCTGTCGCGACCAGCGGAACATGCGATTGCCTTTCACATCGCTGAACACCACCGCATTTTGCGCGGGCAGCCACACCGGCCCCTCGGCCCAAATGGCCGGTGAGCACAGGCGTTCGAGCGGCGGGCCCGCCATCAGTTCGTTCATGCTGACCTCCGCTTACTTCACGCCCCAAATGGCTTTGTAATGGCCCTGATAATCATTTTGCGGGTCATACAGGTTACTGGCGCCGCCGTCGGCGGTGATGTTGTCGCGGGTCACCAGGTGCGCTGGGGTCACGTAGCCGGAAGGTGGCTGTTTGGCGAAGGCGCGGTTGAACTCATCCAGCAGTTGCCAGCCGTGCAGTTTAAGCGGCTCCGGCACCGTCGCCGACTGGCTGCCGCCGGAACGAATGCGCTGATAGGCCGAAATCGAGCCGTCGCCGGCGGAAATGCTGTATGGCGCATGGGTACCGCCCTTACCGGCGGTTTTCAGTGCCGGTGCCATAAAGTCAAAATACAAATCGTTAATCGCCAGTGCGTACTGGAATTGATCGCCGTATTTCTGCAGCAGGCTGAAGGTCATGGCGGGCATGCGGTTGGCGGTGTCCGCCAGCGGGGTATCGATAAACTCAACCACCTTGCAGCCGCTGCATTTGCCGATCTCCTCTTTCATCACGTTGGCCTTGTCCAGCGCGATTTGGTACAGCGAATCGGTGAAGATCAGCACGCTGGCTTTGCCGCCGGACTGCACCACGGCATATTGGGCGGCAATGCGCGCCACTTCGTTAGAGTCAGAGGTGACGTTATAGAACACGTTGTACTTGGCGATTGGCCCCGGCTCCGGCACCGCGTGCCAGGCCGTCAGCACTATGCCTTGTTGAATGGCCTTTTTCAGCGGGATCTTGGCGACGTTAGGGTTCCAGCCGCCGATCACTATGCCGTCCGGTTTTTGGGCAATCGCCTGATTGAGCGAGGCCAGCTGATCTTTCACCGAGCCACCGCCGTCGAGGGTTTCCAGCTTCCAGCCCGCGGCTTTCGCCGCTTCGCTCAGCCCTTCCTGCACCCCTTGCACACCGCCGTTTTTCATGTCCGAAGCGATAAAGATGATTTTCTTGTTGGCTTGCAGCTGTGGCCCGCTGGTGGGGCCGTCCCACTGAGTCACGCTGGCAGTCGCCTTGGCGACCGCTGCGGTGGCCTGATCCAGATAGGCGTCGGCCCAGGCGGATGAAGCAGCGCTGGCCAGCAGCAGGGTGGTCGGTAATATCCAAATACGTTTCATTCGGTGCACTCCTGGTTAAGGATTGATCGCTTTTTGGTTATTTTTATCAGCCGTAGCGGCTGGGCTGCGTTGTACCGCTTTTTGATTGAGTAACCGGCGGCGTTGGGCATAGCCCGCCAGGGTGATCGACAGCAACAGCGTCGCACCGTTGAACAGTGGCTCGACCCAGAATTCACCGCCGAACTGTTGGATACCGGCGATGCCGATAGCCAGAATGGCAATGCCAACCACGGTGCCCCAGACGTTAACCCGGCCCGGGCGAATGGTGGTGCTGCCGAGGAAGGCGCCGACCAGCGCCGGCAGCAGGTAGTCCATGCCGACGCTGGCCTGACCAACGCCCTGTTCGGCGGCGATCAGTACGCCACTGAAGCCGGTCAGCACGCTGGAGGCGATAAAGGCGCCAATGGTGAAGCGATTGACCGAGATGCCGTTCAGCCGTGCCGCCGCCGGATTGCCGCCCACGGCGTACATGCAGCGGCCAAGCGGGGTATGTTCGGTGATTAACCACAGCACCACGGCGACGATCAGCACGTAGAATGCGACGATCGGGATCCCGCCGATCTCGGTATGGTGCAGGGCGATGAAAGCATCCGGCAGATCGCCGACGATCTGTCGCCCGCCGGAGTGCCACAGCGCAATGGCATACAGCACGGTGCCGGATCCGAGCGTGGCGACGAAGCTGTCGATGTCCGCCAGTGCCACCAGAATGCCGTTCAGCAGGCCGTACAGAGCGGAAAGGGCCAGCACCGTCAGTACCGCCATCTGCCACGAAAAGCCGTATTCCACCTGCAGGGTGATGGCCAGGATATGCCACAGCACGATGCCGAAACCGACGTTGAGGTCAATTTTGCCGACGATCATCGGGATGGTCGCCGCCAGTGCCAGCAGCGCAATCTTGGCTTTGCTGGAGAGGATTGCCTGCAGCGTCAGCATGGACGCGAAAGACGGTGCGATCAGCGAAAATAGCACCACTAGCGCAACGCACAGCAGCAGCAGGCCGTAGCGGGTGAGAACCTGCATCAGCCAGGGGCCGGCACCGTCCTGCGACAGGCTGACTCTTTGCTCCAGTGCCGTTGATTTAACAGATGTTTTAGACATGGCCTACCTCAGATTCTAACGTTGTCGCGAGGGGTTCCCCGGAGCTGGCGGAGGCCAGTTCCAATAAATTGGCGAATGACACCTGCTGATTTTTCAGCTCGCCGACCACTTTTCCCCGGTTGAATACCAGTGCGCGGTTGCAGATATGGGCGATCTCTTCAAAGTCATTGGAGATCACCAACACCGCGATGCCGTCAGCCAGGGATTTATTTAGCAGATGATAGATTTCCGCCCGGGCCCCTACGTCTACACCGGCGGTGGGATCTTCCAGGATCAGCAATGGGGCACCGAGGTGCATCCAGCGCGCCATCACCACTTTTTGCTGGTTCCCGCCGGACAGGGCGCTGATATCGATATTGACGTCCTTGGGCCGCACGTCGAACAGCTGTACTTTCCACCAACTGGCGCCGATTTCGGCCCGGCGGCTGTAGCGGGAAAGCAGCTTGTGGCCACTGGCACAAGGGTTGATAAACAGGTTTTCACGCACGCTCATCGACATCACCAGGCTTTCGCCGGTACGGTCACCCGCCACCAGCGAAACGCCGCAGGCCATGGCCTGTTGTGGGCTACTGGCGCTATAGGGTTGGTCGCGAAAGCGGATTTCACCTTCATCGGCATGACGCAGGCCGAACAGCAGGCGACCAATCTCTTCTTGGCCTGCGCCGCGCAGGCCGGCCAGCGCCAGCATTTCACCGGGCTGCAGGTTAAAGCTGACCGGGCCGATATCACCCACCACCACGTGATTGAGCTGCAACACCGGCGGCTGATTTTCCGGCAGGGGCTCGCGCTGATCTTCTGCCATTGCCTCACCGACGATCATCTGCACCAGATCCCGCAGCGAATAGTCGGCGGTATTGCCGCCCGCCACATAGCGGCCGTCGCGCATGACGCATACCCGGTCGGCAATCTCGATCACTTCGTCCAGCCGATGGGTGACGTAAATCATGCCGACCTTTTTGTCGCGCAGCCGGTTAATGACGGCAAACAGATGACGCACATCGTTGGCGGGCAGCGAGGCGGTCGGCTCATCCAACACCAGCAGTTCGGCGTTAACGGCCACCGCCCGGGCGATCGCCAGCAGCGATTTCTCGGTGCGCGACAGTTCGAACACCCTGGCGTCGGGATCCAGCGCGATGCCGACATCCTGCAGCGCCTGAGCGGCGCGGCGGCGAATGGCTCGCCAATCGATCAGGCCGAAGCGGCGTGGGAATCCCATCACCAGCGCCATGTTCTCCGCTACCGTCATCCATTCGATCAGCCCGAGGTCCTGATGAATAAAGGCAATAGGTTGGCGACTGTCACTTTTTATCGCCGCGGCGGAGGCTATGCTGGTGCCCTGGAACTGAATGTCGCCGCCGTCGCGTGGATACACCCCGGCCAGCACTTTGATCAGCGTCGATTTGCCGGCGCCATTTTCGCCCAGCAGGGCCAGGACTTCGCCCGGCATCACCTGCAGACTGACGTCGTTTACCGCGACGTTGCCGCCAAAGCGCTTAACGATATGGCTGAGGGTTAGAATGGGTTGTTCCGCATTATCTGGTGTCATGTGATGCGCCCCTGATAGTGAAATACGCAATCGGATTTATGCTTTCTGGTGTTTATATGTTCGTTAAATTTCAATATGCGAAATTCAATTTCAAAAATAATATGCCGAACGCCAATCTAAAGCAAAGCCGGAGGTGTTTTAATTCTTGTTTTAAAACAACTGGTTATTTATATCTTTGCGGAATTGTGACGTACAACTCACTTCAGGTGTTAGCAGAATGTTGCGCATTTTTAACCTGCTGCTGACAATGAAACGGCGTTCCGTCTTCACCTGATGCGGGCCTTGGGGTAACATTCCCGGCAAAGGGGCCGTTTGCCACACCGTGGCGTTGGCCGGCGGTTCGACACTGGAGAAATTGCGCAATGAGCTTGAAAGCTGTCGAAGAGAAAGATGACAAGAAAGACAAACCCCTGGGCAGTCAAAGCCTGTTCCGTGGATTGCAACTGATTGAGATCCTGAGCAACTTCCCTAACGGCTGCCCACTGGCGCACCTGTCTGAGTTGGCCGGCATGAACAAAAGCACCGTCCATCGCCTGCTACAAGGGTTGCATACCAGCGGATATGTGACACAGGCGCCGTCGCCCGGCAGCTATCGCCTGACCACCAAGTTCATTTCGGTCGGCCAGAAAGCGCTTTCTTCGCTGAATATTATCCACGTTGCCGCACCACATCTGGAGCAGCTCAATCTTGAGGTGGGGGAGACGGTAAACTTCTCCAGCCGTGAAGACGACCACGTTATTTTGATCTACAAGCTGGAGCCCACCACCGGCATGATGCGCACTCGTGCCTATATCGGTCAGCATATGCCGCTGTACTGCTCGGCGATGGGCAAGATATTTATGGCCTACGGCAACAGTGATTATCCGGAACACTACTGGCAGACACATCAGCATGAGATCCAGACGCTGACGCGCAATACCATTACCGAATTACCGAAGATGTATGAGGAATTGGCCGACATTCGCAAACAGGGCATGGCGATGGATCGCGAAGAAAATGAGCTGGGCGTGTCTTGCGTAGCGGCGCCGGTGTTTGATATTCAACAGCGGGTGCCCTACGCGGTATCGGTATCGTTGCCGACCGCCAAACTGCAGCAAATCGGCGTTAAAGCCCTGATTAAGCCAGTGCTGGCAACCGCGCAGCGCATTTCTCAGGAGCTGGGTTTTGTCATTCCCGCCTGATTATTAGCATTGCTGATGGTTGATTAGAAATATCAATTTCACCTAATAATTTTTTCCTCCTATGATGCGCGTGTTGACCGACACGCGCCGCTGACCGGCGCACTCTTTCTGTGAGGAATACCATGCTAGCTGTCTTTCTGCAGGGCTTTGCCCTGAGCGCCGCGATGATCCTGCCGCTGGGCCCGCAAAATGTTTTTGTCATGAACCAGGGCATCCGCCGTCAGTATCATCTGATGGTCGCCTCACTGTGCGCATTGAGCGATGTTGTGTTGATTTGCGGGGGGATTTTCGGCGGGAGCGCGTTGTTGAGTCGTTCGCCGTTGCTGCTGGCGTTGGTCACCTGGGGCGGGGTTGCCTTTCTGTTGTGGTACGGCTGGGGGGCGTTTCGCACCGCGTTCAGCCGCCAATTGGCGCTGGCAACGGCCGAGGAGCTGAAGCAGAGTCGCTGGCGGCTGGTGGTGACCATGCTGGCGGTAACCTGGCTTAATCCGCACGTTTATCTCGATACTTTTGTGGTGTTGGGCAGCCTGGGCGGTCAGTTGGCGCCGGACGTTCGTTCCTGGTTTGCGCTGGGGGCGGTAAGCGCCTCGATTCTTTGGTTCTTCGCGCTGGCGCTGTTGGCTTCCTGGCTGGCACCCTGGTTGAAGACCCAAATGGCACAGCGCGTCATCAATACGCTGGTCGGCGTGGTAATGTGGGGCATCGCATTGCAATTGGCCTGGCAGGGCGCAAGTTTATAAGAATTTGTCACTAATCCGAATTCAAAAGCCCGTGCGATATGCTACGTTTGATGCCAAGGAACCGGCCGTTTTCAGTCGAGAAAGGCCGGTAATCAGTTACAGCCTGTCATCAAGGAGACTCTGTGAAGCTTAAAGCATTGGCTATGGCCGCAATGATTGGATTAGGGACGTTACCGCTGGCGTTGCAAGCGGCTGAAGTGCCGGAAGGGCCGCACGTGGTGACCTCTGGCACTTCAAGCGTTGACGCCACTCCAGATATCGCCACCCTGGCGATCGAGGTCAGCGTTTCTTCTAAAGACGCGGCACAGGCGAAGAAGCAGGTCGATGAGCGCGTAGCGCAATATTTTGATTTCCTGCAGAAAAACAATATCGAGAAGAAAGACATCAGCGCCGCAAACCTGCGCACCCAGCCGGAATACGATTACCTGAAAACCGGTGAGTCGGTGCTGAAAGGCTACCGTGCAGTTCGTCAGGTGCAGGTAACTCTGCGTCAGTTGGATAAGTTGAACGAGCTGCTGGACGGCGCGTTGAAGTCTGGCCTGAACGAGATCCGCGCCGTTGAGTTGGGCGTAGCCAAACCGGATGTTTACCGCGAACAGGCGCGTCAGAAAGCCATCGAGAACGCCACGCAGCAGGCGGCTTCACTGGCGAAAGGCTTCAACGCGAAACTGGGGCCGGTTTACAGCATTCGTTATCACGTCGCCAACTACCAGCCGATGCCGGTAGCGCGCATGTACAAAGCGGCGGGAGCCGCTGCGGAAAGCGACGTGGCGCAAACCTACGAGCAGCAGAGCATTCACTTTGACGATCAGGTCGATGTAGTCTTCGAGCTGCAGCGCAACACGGCGCAGTAACATACCCGTCATACTTGAAGCTGCATCTGGGGTGACCGCCCTGGCCGCGTTACTCGGCAAAGCCTCGCCCCGTCGGGGCCAACGCAAGCGCATCACAACAAAACCCTTGGTTTTGTTGTGATGCAACTCCGATTATTTAGGGTATAAGTCAGGTTTTTCAAACTGCTGATAAAACCTGTTATTAGCGAGAGCGTGCTGAAGTGGTCGTTACGACCTTGGCCGTTGACCAATTTGCCGGGAGCAAATTGGAATGACTTCCAGTCGGCCCGGAGGGGAGAATACAGGGATGCATCCCGTAATAGCCCCTCGGTACGCGAGATCCGGGAATCTCGGACTTAAAACAACTTTGTTAGTAATCTGAGGTTCGCTGCGGCGAACCTTTTTACCTTTTAATCCTGACGCAGAACCTGACGACCGTGCTCCAGCAGGGCATCGGTCACTTTACGCATCATGCGGCTTTCCGGCGCGAAGCGGTGCCAGAACAGCATGCGGCGCTGGAACAGGCCTGGTGTCAGGTCGATAAGCTCACCCGACTCCAACTCTTTCTCAATCTGCAAATGCGGGATCATACAGCAGGTGGTGCCCTGACGAGCCAACTGCACGAAGGCTTCCGATGAGTTCACGATATGACAGGGAACGCTGCCCGGCGACAGATCAAAGTTCTGCTGCAGGAAAGCCTGGTGCATGTCATCGAGATGGTCGAACGCCACCGCCGGCGCTTTTAGCAGCGCAGAACGCGTGACGCCGTTCGGGAAGTAGCGCTCGGCAAAACCCTTCGAGGCGACAAACAGATAGTCTAGCGCACCCAACCGGTCTACCAGGCAGCTCGGCAGCGGCTGCGGTTGGATACTCACCGCGCCGACCACTTCACCGCGCCGCAGACGTTCCTGAGTACGGGTTTCGTCTTCCACCTGGAGGTTCAGGCGGATAGGGGAGTCCGTCAGCACCGGTTTTAACGCCGGCAGCAGCCAGGTGGCCAGGCTGTCGGCGTTGACCGCCAGCGACAGCAGCAACGGCGTGTCGATACCGGTGTCGTTGCCCAACCACTCCTCTTCCAGCAACTCGACCTGGTGCAGCAGCGCCAGCAATTTTTGGCCCTGCTCGGTCGGGCGCGGCGGTACGGTGCGGACCAGCAGCGGTTGGCCGAACAGGTTTTCCAACTGCTTAATGCGCTGGGATACTGCCGATTGGGTGATACAAAGCTTTTGCGCGGCGCGCTCAAAGCCGCGCTCACGGATCACCGCGTCCAGCGCTTGCAGCGTTCGATAGTCTGGGCGTTTCATCGGAAAGATATCCCTTACAGTAATAGATACAGGCACTATGCCACATCTGGGGTGTTTTACAGGTGGAAAATCACCGCGCGACTTTACCGCGACGCGCCTAAAAATGCGGCTTAGGGTGAAGAAGTGTGATCCTGCCTGAGTGAAAAATAGCGATTTACCCTATAATACGCACACGTTTTCGTACAGAGGCAATGGACATATTATGACGCAGGATGAACTGAAAAAAGCGGTTGGCTGGGCCGCGCTGGATTACGTAACCCCTGGCACCATCGTTGGGGTAGGTACCGGCTCCACCGCCGCCCACTTTATTGACGCGCTCGGCTCGATCAAGCACCAAATCGAAGGGGCGGTGTCCAGCTCCGACGCCTCCACCGCCAAGCTGAAAAGCCTCGGCATCCACGTGTTCGACAGCAACGAAGTGGATTCTCTGGATATTTACGTTGATGGTGCGGATGAAATCAACCGCCAGATGCAGATGATCAAAGGCGGCGGTGCCGCGCTGACTCGCGAAAAAATCATTGCCGCCATCGCGCGCAAATTTATCTGCATCGTCGATGCCAGCAAGCAGGTCGACGTGCTGGGCAAGTTCCCGCTGCCGGTCGAAGTGATCCCGATGGCGCGTTCCTATGTGGCGCGTGAACTGGTGAAGCTGGGTGGCTTGCCGGAATATCGTCAGAATGTGCTGACCGATAACGGCAACGTGATCCTCGATGTGCACAACCTGAGCATCGTCGACGCCATCGCGCTGGAAAACAAAATCAACGGTATCGCCGGCGTGGTGACCGTCGGTTTGTTCGCCAACCGCGGCGCCGATGTGGCGCTGGTCGGCACGCCTGAAGGTGTGAAAGTCGTCGAATAACCGCATGTGTTAGCAGGGGCGTCGCCATGGCGCCCCTCTGGAATACTATCTTGGATCCCAGCGGACCGCATAATTCACTGGCTAAAATATCTTTTCTTTAAAGCGCCAAATTTGGTGACATATGTCACATTGTCAGCGTTAGCTCCACAAAGCTTCTGTCTATTTCTTTCCCTATGGCATTTTCTGCCACAAACCGACAACATCGCTGAGCCTTGTACTGACGGGCGGGCAATCGTTTGTATTGCCGCCCGCGTTATTTTTGTTATGTTGGATGCGTGCTGTTAACAACAGCCGCTTCTGAAGTCTGAACATAGGGTCGGGTAAATGGCAAAAGTATCATTGGAGAAAGACAGGATTAAATTCCTGTTGGTGGAAGGGGTTCATCAGAGCACGGTAGATAATCTGCTGGCAGCCGGATATACCAACATTGAATATCACAAAGGTGCGTTAGACACCGAAGCGCTTAAGGCATCCATCCGCGATGCTCACTTCGTCGGCATCCGATCGCGTACGCATCTGACCGAAGAAGTCTTCGCCGCTGCAGAAAAGCTGGTGGCGGTAGGGTGTTTCTGCATCGGCACTAACCAGGTTGATCTGAAGGCGGCGACCAAACGCGGCGTTCCGGTGTTTAACGCACCTTTCTCTAATACCCGATCCGTGGCCGAAATGGTGCTGGGCGAACTGCTGCTGATGCTGCGCGGCATTCCATCCGCCAACGCCAAAGCGCACCGCGGCGAATGGCAAAAATTGGCCGTGGGCTCGTTTGAAGCGCGCGGCAAGAAGTTGGGGATTATCGGCTACGGCCATATCGGTACCCAACTGGGCATCCTGGCCGAAGGCCTGGGCATGAAAGTGTTCTTCTACGATATCGAGAACAAGCTGCCGTTGGGCAATGCTCAGCAGGTGCGCCACCTGTCAGACTTGCTCAATATGAGCGATGTGGTGACGCTGCACGTGCCGGAAACCCCATCAACCAAAAACATGATGGGTGCAGAAGAGCTGGCACTGATGAAGCCGGGCTCGATTCTGATCAACGCTTCGCGCGGCACCGTGGTGGATATTCCGGAACTGTGCAAGGTATTGGCCAGCAAGCACTTGGCCGGCGCGGCGATCGACGTCTTCCCGGAAGAGCCTGCGACCAACAGCGAGCCGTTCAACTCACCGCTTTGCGAATTCGATAACGTGATCCTGACCCCGCACATTGGCGGTTCCACTCAGGAAGCGCAGGAGAATATCGGTGACGAAGTGGCCGGCAAGCTGGCGAAATATTCCGACAACGGCTCAACCCTGTCGGCGGTAAACTTCCCGGAAGTGTCCCTGCCGGCGCATGGGCCTAACGCCAGCCGCCTGCTGCACATCCATGAAAACCGTCCGGGTGTACTGACGCAGATTAACCAAATCTTCGCTGAAGAAGGGGTGAACATCGCCGCGCAGTACCTGCAAACCGGTGCGGAAATCGGCTATGTGGTTATCGACATTGAAGCGGAAACCGAGCGTGCCGATGCGGCATTGCAACGTATGAAGGCGATTGACGGCACTATCCGTGCTCGCTTGCTGTTCTGATTGAACGTGCTGTAACTAATAAAGGCCGGATTTATCCGGCCTTTTGCTATTTAACGATCTGCCAAACCCAATTCTGCGCGGGGGTAACAATCTCCGGCAGCGGAATATCCCAGTGTTCCACCGGCACCTGTTCGACCTGCTGGCAATCATGGGCCAGGCCTATCGGATAAGGGCCACGGTGTTGCCAGTTTTGCAGCGTGCGATCGTAGAAGCCACCCCCCATCCCCAGGCGCTGGCCCGCGCTGTCAAAGGCCACCAACGGCGTCAGTACCACGTCGAGCGAGCCCAATGGCAGCACGTGGCGCACGTCGAGCTCGGGCTCGAGAATGTTGAAGCGGTTGTGCACCAGCGGCGTTTCAGGGGTGTAATGCAGGAATAACAGATTACCCTTGCTGAACGGGTGCAATACGGGCAGATAAACCTGCTTGCTCAACTGCCACAGCCGTTCAATCAACGGGCGGGTATTTAGCTCACCGTCGAACGACAAAAATACCGCGATATTCTGCGCTGCCAGGATGCGAGGATGTGCAGCGATGCGTTCAGCTATCTGCAGGGAGGATTGTTGTTGTTGTTCCGGCGTTAGAGCGCGTCTACGCTGACGGATTTGATTTCGGATATTTTGCCGCTGCTGGGCATACTGGGCTTGAAAAGACATAGTCAGCACACATACCGCTGAGGAAGGGGGAATCTCCGAGATGCCGTCGCAGGCTGTAACCCTTGAACCCATGGTTCAAGGTGAACGTGCTGTCGCAATCTTAAGGCTTCTCGGCGGGCCGAGCATGCACACCGATCGCGGATCATCACATTCTGTTGGTACTAAATATCGGCTCAGGGGACTGGCCCGCTGGCGAACATCTCAGAGAAATTTTTTACTCATTGCCAAAACCTGAGGTTTCAGCAACTTAAGTTATTCGAATTGTGCATCCTGACGTTCAGAGATGCGACCCTGTTCAAGCAAAGCCTGTTCAATGGTCTGTTGCAGCATGCGAATGCGTTGTTCCATATTGGACGCATAATCACGGGTTTTCAACCGTTCTTGAGCAAGTTCATGACAAACGTTCAATGCTGCGATGAAAACGAGCTGCTCAGTATTTGTGACTCTAGTGCGAACTTTAAGATCTTGCAACCGTTCGTTAAGATCAACCGCGGCCATGTTCAACGCATCTTGTTGTTCTGGCGGGCAATTGACTCTTAAAGAGCGACCAAAAATTTGAATATCTACCGGTTGTGCAGACATGCCACCTTCCTGCCTAAATTTCGCGCCAGCCCCAGCTTGCCCTGACCGGGCCTACCAAAGCGGGCGCCACTATATATACCTCGGTACCAAGATACAACCCCTTTTTCAGTACCTGGTTGTAATCTACTGCGTCAGACATTACCAGTCAAAAAAGGGTTTCAAAATGCGTATTTAGCGTCATTTCGTCCCCTGCCGGCAGCGTGTGAGTTCTGACACATCACGATTATAACTAGCCACTGAGGTGTCGCGCTTATCTGGTACAGCGACGGACCTTGGTGGTAGCATAACACGAACTTATCCTGCCAACGATGACGAATGCGCATGTCTATACAGAATACATTTCCAAGTTACCAATCTTTGACCGTTGCTCTCAACCAGCAAGCGGTGGCGTTAACCGCAGCAGAAATGCACGGCCTGATCAGCGGCCTGCTGTGCGGTGGCAGCCGCGACGCCGGCTGGCAATCGCTGGTCTATGATCTGACCAATGAAGGCGTGGCCTTCCCGCAGGCGCTGAGCCTGCCGTTACAGCAACTTCATGAAATCACGCGTGAAACGCTGGAAGATGACGACTTCATGTTCCAATTGATGATGCCGGAAGGCGAAACCGTCAGCGTGTTTGACCGCGCCGATGCGCTGGCCGGTTGGGTGAATCATTTCCTGCTGGGGCTGGGCATGATGCAACCCAAGCTGGCGCAGGTGAAAGACGAAGTGGGCGAGGCGATCGACGATCTGCGCAATATCGCTCAGCTCGGTTATGACGAAGACGAAGACCAGGAAGAGCTTGAGCACTCTCTGGAGGAAGTGGTGGAGTACGTGCGTGTGGCGGCCATTTTGTGCCACACCGAATTTACCCGCCATAAGCCGACGGCGCCGGAAAATGCCAAACCGACCTTGCACTAAACACCCGATTTCACGTCCTTAGCGGCCGTGAGCACAGGCAGATTGATTTCAGGAGAAGGTGATGACTCAGCAGGAATTCAACGGCCGCCGTCAGGCGCTGTTGGCTAAAATGGCTCCGGCCAGCGCGGCAATTATTTTCTCTGCGCCGGAAGTGACGCGCAGTGCAGATACCGAATATCCCTACCGTCAGAACAGCGATTTCTGGTATCTGACCGGCTTCAACGAACCGGGTTCGGTGTTGATTCTGGTCAAGAGCGACGAGACGCACAACCACAGCGTGCTGTTCAACCGGGTGCGCGACCTGACGGCGGAAATCTGGTTTGGCCGTCGCCTGGGGCAAGAAGCGGCTCCGGCGAAACTGGGCGTGGACCGCGCGCTGCCGTTCGATGAAATCAACGATCAATTACCCCTGCTGCTCAATGGCCTGGACGTGGTTTACCACGGGCAGGGCCAATACGACTACGCCGATAAAATCCTGTTCGACGCGCTGGACAAGCTGCGTAAGGGTTTCCGCCAGAATCTTCAGGCACCGGCGACCGTGACCGACTGGCGTCCGTGGGTGCATGAAATGCGCCTGTTTAAATCGTCTGAAGAGCTGGCGATCATGCGCCGCGCTGGTGAAATCAGCGCGCTGGCCCATACCCGCGCGATGCAGAAATGCCGCCCCGGCATGTTCGAATACCAGCTTGAAGCAGAAATTCATCACGAATTTACCCGCTTTGGCGCTCGTTATCCGTCTTACAACACCATTGTCGGCGGCGGTGACAACGCCTGCATTTTGCACTACACAGAAAATGAAAGTGAATTGCGCGATGGCGATCTGGTGCTGGTCGACGCCGGCTGTGAGTATAAAGGCTACGCGGGTGACATCACTCGTACCTTCCCGGTCAACGGCAAGTTCAGCCGGCCGCAGCGTGCGGTGTATGACATCGTGCTGGCATCGCTGACGCGTGCCCTGGAGCTGTTCAAACCGGGTACCAGTATCCGTGAGGTTAATGATGAGGTGGTACGCATCATGATCACCGGGCTGGTGGAGCTGGGGATCCTGAAGGGCGAAGTGGAGCAGCTGATTGCCGAACAGGCCCATCGTCAATTCTACATGCATGGACTTGGCCACTGGCTGGGGCTGGATGTGCACGACGTCGGGCATTACGGCACGCCAAACCGCGACCGCACGCTGGAGCCGGGCATGGTGTTTACCGTCGAGCCAGGGCTGTACATCGCGCCGGATGCCGACGTGCCGGAAGAGTACCGCGGCATGGGCATTCGCATTGAAGACGACATTGTGATCACTGCCAACGGTAATGAAAACCTGACCGCCAGCGTAGTGAAAGACGCTGACGCCATCGAAGCACTGATGGCGGCGGCAAGGTAACGGCATGAGCGTAATTATTGTTGGCGGCGGCATGGCGGGCGCGACCTTGGCGCTGGCCATTTCATCGCTCACTCAGGGAAGAATGGCGGTTGATCTGGTCGAAGCCACCCGACCGGACGATCGTAGCCATCCGGGGTTTGACGCCCGCGCCATTGCCTTGGCGCAGGGCACCTGCCAACAGTTGACGCGTATCGGCGTTTGGCCGGCATTGCGCGATTGTGCGACGGCCATCACCGAGGTACACGTCAGCGATCGCGGTCACGCCGGGTTCGTTAATCTGTACGCGCAAGATTATCAGGTTGACGCGCTAGGGCAGGTGATTGAACTGCACGACGCCGGGCAACGGTTGTTTGCGTTGCTGGCCAAGGCACCCGGCGTCACGCTGCATTGTCCGGCCAGAGTGGTCGATGTGGTGCGCACGGCGGAGCAGGCCGAGGTAGTGCTGGATAATGGTCGGCGTATCAGTGGAAAATTGCTGGTGGCAGCGGACGGCTCGCGCTCGGCGCTGGCTCAGGCCTGTAATCTGCAATGGCAGCAAAGTGACTATCCGCAGTTTGCCACCATCGCCAACGTAACCACGGCAGTGCATCCGCAAGGGCGTGCCTTTGAGCGTTTCACCCGCTACGGGCCTTTGGCGCTGTTGCCAATGTCCCAGGGGCGTAGCTCATTGGTGTGGTGCCATGCACGCGAAGATCGTGAACAGGTTGATGCGTGGGACGATGCACGCTTTATCAGTGAATTGCAGCAGGCGTTCGGCTGGCGATTGGGGCGGATCCTGCGTGCCGGTAAGCGCCACAGCTATCCGCTCAGCCTATTGACCGCTAATCAGCACGTCAGCCATCGGCTGGCTCTGGTGGGCAATGCCGCCCAGACGTTGCATCCGATCGCCGGTCAGGGGTTCAACCTTGGCCTGCGCGACGTGATGTCGCTGGCGGAAACGCTGGCCCAGGCACAGCAGGACGGGGAAGATCCCGGTGGCTATGCGTTGTTGAGTCGTTATCAACAACGCCGCCAGCAGGATCAGCAAGCGACGATTGGCGTCACCGACGGTTTGATCCGGCTGTTCGCCAACCGTTACGGTCCTTTGGTGGTCGGACGTAATCTCGGTCTGATGGCGATGGCCCAATTGCCGGCGGTGCGTGATGCCTTTGCCAAGCGGACTTTGGGATGGGTAGATCGCTAGGCAATAATCAGTAGCGGCGCAGCGTGTTGCGCCCAAAAGCGCTGGGCAATCACTGCGCAGCGCGTCATTTAAGGAAATTAAGCAGCATGCAATCATTTGACGTGGTTATCGCCGGTGGCGGTATGGTGGGGCTGGCACTGGCTTGCGGATTGCAGGGCAGCGGCCTGCGCGTTGCGGTGCTGGAGCATCAGCAACCGGATATGACACCGCCGTCGCCACAGCCGGCACTGCGCGTATCCGCCATCAACGCCGCCAGCGAGCGCCTGCTGCAGCATATTGGCGTCTGGGACGAGATCCTCAACCTGCGCGCCAGTGCCTATAACGCGATGGAAGTGTGGGATCGCGACAGCTTCGGCAAGATTGCCTTCCGCGGTGACGAATGCGGCTTCAGCCACCTCGGCCACATCATTGAAAACTCGGTGATCCAGCAGGCGTTGTGGAAACGGGCGGCAAGCCTGAGCGATGTCACGCTGATTACCCCGGCGGCGCTCAAACAGGTAGCCTGGGGCGAAAACGACGCGTTTATCACCCTCGAGGACGGCCGCATGCTGACTGCCCGGCTGGTGATCGGCGCCGACGGCGCTCACTCCTGGCTGCGTCAGCATGCCGATATCCCGTTGACCTTCTGGGACTACCGCCATCATGCGTTGGTGGCCACCATTCGCACTGAAGAGCCGCATTTGGCGACGGCGCGTCAGGTATTCCACGGCGACGGCATTCTGGCATTTCTGCCGTTCAGCGATCCGCATTTAAGCTCCATCGTCTGGTCGGTTGCTCCTGAAGAGGCCGAACGCCTCAAGCAACTGGAGCCCGAGCAGTTTAACCGTGAGTTGGCGATGGCCTTCGATCTGCGCCTTGGCGCCTGCCAGTTGGAAAGCGAACGCCAGACCTTCCCGTTGACCGGGCGCTATGCGCGTAGCTTTGCTGCACACCGTCTGGCATTAGTGGGCGATGCTGCCCATACCGTACATCCGTTGGCTGGCCAGGGGGTCAACCTGGGCTTTATGGACGCCGCCGAGCTGATCGCCGAATTGCGCCGCCTGCAACGTCAGGGCAAGGACATCGGTCAACACCTGTATCTGCGCCGCTATGAGCGTCGTCGCAAACACGGTGCAGCGGTCATGCTGGCCAGCATGCAAGGGTTCCGCGAACTGTTTGACGGCAATCACCCGGCGAAGAAGTTGCTGCGCGATGTCGGGCTGCGGCTGGCTGACAGCCTGCCGGGCGTGAAGCCGAAGCTGGTGCGCCAGGCTATGGGCCTGAACGATCTGCCGGATTGGCTGGCCTGATCACTGCCTGAGAGAGACCGGTTTGCCGGTCTTTCTGTCTTGTTTCCCCGTAGCGTTATCGCTCTCCAAAGGCGCAGATCTGCGCCTTATGCCCATAGCTTTTCCTTATATAACCCTTCATTTGAAATAATCTAATTTCAGGCTGTTTTTACCATTACTTTTTCTAATTCCATAACCGGTTATCAAAAGTCGAAATTCCGTCTCTGGCCGTGGGTTTGTTATATAACTTCGAATTTTTGGTGCTCTAATTGTTGGTTTTGTGCCTTAAAGCGCAGTTTTCCAGTTTAAAACTCTGCACACTAGCCCAGCTTTTTACTGGCGCAGAACGCCGTCCAGCCTATTTTAACTTATGGTTAATGTGGTCGTTCGGTGATAACGTCAGGGCAAAGGTATCGTTTGCGTCGCGGCGATTTGCCGCAGTTTTTGTCAATTTCGACGCAGCGTTTCTGTTGGGCAGTCAGTGCGCCACGCAATCCGGCCACGAGCCATAATCTGACGTATTGCGTAGCAGCACCCTATCTTCAGCTTCTGAGTGGAATGAGGGAAAAGATGGCAAAGCAAACCCCACTGTACGACCAGCACGTGGCGTGCGGTGCGCGCATGGTAGATTTTCATGGCTGGATGATGCCGCTGCATTATGGCTCCCAGATCGATGAGCACCACGCCGTGCGTCAGGATGCCGGTATGTTCGACGTCTCCCATATGACCATTGTTGATTTGCGCGGTGCCCGTACCCGTGAATTCCTGCGTTACCTGCTGGCGAACGATGTCGCCAAGCTCACCCAGCCTGGCAAAGCGCTGTACACCGGCATGCTGAACGCGTCCGGCGGCGTAATCGACGACCTGATCGTTTACTTCTTTACTGAAGACTATTTCCGCCTGGTGGTGAACTCCGCCACACGCGACAAGGACCTGGCCTGGATCGAAGAGCACGCAGCGCCGTATGGCGTAACGCTGACGGTGCGTGACGATCTGGCGCTGATTGCAGTGCAGGGCCCGCAGGCCAAAGAACGCGCGGCTACCTTATTCACCCCGGAACAAAAAAACGCGGTTGAAGGCATGAAGCCTTTCTTCGGCGTGCAGGCAGGGGATCTGTTTATCGCCACCACCGGTTATACCGGCGAAGCGGGTTATGAAATCGCCCTGCCGAAAGAGCAGGCGGCGGATTTCTGGCAGCAACTGCTGGCGGCAGGCGTTAAGCCAGCCGGGCTGGGCGCGCGTGACACGCTGCGTCTGGAAGCTGGCATGAACCTGTATGGCCAGGAGATGGATGAAAGTATTTCGCCGTTGGCCGCCAACATGGGCTGGACCATCGCCTGGCAGCCGGAAGATCGTCAGTTCATCGGTCGTGACGCGCTGGAAAAACAGCGTGAGCAGGGCACCGAACAACTGGTCGGCTTGATCATGACGGAAAAAGGCGTATTACGTAATGAGCTGCCGGTGCGTTTCACCGATGCGGCAGGCCAGACGCATGAAGGGGTGATCACCAGCGGTTCATTTTCACCCACCCTGGGCTTCAGCATCGCCCTGGCCCGCGTCCCTGCCGGTATCGGCGAACAGGCTATCGTACAGATCCGCAACCGTGAAATGCCGGTCAGGGTCACCAAACCTGGCTTTGTGCGTGCCGGTAAGTCACTGATTAATTAATTTTTGTTTATTGATTCTTTATTTCTTCGAAGGAGTAGCTGGCGATGAGCAATGTGCCAACAGAATTGAAATACGCATCCTCCCACGAGTGGGTTCGTTCAGAAGGTAACGGCGTTTACACCGTAGGTATCACCGAACACGCGCAGGAACTGCTGGGCGATATGGTGTTTGTTGATTTGCCAGAAGTGGGCCGCGTCGTTGCCGCAGGCGAAGATTGCGCCGTGGCGGAATCCGTTAAGGCGGCATCGGACATTTACGCGCCAATCAGCGGCGAAATCGTAGCGGTAAACGCTGAACTGGAAGGTTCTCCGGAGCTGGTGAACAGCGAGCCTTACGGTGAAGGTTTCCTGTTCCAGATTAAAGCATCAGACGAGAGCGAGCTGGCGAACCTGCTGGACGCCGGTGCTTATCAGGCTTCTATCGACGAGTAATCCATGCAACGCCCCAGGTCTTTCTGCCGGGGCGTTTTAGTTCAGGCTATATCCCGTACCACGCCAGAATTCAGGAATTTGTAGCAATGACTCAGACACTCAGCCAACTTGAACACAGCGAAGCGTTCATCGAACGTCACATCGGCTCTTCTGCAGAACAACAGCAGCAGTTGCTGGAAGCGGTGGGCGCACGCTCGCTCAGCGCGCTGATCCAACAGATTGTGCCGGCAGACATTCAACTGCCTGCGCCGCCGCCGGTGGGCGATGCGGCAACTGAACATCAGGCGTTGGCCGAACTGAAGGCGATTGCCTCGCAGAATCAGCGCTACAAATCCTATATCGGTATGGGCTACAGCGCGGTGCTGACGCCGCCGGTGATCCTGCGCAACATGCTGGAAAACCCAGGTTGGTACACCGCTTATACCCCGTATCAGCCAGAAGTATCCCAGGGCCGTCTTGAGGCGCTGTTGAACTTCCAAACCCTGACCCTGGATTTGACCGGTTTGGATCTGGCGTCCGCCTCGCTGTTGGACGAAGCCACCGCGGCTGCCGAAGCGATGGCGCTGGCCAAACGCGCCAGCAAGCTGAAAGACGCCAACCGTTTCTTCGTGGCTGATGACGTACATCCTCAGACGCTGGACGTGGTGCGTACCCGCGCCGAAACCTTCGGTTTCGAAGTGATCGTGGATAAAGCCGAGAAAGTTCTGGAGCTGCAAGGCGTGTTTGGCGTGCTGCTGCAACAGGTCGGTACCACCGGTGAACTGCACGACTACAGCGCACTGCTGGCCGAGCTGAAGAATCGTAAAATCGGCACCAGCGTGGCAGCCGACATTATGGCGTTGGTGCTGCTGACCGCTCCGGGCAAACAGGGAGCCGACGTGGTGTTCGGTTCTGCACAGCGTTTCGGCGTGCCGATGGGCTACGGCGGCCCACATGCCGCCTTCTTTGCCTGTCGCGACGAGTTCAAACGCTCAATGCCGGGCCGTATCATTGGTGTTTCCCGCGATGCCGCCGGCAACACCGCGCTGCGCATGGCGATGCAAACCCGTGAGCAACATATCCGCCGCGAAAAAGCCAACTCGAATATCTGTACCTCGCAGGTGCTGCTGGCCAACATAGCCAGCCTGTATGCGGTGTACCATGGCCCGCAGGGCCTGCAACGCATCGCCGGGCGCATCCATCGTCTGACCGACATTCTGGCCGCCGGGCTGCAACAAGCCGGGCTGGCATTGCGCCATAAAACCTGGTTCGACACCCTGACGGTAGAAGTGAAAGACAAGGCCGCGGTGCTGGAACGTGCATTGAGCTTCGGCATCAACTTGCGTACCGACATTCACGGTGCCGTAGGCATTACGCTGGACGAAGCGACCTCACGTGAAGACGTGCAGACGCTGTTTGCCTTGCTGGCGGGTGACGATCACGGCCTGGACATCGACGCGCTGGACGCCGCGGTGAGTAAAAACAGCCAGTCGATCCCGGTCGCCATGCTGCGTCAGGATCCGATCCTGACTCACCCGGTGTTTAATCGTTATCACAGCGAAACCGAGATGATGCGCTATATGCACCGTCTGGAACGCAAGGACCTGGCGCTCAACCAGGCGATGATCCCACTGGGCTCCTGCACCATGAAGCTCAATGCCGCGGCGGAAATGATCCCGATCACCTGGCCTGAATTCTCCGAACTGCACCCGTTCTGTCCACCGGAGCAGGCGGCAGGTTACCAACAAATGATTGGCCAACTGTCGCAGTGGCTGGTGCAACTGACTGGTTATGATGCGGTTTGCATGCAACCGAACTCCGGCGCACAGGGTGAATACGCCGGTTTGCTGGCGATCCGCCGTTACCATGAAAGCCGCAATGAAGCGGGCCGTCATATTTGCCTGATCCCAAGCTCTGCGCACGGCACCAACCCTGCTTCCGCGCAAATGGCGGGCATGAGCGTGGTGGTGGTCGCCTGCGACAAGAACGGCAACATCGATCTGCATGACCTGCGGGTCAAGGCAGAACAGGCGGGCGAAGAACTGTCTTGCATCATGGTGACCTACCCGTCGACCCACGGCGTGTACGAAGAAACCATCCGTGAAGTGTGCCAGATCGTTCACCAGTTCGGCGGCCAGGTCTACCTCGACGGCGCCAATATGAATGCGCAGGTGGGCATCACCACCCCAGGTTACATCGGGGCGGACGTTTCGCACCTTAACCTGCATAAAACCTTCTGTATCCCGCACGGCGGCGGTGGTCCAGGCATGGGCCCTATCGGCGTGAAAGCCCACCTGGCCCCGTTCGTTCCAGGCCACAGTGTGGTGCAGATCGACGGCGTGACCACCCAGCAGGGCGCGGTCTCCGCTGCGCCGTTCGGCAGTGCTTCTATCCTGCCAATCAGCTGGATGTATATCCGCATGATGGGCGCGGAAGGGTTGAAGCAGGCCAGCCAGGTGGCAATCCTTAATGCCAACTATATTGCGACCCGTTTGAAGGACGCTTACCCAGTGCTGTATACCGGTCGCGATCATCGCGTGGCGCATGAATGTATTCTCGATATTCGTCCGCTGAAGGAAGAAACCGGCATCAGCGAAATGGATATCGCCAAACGTCTGATCGACTACGGCTTCCATGCGCCGACCATGTCGTTCCCGGTGGCGGGCACGCTGATGGTTGAGCCAACCGAGTCGGAGAGCAAGGTCGAACTGGATCGCTTTATTGATGCGATGCTGGCGATTCGCGCAGAAATTGACCGGGTAGCAAAAGGTGAATGGCCGCTGGAAGATAACCCGCTGGTAAATGCCCCACACGTGCAGGCGGAGCTGGTCAGCGATTGGCAGCACGCCTACAGCCGTGAGCTGGCGGTGTTCCCTATCGCCGGGGTACGTGAGAACAAATACTGGCCGAGCGTGAAGCGTCTGGATGACGTGTACGGCGATCGTAACCTGTTCTGTTCCTGCGTGCCGATGAGCGATTACGAATAAGTTTATTCGGAGAGGTTTGCCATCAGGAAGCAGCGCATTATGCGCTGCTTTTTTTATGGCTAAACCCTGAGAGTTTTCTTGCTTATATATTTGATTAATTACTGGTTATTTTATTTTTCTGCATTTTGTTACCCCGATCGTTTAAGACTCTCTCCAGTTTACTTTCCGTTTAAACCCCTGCGGCTAAATTGTCATCAGCAAACTATTTTGCAGGGAAGATTTACTGACAGGGAGTGCACTATGAAAAAGTTGGCTATCGCAATCGTTGCGGCTTTACCCTTGTGTTCCGCGCAGGCAATTGAGACTTATGACGTTCGGAATAACAGCGGCCAAACGGTGTTTAAACTGAACTTCTACGGTCCAACCGACGGCAGTTATTTAAATGATGATGGCGTTCCAAAACACTCCACCTGGGTGTTGGATGATGCCAAAAAATCTCAGGTGATCAGCGCCGCGCAACGCTGGGCCGATATTATCAACCCCCTGCCGGGCAAATTGCCGGGCGTGATCAACATCGGCACATTTGACGACGAGAACGCTGGAGCGATGAGCCCAGACGTCAGTAATGCCGCATTTAGCCTGACCCAGCTTCAGGCAGTGTTGCAGGGCCAGGATGCCGGCGAATTGAACAGCGGTGCCCATGCCGTCGTCCAGATCGGGAAAATGGATTTTACCCCTGGCCAGGCTTCGCCAGCGCTGATCCCCACCGATCACCGTGCCGATCTGGAAGTCATCATTTTTCATGAAATAGCCCATGCATTAGGCATCAGCGCTGATGCCGGTGTGGCTGATGGTGTGACCCAGTTTGGCCCGACGTTCGGCAGCTGGAGTTCGCACCTGTTTGATGACAATGGCAATCCGGCGCAGCCGGGGCAGGCTATCTTGTGTACTAAGTGTGAGGGGCCGGACGACCCTTCGGCCTTTGACGTACGCAAAGATCGGGGTTATTTCGCCGGTAGCCACGTCAATGAGGTATTGGCAGGGGCCATGCCAGGTGTCCCGGTGCGTATTCTCGATGTACTGGGCGATCTCGACGACGATTACATGTCGCACATTGAGCTGGAGCGCAGCCTGATGAGCCACCAAAATTACCGTAATTACACCATAATGATGGAGGCCGAGCTGGCGCTGCTGCAGGACATGGGGTACGACATCGATCGCCGTAACTTCTTTGGCCGCTCGATTTACGGCAGCGGCCTGGAAGTGGTAAACCAACAGGGTTATTTTGCGCGCAATGCGGCAGGCACGGCGTATCTTGACGGTAAGGCCAATACCTCAGCACGGGGTGTTGGGTTGCACATTTACGGCAGCAATAATCGGGTCGAGCAGCGCGGCGATATCTTGGCGGATGGCGTTGCCGCCGCGGGTATCAGAATTGATGGCGCAGGGAATACGCTCAGTATTGCACCTGGTGTGCGGGTGCAAGCCAACGGCGATTACGGCACCGGTTTATTGGTGGCATACGGAGATCGCCACAATATCGTTCAACGCGGCAGCCTGGAAGCCACCGGTAAAGAAGGCATCGCCGCCAGATTGGATTTCGGCAACAACCTGCTGGGCAACGAAACCGAATACCGTGGCTCGTATATCTGGCAGTGGGCTGGGGTTGACCTGTCCCAATACCGCGCTGCGCCGTTGGTGTCTAACTTCGATATCACCGGTTCGTTGAAAGGAGCCAAAGCGGCCATCTACCAGTCGGTGAATGCATTGGCCGGTGCGATTAACGTGATGCGCGGCGCCGATATTCAGGGCGACATAATTTCCGACTACGCACAATGGGACGAAAATAACCAGGCTCGCCTCACTCGCTTAACCTTCGGCCTGCAGCCAGATGCGCAGGGGCGGGTCACTGAGGTGGCGGATAACAGTTTTGATTTCACCTATAACGGCAATATCCGCGGCAAGGATAACCTGGCGCTGGTGGCCGAAGGCGGGAAAACCACGCTGAACGGCGACCACCAGGTCTATAGCGTTGATATCCAACCGGGCGCCCAATTGGCGGGTAATAGTCGCTATGCGCTGTCGGATGCCGGGCTGTTTACCAACAATGGCTTACTCACTACCGGGGCTTCTTTTGGCAAGCTGTCAATCAACGGTAATTATCTTCAAGGACCACAGGGGCGCTTGCAACTGACATTTGACAGTCTGGGGCAGGGGGATCAAGTACAAATCAGCGGCAAATCCAGTCTGGGCGGGGCTCTGGAGCTGCTGCCGGTCAAAGGTTGGTATGCCTCGGACTGGCAGATCAACAGTGCTTCCCTGCTGCAATTAGGCCAGGTCAGCGGTGAATTCGAGCAGTTGAGCATTCAGGCACAGTCACCGACGCTGAGCTTCCGGGTGGCGCCACTGGAGGACGGGCAATATCAAATCAGCGCAACCCGTGACGCATCGGCCTACAGCCAGTACGCGCAGACTGCGAATGAACGAAATGTGGGTCTGGCGTTAGCCCATGCTGCGGCGACGGCGGGGGATGACCTGCGGCCGTTACTGACCGCGCTGGACTTCTCCAGCCCCGAAGGCCGGCAGGTGAATCGCGCGTTGGCTCAACTGGAGCCGTCGGCTTATAACAGCCTGATTCAGACCTCATTTGACCGCGAACGCCAGTTAACCCGGGCATTGACTGCGCCGGAACGCAATCTGACATTGGCACCCACCGGCGACGAGCCAGATTGGATCAGCTTTGCTCTGCCTTACGGCGGTGGCAATTGGCAAAATAATACGGGCAATATCGCCGGTTACAACGCATCGCGTTATGGCGTGCTGTTCGGTGCCGAGAAACGTAACGGGCTGGTAGCGGGCCTGACCACCGGGTTCCACGCGGCGGTCGGCGGGCAAACGGTCAATGCCAAAAGCGCCGATCGGGCACGTACGAACAGCACCTCATTTGATGTTGGCTTGCAGTTCAATTATGCGCAGGACGTGATGGCCGGGCCTTTCGCCTACGGTCTGGGCCGCATAGGGGCGGAGGATAATCAGATGAAGCGCCAGTTTGATGTTGCCGGCATCAGCGGTACCAGCAAAAGTCACTGGACGGCCTGGAATGGGTCATTGATCTTGGGCGGCGGCTATCATTTTGCGTTAACCGATACCTTCAGCCTCGGCCCGGTCGCGGCGCTGGACTATACCGCGACTACTCATCGCACAATCAAAGAGTCCGGGTTCGGTACCGCGCCGCTGCAGATTAAGGGGCGTTACGCCGACTCGCTGCAAAGCACGCTCGGCGTGGAGGCACTGTACCAGCAGCCGTTGCAGGGCTCACAGGCATTGTCCGCCACTTTGCGCCTGGGTTGGCAGCATGAGTTGTTAAGCAACAAGGTGACCCAGCGCGCTCAATTTGTGGGGTATAACGCCTCTGCCTTTGATAGCGAAAGCACCTTGGCCGGGCGTGATACGTTGGCCGCACAGGCCGGTGTGCAGTATCAACTCAACCAGGCGGTCTCTTTGGGCGCCGGCGTTTCCAGCGAACTGTTACGCCAGGGTAGTCATTCATTAGAGGGTAACGTTGCCGTGACCTGGCGCTTCTGATGTTTAAACCAGCTTGCCGTTGAGCGAATTTCAATAACACTTTTCGGCTAGATGTATTATCAAGGGACACGGCATGATGCAGTGTCCCTTTTCAATTATCGCCGCAGGGCCATCTGAACGGCGTGAGGATCCATGATGAGAGCAGCAATCGTAAACGCATTAGGGCAGGCACCGGTGTTTGGCAATATCGACGAACCGGTAGCGCGTGAAGGGGAAACGGTGATCGCGGTGAGCGTGGCCGGCATCAAACAACTGGATCGCGCCATAGTGGCCGGAACGCATTACTCAAGCCCGAAGATCTTGCCGATCGTACCCGGCACCGATGGCGTTGGCTACGCGCCGGACGGTCAACGGGTCTATTTTGCCTCCTTCCGCCAGCCGCACGGTGCGCTGGCAGAACGTAGCCTCGCCTCCTGGACGGTGCCGGTGCCGAAAGGGGTGGATGATGCTACCGCCGCCGCGTTGATTAACCCGGCGTTTGCTGCCTGGCTGCCACTGCACTGGCGTGCCGAGTTACAGCCCGGTGAAACGGTGCTGATTGTTGGCGCGACCGGGACGTCAGGCAAGCTGGCAGTGGCGGCTGCACGTCAGGCGGGGGCGGGACGAATTGTCGCAGCCGGTCGTCGCCAGAGCGTGCTGGATGCGCTGGACGTTGATGCTACGGTCGATCTTGGACTGGAAGGGGCTGCACTGACACAGGCTTTCGCCGCCGCAGCGGGGCCGCATGGCTATCAGGTGATTGTCGATTATATCTGGGGGGCAGCGACCGAAGCCTTGCTTGCGACGCTTAACAACCATGATTTGTCTTCCTACGCAGGTGGACGCGGCATACGTTTGGTCAACGTCGGATCGATGGCCGGGCCGGATATCCGACTGCCGGCGGCGGTGTTGCGCAGTAATCAACTACAAATCATGGGCAGCGGCACCGGCAACTTCCCGCCGGTGGCTGAAATGAAAAGATATGCCAGCGAAATTCTGGCATTGGCGGCGGCAGGGCAGATTTCGGTCGAAACCCAGGAGCACGGCTTATCAGAGATCGCTGAAGTCTGGGATCTGAACAAGAAAAGCGACGTGCGTTCGGTGATCCGTATTGCCCAATAGGCGGCTAGCGGCAATAGCAAACCAAGTGGATATCTTCCGGTTCGCGGGCGAACAGCTCTGCATCCGGCTGATCAATCACCTGGCAGCCCTGCGACAGGTAGAAATCCACGGTGTTTTTATTGGGGATTGAGGAGACGTACAGCCCCTGAGCCCCGCCTTTTCTGGCCTGCTGCAGACAACGGCGGAATAGGATTTTGCCCAGCCCTTTACCGCGTTGGGCGGCACCGACGTAGAAAAACAGCAGTTGGTGCAAGTCCTGTTGCGGGCCGCGTGGCAAGGTATCTACCGCCGCAGCAGCGACAATCTGACCTTTTTCGAACAGGGCGAAAAATGCCCCGCCGCGGGCAAAGCATTGTTCATGGATCGGCGTATAGGTTTCCCGATCGTGTGGATCCCAGCCGCGTACATCGTAATAGTCACTGTAAGGCTGTAACTCCCCGTCTTGCAGGCGATAAAGAGTATCAATAATTTCACTGCGGTCGATCTGCCACAGCGCATCAAGCTGGTGCCGCTGCAGTAAAATGGGATCGGTCATGGGGAGTTAGTTCTCCGTCGGTATCAGGTAACTTTCCGGTAGGTCGATGACAAACCCGATGCCGCGTTCATCAAGCCCTTCGGTGATCCTTAGCTGCGCCCCGATTTTATCGGCCAGGTTTTTGGTAATGGCCAACCCCAGGCCGCTGCCTGTCTGCTGGACGCCAGGCACGCGATAAAAACGCTCAAACAGGCGTTTTTGGTATTCCCGGCTCACGCCGGGGCCATTATCACGCAGGGTAATATAGCAGCCCAAGGGGCACAACGAACGGATGTTGGCTTCGATCCTGCCGCCGGGCGGTGCGTATTTGATGGCATTTTCCAGCAGGTTGGTAAAGATGGTAATCAGCGAATGGCGATCGGTATCGATCACCACGTTTTCACTGCCCTCGAGCGAAAGCTCAACGTTCTTCTCCATTGCGTAGGGCACGTGTTGAGCAATGCATTTGCTGATTTCTGCGTAGATATCCACTGCTTCAATCTTGAGCGGAAAGTCTTCCGACTCCAGCTTGGCCAGATCAATCAGCTGGCGCGACAGCGATGCGGCGCGATCCAGCCCCTGTTGCATGTCGCCGATAATTTCCTGCCGTTCGGTTTTATCCGCCACCTGGGTCAGCAGGTGCAGCTGTGCCAGCACGGCGGCAATCGGGGTGCGCAGTTCGTGGGCGGCATCCGCCATAAAGCGTTTTTCCCGCTGGTTGGCGGCATCGATACGCGTCATCAGCTTATTGATTTCCAGCACCACAGGCCGAATTTCCTGATACTGCGCGCGTACATTGATCGGCGATAAATTGCCTGGTTTACGGTCAGAGATGGTACGGGCAATTTGCCGCAGCGGCCGCAGGCTGAAGTAGGCGGTGATCAGCAGCGTGACAATGATCGCCGCCAGGATCACCAGCAAAGGGATCGCGGTGCTTTCCGCCGGATTGCCGAAAATGGTGGTCCGGTTGTCAAAGGATTCGCCGACAATCACCCGATATTTTTGTTTATCGCTCCAACTGCCGGCGATATGCCACTTCACGTTGGCGTAACTGATGGTGCCGGACAGCACTGAAGGGGGCAGGAATAATGCTTTGTCCTGTTGCGGCGAGGCGTAGATCATCCGATTACTGCTGTCGTAAACAACGAATAACGGGCGATAATCTATCTCGTCTTGCATACCGTTTTTAATCGAGTCGATATACATGACTTCGATATCTTTAATGATATCGGTGTAATTTTTGTCGGTGATATCAGTCTTATCGAGAATATTGGCGATGCCTTGTGCGACAATGCGTTGCTGATTATCCAGGTACTTTTCAGCATCTGGATAATAAAGGTATTTTACCCAGCCAAGCAATATTCCCCAGAGCACCAGTATGGCCATTACCTGGAAAACAATGGTTCGCATGAAAAAGGATTTGAAGCTAATCATCCCTGAGACTCTTTTTTCAATAAATACCCTATGCCGCGTACGGTAATAATTCTCTCCTTGCCAATTTTTCGTCGCAGATTATGCATGTGCACCTCAAGAGAATTACTTTCTACATTATCGCCATTGCCGAACAGACGCTGTTCCAGGGCGGCCTTACGCACCACGGTACCGGCGCAACGCATCAGTTCGTGCAACAGGCGGTACTCTTTTTTCGACAGCAGCAGCAGTTCGTCGTCCAGCGTGACCTGGTGGTTCATCGGGTCCAGATACAGGTTGCCCAGGCTCCAGGTTTGGGAGGCAAACCCCGCCATGCGCCGGTTTACCGCCTTCACGCGGGATATCAGCTCAGGCAGGGCAAAAGGCTTTGCCAGAAAATCATCTGCGCCGGAATCCAGGCTGTTGACCAGGCTTTCAATGCGGTCACGGGCGGTGAGAATAATGATCGGAATATTTTGGCCGGCAGCGCGCCATTCGATCAGTTTTTTCAAGCCATCGCCGTCGGGCAGGGTGAGATCCAGCAGCATTAAATCAAAGCTGCCCTCAGACAATTTATGTTGTGCATCATGGACTAGCCGCACCCAGCACAAATCAAACCCGGCCAGCTCCAAAGCACGGCACAGGGCTTTGCCCAATTGCAGATCGTCTTCCACAAGCAATATGTTCACTTGATATCCGGTTTATGTCACGGCGCTGGCGGCTATATAACTACAACCGCACAGGGAAGACAACGACGTCATCCCGTTTGTTCGCTCCTTCTTAAGCAAACCTTAATCTGGGATTAATTTGACGTTAAGGGAGCCCCGTCCTTTTTCAAGTACGCTCGACTCTGAATAAATCATTCAGGTGGAAAAAATGCGTATCGACAATCTTTCAATGAAGGCTGCCCGCTTAGGCGCAAGTTTATTGTTGGTATTGACCATGCTGTCTTTCCACGTCGATGCGCAAGATGGGGATCATGGCGGCCCATTGTTACCCACCCTGCCTCTTATTCAGCATACGGAGTCATCGGATTTTTATAAAAGCTTAAAACCACGCATTAAAAAACAATTGCGGCGCCTGGTGGCGCTACAACCCTTTATTAAATAATAAGGCAGATACGGTGAAAAATACCCTGGGTTATTCCGCGGCGACGTTATTGGTGTTATTCCCTTTGCAGGGGCTTACGCAAAATGGCACAGAGGCGTCATTGAAATTCAGCGGCGGCATGGCCGTGGCGCCGGACTATCAGGGAGCTTCCGACTACAGTGCGGTGCCGCTGTACGATATTGAGGCCGGTTACGAGAAGTCTGCCTGGGGTGACTTCAGCCTCGGGCTGCAAAACGGTGCTCGCTGGCAGTTGCCGTTATCCGGGCCCTTCGGTATAGCCCTATTGGCGGGTTATGACGGTGGACGTGATGAAGAGGTGAAAACGCTGCGGGGTCACAACAAGCGGCTGAAAGGCATGGGCGATTTGGGTGGCGCTTTTGAAGCCGGTATTGAGCTGAGCTATAAATTTGACCCTTTTCGCACTTACGTTAAGGGAATGCAGGCCACCAAAGCACGGCGTTATGGGGATGAGGACCTGGGGCATACTGCATACGTCGATCTGGGTATCGCGGCAGTTTATCCGCTGAGCGAGGCATTGACGTTTTCAACCGATTTGAGCACCACCTGGGCCAACAAGGGTTACCAGCGTGGTTATTTTGGCGTGACGCAGCAACAGGCGAAGCAAACGTCATTCGCCGCGTATCGACCGGGTAGCGGCTTTAAGCAAGCCACGCTTACCGGCGTGCTGAACTACCAATTGACGCCAGAAATTGCCTTTCAGGGCGGTGTGAGTCTCTATACTTTGTTGGGCGACGCGGCCAAAAGCCCGATCGTCGAGAAAAAAACGGCCGGCATCGCCTTCCTGAGCGCCAGCTACAGTTTCTGACTTCCCAACCAGAGAAAGGAACGACATGACGAAAGTTGTATTGGTTACTGGCGCCAGCCGCGGCATTGGCCGCGCCACGGCGTTGTTATTGGCCCGACAGGGTTATGCGGTGGGCGTTAACTATCTGAAAGATGAGGCCGCGGCGGCGCAGGTGGTGGCGGAAATTGAAGCCATGGGCGGTCGTGCACTGGCACTACGGGCGGATGTCGCCGATGAAAATCAGGTGGTGGCGATGTTCAATGCACTGGATGTCGGCCTTGGCCCGATCAGCGCGCTGGTTAACAACGCCGGTATCTTGTGTCAGCAGACGGGGATTGAGCAACTGACCGCCGAGCGCATCAATAAGGTATTAAGTACCAACGTTACCGGTTATTTTCTCTGTTGCCGTGAGACGGTGAAGCGCATGGCGCAGCGTCATGGCGGCCAGGGCGGGGCGATCGTCAATGTCTCTTCCGCTGCCGCGCGCCTCGGCGCTCCGGGAGAATACATCGACTATGCCGCCTCCAAAGGGGCGGTAGACACGCTTACCACCGGGCTGGCGCTGGAGGTGGCTGCGCAGGGCATCCGCGTAAATGCCGTGCGGCCAGGGCTGATTTATACCGAAATGCATGCCAGCGGCGGCGAGCCGGGGCGCGTTGATCGGGTAAAAAGCAGCCTGCCGATGCAGCGTGGCGGCACCCCGGAAGAGGTGGCGGAAATCATCGTCTGGTTACTGTCCGATGCCGCTTCTTACGTCACCGGCAGCTTTATTGAAGCCGCCGGCGGCCGCTGATGAAATAATAGGGAAAGCGTGTCGGAATATTCTTTCCCTGTTTTTAGGAAGCTAGCCAATCAATATATATTCCTGGGGCATCTCAGCTACTCCGCTGACTTCAATTTTCGGCGGGGTATAATGTGCCAGTTTTAGGGTGTCACTGACGGTCATGTTCCCCAGTGAAAAGACGATGTCATTGCTATCGAAGGAATGGTTATTATTGCTATCAATAATGACAAAACTGTTATTGTCGAGTTTCAGTACGCCAACTTGGCTTAGTGAAGTTTCACTGGCGCCATGGGTTGCCACCGACAGTGTTTTACTGAACAAGTCAAACGCATTGGCAGTAGGGCTTAAATCCAGTGAGTTAAACAGTGCAGCCGCCTCTCGTAACGAATATTCGCCATAGCGGGTCATAGCGTAGTCACCCTGAGTGGAAAATATCCATGGGTTGGAGGTATCACCCACAATAAATTTATCATCATTATGGATTGTTGGGGTGGTATCACCACTTGACTCTTTAGCTTTGATCGTGACCATGTTATTAATGTTACTTTCTTTAAAAATAATAGTGTCGCTGTCAGATTGATTGTTTATCTCACGTGTGATAGTCGTGTTTCCCTGAATGTTAAATGTGTCATGTTCTGTCGAACCAACCACATTGAGCTGGTATCCAGAAAGCTCACTGACTATCGTTGCGTATTTTAAAGAAGATGATTTCAAAAGCTCATACAGCGCTCCGCCACCTGTGCCCCCTTTCTCAACCAGAAGATTGACTGGGGTGTCGGAATTATCGATGCGAGTCAAATGGTTGCTGAAATCGTTTTTGATGATCAAGTTAAGTTGCTTGTTTCCGGAAATGCTGACAGCCCCAATCGAATTTTGATCGCCAGCTAACCGCAGAGTATTTTCAGCCGAACCGTTTGACTCGATATTGATATATCCGTAAATACTGTATGCAGGATCAGGGCTCTGATATTGTTTTATAGAAAAACTCAAAGTTCCAGCATCAATCTTATCGATATGTTCACCATTGAATTTAATTGTCATCACTGGGGTAGTGCGCATATAACGATCGTCATACAGATAATCAAAATGAACCTTGCTATTAGCCGTGGCGTCGCCCAGTACGCTGAGCGTTCGGAAACTGTAAGTCAGCCCCCATTCGTCTACTGGCATATTTATCACTGTGACATTGTCCGCGAAGCCGGTTAAAGCCAAACCAGAATCACCGGTTGCATATTTCCAGAAGCTGCTGGGGGGGCGGGAAGCCTGTGTTAAGTGGTCAACGTTGGCGTATTGGGTATTATGGATACTGGCAAGCGAGCGTATGACACCGATGTCAAAAACGTTTTTCCCTTCTGTCGCCACCAGATGACCATCAAGATAAATGGAGCCGGTTCCTTTGTAGTTGGCCAGGTCTATCACTTGGAAATACGAAAAATTGTTGATATTGCTTTCTATCGTGCCATTTATTTTACCGTTCTCTGCCGTTGTCAGATAAATATCCTTGGTCAGAAAATTAGCAGAAATCATATTGTTATGATTGTTATCCTCTTCGAGAAGAGAACCACTGGCTTTAAAGTCCTTGCTGACAGTATTAGCGCCACCTGCGGTGGCGTTACCCTGCCAGAGTAACCAATCGACGCCTTGGCCCATCTGAATTTCTGACTTGGCGTTGATCATATCGGCGTTGGGTGCGATGAATATTCTATCTTCTCCATCGGAGCCAATAAATGAGACATGCGTGTTCTCGATGATGATATTTATCGGGTTATCGGCATGGGTTTTATTTTTACTGAAATCTAAAGTGCCTTTTTTGTCACCGGTGACTCTGAGTAATTCAATGTTAGGTAGAAAGTAAATCGGAATTTCTGTTTCAATATTTATTTTAATTTCAGCATTTCTTAATGCGTAGAGCTCGACATTTGTGAGCGTATGTTGACTTTGGTGATTAATGTCACCGACCAGTTTGCCATTATTATCTATAGTTAGTACAGCATTTTTTGTGTATCCTAATGTATCGGCGATTTTTTCATAGCTCTTGGCGTTGTATACCCACCCTCGATTATACTCGCCGGCTTCAAAATTCAAGAAGGTTTCAATTAAGATGCTGTTTGCTACATAGGCATCCTTACCGCTTTTTTCCCAGATTTGATCCTTAACGAAGGTGCTTAGTGTGGTGTTAAATAATTGGTGATAGGTTTGCTCCCAATATACTGCCTCGGAAAATACTGGGGTTTTGGCTAGTTCGCGTAGTAGATCTGCTGTGCTTAAACCGGCAGCCAGCTGTTTACTGTATGATTCTAGCGTAGCGGCATTCATCGTATACCCCGTAATTCCATAATAAAGTGCAGCTACAGTTTCTAAATATTTATTCTCAGGTAATTCACCTGGTTGATATACATGAGTGGCTGACAGGAATTGTTTTTTTGCAGCGGAATTTTCACTGGATGTATCGTTGCGAATATCATTTATCATGTTGACGACAGTGTCGCCGCGGGTTAATGTATGATTATTCAAACCTATAATGTATTTGTTTATATCACTTTCCGTTGCTGTCTTCTTAAACGTTTCCTCAAAAATTCTTTTTATGAAGTCGTGGTTGTTTAATGATGTTAAATAATCTCTAGTATTAACAAATAGATCAGCAATCTTATTTATGTCGCCGGGCCTTTCTTCCAGTTTATGACCCCAGAAATTTATACCGTCAGCCACCATGGCGGAATGCAATACATAATAAATAGCCTGAACATCTGCGGCACCGGAATAACCAGAAATATTTCCAGTATAGGATGGGAATAAAGTCTGCTCAATGGTCGTCTCCAGCGTTTTTTGCTGGGATAACACAGCAGGGTCATCACCCTCATAGCCACGTAATGAGTTCACCATATTGGAGGTAAGTTGGCCTAAAGTTACACCGCTATCAAGCTGTGCCTGCAGCGCAGAAAGTTGTTCTTCATTGGCGGCGACGCTATGGGTATTATGATAAATATATTGAATTTTTTCAGCATCATCGAGTGCGGCTAGCCGCGCTTTTCCGTCGTCAGCGTTGATGAAAACGTTGGCCATGCTGGAGGCGGTTAGCTCTCCGGTATGCAGTTTTTTTGCGAAGTATTCGAGAGTTGCCCTGTCAGCATGCTTACCTAAAACACCGAAATAAAGTGCGGCGACATCACGTTGTAATGATATGAAATTCATGTGTATTATCCCCAGATAAAATAATGAAACCCACCTTCATTTAAGTGCAAAAATGCAGATTAGCAAGGTAGCGGCCTATTAATTTTATGATGTGAATAAATCAACAATAATTCGAATTTTCCTGTAATTTTGGTGATTATTTCCTATTTAATAATTTCGTATTTATTCTTTCCAGAACAGCTACTCCGCTAATAAAAACGGGCGGTAACTCTCGGATGAATACAGGTGATATAGATACCTAATAAAATGTCATGCAAACGCTCACAGGGCGAAATGTTTGCATGACAACGTTCTGCGCGTCAGCCATGGATGCAAGGTAGTCGAAACGGTGGCTTATCCTTCGTGCAGTAGCGCACTGCGGAATGAGAGTATGTGCGCCTGCGCCGCATTGGCGGCTGCATCATCGTCCTGCGCGGCCAGTGCGGCGATAATCGCCCGATGCTCCTCTATCACCTCTCGCATGTGGCCTTCGCGTGATAGCGTGCTGGCCCAAAAGCGCTGTGCTCGGGCATGCAGTACGCTCAGAATGTCCGCCAGCATATTATTACCGGCGATTTGCGCCAACTGCTGGTGGAATTGATGATCCAACGTCATCATTTTTACTCGATCGCGTTGCTGACTGGCGGCTTCGATTTGTTGATTAAGATCCGTCAGCTCGGCGATCTGGGGGGCCGTAATTCTCTTGCTCGCCAACCGCATACACAGCATTTCATTGGCCAAACGTACTTCAATCAATTCCAGCGCATCATCCATCGAAAGCGGCGCAACCATCACCCCTTTACGCGGTATCACCTGCAGCAATCCTTCATTGGCCAGCCGGTGGATCGCCTGATTGATCGGCGTTCTGCCCATGTCCAGCTCGCTCATCACCTGAGCGGTATTGAGATATTCACCAGGTTTATAACTTAACGTCACCAGCGCCTGCTTAAAGCGTCGGTAGGCGAGTTCATTCAGTGACAGCCCGGCTTCCTCTGCCGTCGGGAGTTCCGGGCTCTCTGCGTCAAGGGTCATCACGTTCTGCTCCTGCAAGACGAAAGTTTTTAGACATAGTACACAAAAACATGGCACGGAAATCGCTTATTTGGTAACTAAAGATATAGTGAAATTTCACAGTATTTTAACCAAAGAGGCACAAACGCCATGAGACTGACCTTTACTTTACCCGAATCCAGCGGCACTGGGGTGTTGGATGTCGAGATCGATCACCTGGTGATTGCCGGCTGGACCGGCCGGGATCGCGAGGCGATCCTGCACCATATCAGGGAGCTGGCCGAGCTCGGCGTGCCCCAACCCAGTGCAATTCCTCTGTTTTACCGGGTGGCGGTTAACCAGCTCAGCCAGAGCGAACGTATCGAAGTTATCGGCAATGCCAGCTCCGGCGAAGCGGAACCGTTGATCTTCACACATCGCGGTGAATTGTATGTCTCGCTGGCTTCGGATCATACCGATCGTCAGTTGGAGGCGCACAGCGTGGCCCTGTCCAAACAGCTCTGCGTCAAGCCGGTGGCTCGTGCCGCCTGGCCGTTGCGTGAGGTGAGTGCGCACTGGGATTCGTTGATCCTGCGCTCGTGGATCAAGGAAAACGGCGAATTCCAGCTCTATCAGCAGGGCCGTCTGGCCAGCCTGCGTACTCCGGGCGATCTGCTGGATCGCTACCTGAGCGGCCAACAGTTACCGGAAAGTGGGCTGACAGTGCCGCAGCCGCAAGACGGTCTGGCGATGGCCTGCGGTACGGTGGCGGCGATTGGCGGCATCCGGCCGGCGACCGAATTCCGTATGGAACTGGTGGATGAAGTGCTGGGGCGGACCATCAGCCACCATTACAGCAGCATTGAGCTGCCGGTGGTGGCCTGATGAAAAAGCTGACGTTATCCCAGGCCGCTTCAGGCCTGGCCAACGGCGAATTTACCGCCGCGCGGTTAACCGCTGACGCATTGTTGAAAATTGCGGACGAGCAGGGAGAGGGGCGGCGCACCTTTACTCATGTGTATGCTCAATGGGCTCAGGAGCAGGCCCTGGTGGCCGATCGGCGGCGTGCCGCGGGTAACCCGTTGTCGGCGCTGGACGGCGTACCGGTGTCGGTCAAAGACCTGTTTGATGTTGCAGGGGAAGCCACCGCGGCCGGGTCGCGCGTACTGGCCAGTGCGCCAGTGGCTAATGCCCATGCCGCCGTGGTGGCGCGTTTGTTGCAAGCGGGCGCGGTGGTGATGGGCAAAACCAACATGACCGAATTTGCCTATTCCGGGCTGGGGATCAATCCCCACTACGGCACGCCCGCTAATCCCTGGGATCGCAGCGCTCGTCGTATTCCCGGCGGTTCGTCCTCGGGGGCTGCGGTGGCGGTGAGCGACGGCATGTGCTTCGGCTCGATAGGCAGCGACACCGGCGGTTCGGTGCGGATCCCGGCGGCCTTCTGCGGCCTGACCGGCTATAAGCCCACCGCCAGCCGCATTAGCAGCGGCGGCCTGCTGCCACTTTCCCCTTCACTGGATTCGATAGGCGTAATTGCTCATGACGTTGCCGGGTGCCTGGCGCTGGATACGGCAATAGCCGATCGGCCGCTGCAACCGCAGCAGAAAAATTTGAGCCAGGCCCGCTTCGCCGTCCCGCAAACCCTGGTGCTGGATGGCCTGGATCGGGAGGTCACCACCGCGTTTCATCTCAGCCTGCAACGTTTGACGCAGGCTGGGGCGCAAATTGAATTTATTCCCTGTCAGGAGTTCGCCGAGCTGGCGGCGATCAATGCCGACGGCGGTTTTAGCGCGCTGGAGTCCTGGCACTGGCACCGGGCGTTGATTGCCGAACATGCCGATGCTTATGACCCTCGGGTGCTGTCACGCATTCGTCGCGGCCAAACGCTGGATGAAAACAACCTGCAGCAATTACGGTCGCAGCGCGCCGATTGGCAACGGCGGGTGAGTGTCGCAGTGCAAGGATTCGATGCGTTGTTGATGCCGACGGTGCCCTTCGTTGCCCCGACCCTTGCCGATTTGGAAGCAGATGAAGAAGCCTATTTTCGTATCAATGGCGCCGTGCTGCGTAATCCTTCGGTGATCAATTTCCTCGACGGCTGCGCATTGTCATTGCCGTGCCAGCAGGCCGATGCGGCACCGGTTGGCCTGATGGTGGCCGCACTGCCTTTGCATGACGAAGCGCTGCTGGGGTGGGCGCTGGCAATCGAACGTTGCCTCGCCGGCGCGTGATTTTTACTTTGAGCTAACAGGAGAGTCCCCATGACCGGTTCCCCGAACGGAATGCTGTTTGTCGCAACAGATATCGCCACGCAGGATGAGGCGGATTTCAATCAGTGGTACGACCGCGAGCACGTGGAAGAGCGAGTACGGGTGCCTGGTTTTTTGTCGGGCACCCGTTATCAGGCGCTGCACGGCGGGCGTAAATATCTTGGCCTGTACAAAACCGAATCACTGGCCAGTTTTACCTCAGCGGCCTACCGCGCTGCGTTTACCCAGCAAACGCCTTGGTCGGTGGCGAGCCTCGATAAAATGCGTGACCCGATGCGCCGGGTGTGTGCGGTGGAGGCGGTGACCGGTCAGGGCTGCGGCAGTTACCTGGCTATCGTTAACCTTGCACCGGCGCAGCCGGAGGTATTGAAAGCCAGCATCAGCCATTTGGGGGCTCTGCTGGCTGAGCAACCAGGCTTTGTGCGCAGTAGCCTGCTGTCGCCGGACGCGGAGCTCAGTTCGCCGTTACCGAAAGAGTCGCGTGAGAATCGCCATCTGTTGCCGATGCTGCTGATCGAAAGCAGCAGCGCCGAGGCTGGCCAGCGGCTGAGTGAACTGGCCTGCCGCCAACTGAAAATCCCCGCTGCCGAAGCCCTGCATTATGCCCTTGGCTGGCAACTGACCACTCAGGAGCTGTCATCATGAGCACTTCAACCACCGAAACGCCGACCTTGAACCTGTCCGCTGACGACTCTGCCGCTCACCCACCGAAAACCGGCAGGCTGGCGGCCGCCAGCTCTATCGGCACCGCGTTGGAATGGTACGATTTCACCGTTTACAACATCATGGCGGCGCTGATTTTCAATCACGTATTTTTCCCGTCTTTCGACCCGCTGGTGGGTACCATTCTGGCGTTTTCCACCTATGCGGTCGGTTACGTTTCCAGGCCGATTGGCGGCATCGTGTTCGGTCATCTCGGCGACGTGCTGGGACGGCGCTTTGTGCTGGTGACGACGCTGGTGATCATGGGCGTGACTACTGCGCTGATGGGGCTGTTGCCCGGTTACGCCAGTTGGGGCATCTGGAGCCCGCTGCTGTTGGTGACGCTGCGCTTTATTCAGGGGATTGCGTTGGGAGGCGAATGGGCCGGTGCGGTACTGCTGTCGATGGAGCACGGCAAACCGCACCAGCGGGGGCGCAATGCCTCCTTTGCTCAGGTCGGTCCTTCCTGCGGCACGCTGATTGGCACCGGCCTGATCACGCTGGTGACGGTGGCAATGTCGGCAGAAGATTTCCAACAGTGGGGCTGGCGTATCCCCTTCCTGCTGAGCCTGGTGCTGGTGGTGTTTGGCCTGTGGTTGCGCCGTGGGGTAGGGGAAACGCCGGCGTTTCTGAAACTGGAAGCTTCGAAGGACGTTACGCATGCGCCAATCCGTGAGGTTTTCATCCAACATCGGCGTCCGCTGTTGATTGCCGGCGGTTCACGTATCGGCTCCGACGTGCTCTATGCGCTGGTGGTGGTCTTCACGCTGACCTACGTCACCACGGTGCTGAACCTGCCGCGCCCGCTGGCGCTGACTGCCACCATGCTGGGGGCGATCGGCAACGCGATTACCGTCCCCATGTTTGGTGCACTGTCGGATCGTTTTGGCCGCAGGCCGGTGTATATCGGCGGAGCGCTGGCGGCGATGGTATGGGCGTTTGTGTTCTTCGTGCTGCTCGACAGCAGCCAGCCGGTGCTGATCTGCCTGGCGGTGGTGGTCGGTTTGTTGATCCATGCGGCGATGTACGGCCCGCAGGCGGCATTTATCACCGAACAGTTTCCGACAAGGGTGCGCTACGCCGGTTCGTCATTGGCCTATACGCTGGCGGGTATTATCGGCGGTGGGTTTGCGCCGCTGATTATCGCTTCACTGTTCAAGTCCTACGACAGCACGCTGGCGATCTCGGCCTACGTGGTGGTGGCGTTGCTGATCACGTTGTGGGCGGTGATTGCCGCAAAGGAAACGGCGCACAAGCCGCTGTGAAGGTGGGGCCGGGTGAGGGATGCACCCGGCCTGCATCGAGTTACTTCAACCAGCCCTTGCGCTGGGCGTCCTGTAGGTGGTGCAGCAGGTGTTTCCACAGCTCAGGGTAAACTTCTTCAATCATCGTATTGCGTGACAACACCTGTTCCAGGCTGATGCCGTTTTCGACCCAGCTTTGGCCTTCATTATGCAGGTTCATCAGCATCGGCATGGTGCGGTCCAGCACCAGCGCAAAGCGTGCGTCAGCGCTCTCGCCATCTTCATATTCCTGCCACAAAGCGGTGAAATACTCGCGTTGAGCCTCCGGCAGCATGCCAAACAGGCGCCGTGCCGCGGCAACCTCTTGATCGTGGATCGCTGCACGTGCCGCCAGATCGTATACCAGCACGTCGCCGGCATCGATCTCAACGATGTCATGCAGCAGCGCCATTTGGATCACCCGCTGAATATCTACGTCTTTACCGGCGTAAGGAGCCAGACTCATGGCGCCTACGGCAAAGTGCCAACTGTGTTCGGCGGAGTTTTCCTGGCGTTGGGTGCCCAGCACCTTGGTGCGGCGTTGCACGCTTTTCAACTTGTCGATTTCCATCAGGAACTGGATGACCTGGGTCATGGAGCCGAAATCTAACGCGGGTACAGCGGATGACATGGTGTAAACCTCAAGGTAGATGGGTTGAAGCGGATCGATTGTAGACCAGCGAGCGGGGGATTTCGATGGTTACACGCGTACACAGTTTTATTTTAGCGTACACGTGTACACTGAAATTATTCTCAGTTAAGCTGCTTTGCGGTAATTTCGAACAATGTTGAGCGTTTTGAGGGGTTGTGCTTTATGGGAAAAACGGGCGTAGTGAAAGCCGGGACTGAAAAAATCGCCGCTGCGGCCTATCCGTGGGCGGAGGAGATAGCCAACAGCATCAGCCACGGTATCGGGTTGGTTTTTGGCATTGTCGGCCTGGTATTGCTACTGGTGCAGGCGGTCGACAGCGGTGCCGATGTCACGGCCATTACCAGCTACAGTCTTTATGGCGGCAGTATGATCCTGCTGTTCCTGGCCTCCACGCTGTACCATGCGATCCCCCATCAAAAGGCCAAGCATTGGCTGAAAAAGTTTGACCACTGCGCCATTTACCTTTTGATTGCCGGTACCTACACGCCGTTTCTGTTGGTGGGGTTGAACTCACCCTTGGCCAAAGGGTTGATGGCGGTTATCTGGGGCCTGGCGCTGCTGGGCGTGCTGTTCAAACTGGCGTTCGCCCACCGTTTTGAAGCGCTGTCGCTGGTGACCTATCTGACCATGGGCTGGCTGTCGCTGATCGTGATCTATCAGTTGGCGACGCGTCTGGCCTTAGGCGGCGTGACGCTGCTGGCAGTCGGCGGTGTGGTTTACACCCTGGGGGTGATTTTCTACGCTTCGAAGCGATTCCGCTTTGGACACGCCATCTGGCATGGCTTCGTGCTCGGCGGCAGCCTGTGCCACTTTATGGCGATTTATCTTTACGTCTGACGTGCACCCCTGCAGCGTTAGTATCATGTTGATTAAGCGTTTCTTTTAAGTTAAAAAAGAGGCGCTTGTTTCTTTCGGGTATCCAGCAAGCCCATTTTTCTGTTTATTCCTGAGCCCGACTTTGCACCTTCGGTGTTTACGTTAATCTTTCAGGACTCATCAATATGATTATTCGCTTATCCAAAGCGCTGCTGGTGTGCGCGATTGCGCTATTTGCCACCCTGGTGGCTTTCGGCAATATTACGGATTACGGTTCCAACTTCGCCTTTGTGCGTCATGTCTTTATGATGGACACCATTTTCCCTGATGCCACCATCACCTACCGTTCCATACAGTCTCCCTGGCTGCATCATGCCGGTTACATCGGCATTATTTTCTTGGAAAGCCTAACGGCACTGCTCTGCTGGGTGGGCGGTGTGCGCCTGCTGTGTGGTCTGAAACTGCCCGCCGTGGCGTTCAACAGAAAGAAAAAACTGGCGGTGGTGGGGCTGACGCTCGGTTTTCTGACCTGGCAGGTGGGGTTTATGTCGGTGGGGGGCGAATGGTTCGGCATGTGGATGTCGAAACAATGGAACGGAGTGCCGGACGCATTTCGGTTCTTTGTCACCATTATTCTGGTGCTGATTTACCTGGTGCAACGCGATGGGGAGTTAGACGAGTAACGGATATGTCAGCAGGGGCGCAACAGGTTGCGCCCCCAGATAAAGCCGGGAGGTACTCTAGGCTTCCAGTGAATACGGCAGCGGTTTGATCGCCAATTCGCTGGCGGCATCATCGCGCACGCGCAGCTTACTGTCGGCTTCCAGATCGTTATTCAACACCACCTGTACCCACAGCGTGCCATCGGCAAGTTTGGCGGCGCTCAACACCGTGCCGGTACGGCGCCAGTTTTCACCCAACTGCAGTTCCAGATCCTCGGCCGGCTGCGGCACCCGTCCGGCTTTGCCTTCCAGCCAGTACAGCGCTCGCTTGTTGGCGCCGCGGAATTTGGCGCGCGCCACCATTTCCTGACCGGTGTAGCAACCTTTGCTAAAGCTGATGCCTTCCAGTGCCTGTAGATTGGTGGCCTGTGGGATCAACTGCCCGCTATTGGCGGCGTCAATGACCGGATAACCGGCTTCGATATCCAGCGTCAGCCACTGCTGGCTGTCGTTGAGTTCCGCCTGTTCGTGCAGCCTGGCGACCAGTTGTTCGGCTACCGCTGCGGTGGTAACCAACAGAAAACGTTCCGCCGGTAAAGTGAAGTGCAGCAGGGTGGTTTCACCGTCCTGCACCACCGGATGTTCCGCGTCCGGCAGGCTGTTGAAAATACCCGTCAGCGCCGCACGCGCCTGAAAACCGGCTACGCCCAGCAGCACCGCTTCGTTATCGGCGGCGATGGTGAGTTTGGAAAACACCGCATATTTTTTGATTTCAGCCAGTTGGCTGTCCAGCACGCTGCGGCGTTCCAGATAGGCAAAGCCTTCGCCACGGTGGAACAGACGCAGGTTGCTCCACATTTTGCCTTTGGCGTCGCAGTGGCCGCACAGCACGTGCTGGTCCGCCGCCAGCGCTTCGATGTCAGCGGTCACCTGGCCCTGAAGGTATTTTACCGTGTCGGGCCCGTTCAGCGTCACCAGTGCCCAATCTTCCAGCGAGATTAAGGTCAGGGGCAGATGGGAAGAGGCGGAAGGCTGACGGGGTGGAAATGGAATTTTATACGCCATAGTAAGATCCTGCTTAACGTTAGCTTACCTGAAGGTGTGTTGGCCCCATGGTAAAAGAGGCGGCGGGCTTTGCAAACTGTTATTCACGCTTGTCGCTGCAGCAGCGCTTTTTTTGACATTTAGCGCTTAATTACGTTTTAGGCAGAGAACGTCCTTCCCGGCGAGTATGTCAAATTGTTACTCTATAGGCTTGCGGCCAAAGGTTACCCTTGCAGACAGATCTTTGGCTGATGGAATTATATCGCGCCGGTGTTGCCATACAGTGTGTCGGTTGAACCCTGCGATGGCGTTGCCACGCTGAAAAGAGGTTAGTCATAACAACATGGATATTAATAACAAAGCACGTATTCACTGGGCTTGTCGCCGTGGCATGCGTGAGCTGGACATCTCGATCATGCCGTTCTTCGAATATGAGTACGATCGGTTGAATGACACAGACAAAGCGCTGTTTATCCGCCTGCTTGAGAGTGACGATCCCGATTTGTTCAACTGGCTGATGAATCATGGCGCTCCGCAGGACAGTGAACTGCAGAGAATGGTGACACTGATCCAGACGCGAAATAAAGACCGTGGCCCAGTGGCGATGTGATGTTCGTATTTCCTGGCGCACCCAGTTACTTTCGCTGTTGACGCATGGCGTTCTGATCCTGCTGATCCTGATTTCACCCTGGCCTGAAGGCTACGGGCCAATCTGGCTGGTGTTGCTGACGCTGGTGGTGTTTGAATGCATACGTAGCCAAAAACGCATTGCGTCGCGTCAGGGGGAGTTACGCCTGCTGGAGAACCAGCGTGTGGGCTGGCAAGGCCAGGAATGGCAGTTGGCCAAGCAACCCTGGATGCTGCGCTTCGGTATTCTGCTGACGTTGCAACCGATGCAGGGGAAAAAGCGTCGTCGCTTATGGTTGGCCTCCGACAGCATGGCCAAGGCCGAATGGCGACATTTGCGCCAACAGCTGTTGTATCCACCGGCCAGTGATGATGAGGAACCCTGATGAAGCCGACGCTGTGGCTGGTGGAGGATGAACCCAGCATTGCCGATACGCTGATTTATACCCTCGAGAGCGAAGGCTTTCAGGTGCGCTGGTTCGAACGTGGCGAACCGGCCTTGCAAGCATTGGCGCAAGGGGCGCCCGCGTTGGCTATCCTCGATGTCGGCTTGCCGGATATCAACGGTTTTGAACTGTGTCGCCGTCTGCTGTCGCAGGCGGCGGATTTGCCCATTCTTTTTCTTACGGCTCGCAGCGACGAGCTCGATCGCCTGATCGGGCTGGAAATCGGTGCCGACGACTACGTCGCCAAGCCTTTTTCCCCGCGAGAGGTCAGCGCCCGCGTTCGTACCATTTTACGTCGTTTGCAAAAACAACAGCGCTTGCAGCAGCCCACGCTGTATAACTTCGGCCCTTTTGGGCTGGATGAACCGGCGGCGACCATTTATTACCATCAGCAGCCGTTACCGCTGACCCGCTATGAGTTCCTGCTGTTAAAAACCTTACTGTTGGCGCCCGGCCGGGTATTTTCCCGTCAACAGCTGATGGACAGCGTTTGGGCCCAGGCGGAAGAGAGCCTGGACCGCACTGTCGACACCCATATCAAAACCTTGCGCGCCAAGCTACGTCAGATCGATCCGGGCGAACCGCCCATTCATACGCATCGTGGCCTGGGCTATAGCGTGAGCCGCCAACCATGAGAATAGGCCTGCGCCTGCTGCTGGGGTATTTCCTGATTGTGGCGGTCGCGGGCTATTTCGTGCTGAGCATTTTCGTGCAGGAAGTGAAGCCTGGCGTGCGGCGCGCAACCGAAGGCACGCTGGTGGATACCGCCAACCTGCTGGCGCAAATCGCGCGTCTGGACATGCAGCGTGCCGACGTCGCACACGGCCAGTTGGCGCAGGCATTCGCCCAACTTAATCAACGCCCCATTGGCGCCAATATTGCCGGTATTCGAAAAGATCGCAGTGAATATCATGTCTATCTTACCGATCGGCAGGGTAAGGTCATTTTTGACTCTAGCGGCAGGGCATTGGGTCAGGATTATTCTCGCTGGAATGACGTGTATCTGACGCTGCGCGGCCAGTATGGCGCCCGCAGTACGCGAAGTGATCCACAGGATGAAAACAGCTCGGTGATGTATGTCGCCGCGCCGGTGCTGGAGCAAGGCAAGATAATCGGCGTGCTTAGCGTCGGAAAACCCAACAGCACCATGGCGCCGGTGATCAAACGCAGCGAACGCCGCATTCTTTGGGCTGGGGCGCTGCTGCTGGGCATTGCATTGCTGATTGGTTTGGGTTTTGTCTGGTGGATTAACCGGTCGATTGGTCGATTGGTGCGTTACGCCGACGGTGTCGCGCAAGGTGAAAGCGTGCCGCTGCCAAAAATGGGCGGCCATGAGCTGACGCAACTGGCGCAGGCGCTCGAAAGCATGCGGGTGAAGCTGGAGGGCAAAGCCTACATCGAACAGTATGTGCACACTCTGACCCACGAGTTAAAAAGCCCCTTGGCGGCGATCCGCGGCGCAGCGGAGCTGTTGCAGGAGTTCCCCCCCCCGGCTACCGCTCAGCGCTTTCTGACCAATATCGAACAACAGAGTACGCGCATCCAGCAACTGGTGGACAAGCTGCTGGTTCAGGCGCGGCTGGAAAGCCGCCCCGGGCTGGAACCGGCGCCGATCGCGATGGCGGCGTTGGTGCGTCAGGCGGTAGCCGGCAAGGAAGCGCAGGCGGTACGGCGCGGTATTTTATTGCAGGTAGACGCTCTAGAAGAGATCACCCTGACCGGCGATGGGTTACTGATCGGCCAGGCATTAACCAATTTGCTCGACAATGCGCTGGATTTCACCCCCGCGGGCGGCACGATCAGCGTGCGTGGCGAACGCGATGAAGGCCATTACCGGATCACCGTCAGCGACGACGGCAGCGGTATCCCGGATTACGCGTTGGACAAAGTGTTCGAGCGTTTCTATTCGCTGGCACGGGCCGACAAGCCGAAAAGCAGCGGCCTGGGCCTGAGTTTTGTACAGGAAGTGGCGCGTTTGCACCGGGGATCTATCCGGTTGCACAATCGCCAACCGCACGGCGTGGCGGCTATTTTCACCTTATCTCTCTGACTTCACCTTCCCTTCACATAACCACATCCTGCTTTCACCGAAGGCCATTATCGTGGCGCCATTACCTACAAGGAGCGCGCAGCGATGATGAAATCGGTACTGTTTTGGAAAATAGCCACCCTGCTGGGATTGATGATTTTGATGATTATCCCGGTGACGCAGTTAATGAATGTGATTGAAGAGCGCAGCGGCTACCGCCAGAGCGTGGTGGGGCAGGTAAGTGAAAGCACCAGCCGCGCACAGCGTATTTTGGGGCCGTTGATTGTCATTCCTTACACCGAAAGGGAAGAAAAGACCGACGATAAGGGGCAGAAAGTGGTGCAAATGGTCAGACATCATCGCTATCTGCTGCCGGAAAACCTGCAGGTGAACGGCAAGCCGAACGTGGAAGTGCGCAAGCTGGGGATTTACCAAACGCAGGTGTATCAGGGGCCGCTGAAGTTTCAGGTGAAGTTCGGTCAGCCGGATCTGAGTGACCTGCAACGCAGCAATGTCGTGATTGGCCAACCTTTCCTGTTGGTCTCGTTGAGTGATTCACGTGGTATCAAGAGCATCTCGCCGCTTATCAGCGCGCAGTCGCAGACGACCTTCGAACCGGGCACTCAGGTAAACGTGTTGCCGCAGGGGATCCATGCTCCGCTAACATTGGCTTCGCTGCAGAAATCCGGATTGGATGCCGATTTCACCCTTACGCTGGCGGGAACCAGCAGCCTGTCATTGGTGCCGCTTGGGCGCAGCAGCGAATTGACGCTGCAGAGCAACTGGCCACATCCGAACTTCCTCGGCAACTTCTTGCCGGATGAGCGCAAAGTAACGGAGAAAGGATTTAGCGCCCGCTGGCGCAGCACCTGGTTCGCTAACAATATCAACAGTGCTTTTCACTACGATGACGGGATCCTCGACGAAGACAAACTGCCGGCTTTTAGCACCAGCCTGATCGAGCCGGTAGATCACTATCAACTGACCGAACGCGCGGTGAAATACGCAGTGCTGTTTATCGGCCTGACGTTTATGGCGTTCTTCCTGTTCGAAACCCTGACCGGGCTACGGGTGCACCCGATTCAATATCTGTTGGTCGGTGCGGCGCTGGTGCTGTTCTACCTGATCCTGCTGGCGTTCTCTGAACATTTCGGTTTCGCCACTGCCTATCTGCTGGCCAGTATCGCCTGCAGTGGACTGATCGCCTTTTATCTCAGTGCGGTTCTGCGCGGCCGGTTACGCGGTACGCTGTTCGCCGTCAGCCTGCTGATGCTGTATGGCGTGCTGTACCTGCTGCTGCAGTCGGAAGATAACGCATTGGTGCTGGGCGCGGGGTTGCTGTTTGCGATTTTGGCGGGGATTATGCTGCTGACGCGCAAGCTGGACTGGTATCAGGTGGCCGACCCGGCACGTTTGAGCGGCGAGACGCCAGCAGGAGAAGAGGAAAACCGCTTCAGGTTGTGGAAATAGGCAAGCAATTGGGCGCGGTAACCGCGCCCAAAGGCATTACAGCAGGGGTTCCATTTCCAATAGGATCTGTTCGCACCACTGCTGCATGCGGTCTTCACTCATGTCGTATTGGTTCACATCATCCAGCGCCAGGCCGACAAAGTGTTTGCCGTCGGCGCTCAGCGGTTTAGGGCTGGTGAACTCGAAGCCGTCGATGGGCCAGAAGCCGATAAACTGTACGCCGAGCGGGGCGATATGATCGTGCAGCATGCCGAGTGCATCGAGGAACCATTCGCCGTAACCGAGTTGATCGCCCATGCCATACATGGCAACGATTTTCCCTTTCAAATCCAGCGTGGTCAACTGCGGCCAAATTGCTTCCCAATCTTCCTGCAGCTCACCGAAGTCCCAGGTGGGGATGCCGAGGATCAGGATGGAGTACTCTTCCATCAGCTTGGGAGAGACGTCTTTCAGGTTGTGCAGGTCGACCAGGTCTTCACCCAGAATCTCACGGATTTTTTCTGCCGCCATCTCGGTGTAGCAGGTGCTGGAGCCGTAAAACAGACCAATCTTCATGTGTAAACCGTTTATATTGCCGTAGGTAGAATTGCGTCGAGTATACCCGATTTGTACCGGTTTAAGGCATAATGCCAGTGGCATAAACGTAACAAAGAGAGGACCGCGTGCAACAGCAAGATCATGCGTTGATTGAGCAATTCCTGGATGCGCTGTGGCTCGAACGCAATCTGGCAGAGAATACGCTGGCCTCTTACCGGCTGGATCTGCAGGCGCTGGTCGCCTGGCTGAACCAACAAAACATTTCGCTGGTAAAGGCGCAGGCGCTGGATCTGCAGGCGTTTCTCGCCGAACGGGTGGAGGGCGGCTACAAAGCTACCAGCTCCGCGCGTTTGCTGAGCGCGATGCGCCGCCTGTTCCAATATTTGTACCGTGAAAATATGCGCACCGACGATCCCACCGCGCTGCTTGCCTCACCTAAGCTGCCGCAGCGGTTGCCGAAAGATCTCAGCGAAGCGCAGGTCGATGCGTTGCTGCAGGCTCCCTGTGTCGATCAGCCCCTGGAACTGCGTGATAAGGCGATGCTGGAAGTGTTGTACGCCACCGGGTTGCGGGTCTCCGAACTGGTCGGATTGACCATCAGCGACGTCAGTCTGCGCCAGGGCGTGGTGCGGGTGATAGGCAAAGGCAACAAGGAACGGCTGGTGCCGCTGGGTGAAGAGGCGGTGTACTGGATCGAAAATTATCTGGAACACGGCCGCCCGTGGATGGTCAACGGCCAGGCGCTGGACGTGTTGTTTCCCAGCAATCGTTGCCAGCAAATGACCCGACAGACGTTCTGGCATCGTATCAAACACTATGCGATCCTAGCGGGTATAGACAGCGAGAGGCTGTCGCCGCACGTGTTGCGCCACGCTTTTGCCACCCATTTGCTGAACCATGGGGCGGATCTTCGTGTCGTACAGATGTTGCTGGGACATAGCGATCTCTCGACCACGCAAATTTATACGCATGTAGCGACCGAAAGACTTAAACAGCTACATCAACAGCACCACCCGCGTGCCTGACACGCCGGGTTCAAAAGGATTGGAAGAATGAAGAAAGGTTTAATGCTGCTCTCTCTGCTGGTGGCTTCTGTAACCGGCGCGGCCCATGCCGACGATGCGGCAATTCAAAAAGCGCTTGGCAGCCTGGGCATTCAGCAGGCGGACGTGCAGCCTTCACCGGTGAGCGGCCTGAAAACCGTGCTGACCGATAACGGCGTTCTGTACGTGAGCGAAGACGGCAAACACATTCTGCAAGGCCCGCTGTACGACGTCAGTGGCAAAGAGCCGGTCAACGTCACCAATCAACTGCTGACCGGCAAATTGGAAGCGCTGAAAGATCAGATGATCGTTTATAAAGCGCCGAAGCAAAAGCACGTGATCACCGTGTTTACCGATATCACCTGCGGCTATTGCCACAAGCTGCACGAGCAGATGAAAGAGTATAACGATCTGGGCATTACCGTCCGCTATCTGGCGTTCCCGCGTCAGGGGTTGAATTCCCAGGCCGAAAAAGACATGCAGTCCATCTGGTGTACCGCTGATAAAGCCAAAGCTTTCGACCAGGCAATGAAAGGCGACGCAGTGTCCCCGGCAACCTGTAAAACCGACATCAGCAAACACTACGCGCTCGGTGTGCAGTTCGGCATTCAGGGTACCCCGGCGATCATTTTGGAAAACGGCATGATGATCCCGGGTTATCAGGGACCGAAAGAGATGGCCGCCATGCTGGACGCACATCAGACCGCAACTAAAACCGGTGGTTAATCGCCGGTGAGCATCAAAACACAACTTCGCCGCCGTGAAACGGCGGACGGCAGCCATTTGCCTGCCAGCCTGCATCCGCTACTGCGCCGTTTATACGCGCTGCGCGGTGTGAAGGCGGAGCAGGAGCTGGAGCGCAGCGTCAAAGGCATGCTGCCCTGGCAGCAACTGGACGGTATTGATACCGCCGTGGGGATCCTGCAACAGGCATTGGCCGATCATCGTCGCATCATGGTAGTGGGGGATTTCGACGCCGATGGCGCCACCAGTACCGCCCTGACGGTGCTGGCGCTGCGCAGTATGGGTGGCAGTGCCGTCGACTATCTGGTGCCCAATCGCTTTGAGGACGGCTACGGCCTGAGCCCCGAAGTGGTGGAGCAAGCGGCGACGCGCGGTGCCGAGCTGATCCTGACCGTGGATAACGGCATCTCTTCTCACGCGGGCGTCGATGTGGCGCACGCTAAAGGCATTCAGGTGCTGGTGACCGACCACCACCTGCCGGGAGAAACCCTGCCGGCAGCGGAGGCGATCGTCAACCCGAACCTGCGCGGCTGCGAGTTTCCGTCCAAATCCCTGGCCGGCGTCGGGGTGGCTTTCTACCTGATGCTGGCGCTGCGTGCCCGGCTGCGGGACAGCGGCTGGTTTGAACAACGGGCGCTGGCGATGCCAAATCTTGCCGAACTGTTGGATCTGGTGGCGCTAGGTACGGTTGCCGACGTGGTACCGCTCGACGCCAACAACCGCATTTTGGTGTATCAGGGCCTGAACCGTATTCGCGCCGGCAAGTGCAGACCGGGCATTCGTGCGCTGCTGGAAGTGGCTAACCGCGACGCGCGTCAGCTGGCGGCCAACGATCTTGGTTTTGCATTGGGCCCACGCCTCAATGCTGCCGGGCGGCTGGACGATATGTCGATTGGCGTGGCGCTGCTGCTGAGCGACGATATTGCGCAGGCACGTATGCTGGCTAACGATCTGGATGCGCTCAACCTGACTCGGCGCGAGATTGAGCAAGGCATGCAGGTTGAAGCCTTGCAACTGTGCGACCAACTGGAACGCAGCAGCACCGCCTTGCCCTACGGGCTGGCAATGTACCATCCGGAATGGCATCAGGGCGTGGTGGGGATTTTGGCTTCACGCATCAAGGAACGCTTCCATCGCCCGGTGATCGCGTTCGCGCCGGCGGGCGAGGGCATTTTGAAAGGCTCCGGCCGTTCGATAGCCGGTCTGCACATGCGCGATGCGCTGGAACGGCTGGATACGCTCAATCCTGGGCTAATGATGAAGTTCGGTGGCCACGCCATGGCGGCCGGACTGTCGTTGGAAGAGGCCAAATTCGACGAGTTCCGCCAGCGCTTTGGCGATCTGGTCGGAGAATGGCTTGATCCGGCGATGCTGGAAGGGGTTATCTGGTCTGACGGTGAGCTGGCCTTGCAAGAGCTTTCGCTGGAAACCGCCGAGCTGTTGCGTGAGGGCGGCCCCTGGGGGCAGGCTTTCCCCGAGCCGACCTTTGACGGCAAGTTTCGCATTTTGCAACAGCGGCTGGTGGGTGAAAAACACCTGAAGCTGATGGTCGAGCCGCTCGGTGGCGGACCGCTGCTTGACGGTATCGCCTTCAACGTGGATACCACGCTGTGGCCAGACAGCAGCGTGCGTGAGGTCGAACTGGCTTACAAACTCGACGTCAATGAGTTTCGCGGCAACCGCAACGTGCAACTGTTGATTCAGCATCTCTGGCCGCGTTGATTCGCACTTCCCTTTAGCCGGGGTTAGCCTGCCTTGCCCCGGCCACATTTCTTGCCCACAAAAACTGAGCAACTCGCTATAAACTGACGCCTGGATCCGATAGAATTACCGGTTCTAATGGCATTTCGCCATCGACGACATCTAACGAAAAAGAACGCTAAAAACCATGTTTGAAATTAATCCGGTAAAAAACCGTATTCAGGACCTGTCCGAGCGGACTGCCGTTCTTAGGGGGTATCTTTGACTATGATGCCAAGAAAGAACGCCTAGAAGAAGTCAACGCGGAGCTGGAACAGCCTGACGTCTGGAACGAACCCGAGCGCGCACAGGCGCTGGGTAAAGAGCGCGCGGCGCTCGAAGCCATCGTTGAAACCATCGACCAACTGGAGCAAGGTGGCGAAGATGTCACCGGCCTGCTGGAATTAGCGGTGGAAGCCGACGATGAAGAAACCTTTAACGAAGCCGTCATTGAGCTTGATCAACTGTCTGCCAAGCTGGAGCAACTAGAATTTCGTCGTATGTTCTCTGGTGAATACGACAGTGCTGATTGCTACCTGGACATCCAGGCAGGCTCCGGCGGTACCGAAGCGCAAGACTGGGCCAGCATGTTGCTGCGCATGTACCTGCGTTGGGCCGAAGCCAAAGGCTTTAAAACGGAAGTGATTGAAGAGTCCGACGGCGACGTCGCGGGGCTGAAATCCGCCACCATCAAGATTATCGGCGACTATGCGTTTGGCTGGTTGCGTACTGAAACCGGCGTACATCGCCTGGTGCGCAAGAGCCCGTTCGACTCCGGTGGCCGTCGTCATACCTCCTTCAGTTCGGTGTTTATCTACCCGGAAGTGGAAGACGACATTGATATTGAAATCAATCCGGCGGATCTGCGTATCGACGTATATCGCGCTTCCGGTGCGGGTGGTCAGCACGTAAACAAAACTGAGTCGGCGGTGCGTATTACCCACTTACCGACCAACATCGTAGTGCAGTGCCAGAACGACCGTTCTCAGCATAAGAACAAGGATCAAGCGTTCAAACAGCTGCGTGCCAAGCTGTATGAGTTTGAGATGCAAAAGAAAAATGCTGATAAACAGATGATGGAAGACAACAAGTCGGATATCGGTTGGGGCAGCCAAATCCGTTCATACGTGCTGGATGATTCCCGCATCAAGGATTTGCGCACTAACGTTGAAACGCGCAACACGCAGGCCGTATTAGATGGCGACCTGGATAAATTCATTGAGGCAAGTTTGAAAGCCGGGTTATAAGGAACAGAAATGTCTGAGCAACAACCACAAGGCGCCGATCAGGCGTTGGATCTCAATAACGAGTTGCAGTCACGCCGTGAGAAACTGGCTGCGCTGCGCGAGAACGGCATTGCGTTCCCGAATGATTTTCGTCGTGACAACACGTCAGACAAGCTGCATGCAGCGTACGGCGAAAAAGACAACGAAGAGCTGGAAGCGCTGGGCGTAGAAGTCACAGTAGCCGGCCGCATGATGACACGCCGTATCATGGGTAAAGCGTCATTTGTCACGCTGCAGGACGTTGGCGGTCGTATCCAGCTGTACGTTGCGCGCGACGATCTGGCGGAAGGCGTTTACAACGAACAATTCAAGAAGTGGGACCTGGGCGATATCGTTGGCGCACGCGGCAAGCTGTTCAAGACCAAGACCGGCGAGCTGTCCATCCACTGCACCGAACTGCGTCTGCTGACCAAGGCCCTGCGCCCGCTGCCGGACAAGTTCCATGGTCTGGCGGATCAGGAAACCCGTTACCGTCAGCGTTATCTGGATCTGATCGCCAACGACGAATCGCGCAAGACCTTCCAGGTGCGCTCTCAGATCATGGCGGCAATGCGTAACTTCATGGTGGAACGCGGCTTCATGGAAGTCGAAACCCCTATGATGCAGGTGATCCCTGGCGGTGCTTCCGCACGTCCGTTTGTGACACACCACAATGCGCTGGACATCGATATGTATCTGCGTATCGCGCCAGAGCTGTACCTGAAGCGTCTGGTAGTCGGCGGTTTCGAGCGTGTGTTCGAGATCAACCGTAACTTCCGTAACGAAGGCGTTTCTCCGCGTCATAACCCAGAGTTCACCATGATGGAACTCTACATGGCTTACGCGGATTACAAAGATCTGATCGAACTGACCGAATCCCTGTTCCGTACCCTGACCCAGAAAGTGCTGGGTAACACTCAGGTACAGTACGGTGATGAAGTGTTCGACTTCGGTAAGCCGTTTGAAAAGCTGACCATGACCGAAGCGATCAAAAAATACCGTCCGGAAACCGATCTGGCCGATCTGGCTGACATGGGCAAAGCGGTGGCTATCGCCGAATCCATTGGCATCAAGGTTGAGAAGAGCTGGGGCCTGGGTCGCGTAGTGACCGAGATCTTCGAAGAAGTGGCGGAAAGCCATCTGATTCAACCGACCTTCATTACTGAATACCCGGCGGAAGTGTCCCCGCTGGCACGTCGTAATGATAACAACCCGGAAATCACCGACCGCTTCGAGTTCTTTATCGGCGGCCGTGAAATCGGTAACGGCTTCTCCGAGCTGAATGACGCAGAAGACCAGGCGCAGCGTTTCGCTGACCAGGCTAATGCGAAAGACGCCGGCGATGATGAAGCCATGTTCTACGACGAAGACTACGTCACTGCGCTGGAGCACGGTTTACCGCCAACTGCAGGCCTGGGTATCGGTATCGACCGTATGGTTATGCTGTTCACCAACAGCCACACCATCCGTGACGTGATCCTGTTCCCGGCCATGCGCCCGCAGAAATAACGTTTCGTAGAGTAAATATCAACCGGTGCAGGTAACTGCGCCGGTTTTTTTTGCCCGTTGGGTAGGATAAGAAGCCCATGGCTGCTAACTGCTTAAAACATCAGCAGTTACATGCTATCTCCGCTTGCCCGGCAGGGATAACCGGTTATAATGACTGCCGCACACCGACGCGGGTGTAGTTCAATGGTAGAACGGCAGCTTCCCAAGCTGCATACGAGGGTTCGATTCCCTTCACCCGCTCCAAGCACACTTCTGCAGACATCTCCATTTACTCCAAATTCGAACCCGCTAGTTTTTTGCGTGACAGTATTCTTTTCCGGATAAATTTTTTCACTTCCTGCTGGATGATTTGAAAATTGAATTTGGCCAAAGTGTTTTCGGCCGGTAAGCCAGAATCACTTTTTTGCAAATCTGCCAGATTCATCCTTGGGGTTTTGCTCTCTTGCGTAAGTGATTTTATGCGTAGCTTAGACACCGATCTGACTCCGGTATCCCCCCGGCTGATTTTGACCTCGGCTTGCGGCGTCAGGGCTGAATTGTCGGTTAACTGCCCTTGATGCTTTCCGCTGGTCGGTTGATTTATATCCCCGATCTGATGGCTATTAGGCGACAGGTTATCATCTTGCGAAGAGTGCAAAATCGCAGGAATATTGGAAACGTTAATGATTCTCAAAAGTGATGGCAGTAGCGCCAGCAGCAATAGTAGCATGCTGAGTAAACCAAGCAGGGTTGCACGGTTTAGTCTCACTTTGCGGTTTCCTTCCGTTGTGCAGTCGCTGAGTTGTCGATTACCCGTAATTTATTGTTGACCGGACAATCGAAAACACCGATAAGGCATGCTGTAAATCGAATAGAGAAAATGTATTTATCCCCATGTTTAGCCTGCCTTTGGAGAAATAGTTGCTTGAAAGTAATGATGGATCTCCCTGTGAGAAGGTTACATCAGAATATGTTTCCCAACGTCCTTCAAACCACCACACAACAACCAAAAATGCAGTTCAGCATTACGTTTGAAATTCAGTTTTCGCATCGCGTTACGTTTATGTTGGCTGATGGTCTTTTCACTGAGATTCAATTTTCGTGAAATCGAAATGTTGGGTAGGCCCAAGGAAAGATAATGAATGACTTCGTACTCTCTGGTAGAGAACTTGGCGAGTCTGGAGGCGTTATTAAAACTGCAGCGATTTCTTTTATTTTGAATTATTTTAGAGAAAATAACACGTTCAATAGCTTCAAATAGAGCCTCTACACTTTTGTTACGCGAGATATAAGTGAATTTCATCCGGCTGGCGCTGTTGGCTACCGGCGTTGAACCTCGTTCCTCCTCAATCAAGAAAACCAATGGACAACAAGCCTTCGCTTGCGAATACAGATAATGAGGCAAGGTGCTTTCGCTTGGATTCGCTGCCAGAAAGATGATGTCGGCGGTCCTGTATTCGAAGGTATTTTCGGTAAATCGCACATTCACATTTTTTGAGTGGAAGTAGATCTCCAGTGCTTGCTGGAGGCCATCTATAAAAAATCGATTTTTGTCTGATAATAATACGGTTATTGATTCTTTGAGCATAAGTGGTTCCTTCCCTCTAAATCGTATTTAGACGCCATATTCACGTTGAACTATAATCGCGTAAGGCGATTGAAGGCGGATATGGGTGATAAGCCTGATCCATGCTTTTGTTGGATGATTATATCGTTAATTATGATAATTATGGATATGGTTTTGCGTTAATGGAATAAAACAGAGCTTTCGACTTAATATGCCATGTTTATTGGTAATCGCGCTCGAAAATCAACTTGTTGTATTACAAGGATGGTTTTTTATTGTGTTAATTGAAAATTACAATGTTGTGTGTTTTTTTATATTTTGTATGTGCTAACTCAGGTAATTATTATTTGTTATGGTAATATTTAAGTGTTTTAAGTAAAACTATGTAACCTTGTACTATCAGTGGCATACCTGAATTGAGTGCGGGTTGTACAATCCGGAAGGGTTTTAATGCTGAGTGACCAGGGAACAATTCCTTTCGCATATTAGAATTGAACCCGTGTTGCCTCCCGTCGAAATTAAGGCTTATCTGTTGGAGTCAGCAAAGACTTGCCGGAAAAGTAGGCGCTAATATTTTCGTAAACCAGTTCCGACATTGCTTTGCGGGTACTCTGCGTGGCGCTGCCCATATGGGGAGTGATCACCACGTTATCGCGTTGCAACAGCGCGCCTGGGACTCGCGGCTCATCGCAAAACACGTCCAGCCCCGCACCGGCAATCAACTTATGCTCAATGGCATGCACCAAAGCCGCTTCATCCACCACCGAGCCTCGAGCGATATTGATTAAAATACCTGTGGGGCCCAGAGCCTGTAATACTTCGGCATTGACCAGGGCGCGGCTGCTTTCTCCGCCAGGGGCGCACACCACCAGGAAATCACAGTGCGCTGCCAGTGCTTGCGGCGTTGCACAGTACTCACCCTCAAAGCCCGCGTGCCGAGTACGGCTGTGATAACACACTGACATATTAAACGCCGAAGCGCGCCGGGCTATAGCACGGCCAATACGACCCAGACCGAGAATGCCGAGCCGGCTGCCGCTGACCTTGCGTGTCCAGCGGAAGCTCTGGTCGGCCCAGTCACCGCGTTCGATAAAGCGCTGTGCGCCGACAATCTGGCGGGCGCAGGCCAGTATCAGCCCAAATGCCAAATCGGCAACGTCGTCGGTGAGCACGCCCGGCGTATTGCTGATCTGAATGTTACGTTTGTGGGCCGCGTGGGCATCCACTCGCTCATACCCTACGCCAAAAACGGCAATCAGCTGCAGGTTGGGAAAGCATGCCATGGCAGCGTCGCTCAAAGATGTTTCACCGTTGATTAATAAAACGCGAACCTGAGGTAACAGTTCAACCTGTTGCTCCGGGGTAAGTTGGGCGTAATTGACTAAGGTGAAATGCTGTTGCAGGCGCTGAGTCAATTGCATGGGCACTGGTGCCATCTGCAAAATAACGTTTGTCATACTTGCTCCTTAATGTTCTGGCATGTCCTGATGTACCGGCAGTTTGGCGATGTGCTTCCGGCGCCCAACTTGCAAACCGATAATTCCCCCTAATACCAACGCAATAGCTACCATAATTAAGGCGGCATCATAGCTGTTGGTCATATCTTTAATTCGGCCAATAACCGGTGGTAACGCCAGCCCAACGATATTGGCCACGGCATTGATCAACGCAATGGAGGCCGCTGCCGCTACGCCGGACACCGTTTCCGTTGTTACTGCCCAGAAGATAGGGATGATCGCCCAGTTCAGCGCAATGGTGAACACCAGCAGAACATAGGCTAACGCCAGGTTGGTGCTGAATATGGCCATTAGTAGCAGCAGTCCGGAAAAGATTAGCGGTAGCCCCAGGGGCAATGCGCGGGCGCGGTGGGTGTCGGAATAGTGACCATTAAAATACATAAACAGGCAGGCGAACAAAAAGGGGACGGCGGAAAGTAGGGTAATGATGAAATTGCTTTGCTCGCTGACCACGCCTTTGATAATCAATGGCAGAAACAGGCCAATGCCGATGGTACCGAAGGCTTGCAATAACCACATTAGACTCAGCAGCCATACTTTGCGGTTTTTGAACGCGGCCTGCCAATGGTGCTCTTGCTGGGTAGGTGTCTGCCTGGCTTCTTGCGTGAGTATGCCTGTCAACCAGGCGCGCTGCTGGGGTTTCAGCCATTTGGCGTCTTCCGGTTTGTTATCCAGGTAGAAGTAAACCGCGATGCCCAACAACACTGCCGGGGCACCTTCCAGCAGGAATAACCAGCGCCAACCGGCGATACTCAGCACATCATTCATCTGTAAAATAGCGCCGGAGATTGGTAAACCAATGAGCGAAGCCAGCGCTGCGCCGATATAAAACATCGACATGGCGCGGGCACGATCGCTACGAGGATACCAGCAGGAAAGGTAATAGATGATCCCGGGCGTAAAACCGGCCTCCGCCACCCCAAGCAGAAAGCGCATAATGTAGAGTTGCAGAGGCGTTTGCACCAGGCTCATTCCCATGGCAATGATGCCCCAGGTGACCATTATGCGGGCGATCCAGATTTTCGCCCCTACGTGAGTAAGAATAATATTGCTGGGAATTTCAAAGAGAATGTAGGAGACGAAGAATATGCCGGCCGCAATGCCATACATTTCTGCAGTTAATGCCAAGTCGGCATTCATTTGTAATGCGGCCACGGAAATATTTGCACGATCTATATATGCAATTAAATACAGCAGCATGATGAATGGAATTAGTCTTAAATTTATTTTCTTTACAGTTGAGTGATGTAGGTTATTATCCATTTTACCTGGCCTGTATAAAAATTAATGAGGGTGATTTTTTGAATTAATTTTTGGGTTTCTTTGTAACTGTGTTTTTTTGGCTTATTTTCTATGATCTGATTTATCACAGTTGCATCACTGGTGCTATGATTATTTTCTTAAACAAGATTGTCGAGCTTTTAAGTTATTCTTGTTGTTTGTTTTTTTATTTAACTGGTTGAGTTTATCTTGTTGATTGCTGAAGTGATCTGGTAGGTGTTTTAATAAGTGAGTTATTTAATAATTGGTTGGGTGGAATATAACGTTTAGTGTTATTTTAAATATTAATTAATCTACACTGCAAATGATTGTGTTATCATTGTTGCTTGGTTATCAATATATCTGTCAATTAAATATCTCAATCAATCAATCAATCAATCAATCAATCAATCAATCAATCAATCAATCAATCAATTAAGTATTGATGGAGACTTCCTCCCAAAATAGCATCGGCAAGCTATTTTTTGCAGTTATAGCATGTGCAACTGCAGGATCAACTGCGCAATAGCCTGTTTAAAATCCTGCAGATCGCCGGTGAGATTGATTTTTCCCTGATTTAACCGTGTCTCCAATCTTGTCGCCTGCGTGGCCATGATATGGCAATTAAGCGCCCCCAGATCCAATGCCAAATGGCGTACGATCAGAGCTTGCTGCGTGGAAGATCGGCTGGCGGCCAACTGATGCAGCCCATGTTCCAGATTGCCCAGCATCATACTCATGACCACTTTGGCTTTTTCTTCTGAACCATAACGCTTATTCAAGGAGGCCATGTCGACATTAAACAAATGATTTGGGTTGGTTGCGCCAAGGGCTGTTGCGGTCACCATTATTGGCGTGATAAATCGAGTGAGAATTTCCTTCAGTCCTTTAATATCAATGGGTTTTGTCAGGTAAGCGTCCATGCCGGCGGCAATGCACTGATCTTCTTGTTCTTCCAGTACGCCTGCCGTAAGTGCGACAATTTTCAGTCTTGCACTCTTCGTCGCCGCCTCTTTTTGGCGGACCAGGCGGCTTAATTCCAGACCGTCTATATAGGGCATATGGCAGTCGACAATCGCCAGGCCATAACGGGTAGTTTCTATCGCCTGCAAAGCCTGTCGGCCATCCTCGACGAGGTCGAAGCAATAGCCCAGCATTTGCAACTGGTGTTTGATCAGTTCTCGGCTGATAGGGTGGTCTTCGGCGACCAATATCAGGCTTCCGTTCGCCAGGGCATGTTCGCGGTTCTGGATGATATCTGGCACATTTTCTACCGTTGGCTTGTTGGCGTTGACGGCCTGTTTTTTTTGCTCGACGAGCAGAGTGGCGCAGATTTTTTTAACCTTCTCCCACGATAATGGCGTGACGTCGAGGATATGCGGATCGATCGAATTGTCCGGCTGTGATTTTTCAGTCAAAACGATCATGTTGTCCCTGGTGGTGGAAGGCATCGCAAGCGTTGTCAGCGTGGTTTCCTCTATAAACAGTAAATCGCAGCCGGTCATGATAAGCGACGGCGTCTGTGGACCTGACAGGCAGGTGACGGTAACGCCTAATGCCAACAGCATTTCCCGCAGGTTCTGGCTGATAACGACGTCATCACACCAAAGGGTCGCTCGGGTACCTGACAGTTCCGGCAACGCCGCTGACGGTGTATAGACGTCGAAATGAACATCGAAACTGAGGGTGCTCCCTTCGCCCGGCTCACTGTGCATAGTGAGCGTCCCGTTCATCTGTTGTGCCAGGCCTTTGGAGATAGCCAACCCCAAGCCGGTTCCGCCAAAACGGCGGGTGGTGGAAGCCTCTGCCTGCTGAAAAGGCTGGAACAGTTGTTGCTGCATATCCGCAGGGATACCGATCCCGGTATCAATAACACTGAAACGCAAAAACTGCCGACCCTTCTGCTCGCCGAGCAGAACCAACCGCAGCGTAATGTCGCCCGCATGGGTAAATTTCAGTGAGTTACTGAGAAAATTCATTAAAATTTGGCGTAGCCTGACTGGGTCGAACAACAGTTTTTGGGCAACCCTGCTATCCAGATACAGATGCAGTGACAGACTCTTTTTCAACGCTTGCAGGTTCAGGGTTTGCATCATTTCTGACAGGAATACCCGGATATCCATCGCCAGGTTTTCCAGCGAGACCTGGCCCGCTTCCAGCTTGGAGAAATCAAGAATATCGTCAATCACCTGGGTCAAATGCTGCGCAGAGCTTTGTACCGTAACCAGCATTCTGTTTTGTTCATCGTCCAGTCGGGTTCTTTCCAGTAGCTCCAGCCAGCCAAGAATGCCGTGTACCGGGGTGCGTATCTCATGGCTCATGGTCGCCAGGAAAGTCGCTTTTGCTCGGGCAGCGGCCTCCGCCTTGGTTTTTGCCTCGAGCAGCATGCGTTCCTGGCGGCGGGATTGAGTAATATCTTCAAAGTAGCCGCCCCATAACACATCCCCGTTTTTCTCACGTTTGCCCTTGCCTGAATTGACACGGATCCAGCATTGATTGTTTTTGACCTGCATGCGGAATTCGTTCTGGAAGGGGGCAAGCGTACCTTGCATGCGAACCAAATTCTCTTGCAGCATGGATCGATCTTCGGCATTTACCCGCTGCTGGAAGCTTTCATGGTCTGCCATCATGGTTTCGGCAGATAAGCCAAAGGTGGCCTCTGCAGCACCCGCTACGTAGGTAAAATGTATATCGCCATTGACCGAAAGGCAGACTTGAAACACGGTAACCGGCAGCGATTCGGTCACGTCGGTCAGCAGGGCTTCGGATATCAAAGCTCGTTCTTCAGAACGGCGGATATCCGTGACGTCGACCAAAACGGTAACGCTGCCGCCAGGCCCCCCGTCAACGCTGAAGAAGGGTTTTAGCCAGAACAACCCCTCTCGCATTTCTCCTTTGGCATTGGCATAGCGCAGTGGACGGTGGATGCCTTCCTCGGCTGACAAAGCCGCGCGGTTTTCCGGTTCGCGCTCCAGCGATACGATGGCATCGATGTAGCCGCATTCTTCTGGCGTTTTGCCCAACATATGCGCGGACGCATGACCGGTCAGTTTCTCAAAGGCGCTGTTGACCGCGATATAACGATCGCGGTGGTCCTTGCCCAATACCGGGAAAGGGATGGTTTCCAACAGAGCATGCTGGAAACTGAGCTGGTCGTCTAAGGTTATCTGGGCGCGGATCCTGCGGCTGGTCTCCTTGCGCAAACGCCAATAGGCGATGATAAGCAGTGCCATGATGAAGCCGACGGCCAATATGGCGGGCAGAATTTTCCTGATGATAACCATAAGATCGAGGTCTTCATGGAAGGTGATCGGGAACCAGGCGCTGCGGATCTGCTCTTTGCGATCGGTGCTGATATTTGCCAGAGCCTGGTTGATCAGCGGGATGACATAAGCGTACTTTTTGGTGACCGCTACTGCCAGTTCGGCATAGTAACCGGTCGGAGCCGCGACCTTTAATATATTGGGATATTGCTCGGTAATAATGCGATCGGTGACCACCAAATTGCCGATGTAAGCATCTACCTGGCGGTCGGCTAACAGCTGCAAACCTTGTTCGGCTGTATCGGTATGAATCAGCGTCAGCTCCGGGTTTTTACGCAGTAGCGTTGGGATGGGCTCTGCGTCCTCGGATATTGCTACCCGCGCCTTGCCAAGGCTCTCGATACCTTCGATATTGCTGGTTTCTTTACGCGTAGCGATCATCAGTGGAAAGCGCGCGTAAGGTTGGCTGAACGCTAAAAACTGCATGCGCTCTGCGGTTGGCGGCAAACCGGGGACCAGATCGATCTCACCCTCTTTGATCATTTTCATCAATTCATTCAGCGAACGAACCCTGACACGTTCAGATTTAAGCTGCAGCTGGCGGCGTATCAGATCGAAATAGTCCTCGACCAGGCCGCTGGGTTCGCCATGCTGATTGCGGAAAGAGAACGGCGGATAGGATTCCAGGTTGCTGACTTGCAGATGTGGCAGTTGGTTCAGCAAGGTAATCTGGTCGGGAGAAAGATTGATACGTTCAGTTTTTGGCAACCGGGCAGGGAAAGGAGCGACCCATTTTTCAAATAACGCCTGTTGTTCACGCCAGCCAATATCGGTAATGGCCACATCGAATGCGTTGGCCAGTAGCGAGTTTTCCCGTGGAAAGGCGAATCTTAACGTTTGCAGCGGTAAATAGGCATTGCCCACGGTTCTGAAAGCTTCGCTTTTGTTAAGGGCAATATGGTAGCGGATAGTGTAGCGATTGCCGATGAATGCATCGGTTTCGCCCTGCTCGACGCTGAGCAGAGCCGCGGTCTGGTTGGCGAATTCATGCAGCCTGATGGCAGGATAAACGTCCGGGATCAGCTCAGCTTCGGGTGAGCCGGTGACTACGGCGACCGATGCCTTGGCGAGGTCTGAATGATCCAGAATGTGCCGATTGTCGCGGGCGCTGACAATAATCAGATCGTTCTCGCCGTAAGGCTGGCTATAGCGCAGATATTTGGCGCCTGAGAACGTAGGGGACATGTTCATCACCACATCGATTTCACCGTGCCTCAGTGCCTGCATCATATCGAGACGATTTTGATACTCTTTAACCTTTAGCGTTAATTTCAATCGACTGCTGACTTCATTGAGTACGTCCGGGGCAAAACCGGTTAATTGGTTTTTAACCCTATCTTCCAGTGGAGGTAATCCGCCTTCATAGGTGCCGACCCTCAGTTCCGGGTGGGACCTGATCCACTCTTTTTCTTCCATGGTCAATTCTGCGGCGTGAAGTGCCGGCATGATCAGTGTAAACAGGGTTAATGCGAACCAGAATATAAGGCCGACTAAATTATTTTTAAGCGTTATAAAGAACATATCGGCTTATACCTTGTTTAAAAACGACACATTGATTCTCAATGGCTTTATGTAGAATGCATGGATTTTAATTTCCAGGCTAACGAGGTGTAAATTAGCACTAATTGATAATCATAAAGTCTGGAAATAGTTAAACGGCAGAGGCCGTTGAACCTTAATAAAGTGCAGTTTCTATAGGGATATTGTCAAATGGAGGTATAGACATTATGGGTGTAAGGCGTTGAGATAGGATATAGATAGATTATAGTGGAGCTTTCCTTTAACCCATCGGAACATACTTTCAATTTTTGTAAGGTAATCCTGATTTTTTTGTAATCATTGACGTTATTTTGTGTAATATTTCCCTTACACAAGCTTTGTGTCTGGAGTCCAGGTTTTCTTCAACGGTCTGGGCGCGAAATTCTCAATAATGATATGATCTGTTAAACAACAAAATAATGAACGGAGCTGGCAGGCAACATCCGCATAACATTAATAAAAACAAAGGGTAAGTGAATTATCTCTATGGTGGTGACCGAGAGGGTATAGTATGATTCATTGTTACTGCTAATGGTTTTTTGGGGCTTAATATAAAATAATCTTAGCCATTCATGCCATCTTGAATCGCGTATCGTTGAGCCAGGTTTCAATTGTCCACTGTCATCTTAGTGGGCTTTCCAGGGCAGCAGTAAATTGACGAAAATAATGAGGTAGTGACCGATGAAGAGTGTTTTGGTTGTTGACGACCATCCTGTCACACGTTTTGCCATTAAAGTTTTGTTGGAAAAAGAAGGCCTCAGGGTAATTAGTGAAACGGGTGATGGTTTTGAGGCGCTATCATTAATTGAAAAACACAAGCCGGATCTGGTTATCGTTGATATCGACATTCACTCTATCAGCGGCATTGAACTGGTTCAGCGTTTGCGCAAACGCCAGTTCAGTGGGGCTATTCTGGTGCTTTCGGGGAAAGACGAACCTTACTATATTAAAAACTGTGTGGGCGCTGGGGCGGATGGTTTTATCAGCAAGGCGAATAACCTATGCGATCTGCATAGTGCTGTGGCGGCAATTAGCGCCGGCTATGGCTATTTCCCTTTAAAACAAGCAAGGCAACAGATTTTGCAGCCCGGTGAAGATAAACAAAAGAATGCAATTGCTTCGCTTTCGGCAAAGGAGTTACAGGTATTACGTTATTTGGCAAAAGGCATGCGATTGGTCGATATTGGTTTGCAGATGAACATAAGTGATAAAACGGTAGGGACCTATAAAAGAAGAGTCATGGCCAAGCTGGACCTAAATAGTATGATGGAAACTTATGAGTTTTGCATAAAAAATAATTTGGACTAATGATTTGAGCGAAAAATGCACAAAGCCAACGCGGGGGAAAGTGTAATGGATGATGACAAGTTGTCGTTATCTGCACATGTGGATATCAACCGGCTTTTTCAGGTTGCTGGCAACGACATTTCTTTTATTAAAACGTTACTTTATAAAGCTAATGAAGAAAATATAAAGGAAATTTCCCTGGCCCAAACCTTGGCAAAGCAGGGTGATCGGGTTGGGGTTGCCAAAACGGTCCATCGATTAAAAGGCTCTGCGCAAACCATTTGTGCGAAAGAGATCGCAGCAGCCTGCCTGGCATTCGAGAATCGACGGTTGGAGGATATGCACCCTGATAAAATCTATAGTGGTTTGAAAATAATAGAGTTAATGATATTTTCTCTGAATGATTGTTTAATCCATCTGCGTTAGTTTAAGCACGGTGATGAGGTAATAATAGAGCATTTAAATGCCCACTCCCGGTTATGTCATCTTTACCTTACGAGAGTTACGGGCATTACTCTCACAATAACCGTCAATAGCGTTACGGTGCCGAGCTGAATTCTCATTTTTATCCACTATCTCCAGCGCAATAATGCCCTGACAGGATGAGAAAAATGTCACCAGGAGGGTTTTATGACACGCGATAGCATTGTTCAGGCGCGAATTGACACCAACTTAAAGCAACGCGCAGAAGCGGTCTTCAAAGAGATGGGCATGACCGTTTCTGAAGGTATTCGAATGTTCCTTAATCGTATAGTCAAGGAAGGGGCGATGCCGGAAGAACTGCTCAATGGCAGTAGCACTAACCGTGAACAACTTTGCTACCAGGCTTATAATGATATTCTGTCCCAGCTGGAATATCCTGAAATTCAGCGTAACTATTCTCAATATAAATCAGAAAAGCTAGGGGATATGCTGAATGTCGAGAAGCACCGTTAAGTTAATCATTTCTCTATAATGAAATAGAATATTTTCTCACTCGCTCAGCGGTTTCGACCGCTGAGACATATCGCCGACTTTATACAGGAAACCTTCTTGCTGGCTACTTTTAGGAAACGGCAATCAAAACACCCAGAATGGCGAACAGCACAAACCAAAACCACTTAGAGGTTTTTTCAGGCTTCCATTCTTCGCCATACTCAACCCGATAATCCTGCTTACGCTGATTGTCACCCATTTCATTCCCTGAACATCAAGATCCATAAATATCCGGCTTGAATTTTAAGATAAATCTTAACGACGTTGAATTTAAATTGTATTTTTAGGTAAAAATCCTAACGATAAGTGTGGGGGGAGTCGTAAAAGAACCGTTACGCAGAGCGGTAAATGAGATTGTTGCTGCGGTTTTTCTGAGGGGTATTGCGATGAGGAATTTACTGATTAATACGCTCAGGGTTGCCATAAATGATAAAAGCCCTGACCGTTGCAGCCAGGGCTTTTAAGGTACTATTGACTTCTGATTTAACATTAATGAACTTACTATTATTTACTGCTAGAGTTCTACACTAAATGTACAGGTTAATCACAGATAATATTGGGTTAACTCAAACCTCCCCTATATTTACCAGTTAACAATTACCGCCTACCAAAATAATCAAAGGTATGGCATCTCAACTCGTACATCTCCCCTCGCGATATCTATTCTTTGATGCATAGCCTCACTTCTATTGCGATCTGTTTTCACTGTCTTACTCATTGATCGCAAACAAAAAACAGTTCTAACATGGCCTTACATCATCGCGTTTTGGTACACACCCTGCGATTGTCGGTACTTACAACGTGGCCTTAAAGCTTCATCGAGCAAGACTGTAACTTTTCTCAGCATCGATGACCCATACTAAAAAACTTCGTGGCCTTTATCGCAAAATAACTTAATAACAACTTACTAAACACTTTTACTATTAACAGCTGCTATCATTACGCTGCTGTTGATTACCAATCTACGGATTTATAAAAGAGTGTCAATACTGTTTTTAATGACATGTCTTTATTAACAGTACTTATTAAAAAACATGAACGCTTATTTTAAGTAGTTAAAGCCTTTTTTTATCGCCCTCCATTCGCTCAGTGGATTTATTGCAACGAAATTGTTTTTCTGAGCGAAGGTGGGCGCGATGCAATGGGCTGTTTTCGCCCTGTCAGGGCCTGGTAACGAATCGCGCCAGCCGTTGGTGCAACTGGCTGTTCTCTTTACGTAACTGCTCAATCTCTTCGAGCAACGTCAGGGTGACGGCAATACCCGGCCAGTCCAGCGCCAGTTCATGGTGCAATTGCTGAGCACGATGGAAAGTGATCAAGGCGCGATCGTCAAAGATCCACTCTTCCGTTGCCGGGTTGCGCGGCTCTATCACGCCCAGTCCGACAATCTCCGTTAGCTCTTCTTCTGTCACACCGGTATGCAGACAAAACTCGGTAATGGTGAAGGTTACTTTTAGGTTAGCCATTTTGCTTACTCCACTCTTTGCGCGGATCAAAGCTCGTCTGAGTTTCCGCCAGCTGTTGCCACAGTGCAGCACTCTTTTCGTCCGGCTTCGGCGGCATCACAACCTTGATCACGGCATACAAATCGCCGGTTTCTTTTTTACTGACCAAGCCTTTCCCTTTAACGCGCAGACGTTGTCCGGTTTGGCTACCGGCAGGGATGGTCAACAAAATACTGTCTTTGAGGGTAGGGACTGGCACCTTGGCACCGAGCGCAGCTTCCCAAGGAGCAATCGGCAACACAATTTCCAGGTCGTGGCCTACGACGTCGAACATGGGGTGTGGCGCAATGCGGATGATAAGGTAGAGATCGCCATTCGCACCGCCGTCTATCCCCGGGCCGCCCTGGCCCTTCAGGCGAATGCGTTCGCCGTCGCCTACGCCGGCAGGGATCTTCACATTAAGGGTTTTGGGGATTTCCTGCTCCACCATGCCAAAGGCGTTATAGACCGGCAGGCTATAGCGGATGGTGCGGGCTTGCTCGGCCAGCGTTTCTTCCAGGAAGACGGCCACTTCCATTTCAATATCTTGCCCGCGCATGGCTCGGCTTTGGCGCTGACGCTGGCCGCGCGCATGTTCGCCGAACATGGAGGAAAAGATGTCGGAAAAGTCTTCGGCATTATTTGCATTCGCATGAGCATGCTGGGTTTGGCGGCCGAAGTTAGGGTCATTACGATGTTGACGCAGTTGATCATATTCAGCACGGCGCTCGTCGTCTTTCAGCACCTCGTAGGCTTCGGCCACTTCTTTAAACTGTGCCTCGGCATTTTTTTCTGTGCTGACATCAGGATGATACTTTCGCGCCAACCGACGATAGGCGGTTTTTATCGCCTTGATGTCATCTGATGGTTTGACCCCTAAAATGGTATAATAGTCCTTGAATTCCATAGCGTTATCATCTCATTTCAATCTTTCGTCAGGGGGAGTAGTTGAACCTGCTTTGCGTGAAACCTTACTAATATTAGGGCACTTGGCCGCCGATGTATCGGGGTAATTGTCGGCTGTGCGGTAGAAAAGCGGAGCCGAGTGGCCCCGCCTGAAATCACGAGCGCTTCAGTTGGCGAGCAACCTGGAACAGGCCAAAAGAGCTGAACAGCATTTCGATGCCGACAATGGTGGTGACCAGTACGACGGAAGTCATAGGATCGGCGCTGAACAGCATCCAGGCAATGATCAGATCCAAAATACCAATCACGTACTGCAGCCAACTGCCGCTGACATCACGTAATTTGTAGCCAGCAATCAGTCGTACGATGCCGCCCAGAGCGAAGAGTACGGCAAGATAGATCGCCATGGCGAAAATGCCTACCGCCGGGGTGGTGATAAACACGTAGCCGATAATAAGGTAAGCGACCCCTAGCAGAATACCGCCGATCATCGGCCAGGTATTTTGTACTCGGTTAGCTATCATACCGAAAATCAGACCGAATCCGCTCAACAGCAAGAAAATGCCCATGACCATACTCAGCGCGGCGCCAGAGGCGAAGGGGCTGAAAAGGCAAAAAATACCGCCTAACAGCAGCAATATAGAGATGATTAACAGCGGGGTACGTTGTTTCTTTAAACTTTGTTCATCGATAATCAGCGAATGGCGTGGACCCATATTTAACATGACGTATCTCCTTAAACTGTTTGGATATCCTATCTCGTATTGTCTTTTTAATTATAATACCTGTCGCCAAGTGCGGGAGGATAATTGTGCGTAATCGTTGTTTTCAATCGAATAAGTCAGCCATCCTGTGCGAAATCTTCGACAATGAAGTCGATCAATGCCCTGACGGCGGGCAGCAGGCCCTGGCGCGAAGGATAAATAGCGACAATTTTGCGCGGCTCCAGCTGCCAGTCATTCAGCACGGTTGTCAGGGTGCCATCGTGAATTTCCTGACGTGCCAGCTTTAGCGGCAAACAACCCGTAGCCCTGCCGCAAAGAATCGCCTCTTTGAGTAGTCTGATGTCGTCACACACCAGGCAGGACTCATTGCTTATCTTGACTTCCCGGCCTTCTTTGTTGAACGTCCATGCGGATTGAAAATGAGAAGATAGCCAGCCAACGGTGGGGAGTTGATGCAGATCTGACGGTTCTTGCACCTGGTTGGGGTGGATCCTGCCGGCAGGGTTCAGCATAAAAGAAGAGGAAATGTCGGCAATTTTCCGCATAATCAGATTGCTGTTTTTGGATTCTTTGCCCATCAGTTGAAATGAGATGTCGTACCCCTCTGCAATAATATCCACGTCACGATTGAATATTTTTACCTGAAGTACCACCTCAGGGTAAGCCTGCATAAATTTCGCCAGGGTTTTTGACAGACCGAGATCCATAAGAATCGTGGGGCAGGTAATCCTGATTTTACCGGTGGGTTGGTCACTTTTGTTATTAATCAGGCTTTCTGCTTTTTCTGCCGCAGCGATCATTTGCACGCAATATTGATAATATTCCTTACCGATTTCCGTGATCATTATATTTCGGGTTGAACGTTGTATCAGTCTGACATTAAGGCGTTGTTCAAGTGCGGATATTTTTCTGGACAGTGTGGACTTGGGGATACCAAATTTCTTACTTGCAGCAAGGAAGCCTCCGCATTCAATAACCTTGGCAAACATAAACATTTCATTGAAATCTATCATAAAGACCATTTTCCCATTGATGAAACACTCATTTCCAATAATTGGCCTGTTTGCCGATTTGATTCATTGCTAGGTTAAATATGAGGCTTCCATTCATAAGTGCATGCTATATCGATGAAAAGCCTTGGGCAATCGGAACTGTCATATTCCAGTCGCCTAAATTTAATGACTCGCTTTAGCCTGCTGAGTTCAGGAAAAGCAGCTCTTTGACCGCTAACGTTTCAGGATGAACAAGTGAGGATCTATGAGTGCCCCAGCAAACTTTAATAACCAGCGCCCGGTAATCAACCCGGCCGATGCCGTAATGCTGCTGATCGACCACCAAAGCGGCTTATTTCAAACCATCGGCGATATGCCGATGCCCGACCTGCGCCGCCATGCGACCGCTCTGGCCAAAATTGCCACGCTGGCCAACATGCCGGTGATTACCACGGCTTCGGTGCCACAGGGGCCAAATGGGCCACTGATCCCGGAAATCCATGCGAACGCACCGCATGCGCAATACGTGGCACGCACCGGCCAGATTAATGCCTGGGATAATGCCGACTTCGTGCAGGCGGTGAAGGCCACCGGGAAAAAACAGCTGATTATTGCCGGCACCATTACCAGCGTCTGTATGGCTTTCCCGGCTATTAGCGCAATTGCCGACGGTTATCAGGTGTTCGTCGTGGTCGATGCGTCCGGTACCTACTCAAAAATGGCTCAGGAAATTACCCTGGCGCGGGTAGTTCAGGCCGGTGCTGTCCCTATGGATACCGGGGCTGTGGCGTCAGAGATTCAACAAACCTGGAATCGTGAGGATGCGGCACAGTGGGCCGAGATCTACACCTTGATCTTCCCGTCATATCAATTGCTTATCGAGAGCTATAACAAGGCGCAAGACGTCATCACGCATCACGAAACCTTAGACTCGGAGAAATAAACCGCTGTGCGCCTCCATGGTCAGCCTAATGCCATGGGGGCCATTGCGTCGATACTTCGGGCTGGGCATTAGGCCTGCGCATGTATGCAGCAGGGATGTAAACATCATGTCATTCCTCACCACCGAGGTGTGCCATTCAGGTGATCAGGGTTCAAAAGAGCCGCATCGGAGAATTGCCGAAGGTTTTTCGTGGCATACGTGCCAGAATATAAAAATCCATGCCGCACTGCTGACCGAGACAATAGATACCTGATATGGACCGTTCCCGCTTATTGAAGTTTCTGCTGCCCTACCTGTGGCCCAAAGAGAATCCCCGGCTGCGTTATTACCTGGTGATTGCCTTTGTTTTTATGGTGGTCTCCAAGGTCAGTATCACGCTGGTGCCGCTGGCTTATAAAGCCATGGTCGATGCCTTGAGCGGTGAAACCGCCAAAATGCTGGCCATTCCCATCGGTTTGATCCTGGCTTATGGCGTGGCGCGTGTTGGGGGGGCGTTATTTGAAGAATTACGCAACGTGATGTTCGTGCACGTTAGCCAGAATGCGACCCGGCTACTGGGGCTACGCGTCTTCAGACAACTGCACGCGTTGAGCCTGCGTTTTCACCTGGAGCGGCAGACCGGCGGGCTGTCGCTGTCGATCGAACGCGGCACTCAGGCGGTGGCGACGGTGCTTTCGCGGCTGCTGTTCTCCATTTTCCCTATCCTGTTCGAAATCACCTTGGTTTCGGTGATCATGTGGCATCTGTTAAACGGCTGGTTTGCGCTGGCGATTGTGGTGACGGTTGGCTGCTATATTCTGTTCACCGTGATGGCCGTCAGTTGGCGAACTCGCTTCAGACGTGAGCTCAACCGAGCCAACGCTGATACCAACAGCAAATCACTCGACAGCCTGCTGAATTACGAGACGGTTAAATACTTCGGTAACGAGGACTTTGAGGCCGATCGGTTCAACATGTCACGTCGCCTGTATGAATACGCCGCCATCAAAAACCAGTTCAGTTTTACCGCCATCAACCTCGGACAAACCGCCATTATTTCCATCGGACTGATCGTGATGATGGCGATGGCGGCGCAGGGCATTGTGCAGGGGCGGATGACGGTCGGCGACTTTGTATTGGTGAATGCCTATCTGCTGCAGCTTTATCAACCGCTGAATTTCTTCGGGTTCATTTATGCTGAAGTCAGACAGGCGCTGATCGACATGGAGAACATGTTCGATCTGCTGCAGGAAGAGCAGGAAATTGTCGACAGGCCGGATGCGACGGCGCTGCAATTGCGCGCAGGGGAGGTGCGTTTTGACTCGGTCAGCTTTGGCTATGATGAGCGTCGGCCGATCCTGAAAAACGTCAGTTTCACCATCCCGGCCGGCAACACGGTGGCGATCGTCGGTGCTTCGGGGGCCGGTAAATCCACGCTATCCCGATTGTTGTTTCGTTTTTATGACGTCAGCGGCGGCGCTGTCTCGATTGACGGCCAGGATATCCGCAGCCTGAAGCAGGCTAGCCTACGTGCGGCAATCGGCATCGTGCCGCAGGACACCGTGTTGTTCAACGATACGTTGGGCTACAACATTGGTTACGGTAAAACCGGTTCGAGTCAGGAAGAGATCGAGCGCGCGGCTAGGTTGGCGCATATTCACGAGTTTATCGTCAGCCTGCCTGACGGGTATGAAACTCGGGTGGGAGAACGCGGGCTCAAGCTGTCGGGTGGGGAAAAGCAGCGGGTGGCGATTGCGCGCACCATCCTGAAAAATCCGGCGATCCTGGTGTTCGACGAGGCGACCAGTGCGCTGGATACCCAGACCGAACGCGAAATCCAGGCGCATCTGCGTGAAGTGAGCCGCGACCATACCACGTTGGTGATTGCGCACCGGCTGTCGACGGTGGTGGATGCCGACGAAATCATCGTGCTGGAGGCCGGTGAGATTGTTGAGCGTGGGCGGCATGACGCCTTGCTGGCTGCCAACGGCCGCTATGCTGCAATGTGGCAAAACCAATATAGCGAAGAACAACAGCCCTGAAAGTGCGTCCCCCAGTTGATGCTCAGTCTGGGGGACGGCGCGCTAAAGATCACCGGTCAGGTATTGTGCCACGCCGTTGCCGAAGCTCCAGTCTCCCTTGCTGTTGGTGGTGATGGACACCATCAAATCACTGCCTTCAATCCCACAACTTTCTTTCAGCTCACGGCTAAGCTCGGCATAAAACTGCTGTTTTTGTTCTTCGGGGCGCGGGCTGGTAATCACTCGAACCACTACCAGATTGCGGGTGCGCGTCAGGTTAAGGCCGGTATCTTCAATCACCATATGCTTAGCCTTGTTTTCATGAACAATCTGGTAGCGGTCCTGCACGGGAACCTCAAAGGCGCTGAGGACGGCTCGGTGGGCGGCGTCGAGCAGCGTTTGCAGTTGGGCGTCGCTGCGACCTTCGATGACGTCAAAGATGAGTAATGGCATTTTAATAATCCTGTCAGTGGGTTAATAGTTATTGATGCGCGCAGGGCAGCGTTTTGACATCGCCTTTGAGGATCCATCTTAGCCAAGCGCTAGCGCGGGAAGAAGCGCTATACTTGAACTCATTGTTTATATAAATGAACAGTCGACGATGAAAAATCCAAAAATAGAAACCCTGTGGACCCATTTGCACTGGCTTACCGTATTGGCTGAGCAGGGGAGTTTTACCCGTGCGGCAGAGCGGCTGGACGTCAGCAAAGCGGCCATGAGCCAAAAAATCAAAGAGATTGAAATGCTGGCAGGAGTGCCGTTGGTGCAGCGCACCACTCGCAGCGTCAGGCTGACCGATGCCGGGCTGAGGCTGGTCGAGGAACTGCGCCAGCCTTTCGCACAAATCAAACAGAGCTTTTCCGGCATTTGCGATTCTGCCGGGCCGCTGCGTGGTTCAGTGCGGGTCACGGCGCCGGTGGCGTTTGCCCGCCAGCAACTGGTGCCGCGTATTACCGGTTTTCTACGCGAAAATCCTGAGGTGCGGGTGCAGCTTGAGGTTTCGGATCGGCTGGTGTCGTTGGCCACCGAGGGTTTTGATTTGGCGATCCGCCACAGCGACAGCTTGCCCGACACCCACGTCGCCTGGCGGTTGTGCTCAACCGAAACGGTGGCCGTGGCGTCGGCGGACTACCTGAAACGGCACGGTATGCCGACGTCACCGACGGAGCTGCAACGGCACCAGTGCCTTTACTATCCCCGCGGTACCGAAGCGCCGGAGTGGAGCTTCGCCGCGAAACAGGGGCTGCCGGGCCAAGCTGAAAAGACCCGCGTGCCGGTCAGCGGTCCTTTTGCCACCAATAACAGTGAGTCGATACGTGATGCGGCGGCAGAAGGGCTGGGTATTGCCTTGCTGCCGGACTTCAGTGCGCAGCAGGCATTGGCGGACGGCCGGTTGATTGAGGTACTGCCGGCCTGGCGCCCTATAGGTGCTTTTGCCGACAGTCTTTATGTAGTGCGCCCCTATGCGCCGCAGGTATCGCGAGCAGTGACGGAGTTCAGCCGTTATTTGCGCAACGCCTTTGCCGAAGGGTTTTTCATCCGCTGAGTGCCTGGCGGCTTCAGGAGCCGCCAGGAGAGGGGGCTAGCCGCGTCCGTGGACCAGAGAGCCGGCGCCAATCTCAGCAATGGTTTTTGCTCCGGTGAGCGTCATGGCGACGCGCATCTCTTTATCCAACAGCTCCAGCAGGTTAGCGACACCGGCCTGCCCGGCGGCGGCCAGTGCGTAAACGAAGGCGCGCCCCAGCAGTACGCTGTCGGCTCCCAGAGCGATCATTCGCACCACGTCCAACCCGCTGCGGATGCCGGAGTCGGCCAGCAGCGTAATGTCGCCTTTTACCGCATCGGCGATCGCCGGCATGGCGCGTGCGGTTGAGAGTACACCGTCCAACTGACGGCCGCCGTGGTTGGATACGATGATGCCGTCGGCGCCGAATCGCACTGCATCTTTGGCGTCTTCGGGATCCAGAATCCCTTTAATGATCATCGGCCCCTCCCAGAATTCACGGATCCACTCCAGATCTTTCCATGAGATGGAAGGATCGAAGTTGGCCCCCAGCCAGCCGATATAGTCTTCGAGACTGGTCGGTTTACCGCGATAGGCTGACACATTGCCCAGATCGTGAGGTTTGCCGAGCAGGCCAACGTCCCAGGCCCACTGCGGGTGAGTAACGGCCTGCAGCACGCGGCGCAGGGAAGCGTTAGGGCCGCTCATACCGGAATGGGCGTCGCGATAGCGCGCGCCGGGGACCGGCATATCAACGGTGAACACCAGCGTTTTCACCCCGGCCGCTTTGGCACGTTCGAGCGCATTGCGCATAAAGCCACGGTCCTTCAGCACGTACAGTTGGAACCACATGGGCCGATCGATGGCCGGCGCGACTTCCTCTATCGGACATACCGAAACCGTAGACAGCGTAAAGGGAATGCCTTTCTGCGCAGCAGCCCGGGCCGCTTGTACCTCGCCACGACGGGCATACATGCCGGTTAACCCGACCGGGCCCAGTATTACCGGCATCGCCAACTTTTCGCCGAACAGGTGGGTTTCCAGACTGAGGTCCGACATATTGCGCAGCACACGCTGTCGCAGGGCGATATCGGCCAGATCTTCGGTATTACGCTTGAGCGTATGCTCCGCGTAGGCCCCGCCGTCAATATAGTGGAACAGAAAGGGCGGAAGCTTGGCTTGCGCGGCGGCCCGATAGTCGGTTGAGGCGGAGATGATCATGTTTTTTACCTTCTTTCGATAACGTACTTTGGATCAGAGAGCCAGGATCTGGGCCATGACGGCGGCGATCCCTCCGTACGCCAGCATCGGCAGCACGGTCTTTCTGATGATTTTTCCTTCGGCGTTGCCGATCCCGAGGATCGAACAGACGGCGATAATATTGTTCAGGCACACCATATTGCCCATGGCGCCCCCGACGGATTGCAGCGCCAGCGTCAGATTGACGTTGAGTCCGCTGCTCAGGGCGATCGACTGTTGAATGCCGCCGAACGTCAGGTTGGAAACGGTATTAGAGCCAGAGAAGAACGACCCCAGCGCACCCAGGAAAGAAGAGAACAGCAGCCAGCTTTCCCCCGTCAGTGCCGCAAGCGCTTTGCCAATGAGGATCACCGGCGCGTCGTTTTCTCCCTGCATCATCAGGTTGACCATCACCAGGGCCCCCAACAGGGCGATAAAGGGCTTGGCTATCCGTTGACCGGTTTCGCTAAACATCTGTTTGACCTGGTGACGGTTCAGCCGAAACAGCGGAATACACAGCACCACCACCAGCAGAAAAGGGATCAGCGCGGGCACGTACAGCGTTTTGTAGCTGGCAGCGGCCTGCGTGCCGAGCACCTGTTGCAGCTCGATAATCAGGGCGTCGCTGACGCGCAGCTCACCCAACCAGCCGAGGCTCCCTTGCCACAGCGGTGCCGAACTGTTGAGCAGCGCTTTGATGCCCAATTGGTGGATGCGGGTCACTATCAGGATAGCAATCAGCAGCAGGGTCGGCGTCATGGCTTTGAGCACCTGGATAAAGGGCACCGGCTGGCCGCGTTCCTGGTTTTTATCAACCCGTACCAGGCCGATGCCGGCGCGGGCCAGCAACACCGACACCGCCAGGCCAATGGCGCCGCCGACCAGCGCCGGAAATTCATAATTCACCTGCGCCAGCAGCAGATAGGGAAGGGTACAGCTCAGGACGCTAAGCAAAATAAAAGGCAGATTGCGGCGAATGTCCCGCCAGGAAACGATAAAACGCAACGCCAGCAGCGGGATCGCAAACCCGGCGACAAAGTGGATCAGCGCGGTCTGGCGGCCAATCTCCAGCAGACTGTCGTCCGACAGGCCCAGATTGGCAAAGCCAAACCAGGTGGGGGTGCCCACGGCGCCGAAGGAAACGGGCACCGAGTTCATCACCAGCGTCAGCAGGGCTACCCGTAGTGGGTTAAAGCCCAACCCCACCAGAATCGGGGCCGCGATAGCCGCCGGCGTGCCGAAGCCGCTGGCACCTTCTATCATGAACGCGAATGCCCAACCAATGATCATCAATTGGGCCACGGGATTGGGGCTGATATTCTCCAACCAGCGGCGTACCACGTTTTCCGCCCCGCTGATCTGCATCAGTTTGTTCAGCAAAATCGCACCGGCGATAATGGTGATAGGGGTTAAAACCGCCACCAATGCAGTGACGATATTGGCATGTAACAGCAGGGGGGCGCTGTCGAACCACAGTAGCTGCACGGCATACACGACGGCAGCCGTCAGCGGCAGAGCGAGGTAAGAGGGAACGCCATTCCTTTTGGTCATCATCCAAATCAGCAGGACGATGGGCGCAACGCTGAAAAAAAGGGACATAAGATCCTCTTCGGTTATTATTTTTATTTTCACGGAGATGTAGCTAAATAGTTAATTGCCGCAACATTTTTATTCTAATCACAACATTGGAGGCGGTGCTATACGGCAATTTTTTAACATCGAAGTGCTTAGGCGTGATGATTACGAAATGAGACTATTGGTATATGAAAGGTGAGGTTTTATTTATCTAAAAATCAATGAGTTGAATTTTCACTTAAGATGTGGGTGGGGCTGGTTCACATTAATTAGGCGTTAATTGACCATAGATTATCCCCAAAAATGACGTAATCCCCCGTCGGCATCTTACTGCTGGTGGGAATAATATTGTGATCGACCTCAAAAATAATGGCTGATATTTTGATAGCCCGCGATGATATGTTCGATCAACAACCGGGTCTTTAAGGGTAAATTGCGGGTATACGGGTAAACCGCGTAAACGCCTAATATCTTGCCACAGTGCCCGGACAAGACTTCTACCAGTGTTCCTGCCTGCAAATCCTCAAATACCATGCAGCGTGGCACCATGGCAATGCCATAACCGCCGATCGCCGCCTTGCGGATGGCCCGCGCGTTATTGGCCGACAAATTGCCTTTAACCTGTAGCTCATAAATTTCGCCGCCGCCCGGTGGCTTCATCAGCCAGTTGTCGGTACCACTTTCCTGATAGGTGTAGGTCAGGCAATTATGCTTGAGCAGATCGTCGGCCGAATGGGGTTCGGCATGCTGTTGCAGATAACCGGGCGAGCAGACTATTACCCATCGGGAGTCAAGAATGTGGCGTGCGATAAGGCTTGAGTCCGGCAGGGTGCCGGTGCGGATCGCCAAATCTATCCCTTCGTTGACCAGATCGGCAAAGCGATTTTCCAGCCGCATCTCTACCTTCAGGTTCGGGTGCCGCGCACAAAATTCGGCCACGCTCTCACTGAGCAGCAGCTCGCCAGAAATCGTCGGTACCGACATGCGGATGACGCCAGTCAACTCGTCGCTGTTTTCACTGACGATATTCAAAGCATCTTGAATTTTGGCGCTGATCTCTTTGGCCTGGCGATACAGGCTGCGGCCATTTTCCGTCAGCGTCAGGCTGCGCGTGGTGCGGTAAAGCAGGCGCGCGCCGAGGGATTTCTCCAGACGTCCGATACGCTTGCTGACCACCGAGCTGGTGATGCCGGCAGTTTCTGCGGCTTTGCTGAAAGAACCGCAATCAACAATTAAGGCGAACAGGATCAGATCGTTGGCATATTCATGTGTAGGCAGCATCAGTCTTGGTTTTCCTTGTCCCAGATCTCCAGCCAGTGTAAATCCTCTCGGGCAGGAATCAATCGTCGACGACAATATGAGAATTGTTATTGATATCACTTTTTGGCCGCTTACAATGCCTGCCATCTCAATATTTCAGGGTAAGGGCTTTTCATGGAGTTGCTACGGGTGGTTTACCGCCAATATCGCTGGCCGTTTGTGGCGGTAATGGCGTTGACCATGGCCAGCGCGGCATTGGGTATCGGCATCATTGCCTTTATCAACCTGCGGCTGATGACGGCGGCGGGCGATCCGCTGGCGGTATTGCCGGAGTTTCTCGGGTTACTGGCATTGCTGATGGCTGTGACGCTGGGTTCGCAGTTGGCGCTGACCGCCTTGGGCCACCACTTCGTGTTTCGGCTCCGCGGTCAACTGGTGAAGCGGATCATGGATACCCATATTGAGCGGATCGAGCAGCTTGGCAGTGCGGCATTGCTGGCGAGCCTGGCCAGCGATATTCGCAATATTACCCTGGCTTTTGTGCGTTTGCCCGAACTGGTTCAGGGGGTGATATTGACGTTGGGGTCGGCAGCTTATTTGGGCTGGCTGTCGCCGCAGATGCTGGCGGTGACGGCCATTTGGGTCGCGGTGACGGTGTTTGGCAGCGGGTGTCTGGTATCGCGGGTCTATCGTCACCTGACCAACGTGCGTGAATCTGAAGAGCGACTCTATCAGCACTATCAGTCAGCCATTGACGGCCGCAAAGAGCTGGCATTGAACCGCGATCGTGCCAAAGCGCTTTACCGCCAGGCCTACCAGCCGGATGCCGAAGAGTATCGCCATCATATTATTCGTGCCGATACCTTCCACCTCAGCGCGGTGAACTGGTCGAATATCATGATGCTGGGCGCGATAGGCCTGGTGTTCTATATGGCCAACAGCCTGGGCTGGGCCGATACCGCCGTGGCGGCGACCTATTCACTGACGCTGCTGTTCCTGCGCACGCCGTTGCTGCAGGCGGTGGGGGCATTCCCTACGCTTGTCAGCGCAGAAGTGGCTTTTAACAAGGTCAAATCCTTACGGCTCGCCGACTATCAAGAGGAATTTCCGGCGGGAACGACCAAGGCCTGGCAAACATTGGAGCTGCGTGAGGTGATGTTCCATTATGGCGCGACGGAAGAAAAGGCCGGATTCGCCGTGGGCCCGCTGAATTTGACGCTGCGCCGCGGCGAATTGGTGTTCCTGATTGGCGGCAATGGCAGCGGAAAATCGACGCTGGCTATGCTGCTGACCGGACTGTATCAGCCGGTCAGCGGGCAGATACTGCTGGACGGCATTGCGCAGAATCCGGCGGACATGCATGACTATCGCCGGTTGTTTTCCGCCATTTTCACCGACTTTCACCCGTTCCAGCTTTTGCAGGGGCCTGAGGGCGGGCAGCCGGATGCTGAACTGGTGGAAAGCTGGCTTCATCGCCTGAACATGAAAAACAAGCTGGAGTTTGACGGTCTTCGGGTGACCAACCCTCAGTTATCCCAGGGGCAACGCAAGCGTCTGGCGCTGTTGCTGGCGGTGGCCGAAGAGCGGGATATTCTGCTATTGGACGAATGGGCGGCGGATCAGGATCCGCAATTCAGACGCATCTTTTATCGTGAGCTGCTGCCGCAGCTGCGCGCGCTGGGTAAAACGGTGTTTGCCATTAGCCATGACGATCACTATTTCGAGCATGCGGACCGCCTGTTGCAAATGCGCGATGGGCACCTTAGCGAATTGACCGGCAGCGATCGTGAACTTGCCAGTAAAGACTCGGTTTCCCATCTTGACTGATTGATATCACTCGGGCGGCGGTCGCTGCCCGGACCATCCTTTCCCTTCAACTCCCTTTCAATAACCCATTTAACCCTGCATTAATCATGGTCTTGGTCGATCGTGCGATTATTTTGGTTTTTTAATAGTTTTTTATTTTAATAAAGCTCGTATTACCCATTGTTTTGTCCTTGTCATCAGTATCATAAAAAACGGCCATAGGTCCCGTGCGGGACTCATTCTTGTGTGCCGAGAACCGCGCCCCTCGGGCGTTCTCCCTTCATTTACGTGGATCCCTCTAAGTGGGTAGCATGTATTTTTATAATTACCATAGGAACAAACTACTTTATTGATCGTTTAAATAGATCAATAATCGATTATCGATTAGTTTAATCTATTGGATGGAGTGACTGTGATAGGCAAGGATGACGCGGATATTAAACGTAAAACTTGGTTGTGCGTATTTATCGGCTGCGGGGTGTTTTGGTTGGCCGTCGCCGCCGTGATTTATTGGCTGTTTATTTAGGAAGTAGGGTGATGGAAAAAAAACGCGTAAAGCGCACAGGGGGCGACCGGGATGAAAGTCCGGCCAAAATCCCCCCGTCATGGCAGTTGACGAGCGAGCAACGGGATTTTATCAACGACCTCTGGCAGGACGACGCCGGGGAATCCGGGCCGGAACACCCCATTCCCCCTGAGGTTAACGAATAACCTGATTGCGCCCGGCCAACATGCCAAACAGCATTTGTAACAGTGTCAGGCACAGCAGAACCATCAGTGGCAATCGCCAACCCTGAGTCAGATCGTGTAACAAACCGAACAGCGTGGGTCCCAGCGCCGCCAACAGATAGCCGACCGATTGCGCCATGCCCGACAGCTGCGTGGCCTGATGATGATGGCTGCTGCGCAGGCCAAAGAAGGACAGCGCCAGCACCAAAGAACTCCCCGCCCCCAGTCCGGCAAAAATCAACCACACCAAAGAGTAACCCGGCAGCAGCAGCAGACCGGCGACGCCGATAAAAATCAGCAGAGAACTGCATAGCGCGATGGCGCGCTGATCGCGGGCGCGCGGCAGAATAAACACCATGACAAAGTTGGCGACGATCGCCACCACCTGATAGATAAACAGCTCAAAACCGGCCTGTTGCGGCGACGTGCCGTGGCTGGCGGCGAAGGTGCTGAACCAACCGATAATGGTGTAGAAGGTGATGGATTGCAGGCCCATAAACAGCGCCACCTGCCAACCAAGAGCACTGCCCCAGGGGGAACGTGACGGGGCGGGTTGAGCTGGTGTTGCGTTACCGGCCGTCGGGGCTGAAGAACGACGCAGTTGCGGCAGCCAGACAATCAGCGCCAACAGCGCCGGCAGGCTCCAGCACAGCAGGGAAAAACGCCAGCCTCGATCGTGCAATGTCGCCAGCGGTACCGCCAGGCCGGAGGCTGTGGCTGCCACCAGCGACATCACCGCTGCATAGGCAGCAATCATGGCGGCGGCGCGCCCTGGAAAGTCACGCTTTACCAGCGTGGGCAACACCACGTTGGCAAACGCGATGGCGGCGCCGATCAAAATACTGCCCAACCACAACATGCCGGTTTGCGGTATTGAACGCAGCACAATACCAATTACCAGCAGCAGCAACGCCATGCCCAGCGTACGCTCAATGCCGATGCGCTTCGCCAGACCGGGCGTGACCGGCGACAGCACGGCAAACAGGATCAGCGGCAGTGAATTAAGCAGGCCGGCCGAAGTGGCGGAAAGCATCAACTGCTGCTGGATCTGTTCCAGCAGCGGCCCCACGCTGGTCAGCGCGGCACGCAAGTTGGCAGCGACCAGCATAATGCCGGCAACCAGTAACAAGGGGTGACGTAAACGGCTGCGTTTTGTCGCAGCAGGCGTTGGGGTTACAGCGGATTGGGGCATCAGTTCCTCGCACCAGGGCATGCAGTCAATCAATTCTGCACGGCATGATGCGTTGATTGACGTTAACGCTTACGTACCGGCAGGGGCCGATATCTGCGCGCAAGTGTAGGGAAGAACCCGTGGCCTGACAAGGGGCCGATTCAGCAGTGCGCAAGCCTTTCCCCTGCCGCAAGCGGCACGCAGAATACGCATAATTACGATTATGTGATCCCGATCACCCAGCGAACTAAAAGTCGGCCAACCTGGCCGTTGCGCGGACGCTTTCGTTCTGCGCATTGCGGCAGGCTTCTCACCCCGGCTACCGCGCTCGCCCTGACATTTCATTTTGCCTTTCGCTGCGGCCATTAATTTTCACTTCATTTCGATTCGAAAGGTTTTTAGCCACTTTTTCTGCTAAAACAGCGCTGTAACCGCGATCACAATTTCATTGCTTTCGCTTTGCTGTAATGCCTGCGCAGTAGAGCGAAAGCCATCTTCTCCCCGGCCTGGCCGGAAACCTGAGGACCGCAGCTCATGCCAGTGAATACCGCAAAGCGCCGTGAACACATTATCGATCTGTTATGCGAACACGGCAGCGTTCGTGTGGAGCAGCTCAGCAAACAGTTTGCAGTATCCACGGTGACGATCCGCAACGATCTGCGCTTTCTGGAACGAAAAGGGTGTGCGCTACGGGCCTATGGCGGCGCAATGCTCAATCAGCAATTTGCCTTCGATCGTCCACTGCATGACAAAGGACGGTTGAACCGCGATGTGAAGTCGCAGATCGCAAGCGTAGCGGCAAGCTATGTGCGTGATGGCGATGCGCTGATCCTCGATTCCGGTTCCACCACCACCCAGATAGTGCCGTTCCTGAAAGGACGACGCGATCTGGTGGTGATGACCAATGCGCTGAACATTGCCTATGAGCTTTCCGGTAATGATGGGGTGGAGGTGATGGTGTTGGGCGGCAGCGTGCGCCGTAATTCTTACTCGCTCTACGGTCCGGCTGCCGAGCAGCAATTGCGCCAGTACCGTTTCGACAAACTGTTTTTGGGCGTCGACGGTTTCGATCTGGTTGCCGGTATCACCACGCCTCACCCTGGAGAGGCACACCTCAACCGCGTGATGTGCGAGGTGGCGCGCGAGATTATCGCCGTGGCGGATGCCAGCAAGTTTGGTCGCAAGAGCTTTTGCATGATTCGCGAAGCCGGACAAATTCATCGGCTGATTACCGACAGCCTTCTTCCGGACGATTACGAGCGGGCGTTAACCGAGTTGGGCGTGGAGGTAGTCATCGCCGATCGGTAGTACGGCGCCTGCATGGGGGATTCATGCAGCAGTTGTTACAGCTTGTTGAGCAGCACAAGGCCGGTAAACCGGTCGGGATCTTTTCCGTTTGTTCCGCTCACCCCTGGGTGCTTAAAGCGGCCCTGCGGCAGGCCAAAACGCGCGGCACGCCGGTACTGGTCGAGGCCACCTCGAATCAGGTCAATCAGTTTGGCGGCTACACCGGCCAGACGGCGGAACAGTTCCGCGACGCCCTGTGGCGATTGGCGGACGAGGAAGGGTTGGCACGCGATCGTTTGTGGCTGGGAGGCGATCATCTCGGCCCCAACGCCTGGCAGGATCGGCCGGCAGAAGAAGCAATGCAGTTGGCGGAAACGCTGATCGACGATTATGTTCGCGCCGGTTTTCGCAAAATCCACCTCGATTGTTCCATGTCCTGCGCTGGCGATCCTTTCCCTCTAAATGATGAAACCGTCGCTGCCCGTGCGGCACGTTTGTGCGCCATTGCTGAACGCGCCTGGCAGCATAGCGGCGGTGAGCCGCCGGTGTATGTGATCGGGACTGAAGTGCCGGTGCCGGGCGGCGCACAGGAGGCGTTGGAAGGTATGCAGGTCACCACGCCACGGGCGGTGCAGCAAACGCTTGAAATCCATCGCCTGGCCTGGCAGCAAGCCGAACTGGTCGATGCCTGGACGCGAACCATTGCGCTGGTGGTGCAGCCGGGCGTTGAGTTTGATCATCACAGCGTGGAGCACTATCAACCGCAACGGGCCCATGAACTGAGCCGCTTTATCGAACGGCAGCCGGGCATGGTGTACGAGGCGCACTCGACGGATTACCAACCGCCGCAGGCCTATCGACAGCTGGTGGGCGATCATTTTGCCATCTTGAAAGTCGGCCCGGCACTGACTTTCGCACTGCGTGAAGCGCTGTTCGCACTGGATCACATTGAACGTGAATGGCTTGGTGAACATCAGTCGGCGCAGCTGTGCGCCACGCTGGAGCAGGTCATGCGCGAACAGCCACAGCAGTGGAGCCGTTACTACCATGGCAACCCTCATCAGCAGTATCTCGACCGCCACTACAGCCTGAGTGACCGGGTACGTTATTACTGGCCGCAACCACAGGTGCAGCAGGCGGTAGATAGCCTGATCGACAACTTGCGCCGCCATCCGGTGCCGTTAGCGCTGTTGAGCCAGTATCTGCCAGATCAGGCCCGCGCGCTGAATGCCGGGGAACTGAGCAACGACCCGCAGGATTGGGTAATGCATAAGGTGACGCAGGTGCTCGACGACTACCATGCCGCCTGTTATCCGGAGGTGCATTGAAATGCCGAATATCTTGATGACTCGTATCGATAACCGACTGGTGCATGGTCAGGTGGGCGTCACCTGGACCAATACTCTGGGCGCCAATCTGGTGGTGGTGGCCAACGATGAAGCGGCAGCCGATCCTGTGCAGCAGAACCTGATGGATATGGTGGTGGCGGAAGGGGTGCAGACGCGCTACTTCACGCTGCAGAAAACCATCGACGTGATCCACAAGGCGGCGGATCGCCAGAAGATCTTTTTGGTATGCAAAACGCCGCAGGATGTTTTGCGGCTGGTGCAGGGCGGGGTGCCGATCCGCTTCGTGAACGTCGGCAACATGCATTTTGCCGAGGGGAAGCGTCAGGTGCATAAAACGGTCTCGCTGGATGAGAGCGACGTCGCCGCTTTTCGCGAACTGGCGGCGCTTGGCGTTGAATGCGAGGTACGCCGGGTGCCGGATGAAGCGGGTGAGGCGGTCGGCAAGCTGCTGTTCTGAGTTCGGGGGAAATCATGTTAACTGATGCGTTATTGATTGCACTGTTGGCCGGGTTGGCGGGGGTCGATCTGTTTGACGGACTGACCCACTTTCATCGCCCGGTGGTGCTGGGGCCGTTGGTCGGCCTGATTTTGGGGGATGTATACACAGGTCTGCTGGTGGGCGGTACGCTGGAATTGGTATGGATGGGCATGGTGCCGCTGGCGGGCGCCCAGCCGCCGAACGTGGTGATTGGTGGGGTGATCGGCACGGCGTTTGCCATCCTGACCAAGGCCGATCCCAAGGTGGCGATCGGCGTGGCCGTGCCGTTTTCTATCGCGGTGCAGGGCTGTATTACGCTGCTGTTTACCCTGTTTTCACCGATGATGCACCGCTGCGATCGGATGGTGAAAGAGCTGAACTGGCGCGGTATCGAACGGGTGAATTATCTCGGCATAAGCATCCTGTTCGCGTTCTATTTTGTCGTGGCTTTTTTGCCGATTTATTTCGGTGCCGATGCGGCCAGCGCCATGGTGCAAAAAGCACCGACCTGGCTGCTGGACGGCCTGGCGGTGGCGGGTGGCATGATGCCGGCGATCGGTTTCTCGCTGTTGATGAAAGTGATGATGAAAAAAACCTACGTGGCTTATTTTATCCTCGGCTTTATTTCCGTCACCTTCCTGAAACTGCCGATCCTGGCGGTGGCGCTGGGGGCACTGGCGATCGCACTGATCGATTTCTTTAACAGCCAACGAGCCGGGGCGGACACGCCCAAACCGTCCGTACAACAGGAGGATGCTGAAGATGGCATTTAATGATTCCGACGATCTGCTGGCGCAAAAAGCGGAACAGCGTATGGCGCAGGCCCTGGCGACCAGTCAGGTAGACCAGGACGATTATGTCGACAGCGAGCCGGCAGAGGCGCTGACCCGTGGCGATATCAACCGCATGGCATGGCGTTCCTTACTGCTGCAGGCGTCGTTCAACTACGAACGTATGCAGGCCGGTGGCTGGCTTTATCAGTTAATTCCAGGATTACGCAAGATCCATCGCAATCCGCAGGATCTGGCCAATTCGATGAAGATGCACATGGAGTTTATCAACGTGCACCCGTTCGACGTCACCTTCCTGTCCGGGCTGGTGCTGGCGATGGAACAGAACAAGGAGAAGATTTCTACCATTCGTGCGGTAAAAGTGGCGCTGATGGGGCCGCTGGGCGGCATTGGCGATGCGCTGTTCTGGCTGACGCTACTGCCGATCTGCGCCGGGATCGGCGCCTCGTTGGCGCTGGAAGGCAGCCTGTTCGGGCCGATCGTCTTCCTGCTGCTGTTTAACGTTTTTCACTTCGGCTTGCGGTTCGGGCTGGCGCATTATGGCTATCAGGCCGGCACCAGCGCCTTGGCGCTGCTGAAAACCCATACCCGACGAATATCACACGCCGCCTCGATTGTCGGCATGACGGTGATCGGCGCGCTGGTGGCTTCCTATGTCCATCTTTCCACCCCGTTGGTGATGCATGCCGGCAAGGCCAGTGTGGCGTTGCAGACCGACGTGCTGGACAAACTGATGCCCAATCTGTTGCCGCTGTGCTTTACGCTGCTGATTTTCTTCCTGATGAAGCGAGGGTTCTCGCCAGTGAAGCTGATTGGCGTGACGGTGGTGATTGGCGTCGTGGGCAAATTTATCGGTTTATTGTGAGGAAAGGGCGATGCCAGGCATTGTGATTACCGGCCACGGCAGCTTTGCCAGTGGCCTGCTGCAGGCGGTAGAACAGGTGGTGGGGCCGCAGCAAAATTGCGTCGCGGTCAATTTCCCGGAGCAGATGAGCACCGCTCAGTTAAGGGGCGCCCTTAATGCGGCGCTAACCGAAGTGGCGCAGGCGGACGGCGTGGTGTTTCTCACCGATATGCTCGGCGGATCGCCGTTCCGCTGTGCCAGCGAACTGGCGGACGAGCGCGGTGATTGCGAAGTGCTGACCGGGGTAAACATGCAGCTGGCAGCGGAAATGATGCTGGAACGCGATGGGCTAAGCCTGGATGAGTTTCGCGAAGTGGCGTTGGCGTGCGGCAAACGTGGGCTGACCAGCCTGTGGCACGAAAGGCGTCGGGTGAAATGCGAGGACGTTCAGGCCGATGGCATCTGAGTAAAGCCGGGCGCAACCGTACAGGCTGCGCCCGGGCACTTAGCCGGCAACCGGCAATGGGCTGAGTGCCATGCGTGCCGGTTGGCTTTCTTCCGCGCGGCTAAAGCGCCAGCAGCTCTGATGATACTTCGCCACGCTGTTGCGGTGCGCCACGCTAACCAGCGTCACATCCGGCAATTCATCCACCAACAGGCAGTACATCAGTTGCTCGGTCTCGTCGTCCAGCGCGCTGGTGGCTTCGTCGAGGAACAAAATGTCCGGGCGGGTCAGAATCGCACGGGCGAAGGCTAATCTCTGCTGTTCACCTGGAGACAGGCGTTGGCTCCAGTTGGCGCTGGTATCCAGCCAGCGCTGAAGGTGTTTAAGGCGGCAGTTATCCAGGGCTTTCAGCAGCTGTTCATCGCTGTACTCGGCGGCAAGATGCGGATAGCTCAGCGCCTCTCGCAGCGTACCGATCGGAATATAACTGCGTTGCGGCAGGAATAACGTACTGCTGGCGGCGTCGAGCCCAATCGCACCGGAACCATACGGCCAGATACCGGCAATGGCGCGCAACAGGGTTGATTTACCGCAGCCTGATGGGCCAACGATCAGCACCCGATCGCCACGTTTGAGCGTCATTGAGGTCGGCTCCAGTAAGCGTTGGCCATCCGGCAATTGCAGGCTGAGGCGGTCAAGGACCATCGGCTGTTCATTCTCCGGCTGCAATTGAATGCCGCGCTGTTGATGGTGCACCTGATCCACGGCGGCGTTAAAACCGGCCAGACGGTTAACGCAGGCTTTCCAGGTGGCCAGATCGGTAAAGGCATCGATAAACCAGGACAGAGCGCCCTGTACTTGCCCAAAAGCGGAGGCTATCTGCATCATTCCGCCCATTTGGATGGCGCCGGAAAAATAGCGTGGGGCGGCCACCAGTAGCGGAAAGACAATGGCGAATTGGCTGTAGAAATTGGAGGCAATATTGAGCCGCCGGGTAATGCGCATGATTGACCACCAGTTGGCACGGATGGCTTCAAAGCGCCCGCCCAACTGCTGTGCTTCATGCGGCTCGCCGTGATACAGCGCGATGGCATCATTATTTTCGCGGATGCTGATCAGCCCAAAACGAAAGTTCGCTTCATAGCGCTCCTGATTAAAACCCAGTTGTACCAAGGGTTTGCCGACCCACCAAATCAGCAGTGATCCCAGTCCGGCGTACAGCAGAGCGAACCACACCATATAGCCGGGTAGGGTAATAGCGTGCTGGCTGATGACAAAGGTAATAGGGCCACTGACATGCCACAGGATGGCGATAAAAGAAAACAGCGTCACCAGGCTGGACAGTAACCCCAACGAAAGCGACAGCGTGTATTGGGTCAGCACGTTGAGATCCTCGGCGATACGCTGGTCCGGGTTATCGACGATTTGCTGCTGTTCGGTATGGTAATACGCCTGATGCGCCAGCCATTTACCCATGAATTTTTCGGTCATCCAGCGCCGCCAGTGCATCTGCAGGCCCTGTGTCAGGTAAATTTTAAACACCGCCAATACGATGAAAATCAGCGCCAGATAGGTAAAGCGCCACAGCTGCGCCTTGAATACCGGGTAATTTTTATTTTGCAGCGCGTCGTAAAACACCTGGTTCCACTGGTTGATCAGCACGCTGATGTACACCAACCCCAGTGACAAGGCGATGATGGCGATCAGCATCGCCCAGGCCCGCAGTTTCTCCTCCGAGACCCAGAAGGGTTTAATCAGTTGCCAGACGGCGTGTTTGGGTGTGGGGATAGCGTTCATGGACTCTCGCAGGTTTAATCTTTTTTTCAGCATGGGCCGGGGACAGGTAACAAACAAACGTTGACTGTAAGCAGTTTTAACGCCGCTAACCGTTTGAAATATCGCGGCTGAATCGTCAGGGGTGATGCGGTGGCGGTTGGCGGTTATACTGGCGCCGAAATTTGGCTCGTTTACTGCGGAAAGGATAAGTGATGAAGGCGTGGGTTCCCCTGCTGTTGGCCTATGGTGCGCTTGCCTGCGACCAGGCGATGGCGCAGATTGACGAGCCGGATATTGATGCCGATTGTCACAAGGTCGCAAGCTATGCCGAGTTGGGCAAAAATGCCTATCAGCGTGGCGATTACCCACGCGCCGCAGATATTTTCCGCGATCAGGCCGCCTGGAGTGAGTTCTGCGGTTTGGACAGCCAGGCAACGGCCACTGCTTATAACAACGTAGCGCTGGCGCTGATACACGCCGGCGAGCTGCTTAAGGCGCGTGCCTATTTAGAATTGGCACCACAAGACAGCAAGTCCCAACATAATCTCAAGCTGTTGCAGGAGCGGCTGGCGAAACGAACGCCGCCGATCGGGCCGGGCGGAGTGTATTGGCAATATGCCGGGCGTGGCGTCTGGAGCGAGGTTGAGGTCAAGCCGCAAGATGGCCGCTGGCTGATCGTTTACTCTGGCTATTACATGCCGCAGATGGGGTTGTATTACGGGCCGAATATGGGGGAGTTTACTCAGACGTTGCCGATAGAGCACGGCAAAGCAGTATACCGTCAGCGGGAACCGGAAGATGTGATGGCGTGCGATGTGGCGATGCAGTTCGGTAGCGATGGTCTGGACATGCACACCGAGGGGGATTGCGGGTTCGGTTTTAACGTGCGTGCGGAAGGACACTTTGTACGGGTTGAATAATCAGCTCCGGGCATCCAATACTTTGAACACCCGGCAGCCGTAACAGGTATTAGGCCCAGGTAGCGGCGCCGCTCAATAACTCTTTCCAGGCCTCAACGTTGCCCAGATAGTTGCCCGCCGGGATCTGGCGCAGCTGGCCTTCGCTGTCTTGCAGAGCGAAAGTTGGGAACCCCTGGCCCTGAACCTTGGCAAGCAATGCCCGGCTTTGCGCGATGTGCTGCGCGGTTGGCGCACCGGCGTTAAACCGCATTTCGGCGATAAACGGAGCAGAGGGCAAGCCCAGCTCTTTTGCCAGGGCTTCCAGCACCGGCGTGTCGGCGATACGGCGACCTTCCTGGTAATGCGCTTCCTGAATGCGGTGCAGCATATCCAGCCCGCGTCCCGCCAGCGCTTGCGCTGCCAGTATGGCGGTAATCGGCGGCTCCGAGTCCATCACCGCGGTGGTATCACGCAACAATCCATTGAAATAAGCTTCGCCAAAGGGTTGGCCGGTTAACTCCGCAATGCGCTTGTCATGCGGGATCACATAATTGCGCCATTCATCCGTGATTTGGCGGCGGTTGTTGCCGGTCATCATACCGCCGGCGTGCAGGGCGATGGTTAGCCCTGGAATGGTTTTGGCCGCCTTCACCAGCGGGGCTGCGCCATAGCACCAGCCACACAGCGGATCGAAAATGTAGTGCAGAGTCGTACCGGTCATGTCTTTTCCTCGTTATACCCGCCGCCTTTGCGGCGGCTGGGTAGCAGTAACGCCTTGGCCTGGGTGTTTCGGCGTGCTTATTGCGGCCACTTCATTTCGCCTTTCAGCACTTTGGCGCTCAGTTCCAGGCTGGATTCGTCTTTCAGATCCGGGTAATGCTTTTTCATTGCCGCCACCAGTGCTGCAGAATCTTTGGCTTTTGGCAGTTCAGCTTCCAGCGTGGTCAGGTAGTTCTGGGTAAAGGTGACGGACTTCAGCGTCTGGTCTGCCCCCGGCAGGAAATGGCCAGGGACCACGACTTCCGGTTTCAACGCTTTGATGCCTTCCAGCGTTTGCTGCCAGTGCGCACGGGATTCAACGGTTTGGTTATCGGCAATCCACGGATGGATATTGTCGCCGGCTACCGGCACACCGCCCACTACCGCTTTCAGCGCTGGGATCCACACGTAGGTGCGTTCCGGCGTCGGGCCGGTCAGGCCTTTCACTTCCACTTTCTGGCCGTCTACGGTGAAGCTGTCACCCTGCAACGCTTGAGGCACCACCACCGCTTTCGGCGCGTTGTCCTTCAAGATTGGGCCCCAGTACGCCACTTTGCCGTCTTTGGTGGCATTGATTTCTTCGATGGTACCCGGTGACGCGATGATTTTAGCCTCAGGGAACGCGGCTTTAATGACGTCCAGACCAAAATAGAAATCCGGATCTGAATGGCTGATGTATACGGTGGTCAGCTTCTTGCCGGTCGCCTTGATCTTTTTCACCAGGGCTTCCGCGTCGTTACGCTGGAACTGGGCGTCGATCAGTGCGACCTCGTGTTTGCCGCTGATGATTTCGGAAGACACCGGGAACACGCTTTTCTCACCTGGGTTATACACTTCCATCGTCAGGGTGTTGGCGGCGGTAGCGAAGGTGCTTACTGTGGCGATGCCGGCAAAAGCCAGGGTCAACAATGATTTCTTAAACATGGGTAGAGGTCCTTGGGATGCGATTAATGTTGTATAGATGTTAGGTTGCATAAAGCGATAGAAAAACCGGATAATGAGCAACTATTCATTGCGTAAATCGGACGAATCATGGATCGCATTACCGCTGCTGAGGTTTTTATCACCATCGTCGACCGTGGCAGCATGATTGCCGCCGCGGAAACGTTGGAAATGTCGCGGGCGATGGTGACGCGTTATCTGGCACAAATGGAGCAATGGGCCGGCGCGCGTTTACTGCATCGCACTACTCGTAAGCTTAGTCTGACTGACGCCGGTGAGCGCACGCTGGAACGCTGTCGACAGATGCTGGCGCTGGCGGGCGAAATCGATTTGGTCGAAGGGGAGCAGAGTGACGAGCTGCGTGGCCTGTTACGCATTACCTGTTCACAATCGTTGGGCCAGACGGCGCTGGTGGGCGCGGTGGCGCAATACCTGAAACGCCATCCGCAGGTTGCAGTGGATCTGCAAATGAACAATCGCACGGTGAATCTGGTGGAGGAGCGTATCGATCTGGCGTTACGCATCACTAACGAATTGGATCCCAATCTCATCGCCCGGCCATTATCCTCCTGTGCTTCCGTGGTCTGCGCTTCCCCGGCCTATCTGGCGGCGCACGGCACGCCGCGTCATCCGCAGGATTTGGCGCTGCATAACTGCCTGACTTATTCCTACTTCGGTAAAAGCCTGTGGCATTTTGACCTTCAGGGCGTGAAGTCGGCGGTCGCGGTCAGCGGCAACCTGAGCGCCAACGAATCGGTGGTGTTGATGGCGGGCACGGTACAAGGAGCGGGTATTTCCATGCAGCCTTACTATTCTGCAGCCCCTTTACTGGGCAGTGGCGAACTGATTGAGCTGATGCCGGATTACCGGCCCCAGTCGATGGGGATTTACGGTATCTATACCTCACGCCGCCAGATGCCGGCGACATTGCGCACCATGTTGGACTTTTTGGTGGAGTGGTTTGCCCACGATCCGGATTGGCAGGCGACGCTGCGCTGATAGCGTTAACACACGGGTAACATTTTTACACATTTTTCATCATCAGCGCATTCAACCAGTTAGCGAGCCAGGCATGGCTTTTTGTGCGCAGCGGCCGTTTTGCCACTGGTTTTTACGCGGGATTGCGTGCTATTTCTGTAACGTGAAAAGCGTGAATAAGACTTAATAATTATAGGGTTAAGCAGTTAAACCCGCTCTTTGAACACCCTCTCTGACCCTTTTTCGCGGGCAGCCTGCCGGGCTGCCCGTCAATTTTATGTGTTTTTACCGGCCCCGAGTGCCTGACACCGGGGCTTTGTTGACTGGGAGCTTTCCGCATGCCTGTTTCTCTGCTCGCACTGGCATTAAGTGCATTCGCTATTGGCACCACCGAGTTTGTGATCATGGGGTTGCTGCCTGAAGTGGCGGGAGATCTGCAGGTCTCCATTCCTTCTGCCGGCTGGCTGATCAGCGGCTATGCCCTTGGCGTGGCTATCGGTGCACCCATCATGGCCTTGCTGACCGCGAAGCTGCCGCGTAAAAAAACGCTGTTGCTGCTGATGGTGATTTTCATCTTCGGCAATATTATGTGCGCCCTGGGGTACAGCTATGACTTCCTGATGCTGGCGCGCATTATCACCGCTTTGTGCCACGGTGCCTTCTTCGGTATTGGCGCGGTGGTTGCGGCCAATCTGGTGCCGCCAAACCGCCGGGCTTCTGCCGTAGCATTGATGTTCACCGGCCTGACGCTGGCCAACGTGCTCGGCGTGCCGCTGGGTACCGCACTGGGTCAGGCGCTGGGTTGGCGTTCGACGTTCTGGGCGGTGGCGGTCATTGGCGTACTCTCTCTGTTGGCGCTGTACAGCAAGCTGCCCAGCGTGAAGGACGAGGCCCCGACGGATCTGAAAAAAGAGCTGGCGGCGTTGCGCGGCGGCGGTATTTGGCTGTCATTGCTGATGACCGTGGCCTTTGCCGCATCGATGTTCGCGCTGTTTACTTATATTGCCCCGTTACTGACCGAGGTGACGGGTGTTTCTTCCCATGGCGTCAGTTGGACGCTGTTGCTGATGGGGGTTGGTCTGACGCTGGGCAACATCCTGGGTGGACGTTTGGCGGACTGGCGCTTGCCGTTGACGCTGACCTGTACGTTCCTGGTGATCGCCTGCTTTGCGGCATTGTTCAGTTGGACCAGCCATTCGATGGTACCGGCTGAAATTACCCTGTTCCTGTGGGCCGCTGCGGCGTTCGCCGCCGTACCGGCGCTGCAAATCAACGTGGTGACCTACGGTAAAAAGGCTCCCAATCTGGTGTCCACGCTGAACATCGCCGCGTTCAACGTCGGTAATGCGATTGGTGCCTGGGTCGGCGGTGTCGTGATAGCGCAGGGGTTGGGCTTGACCAGCGTACCGCTGGCCGCTGCGGGGATCGCGTTGCTGGGTCTGGTACTGTGTCTGGTGACGTTCAGCCGCGCCAAGCGCCCGGCTAGCGCGTAATCACGGCGGCCAGACGGGCGGGCAGCGTTTGTGCCTGTTGCTGTAAATGTTGAGTAAAGGCCGTGACCAGCGCCGACGACGGGCGGTGCAGCGGCCGGATCAGGCTAACGGTAAAGGGCACGTCAACGCTGAATGGCCGTATATGTATACCGTTGTTGGCGTAGTCCAACGCCGTTAGCGGATTGACTATCGATACCCCCACGCCGGCTTTGACCATGGCGCAGACCGACGCTGCGCTGTGGGTTTCCATCACCAGCCGGCGGTTAACCCCTTCCTCACTGAACAGCGAATCCAGCAGTTGGCGATAGCTGTCGGTGTTCGACAGGCTGATAAAGTTTTGTCCGGCAAAATCCTGCGGCGTCAGCCGCTTTTTCGCCAGCAGCGGATGCCCGGCCGGCAAGACACACACTTCGTTCAGCGTCATCAAGGTCATTCGCTCGGTGCCCGCCGGAGTCAGGGTATTTTCCGTCAGGCCCAAATCGTGGCGCTGCGCCGATAACCACTCTTCCAGCAACGGTGATTCCTGCGGTATCACGCTGAAGCTGACCTCCGGATAGCGATCGATAAAGGGTTTGCACACCGCCGGCAGCAGCGATTGTGAAAATACCGGCAGGCAGGCAATCGAAAGCTGCGCCTGCTGAAATTGTCGGATACCGGCGGCGGCATTGACGATGCGATCCAGACCGTAATAGGAACGTTGAACCTCTTCCAACAGCCTCAGGCCCTGTACCGTGGGGGATAATCGCCCGCGCACCCGTTCGAACAACTGCAGTTGGATCAGTTTCTCGAAGCGCGCCAGCTCGCGGCTGACGGTGGGCTGCGAGGTTTGCAGCAGCGCGGCGGCTTCGGTCAGATTGCCGGTCGTCATCACCGCATAGAAGATTTCAATCTGGCGCAGGGTTATCGCGTGCATCGGGCGGCTCCATCATGAGCAAAGCCATATCATAAATGAATAGACTCTGGCTAAATAGATATTTTCCACCCGAGAAAGAGTGCGGCAATATTGAGGGCATACCATTTTCGAACCGGGAACATCACTATGCCACGCGCTTTGCACGACACTTCTACCGCTCTTAACGCCGCTAACCTATTGGCGCTGCCTCAGCGCTTTGGTTGCCCTGTGTGGGCCTATGACGCAGCGATTATCAGCGAGCGCATCAGCCAATTGCGGCATTTTGACGTGATCCGTTTTGCCCAGAAGGCCTGCTCGAATATTCATATTTTGCGCCTGATGCGTGAGCAGGGCGTCAAGGTGGACTCGGTGTCGTTAGGCGAGATTGAACGTGCATTGCAGGCCGGTTTTCAGCCGGGTGGCGAACCAAGCGAAATCGTGTTTACCGCCGATGTGCTCGATCACGCGACTCTGGCGCGCGTCAGCGAATTGAAAATCCCGGTCAACGTCGGTTCGATCGACATGCTGGAACAGCTGGGGCAGGTCTCTGCCGGGCATCCGGTGTGGCTGCGCATCAATCCAGGTTTCGGTCACGGCCATAGCCAGAAAACCAACACCGGCGGTGAGAACAGCAAGCACGGTATTTGGTATGCCGACTTACCGCAGGCGGTGGAAAAAATTCAGCAATACGGTCTGAAGCTGATTGGCGTGCATATGCATATAGGGTCGGGGGTGGACTACCAGCATCTGGAGCGCGTGTGTGACGCCATGGTGCAACAGGTGATCGACCTCGGCCAGGACATCAGTGCGATTTCTGCCGGAGGCGGGCTGTCGATCCCCTATCAGTACGGCGAAGAGGCGATTGATACCGAACACTATTTTGGCCTGTGGAACAGCGCCCGCGAGCGTATTGCCGCACATTTGGGTCATCCGGTGAAGCTGGAGATCGAACCGGGCCGTTTCCTTATGGCGGAAGCCGGTGTGCTGGTCGCCGAGGTGCGCGCAGTGAAAGACATGGGCAGCCGGCACTTTGTGCTGGTGGATGCCGGTTTTAATGATTTGATGCGTCCGGCAATGTACGGCAGCTATCACCACATATCCCTGCTGCCGGCCGACGGTCGCGATACCGCACACCAGCCACTGCGTGAAACCGTGATTGCCGGACCGCTGTGTGAATCCGGAGACGTCTTTACTCAGCAGGCCGGTGGCGGTATTGAAACCCGCGAGCTGCCGCCGGTGCAGGTTGGCGATTATCTGGTGTTCCATGACACCGGTGCTTATGGCGCGTCTATGTCTTCAAACTACAATAGCCGCCCGCTGCTGCCGGAAGTGCTGTTTGAGAACGGTGAACCGCGCCTGATCCGTCGTCGCCAGACCATCGAAGAGCTGATTGCGCTGGAAATGATCTGATGCTTTTGGGCGCAGTTTGCTGCGCCCATTTTACAGCGTCATCCGTCGATGCTGGCCGTTCGGGAGCTGAACTTCCAGCGACAGCGTTCCCCCCATGGCTTCGATATAGCGTTTGAGTGAAGAGAGTTTAATTTCGCTGCCGCGTTTTTCCAGGTTGGCGACCGAAGGTTGGCTGATACCAAGCCGCTTGGCCAGTTCCACCTGAGACACCGCCAGTTCTTCCCGAAGCATTGCCAGCCGCAGTTCAAAAATTTCTTTGTCCGCTTTCTGTTGCGCAGCTTCAACTACGGTGGGATCGAGTCTGTCGATCAGATCTGATAAGGGTTTGGCCATTTACGTTACCTCTGGGTTGCCAAGTAATGTGGAAACTCTCTGATGGCGATCGGCAACATTTGTTGATAGAAGCGTTTATTACCGGTTTTATCGCCACCGCAAAGCAGGACCGCTTGTCGTTGTGGATCAAAGGCGAAGAAAATCCGAAATGGCCGACCGCGATGCTGAATACGTAACTCTTTCTGATGCTGTATTTGGTTTTTGTGATTCAGCGTGTCGGCATGAGGACGCGCCAACAAGGGGCCGAATTCCTGCAGTTTGAATATTCCTACCAGCACGCTTTTTTGTTGATCGTTGTTTAATGATAAAAACCAGCTGTCGAATCGTTCGACGGTCACGATCTGCCACATGTCAAACTCTGAATATAGCTTTTAAGCTATATAGTGTAAAGGTTATTGTCTTGACAATATGCGGATTGGTGGCAGGGAAGGGAAATTGGCGTTGAAGAAATACGGCGCTGTACGCAATCTGCGACAGCGCCCGGAGGGATCAGTCGGCGTAAGGCCCGGGGAGCACCGATTCACGCAGCCGCAGTTCGCCGGTGAACGGGGTGAGTGGCTGTGTGTCTTCCCCATTGATCAGGCGAAAAGCCTGGCTGATGGCGGCTTCGATCATCACGTCGATCGGCAGATACACGGTAGATAGTGCAGGTTGCAAATAGGCGGCGCTGGGCTCGTCGTCAAAGCCGAACAGTGAGACATCCTGCGGCAGGCGTTTGCCCGCATCGAGCAGCGCCTTCATCGCGCCGACCGCCATGTCGTCGTTGCAGGCGAACAGCGCGCTGAAATCGATATGCTCGGCCAGCAAACGCCGGGTGCCCTGATATCCGCTTTGCACGCTGCTGTCACCGTAGGCCACGCGGGCTTCGTTGAAGGCAATATGGTGCTGCTCTAACGCTTGTTGATAACCTGCCAGCCGCGCCTGTGCTGTTGGTGTGGCGATGGGGCCGGTAATGCAGGCGATCTCGCGATGCCCCTGCCTAATCAGATAATCCACCGCATGGAAGGCCGCCTTTTGCTGTTCGAAGAACACGCAGCGTGCGCGCGCCTGCGGCAGATCCCGATTGATCACCATGATCGGCACCGGCAGGCTGTCCAGCAGCTTCATCAGCGCAGTTTCTGACATGAAACGGGTATACAGGATGATGGCATCACAGCGGCGATCCGCCAGTAGCTGTACCGCCTGCAGTTCATCTTCCGGCGTGTCGTGGCCGTCGGTCACAATCAGGTGTTTGCCACTGGCCTCGATCAGCTTGGCTGCGCGACGAAGCAGGCGTCCGAAGTAGGGGCCGTCGAAATTGGACACTACCAGGCCAATGCTGTTGGAGCTTTTGTTTGCCAGCGATTGGGCGAGGAAGTTCGGGCGGTAACCCAAATCATCCATGGCCTTGAACACCGCATCGCGGGTGCTCTTTTTCACCTGGCCGGTGCCATTTAACACGCGTGAAACCGTGGCTTTGGATACCCCCGCGCGAATGGAAACATCCAACATGGTGATCATCAGTGGCTTACCCCTTTCAACATCCGCTGTGGTAAATATCGCTCAGTCTAGCATAGGCTTACCCCTTGGCTGCGTGGGATTTTTCCGCCGGGATTGTGTTGTGGCGCAACGTCCGTAGACTGATGCCAGACAATGGGAAAAGAGAGAAGAGATGACTGAGATTAAGCTTCTGGCGGATTATCCACAGCATCGCGGTCAGGTGATTGATTGGCTGTGGCAGGCGTTTGGCAGCGAAAGCAGCCGGGCATTTTTCGCCAGCGTGGTGGACAGCGGGCTGTGCGGAGCCGATTTGCCCATTACTTTTATCGCCCTGCAGGACGATAAAGTGGTTGGCACCGTCGGCTTATGGCGCTGCGACTTGATCAGCCGGCAGGATCTGACGCCCTGGCTGGCGGCGCTGTATGTCGACGAAAGCCAGCGCGGCAGCGGTCTGGGGCTGCGGTTGCAGCAGCATGTGCAAGACTACGCCCGACGCACCGGCTTCAGTGAGCTTTATCTCTACAGTGACTTTAGCGGCTATTATGAGCGCCATGGCTGGCGCTACATCGGCGATGCGCTGGATTACCCCGATCGCCCGGTGCGGCTGTATCACCGGGAGTTGATCTAGTTCTGCTCGTAAACGTTATTGATGCTGGCCACCGAATGGCGGCGCACCAGCGTCGGGCTGAACATGTTGGTGATCTCCGGCAGCGGCTGATTGTTGGCCAGTGCCAGCGCCAGTTCGGCCGCCTGGGTTGCCATGGCCACCACCGGATAGCGAATAGTGGTCAGACGCGGCCGCAGGTAGCGTGAAATCAGCACGTCATCGAAACCAATCAGCGACATCTGCCCCGGCACATCCACGCTGTTGTCGCTCAGTACCGAAAGGGCACCGGCGGCCATTGAGTCGTTGTAGCAGGTGACCGCGGTGAAGTTTTTACCGCGCCCGAGCAGCTCGGTCATCGCCTGTTCGCCGCCAATCTCGTCTGGCTCGCCGTAGGCAATCAGTTTTTCATCTACCGCAATGCCGTGCTCCTGCAATGCATCGAGATAGCCCTGCAGACGGTCCGCCGCGTCGGAAATTTGGTGGGTGGAGCAGATGATGGCAATACGCTGGTGCCCCTGTTGGATCAGGTGGCGGGTCGCCAGCCAGGCACCGTAGCGATCGTCGAGCGCCACGCAGCGCGATTCAAAGCCCGGCAGCGTGCGGTTAATCAGCACCATGCCCGGGATCTGCTGCATCCACCCGCTTAACTCACGATCGGTCAGCTTTTTGGCATGTACCACCAGCGCGGCACAACGGTGGCGTACCAGCTGTTCAATCGCCTGACGCTCTTTTTCTGCCTCGTGGTAACCGTTGCCAATCAGCAGGAAATTGTGGGTGGCGTAGGCCACCTGCTCCACGGCCTTGACCATGGCACCAAAGAAGGGATCGGACACGTCGGAAACGATCAGTCCGAGCGTTTCGGTCGATTGCTGCGCCAGCGCGCGGGCATTGGCGTTTGGGTGATACTGCAGTTGTTCCATCGCGGCCAGCACGGCGGTGCGAGAGCCTTCGCTGGCCTTGGGAGAATTGTTTATTACGCGGGATACCGTGGCCACGGAAACACCCGCCAGCCTGGCAACATCCTTTATGGTAGCCATATCTGTCATACATCCTGGGTAATCGCTTACATCCCTCAGTCTTGCGGAAAAAGCCCGGGGCTGCAAGCGCTGGCGATCGTAACTTGTGGCGGCTGTTGCAGATATGGGCAATTTACCCCGAGCTTAGACCTGTGCCGCTCAGTGATAGAGCCATTTGTGCTTTGGCGCGGCGCATCGGCTAATGCTATTTTTGGGCATCCATTCTTGGCTGAGAACACCATGTCGATTAAACGCTATCCGCAACTCGCTCACTGGGGCGCCTATACCGCCGTGGTTGAAGACGGCAGGCTTATCCGTTGTGAGCCGTTTGCCGACGATCCGGATCCTTCCCCAATGCTCGACTCCATCGCGCCGATGGCCTATTCCGACAAGCGCATCCGCAAGCCGTCCGTGCGCCGCTCCTGGCTGCAAAAGCGTGAAGGCAGCGACCGTACGCTACGTGGCCGCGAGGATTTTGTCGAAGTGGATTGGGATCTGGCGCTCGATCTGGTGGCGGAAGAGAACCGGCGCGTGCGCGATCGCTACGGCCCCTCCGGCTTGTTTACCGGTTCCTATGGCTGGTCATCTGCCGGGCGCCTGCACCACGCTCGTTCGCTGGTGCGCCGTTTTTATTTTGCTGGCGGCGGCGGTGTCGATCAGTTGGGCAACTACAGCTGGGGAGCGGCCCAGTTTTTCCTGCCGTATGTGATCGGCACTTTCACCCCATTGACCGGCCGTGTCACCAGCTGGCCCAGCGTGGTTGAGCACTGCGAGCTGTTTGTGGCCTTCGGCGGCCTGGCGTTGAAAAATGCCCAGGTCTCTTCCGGCGGTGCGGCGGAGCACTCGCTCAAACCCTGGCTGCAAAAGCTGGTGAAAAAAGGCACTCCGGTGATCAACATCAGCCCGATGCGGGATGACTGCCCGGAATTTGTTAATGCCGAATGGATCCCAATTCGCCCGAATACCGACGTGGCGCTGATGCTGGCACTGGCGTATGAAATCCAGCGCCGTGGCGCTCAGGATGAAGCTTTCCTCTATAGCCACTGCACCGGCTATAGCCAGTTGGCGGATTATCTGCGCGGCACCGACGACGGCGTGGCAAAAACGCCCGAATGGGCCAGTGTCATCACCGGCATTCCGGCGGCGCGTATCGGTTTGCTGGCGCAGCAACTGATCGGCGTGCGCAGTTTTATCACCTGCTCCTATTCGGTTCAGCGCGCCCATCGCGGTGAACAACCCTACTGGATGATGATTGCCCTGTCGGCGATGCTCGGCCAGGTGGGGCTGCCGGGGGGCGGTTTCTCCTTTGGTCACGGCTCGATGAACGGGGTCGGCAACCCGCGGGTGGATACGCCGGGGCCCATGATGCCGGTCGGCGCCAACCCTTGCGGGCTTGCCATCCCGGTGGCGCGTATCTGCGACATGCTGTTGCAACCCGGCGGCTCCTATCAGTTCCGTGGCGAGACGCACCAGTATCCGGATATTCATCTGGTGCACTGGGCCGGCGGCAACCCGTTCCATCATCACCAGCAGCTAAACCGGCTGGTGGAAGGCTGGCAAAAACCGGATACGGTGATAGTGCAGGATATCTGGTGGACGCCGGCGGCCAAGATGGCGGACATTGTGCTGCCGGTTACCACCTCGCTGGAACGTAACGATATCGGCGGTTCATCGCGCGATCGCTACGTATTGGCGATGCATCAGGCCATTGCGCCACAGCATCAGGCACGTAACGACTTTGATATTTTTGCCGATCTGGCGGAGCGGCTCGGTTACCGCGAGCAGTTCACCGAAAACCGCGACGAGCGGGCCTGGATCGAATCTATCTATCAACAATGCGGCCAGGCGCAGGCGGGGACCGGCGTAGAATGGCCCGAGTTTGAGGATTTCTGGCGCAAAGGCTACGTCGAGCTGCCGGCACCGGCGAAAGAATTCGTGTTTTTCGACGATTTTCGTGCGGATCCGCAGGCCAATCCGCTGCAAACGCCGAGCGGCAAGATTGAGTTGTTCAGCGAGAAAATCGCCGGTTATCGCTATGCCGATTTTGCCCCGCATCCGCAGTGGCAGCCGCCAGTCGAGTGGCTGGGGGCACCGGAGGCAAAAGAGTGGCCATTGCATCTGATATCTATCCAACCGAGCGATCGCCTGCATAGCCAGATGGATCCGGCGCCGCTGGCGCAGGGCAATAAAACGGCCGGGCGCGAAACGCTGTATATGCACCCGGAAGATGCAGCCAGGCGCGGCATTGCCGAGGGGGCGGAGGTACAGGTCAGCAACGCGCGTGGCAATTGCCTGGCAGGCGTTGCGATCACCGACGGCGTCACCCAGGGCGTAGTGCTGATGGCAACCGGCGCCTGGTTTGACCCAGGTTTTGGTGCCGAGCGCCTGCAGGTGGAACAGTCCGGCAACCCGAACGTGTTAACGCTGGATATCGGTACCTCGCCATTGACTCAAGGGCCGAACGCCATGAGCTGCCTGGTAGAAGTGAGCGTACGATAAACATCCAGCCCCACGGCAAGGCGAGCTCGCTGTGGCTTGAAAGGCCGTGGGGATACACCGCTGGTTACACTTTGCGCCCTAATGTTTCGATTGGCCGCTGGCTGGTTTTCGGCTCAACGGGGTAAATTAAACGTCCCAGAGGTATTGATTGGTGAGTTTCAGCAACTTGTTTGTTGAGCCCATATTAATTTGCACCAACCTACGCAGATGCGTAGGTTTTTTTTTGCCCGATCCCCCTCCGTCCCGCCTGCGTAAAATCTGATTTTGTATTTTTATTCCGCAGGACTATTTACATTTCATTGAGTTATTTCAGTACATCGCGGGAAATTTACAGCTGGTTGCATTTAGAGCAAAACTCTTGCGATTGATCGGTAGTTTCTTAATCGGCACCTCTCTAGAGTAGGTGATCCCAGAGGTATTGATTGGTGAGAAATCAGCATACTCTGTATGTTGAAGCCATTTTCAATTGCACCAACCTACGCGGATGCGTAGGTTTTTTTTTGCCTGCCATATAGTATTCTTTTCCCTACAACCATTTACGCTCATCTTGGGCAAAGGGAGAAGGGCATGATCTTTTCAATGCTGCGGGTGCTGTTCCGCCTGCTGTACCGGGTACGCGTTGAGGGCGACGCCCGACATTTCGATCAGAAAAAGCTGCTGATTACGCCCAATCACATCTCCTTCCTCGACGGTATTCTGTTGGCGCTGTTTTTGCCGATCAAACCGGTGTTTGCCGTCTACGCCAGCATTGGCGATCGCTGGTTTATGCGCTGGTTGCGGCCTTATATCGATTTCGTTTCGCTCGATCCCACCAAGCCGATGGCCATCAAACAGTTGGTGCGCATGGTTGAGCAAGGGCGGCCCATCGTGGTGTTCCCCGAAGGGCGCATTACCGTGACCGGCTCACTGATGAAAATTTATGATGGTGCCGCGTTTATTGCCGCCAAATCGGGGGCGACCGTGGTGCCGATACGGCTTGATGGCGCCGAATTCAGCCCTTTTGGGCGTATGGCCGGGGTATTCAAGATCCGTTGGTTCCCGCAGATCAGCATCCGTATTTTACCGCCGACGTCATTGCCGATGCCGGTCGCGCCACGCGCCCGAGAACGTCGCATGCTGGCCGGCGATCGTTTGCACCAGATCATGATGAAGGCGCGTATGGACACGCGCGAGCCACAGACCCTGTTCCGCGCTTTGCTGGCGGCGCAGCATCGCTATGGTCGGAGCAAGCCGTGCATTGAAGATATCAACTTCAAGGAAGACAGCTACCAGACACTGATCAAAAAAGCGCTGGGCGTCAGCCGTATCCTGCAGCGCTTTACCGCCGAGGGCGAACATGTCGGCATGCTATTGCCGAATGCCACCATTACCGCCGCGGCGATTTTTGGCGCCTCGCTGCGCAACCGTATCCCGGCGATGCTCAACTACACCGCGGGTTCCAACGGCCTGAAAAGCGCCATGCTCGCCGCCAGTCTTAAAACCATCGTCACCTCACGCCAGTTCCTGGAAAAAGGCAAGCTGACACATTTGCCGCAGCAGGTGCCGGAGGCCAACTGGGTGTATCTGGAGGATCTGAAAGATACCGTGACCCTGGCGGACAAGCTGTGGATCCTGCGTCATCTGTTCCAACCCGCGCGCGCCATGCTGCCGCAGCAGCCTGACGATGCGGCACTGATCTTGTTCACCTCGGGTTCGGAGGGCAATCCGAAGGGCGTGGTGCACTCCCACGCCAGCCTGCTGGCCAACGTTGAGCAGATCCGTACCATTGCCGACTTCACTCCGCGCGACCGTTTTATGTCGTCGCTGCCGCTGTTTCACTCGTTTGGTTTGACGGTCGGGCTGTTGACCCCGTTGATGACCGGCAGCCGCATCTTCCTCTACCCCAGTCCGCTGCATTACCGCGTGGTGCCGGAGCTGGTGTATGACCGTAACTGCACCGTGCTGTTCGGCACAGCCACTTTCCTCAATAACTATGCGCGTTTTGCCCATCCGTATGACTTTGCCCGGTTGCGCTATGTGGTAGCCGGTGCGGAAAAGCTGGCGGACAGCACCAAACAGATTTATCAGGACAAATACGGTATTCGCATCCTGGAAGGCTATGGCGTGACTGAGTGTGCGCCGGTGGTGTCAATCAACGTGCCGCTGGCGGCCAAGGTGGGTACCGTCGGGCGCATCATGCCGAATATGGAAGCGCGTTTAATGAAGGTGCCGGGTATTGAGAACGGTGGACGCCTGCAACTGCGTGGGCCGAATATCATGAAAGGCTATCTGCGGGTGGAGCATCCGGGCGAGCTGGAGCCGCCAGCGGCAGAGGATGAACAGGGCAACCTGCAGCCGGGCTGGTACGATACCGGCGATATCGTCACGCTGGACGAACAGGGCTACTGTGTGATCCGCGGTCGGGTGAAGCGCTTTGCCAAACTGGCGGGCGAAATGGTCTCGCTGGAAAGCGTGGAGCTGCTGGCACAGCGCATATCGCCGGAAGGTCTGCACGCCGCTACGGTGAAAAGTGACAGCAGTAAGGGCGAGGCGCTGGTGCTGTTCACTACCGATGCAAGCGTAACCCGCGAAGCCTTGCTGCGGGCAGCGCGTGAATTGGGCAGCCCTGAACTGGCGGTACCGCGTGATATTCGCCTGTTGAAAACGCTGCCGGTGCTGGGCAGTGGCAAACCGGATTTTGTGACCCTGCGTAAAATGGCTGAACAGCCGGAGACTGTCTGATGAACCCGTCGTCGAACACTGATTCACCCTTGCTTTCGCGCAGCATGATTGCCGTCATTTGCGCACAGTTTCTCTCTGCGTTCGGTGACAATGCGTTGCTGTTCGCCACGCTGGCGCTGATCAAACAACAGCTTTATCCCGACTGGAGTCAGCCGATTCTGCAGATGGCGTTTGTCGCCACCTATATCATTCTCGCGCCTTTTGTCGGCCAGATTGCCGACAGCTTTGCGAAAGGGCGGGTGATGATGGTGGCTAACGGCCTGAAGCTGGCCGGCGCATTGGTGATCTGTTTCGGGTTGGATCCGTTCCTCGGTTATAGCCTGGTGGGCGTGGGTGCCGCAGCTTATTCACCGGCCAAATATGGGATTTTGGGTGAGATCACCAGCGGTGAGAAACTGGTCAAGGCCAACGGCCTGATGGAGGCCTCCACTATCGCGGCGATCCTGCTGGGCTCGGTGGCCGGCGGCATCCTGGCAGACTGGCACGTGGTCGCCGCACTGGCGGTATGTGCACTGGTTTACGCAGCGGCGGTGATCGCCAACCTGTATATTCCGCGCCTGCCTGCGGCACATCCGGCGACGTCATGGACGCCGCGTGCCATGACTCGCGCTTTCTTCAACGCCTGTGTGGTGCTGTGGCACGATGGGCAAACCCGTTTCTCATTGATTGGTACCAGCCTGTTTTGGGGCGCAGGGGTCACGCTGCGCTTTCTGTTGGTGCTGTGGGTGCCGGTGGCGCTGGGTATCGCCGATAACGCCACGCCGACGTTGTTGAATGCCATGGTGGCGGTGGGGATTGTGGTTGGCGCCGGTGCCGCAGCTCGCTTCGTTACGCTTGAGACCGTGAAACGCTGTATGCCGGCCGGGATCTTGATTGGCGTAGCGGTGGCGATATTCGCGCTGCAAACTACCTTGCTTAGCGCCTATGCGGTACTGCTGATTATCGGCGTCTTGGGCGGCTTCTTTGTGGTGCCATTGAATGCGTTGTTGCAAGAACGAGGCAAAAAATCGGTGGGGGCAGGCAACGCGATCGCGGTGCAAAACCTTGGCGAGAACACCGCCATGCTGTTGATGCTCGGGCTCTATTCGCTGGCGGTGAAAGTCAGCGTGCCGGTGGTCGGCGTGGGGATCGGTTTCGGTGTGGTTTTCGCGCTGGCGATCGGCGCACTGTGGTTGTCGCAACGACGGGCAAAATAATCAAAGGGGCGCGGTTTAGGCGCCCCTGATTATTTAGGGGGCAGGAATGGTAAAGCGGGTGTGGATCTCCTCCAGCCCCTGAAGCACGTCTTCATTCAACACCAGGTCGAAACTGTCGATGTTGGTTTTCAGCTGTTCCAGCGTGGTGGCGCCCAGCAGGGTACTGGCAACGAAGGGTTGCTGGCGAACAAAGGCCAGGGCCATCTGCGAAGGATCCAGTCCGTGTTTTTTGGCTAATGCGACGTATTCGGCAATCGCCAACTGCGTTTGCGGGGCCGAATAACGATTAAAGCGGCTAAACAGCGTATTTCGCGCACCGGCCGGTTTGGCGCCGTTCAAATACTTGCCGCTCAGGGTGCCGAACGCCAGGCTGGAATAGGCTAACAGTTCGACGCCTTCGTGCTGGCTGATCTCCGCCAGAGCAATCTCAAAACTGCGGTTCAACAGGCTGTAGGGGTTCTGAATTGAGACGATGCGCGGCAGCTCATGCTTTTCAGCCAACTGCAGGTAACGCATCACGCCCCAAGGCGTTTCGTTAGACACCCCGATATAACGAATTTTACCGGCGCGCACCTGCTCGGTCAGCGCTTCCAGCGTTTCCAGCAGGGTGACGGTAGCCTTTTCGTCAGTGTACTGATAGTTGAGCTTACCGAAGAAGTTGGTCGCGCGCTGCGGCCAATGCAACTGGTAGAGATCGAGATAATCGGTGTTGAGGCGTTTCAGGCTGGCGTCCAGCGCGGCACGGATGTTTTTGCGATCCAGCGCCTGCTGCGGGCGGATACTGCTGTCAGTCCCGCGCACCGGCCCGGCGATTTTGCTGGCCAGCACCAGTTTCTCACGGTTGCCGCGAGCCTTGATCCAACTGCCGATGTACTGTTCGGTCAGCCCCTGGGTTTCAGGGCGGGGCGGTACCGGGTACATCTCTGCGGTATCGATCAGGTTGATGCCAGCGGCTAATGCATAGTCGAGTTGCGCGTGGGCATCGGCTTCACTGTTCTGTTCGCCAAAGGTCATGGTGCCCAGTCCCAGCACGCTCACTTCTAAAGAACTGTGGGGAATACGGTGGTATTGCATTAACGGCCTTCCTTTCGTGTAAGCGCTTACGGGCTATACACCCGATAAAACAGGAGCCAAACAATCTGCAAGGCGGTGATCTCGCCTTTGCCGACTATAACCAAGCCGAGAAGATGGGGGAAGTGGATTCAGTGCGGGGAGGGCTATCGCGCAACGCGGGGCGATAGCCGATCGGGAAACTAGCGTTCGATGACCTGTGAAACCTGATCGCCGTTAATCTGGCGATGGTTGCCTTTTTCGTCTTTATAGCTGATCAGGCCGGTATCTTGGTCAATCTCTGGCTTGCCCTGAGTCAGGATCATATTGCCGTCTTTGGTCGCCATCACGTAATCGCTGGAGCATCCCGCCAACCCGGCGGCCATCACCAACGCAGACACTGCCATTACCCACTTTTTCATCCTGCGGATCCTCAGTTAAGTATGCAAAAAGAAGCTTCTTTCTAGATTAGCAAACTATAGATGCATCGTGTTTCGGATAAGTCCTTATCTCTGTAAGAGAAAGTGACATTGAAACTGTGCGGGGGATACAAAAATATTAACGGGAGCGGCTTACGCTCGCTCCCGTTGGGGGATTACTCAGAGGCGGGTTTTTTCTTGCTGCGCATCAGGTTGAGTGCTTCTACCGACATCGAGAAGAACATCGCAAAGTAGATGTAGCCTTTAGGTACATGCACCTGGAAGCTTTCCAGCATCAGGGTGAAGCCCACCAGGATCAAGAATGCCAGCGCCAGCATTTTCACCGAAGGGTGGCGGTTAACGAACTCGCCAATCGGCCGGGCGGCAAACATCATAACGCCCACGGCAATCACTACTGCTGCCATCATGATAAACAGATGATCGGACAGGCCTACCGCGGTGATCACTGAATCCAGGCTGAAAATGATATCCAGCAGCATGATCTGCACGATGGCACCGAAGAAGCCGTGCACTTTAGTGTGGTGCTCTTCGTCCGACCCTTCGATGGTTTCATGGATCTCTTTACTGGCTTTCCAAATCAGGAACAGCCCGCCCAGCAGCAGGATCAGATCGCGAGCCGAAACGCTGTGATCCATGATGGTAAACAGCGGATGGGTCAGACGGATCACCCAGGCGATAGAGGCCAACAGCCCCAGACGCATTAACATTGCGCCGGCCAGCCCGATGCGACGCGCCTTGTTCTGCTGGGCTTTCGGCAGTTTAGACACCACCAGGGAAAGGAAAATAATGTTATCAATACCCAGAATGATCTCAAGAATGGTCAGCGTACCTAACGCTAACCAGGCATTGGGATCCATAATCCATTCGAACATTGCCTAGCCACACCTTAATAAAAAGCAAAGGCTGAATTATACGCGTTTATTGATACGGCGACACTGTTAGCTAAACACAGCCTAAACAAAAGCGATCAGATTAAGAAATGTCTTGCCAGCAGCGCGGCGGTGAAACTTTTTTTCAAATAGAAACCACGCGGTAATGTGAGGATCGGCTGACCTTGTTCGCCGATGGCTTCGGTCAGGGCTTTACTGTTGGCCGCCTTGGGGCGTAGTTGCAGCACTTCACCGTGTCGTGCGGTGATCCGTTCTACGTGGCCAAGCACGATCAAATCCATCAGCTCTTCCCAGTCGCGGCGCAGCATCTCTTCTTCTTCTTCGTTCGGGCTCCACAACAGTGGTGAACCTATGCGACGCTGTGCCAGCGGAATCTGCCGCTCGCCTTCCACCGGGATCCACAGCACCCGCGCCAGCTTATGGCGTACGTGGCTGCTGGCCCAGGTGACGCCGCTGTTGCCGGTCAAGGGCGCTACGCAGACGAAAGTGGTTTCCAGCGGCTTGCCGGCGGCGTCTATCGGGATGGTTTTCAGCTCGATGCCCAACTCGGGAAAATCCTGTTCCGGCTTGCTGCCGGCCATGGCGCCAAGATACTGCTCCAGCAGCATGCCAACCCATCCTTTATCCCGCTTCAGATCTTTGGGAATAGGCAACTGCGCACGTGCCGCCAGTTCTCCCAACTGACAGCCGGCAAGCTGCTGCGCCTGTTCAAACAGTTGCTGTTCATTTTCTGGAGGAGGGGGCAGAGGAGATAAAAACGCCATAATGCGAACCTGCTAGATTTGGTTGAAAAACGTACTGTATTTGTACACAGCGAACCTTGGTGGGCAAGGTCTGGGGAAAAGAATAATAGTAGCATGATTTTCCATGACTTTTTTCCCGCTACATGACGGGGGAAAAATTCAGGGCGACGCTTGTGCACCTGAAGCCACCGACAATAAACAGGATCTTACACCTATTTATCCACAGATTTATGGGATAACCCAAATTTTTACCGATCACTGGTTCGATTTACAGCCTTGACTCAGGGGTTTTTTTGCGAAATTGTCCGTTTTGTGCGTAACTCATACGGATAATCTGTGGATAAAAACGACGTTGGTGGATCTTTCGCCAGGGTAAGATCCTAAACGGATATAGATCACATTTTTACTCTGTATAGGGTTGTTGATAAATATATAACTTTATGTTTTTATTGATGTATTTTTGTTTTTGTTTTTATGGTGATTTTGAGTTCACCAGAGTTTTACCGGCTTATCCCTTGAGTTCTTCACACACCTATCCACAGAAAAAGTGAATAAAACCGCGTGTAAACGGCTTCACATGTTTATAACTTTGCCATTATCTGTGAGTTATCCCAATGTTATCCGGTCTGCACCGCCGCAAAGCAGTGGTTTACCGCCTGTAGCTTGTGTGAAACAATCAGGGTATCTATGCGAATTTAAGCTTATCGAGGTAGTCCGGTGATCGATGATGATGGCTACCGCCCGAATGTTGGTATCGTAATCTGTAATCGTCAGGGGCAAGTCCTGTGGGCTCGCCGTTACGGTCAACACTCCTGGCAGTTTCCCCAAGGGGGGATCAACCCCGGTGAAACCGCAGAACAGGCAATGTACCGTGAGCTGTTCGAAGAAGTGGGGCTGAGCAAAAAGGATGTGCGTATCCTGGCCTCAACCCGCAACTGGTTGCGCTATAAATTGCCAAAACGTTTGGTGCGTTGGGACACAAAGCCGGTTTGTATCGGCCAAAAGCAGAAATGGTTTCTTTTGCAGTTAATGTGCAATGACGCTGATATCAATATGCAACGCAGCAGCACGCCGGAGTTTGACGGCTGGCGCTGGGTGAGCTTTTGGTATCCGGTGCGCCAGGTGGTGTCGTTCAAACGCGACGTTTACCGCCGGGTGATGAAAGAATTCGCCGTCACCGTGATGCCGATGCAGGAGCAGGCAGCGCAGCGGCAGACCCCCGCTTATCGCCGGAAGAGAGGTTAAGTTAAGCCGACTATGCTCACGCGCTTGCGAGAAATTGTTGAGAAGGTGGCCGCGGCGGCCAGCCTGACAGATGCGCTGGATCTTTTGGTCAATGAAACCTGTCTGGCAATGGATACGGAAGTCTGTTCCATCTATCTGGCAGACAATGACCGCCGCTGTTATTACCTGATGGCGACACGCGGGTTAAAAAAACCGCGTGGGCGCACTATCGCACTGGCCTTTGATGAAGGCATCGTCGGCCTGGTTGGGCGCCGTGCCGAGCCGATTAACCTGGCGGACGCGCAGAGCCACCCCAGCTTCAAATATATTCCCCAGGTGAAGGAGGATCGGTTCCGATCCTTCCTCGGCGTGCCGATCATTCATCGCCGCCAACTGCTGGGCGTATTGGTGGTTCAGCAGCGTGAGCTGCGCCAGTTCGACGAAAGCGAAGAGTCTTTTATGGTGACGCTGGCCACGCAAATGGCCGGTATCCTATCCCAATCGCAGCTTAACGCTCTTTTTGGTCAGTATCGCCAGACGCGCATTCGTGCGCTGGCGGCATCGCCAGGCGTGGCAGTGGCTGAAGGTTGGCAGGACAGCAGCCAGCCGTCACTCGATCAGGTTTACAAGGCTTCAACGCTCGATACCGCCAGCGAACGTGAACGCCTGACCCAGGCGCTGGAAGAAGCCGGGGCGGAATTCCGCCGTTTCAGCAAGCGCTTTGCCGCCAGCTCGCAAAAAGAGAGCGCAGCGATTTTCGATCTTTACTCTCACCTGCTGAACGACGCCCGCCTCAAGCGTGAACTCTTCGCCGAGATCGATGCCGGCTCCGTAGCCGAATGGGCGGTGAAGCAGGTGATCGAAGTCTTTGCCGCCCAGTTCGCCAGCCTGCAAGACACCTACATGCGCGAGCGCGCCAGCGATCTGCGCGCGCTCGGTCAGCGCCTTTTATTCCACCTCGACGATACCACTCAGGGCGCAACCCAGTGGCCGGCGCGTTTTGTGCTGGTGGCCGATGAACTGACCGCTACCCTGTTGGCCGAAATGCCACAGGACAGGCTGGTCGGCGTGGTGGTCCGCGACGGTGCCGCCAACTCACACGCGGCTATTTTGGTGCGTGCGATGGGGGTGCCGACGGTGATGGGGGCGGATATCCAGCCTGCATTGCTCAGCCAGCGCCTGCTGATTGTCGATGGCTATCGCGGCGAGCTGCTGGTTGATCCTGAGCCGGTGCTGGTGCAGGAATACCAGCGGCTGATCAGCGAAGAGCTGGAATTAAGCCGATTGGCGGAAGACGATGTCGAACAGCCGGCTCAGCTCAAAAGCGGCGAGCGAGTGCAGGTGATGCTCAACGCCGGTCTTAGCCCGGAACACGAGCAATTGCTGGGAGGGCGCGTCGATGGCGTCGGCCTCTACCGTACCGAAATTCCATTTATGCTGCAGAGTGGCTTCCCTTCCGAAGAGGAACAGGTCGCCCAATATCAGGGTATGTTGCAGCTCTATCCGAACAAGCCGGTGACGCTGCGCACGCTGGATATCGGCGCCGATAAGCAGCTGCCTTATATGCCTATCAGCGAAGAAAACCCCTGTCTGGGTTGGCGCGGTATCCGCATCACCCTGGATCAGCCGGAAATCTTCCTGATCCAGGTGCGCGCCATGCTGCGTGCCAATGCCGGTACCGGCAATCTGGGCATTTTGCTGCCGATGATCACCAGTCTGGAAGAGATCGACGAGGCCCGACGCCTGATCGACCGCGCTGGGCGGGAAGTGGAAGAAGTGCTGGGGTATGAAATTCCCAAACCCAAACTTGGCGTAATGCTTGAAGTGCCGTCGATGATCTTCCTGATCCCGCATCTGGCCGGGCGGGTGGAGTTTATTTCGGTCGGTACCAACGACCTGACCCAGTACCTGTTGGCGGTGGATCGCAACAATACCCGAGTGGCGTCGCTGTACGACAGCCTGCATCCTTCCATGCTGCAGGTGCTCAAGATGATTGTCGTTCAGGCCCAGGCCGTCGGGCTGCCGGTGGGGTTGTGCGGTGAACTGGCCGGCGATCCCATGGGGGCCTTGCTGCTGGTGGGCATGGGCTACCGCAACCTGAGCATGAACGGACGTAGCGTGGCGCGGATCAAATATCTGCTGCGGCATATTGAGCTCTCCGATGCCGAAGTGCTGGCGCAGCGGGTACTCAGTGCCCAAATGACCACCGAAGTGCGCCATCAGGTGGCGGCGTTTATGGAGCGGCGTGGCATGGGCGGGTTGATCCGCGGCGGCAAGTAACGCCGCAGGCTGACTGATTTTTTTACAGAACTTTTCCCAGCAGTCCAGTCCGGAGACGCTTAAGCTTATGCTATTATCCGCCTCCTCACTGTGTTGAAAGCAACGGAAAAAGTGCTCCTGCTGCGTTTCACCGCGTTTGGCACCTGCCGCCCCCGGATGGGGAAGAATAATAGACATGTTGTGGTGATAGATGACCAATAGCTATCTGGCGTTTCCTAAATTTGATCCGGTGATTTTCTCTATCGGCCCGGTCTCTCTGCATTGGTACGGTCTGATGTACCTGGTTGGCTTCGTTTTTGCCATGTGGCTGGCGGTGCGCCGTGCCAACAAACCGGGCAGCGGCTGGACCAAGGATGAAGTAGAGAACCTGCTGTATGCCGGTTTCCTCGGCGTGTTCGTCGGTGGCCGCGTTGGCTATGTGTTGTTCTACAACCTGCCGCTGTTCCTGGATAACCCGCTCTATCTGTTCAAAGTCTGGGATGGCGGTATGTCGTTCCACGGCGGCCTGATGGGGGTTATTCTGGTGATGTTCTGGTTCGCTCGTCGTACCAAACGCACCTTCTTCCAGGTTTCTGATTTTATTGCCCCGCTGATCCCCTTCGGCCTGGGTGCCGGTCGCTTGGGCAACTTTATCAATGGCGAACTCTGGGGCCGTGTTACCACCGATACCCCATGGGCGATGCTGTTCCCAAGTTCACGCGCGGAAGACGTAGCGCTTGCCGCCGCCGATCCGCAACTGCTGCCGATCCTGAATCAATACGGCGTGCTGCCGCGCCACCCGTCCCAGCTGTATGAACTGCTGCTGGAAGGCGTGGTGCTGTTTATCATTCTGAACCTGTTTATTCGCAAACCGCGGCCGATGGGCGCCGTTTCCGGCTTGTTCCTGATTGGTTATGGCGTATTCCGTATTATCGTCGAAGCTTTCCGTCAGCCGGATGCACAGCTCGGCCTGTTCGACGGCGTAATCAGCATGGGGCAGATCCTGTCCGTTCCTATGGTGGTGGCCGGTATTATTATGATGATTTGGGCGTATCGTCGTCGCCCGCAGCAACAACTGTCGTGAGGAACAAATGAAACAGTATCTGGATTTGATGAACAAAGTGCTCGCCGAGGGCACCCCTAAAGCCGACCGTACCGGCACTGGCACGCTGTCGATTTTCGGCCACCAGATGCGTTTCAATTTGCAGGAAGGCTTCCCGTTGGTGACCACCAAAAAATGTCACCTGCGTTCGATCATCCATGAACTGTTGTGGTTCCTGAACGGCGACACCAACGTGGCTTACCTGAAGGAAAACAAGGTCAGCATCTGGGACGAGTGGGCGGACGAGAACGGCGACCTTGGCCCGGTGTACGGCAAACAGTGGCGTGCCTGGGGAGCCGCAGACGGCCGTCAGATCGACCAGTTAACCACGGTGCTGAACCAGCTGAAACAGGATCCGGATTCACGCCGCATCATAGTCTCGGCCTGGAACGTGGGTGAATTGGACCAGATGGCGCTGGCGCCATGCCATGCGTTCTTCCAGTTCTACGTGGCGGACGGCAAATTATCCTGTCAGCTGTACCAGCGCTCGTGCGATGTGTTCCTCGGCCTGCCGTTCAACATTGCCAGCTACGCGCTGTTAGTGCATATGATGGCGCAGCAATGCGATCTGGAAGTGGGTGATTTCGTCTGGACCGGCGGCGATACCCACCTGTACAGCAACCATATGGAACAAACCCAGCTGCAACTGACCCGTGAACCGCGTGCCTTGCCAACGCTTTTGATCAAACGCAAACCGGCATCGCTGTTCGATTACCGTTTCGAAGACTTTGAAATCGAAGGGTACGATCCGCATCCCCCAATCAAAGCACCGGTTGCTATCTGATTTTCTCCGCATAAGTTACCCCCAAGGGCGCACAGGTTGCGCCCTTATCTTTTCCTGCCGTTCCCTTACTGCGCACTGCATCGCATTTTGTTGTGCTCGCTTACCTGTTGCATAGAAAGCCTGCGCGGTGCGCTTCAAGGCCGAAAAGCCCCCCTTTATCCTGTTGCGCGCCTGATTACACTGGCCGCCATGAACGACGAGATGAAGTTTAACCCCGATGGCCAGCGCGGCATGACGCTGATAGAACTGCTGGTGGTGATTACCCTGGCGGGTCTGCTGACGGGCTGGGGTGTCAGCCACTGGCGTCATTATCAGCAGGCTTTGCGGTTGGAACACACTGCACAACAACTGCTGGCTTTTCTCAACCGGTTGCAGGCTGATGCCAACTGGCACAACCGCACGGCGCTGCTGGGGATTAAACCCGGAACGGTCTGGTGCATCGGCGAAGGTCAAACGCCTGCGAATTGCGCTGCACTCGACGATGACATCTTCAAGCCGCATTACCCTGATGTGCGGCTGACAGGCCATACCCAAAAAGAGATGGGGTTTTATGGCCTGCGCAATAATGCGCAGGCGGGGCATATTGTGCTTAGCAACGGTGCAGGCAGCCTGAGGTTGGTGCTTTCTGCCAAGGGGCGACTGCGACTGTGCAGCGAAGGGGTGAGCATCAGGGGGGTTGCGCTATGTCAGCCTTAGAGCGGGGTTTTACGCTGCCGGAGGTGATGTTGGCGCTGACGTTCGGCAGCCTGATTGCGCTTGCTGCTGCCAAAACCTATCCGGTTTTACGTCAACACAGCGTCGATGTCGGCAGGCACTACCGGCTGGAGTCGGTACTGCGGCAATTGGCCTTCGGCATCGAGAAAGATCTGCGCCGTGCGGGGTTTTGCGCCGGCCAGTGCCGTGGGCAACCAATACTGCTCAGCCACCTTCCCGGAGAAGCGGCGGGCAGTTGCGTGATTATCGCCTATGACATCAGTCGTAACGGCCATTGGGAGGCTTTCGGCGCCGATGCCGACTATTTCGGTTATCGCCTGCGCCAGGGGATGTTGGAAGGGCAGCGGGGTATTAATCATTGTCGGGGCGGTGGCTGGGAACGTCTGATCGATAACGACGAAGTGCGTATCGAAGCCTTCAGCGTAAAGACCAACCTGGGTGAAAACGGAAAAACCTGGGCTACGCTGGCGCTGAGCGGCCGTGCGAAAGCGGACGACGGTATACGGCGCAGCCTGGTCTGGGCGGTCAATATGGCTTCTCTGCCATGAACATTAGTGTCGAACGAGGCGGCAGTACCTTGGCGGCCGTAATGATGCTGTTGGTGATGGGGCTGATGCTGTTGAATGCCCAGCACCGGCAATTGGATAGCGCTTTGTTATTGGCGACCGACGAGAAGCGCTATTTACGGGCTTACAATCAGGCCGCTTCCGCGCTCAGTTGGGGTGTGGCCCAGACTTGGCCTCGCGGGCAATTGAGCGTCAGTGGCTGGTGGTGCCGGCAAGCCGACGCGCTACGCGCCTGCGCAAAATTATCCTCCCAGGTGGGTATTGTCCTGGTGCGTGGTGAAGCACCGATGAATGGCGCAGAGCCTTTGCGGTTATATCAACGGAGCAAACCTGAGGGCGCAACCGGAGAGATTGCGCTCAGAGCAGAAACCGGCGGGTGGCTAGATTTTTGCCCTGAAAAAAAGCAGGCGGACTGTGAGGATTGACCCAACTGATGCATCTGACGCAACCTTATGGCGCCAGCGGGGCTTCAGCTTGCCGGAGGTCTTGATTGCCGCGTTGCTGTTCGCGGTGTCGCTACTGGGGTTGTTACAGTATCATCAGGTGCTGTTGCAGTCGTTCCAGCGTCAGTGGCAGTATCGACAGGCGTGGTCGTTGGCGCACCAGCATCTGGAAGTGTTCGCCGCTAGCGGGCGCATGGATGCCGGGCTGCCGCCACTGGCACCCGGCTGGCGGCGTGAGACCAGCTTGAGCAGCCCACAGCCTGCCTGTCAGCGGTTAGTGGTAAGAATACAAACGCCCCAACAGCAGTGGGCGGAACTCAGTCGTTGGTACTGCATGCGCCAGTGAGCTGGCACATATTTTGTTTTAAGGGAGCGCCCAATGTTTAAGGTTTATCACTCCAATCAGTTGGACGTGTTAAAAACGCTGACCAGCATTTTGATAGCCAGAGAGCCCTTGGCCGATCCTTTCCAACAGGAAGTGGTGCTGGTGCAGAGCCCCGGTATGGCGCAGTGGCTGCAGATGCAACTGGCGGAGCAGTTCGGCATCGCCGCCAACATTGCTTTCCCCCTGCCGGCTACCTTCATCTGGGACATGTTTACCCGGGTGTTACCGGGTATCCCGAAAGAGAGTGCCTTCAGCAAAGACGCCATGACCTGGAAGCTGATGTGGCTGCTGCCCGATTTACTCACCCAGCCTGAATTTGCTCCACTGCAGCATTACCTCACCGACGACGGCGACAAACGTAAAATTCACCAGTTGGCCGGTCGGGTGGCAGACCTGTTTGACCAATACCTGGTGTATCGCCCGCAATGGCTGGAAAGCTGGCAGAAGGGTGAACGCGTTGACGGACTGGCGGAAGCGCAGCAATGGCAGGCCCCGCTGTGGGCGCGCCTGGTAGAGTACACCGCGGAATTGGGGCAGCCGGAATGGCATCGCGCCAACCTGTATCGCCGTTTTATCAACGAGCTGGAAAAGGCACAGCAGCCCCCAGCGGGATTGCCGCCACGGGTCTTTATCTGCGGCATTTCGGCATTGCCGCCGGTCTATCTGGAGGCCCTCCAGGCGCTGGGCAGGCACATTGACGTTCACCTGATGTTCACTAACCCTTGCCGCTACTACTGGGGAGATATTCAGAGTCAATCATTTCTGGCGAAATTGCAGAGCCGCAAACGACGCCATTATCAGGATCAAACCGAATATGCGTTATTCAAAGATCCTGAAAATGCCGCCGCACTGTTTAATGAAGCCGGTGAGCAAGACCTGCCGAACCCGCTGTTGGCCTCATGGGGCAAGTTGGGACGCGACCACCACTTTTTGCTTTCACAGATCGAATCTGCGCAGGAAGTTTTCGCATTTGTCGATATTCCTGCGGACAATCTGTTGCATGGCATTCAGTACGATATGTTGGAGCTGAAGAACAGTGCGGTTATCGGCACCACGCCGGAAACGCTGGAAAGCAGCGCCACCAAACGACGACTGGATCCTGCCGATCGCTCCATCAGCCTGCACGCTTGCCACAGCCCGCAGCGTGAAGTTGAGGTGCTGCACGATCAGTTATTGAGCATGTTGGCGGATGACCCTGAGCTGACGCCGCGCGACATTATTGTGATGGTGGCGGACATCGACAATTACACGCCTTATATCCAGGCGGTATTCGGCAATGCCTCCCCGGAACGCTACCTGCCGTTTGCCATTTCTGACCGCAAAGCCAGCCAGGCCCACCCGGCGCTGCAGGCTTTTATCTCGCTGTTGGATCTGCCGCAGAGCCGCTTTACCTCAGAGCAGGTGCTGGCACTACTGGAGGTTCCCGCACTGGCGGCGCGATTCTCCATTCGGGAAGAGGGCCTGCGTCTGTTGCGCCATTGGGTGGGTGAATCCGGCGTACGCTGGGGCCTGGATGACGACAACGTGCGCGAACTGGATTTGCCCGCCACCGGACAGCACACCTGGCAATTTGGCATTACGCGTATGCTGTTGGGTTACGCCATGGACAGCAATGCCGGTGACTGGCAGGGAGTCTTGCCCTACGACGAATCGAGCGGATTGGTCGCCGAGCTGGCTGGGCAGCTAGCTGAACTGCTGGCGGCGTTGAGCCGCTGGCGGCAACGGCTGGGGCAACTGCGTACGCTGCCGGAATGGCAGCCGCTGTGCCGCCAACTGCTGGAGACCTTCTTTGAGCAGGACGGTGAAACCGAAGTGGTGCTGGCGCTGATTGAGCAGCAGTGGAACAAGCTGTTCGAGTTCGGGTTGGCGGCCCGTTATCCCGATGAGGTGCCACTGTCCATCCTGCGTGATGAACTGGCGTCACGCCTCGATCAGGAGCGGATCAGCCAGCGTTTCCTGGCCGGGCAAATCAATTTCTGCACCCTGATGCCGATGCGTTCCATCCCGTTCAACGTGGTTTGCCTGCTGGGTATGAACGACGGCGTTTACCCACGGACGCTGCCGCCGTTAGGCTTTGATCTGATGGCACAGCAGGTCAAGCGTGGCGATCGTAGCCGCCGTGATGATGACCGCTATCTATTCCTGGAGGCGATACTGTCGGCGCAGCAACGGCTGTATATCAGCTTTATTGGCCGTTCCATTCAGGATAACAGCGAACGTTACCCTTCGGTGTTGGTGACCGAGCTGCTGGAATACCTTGAACAGAGCTACTGCCTGCCGGGTGATGAGGCGTTGGACGCCGATGGCAGCGCAAAACGCGTGGGTGATCACTTGCTTAACTGGCACTCGCGTATGCCGTTTGCCGCCGAGAATTTCCTGCCCGGTACCGAAGATCAGAGCTACGCCGCGGAATGGCTGCCGGCCGCCGACGGAAAAGGAGCTGCACATCCGGCGTTTAATCAACCTCTGCTGCCGGAAGCGCAGACCCAGATTTTGCTGGATGATTTACTGCGATTTTATCGCCACCCTATCCGCGCCTTCTTCCAACTCCGTCTGGGGGTCAGCTTCATTCTGGAAGAAACCGAACTGCCGGATGAAGAGCCCTTTACCCTGGATAATCTCAGCCGTTATCAGTTCAACAGCCAACTGTTGAATACCCTGATTGACGGTGAGGACGCCACGCGCCTGTTTCAGCGAGTTCGTGCCGCCGGCGGATTACCCTTTGGCCCATTCGGTGAAATTTATTGGCAGAAGCAGCAGGAAGAGATAGCTGAACTGGCTGAGCAGGTGCGGGCAGAGCGTAGCGAAGGGCACAGTCTTGAACTGGATATCGACATTGCCGGCGTGCGCATTAGCGGCTGGTTGCATCAGGTTCAGGAAGACGGGCTGTTACGTTGGCGGCCATCCACCCTGTCGGCCGTCGATGGGATATTGCTGTGGCTGGAGCATCTGGTGTACTGCTGCGCCGGTGGCACAGGGGAAAGCCGTATTTACGGTCGCAAAGGGGCAGCCTGGCGTTTTGCCGCCCTGAGCGCAGAGGATGCCCATGAGCAACTGGCCGAATTGGTGGCCGGTTATCAGCGCGGTCTCTGTCAGCCGTTACTGTTGCTGAACAAAAGCGGCTGGGCTTGGCTAAGCCAATGTTACCAGCCGGAAACGCAGCAGATTGACTGGGATGAAGAGGTGCAAATCAAGGCTCGAGCCAAGCTGCTGCAGACCTGGCAGGGCGATCAGCGCATTCCGGGAGAAGGCGAGGACCCTTATGTGCAGCGGGTATTCCGGCAGTTGGATAATCCTTCTTTAGCGCAAATTCTGGCCGAAACAGAACGTTACCTGCTGCCGGTTGCGCGACATAACCTTGGGTAACAATCCCCCGGTGGTACTGATTGCCGGGAGGTGGTAAAAATAATTAGGGTTATATTCAACTATCGGGGTCAGCTCCGGTCTTACATAACGTACAAGCATATAGATATTATTGTGTTGTGTTGTTTTGATGTACGCCGTCAACGTCAGGGATTTGGCGCGACGGCGTCAGAATAGGGGTTTATTTTGGATATGCGCAGACAGTTGGCCCGCATCACCGGGTTAGTATTATTGGTTATGTTTTGGGCACCGTTGAGCTGGGCCGCACAGGGATGGCAACCGCTGGCGGAGAAGATCAACAAAAGCGATCACGATCCGCGTCAGTATCAGGCGATCAAACTGACGAACGGCATGACCGTGCTGCTGGTGTCCGATGCTCAGGCACCAAAATCGCTGGCGGCGCTGGCGCTGCCGGTGGGCTCGCTGGAGGATCCGAACAGCCAGCTTGGGCTGGCGCACTATCTTGAGCACATGGTGCTGATGGGATCCAAGCGCTATCCGCAGCCGGAAAACCTGTCCGAGTTTCTGAAGAAACACGGTGGCAGCCATAACGCCAGCACCGCCTCTTACCGCACCGCATTCTATCTGGAAGTGGAAAACGATGCGCTGGCCCCGGCGGTAGACCGCATGGCGGATGCCATTGCCGAGCCGATATTGGATCCAGGCAATGCCGATCGCGAACGTAATGCAGTGAATGCCGAACTGACGATGGCACGTTCGCGTGACGGTATGCGCATGGCGCAGGTCGGGGCGGAAACGCTAAACCCGGCTCACCCGAGTGCGCGCTTTTCCGGCGGTAACCTCGATACCCTGAAAGACAAGCCCGGCAGCAAGCTGCACGACGAGCTGACCGCATTCTATCAACGCTATTATTCCGCCAATCTGATGATGGGGGTGTTGTACAGCAACCAACCCTTACCGGCATTGGCTGAACTGGCGGCCAAAACCTTTGGCCGCGTACCTAACCATGATGCCAGCGTACCGCCGATAACCGTCCCGGCCGTCACGCCTGAGCAACAGGGGATCATTATTCACTATGTGCCGGCTCAGCCGCGCAAGCAGTTGAAGGTCGAGTTCCGCATCGACAACAACAGCGCTGAGTTCCGCAGTAAAACTGATACCTATATCGCTTACCTGATTGGCAACCGCAGCCAAAACACGCTGTCGGACTGGCTACAGAAGCAAGGGTTGGCGGATGCAATCAATGCCGGGGCCGATCCTATGGTCGATCGCAACGGCGGGGTGTTTTCTATCAGCGTTTCGCTGACCGATAAAGGCCTGGCCAAACGTGACGAGGTGGTTGCCGCAATTTTCAATTACCTGAAGATGTTACGCAGCGAAGGCATCAAGCAAAGCTATTTTGATGAGATCTCCCATGTACTGAACCTGGATTTCCGTTATCCCTCGATCACCCGTGATATGGACTATATTGAATGGCTGGTGGATACCATGCTGCGCGTGCCGGTCGAACATACGCTGGATGCGCCTTACTTGGCCGACCGCTACGACGCCAAAGCGATTGCCGAGCGTCTGGACGCCATGACGCCGCAAAACGCACGCATCTGGTTTGTCAGCCCGAATGAACCGCATAACAAAACGGCCTACTTCGTTAATGCGCCATATCAGGTCGATAAGATTACGCCGCAGCGCTTCGAGCAGTGGCAGCAACTGGGCAAGGGGATCAGCCTGTCGTTGCCGGCCTTGAACCCGTATATTCCTGATGATTTCAGTCTGACCAAGCCTTCGCACGAGTTCAAAAAACCGGAGATGGTGGTCGACCAACCGGGCCTGCGCGTATTGTATATGCCGAGCCGCTACTTCGCCGACGAGCCTAAAGCCGACGTTACAGTGGCATTCCGCAATGCAAAAACCATGGACTCGGCGCGCAACCAGGTGCTGTTCTCGTTGACCGACTATCTGGCGGGAATTTCGCTGGATCAACTGAGCTATCAGGCCTCGGTTGGCGGCTTGAGTTTCTCTACTTCACCGAACAACGGTCTGCAATTCAACGCCAACGGCTTCACTCAGCGTCTACCGCAGTTGCTGACGTCGTTGATTGAGGGGTACTCCAGCTTCACGCCGACGGAAGACCAACTGGCGCAGGCCAAATCCTGGTATTTGGAGCAACTGGATTCTGCCGAAAAGGGCAAAGCCTTCGAACTGGCGATTCAGCCGGTGCAGATGGTTTCCCGCGTGCCGTACTCCGAACGCAGCGAGCGCCGTGAGGTGTTGAAAACCCTGACGCTGAAAGACGTGCTGGCCTACCGCGACAGTCTGCTGGCCGATGCGACACCGGAGTTGCTGGTGGTGGGCAATATGAGCAAGCAACAGGTGGATACGCTGGCCTCCACGTTGAAACACCGTCTGGGGTGTACCGGTATTGAATGGTGGCACGGCGAAGACGTTGAAGTGGCTAAAAAACAGCTGGCCAACCTGCAGCGTGCCGGCAGCAGCACCGACTCGGCGCTGGCAGCGGTCTATGTGCCGACCGGCTATGACGAAGTGACCGGCATGGCCTACAGCTCGCTGTTGGGCCAGATTATTCAGCCGTGGTTCTACAGCCAGTTGCGTACCCAAGAGCAATTGGGCTATGCGGTATTTGCTTTCCCGATGTCCGTGGGGCGGCAGTGGGGGATTGGTTTCCTGTTGCAAAGCAACAGCAAGCAGCCGGCATATCTGTACCAGCGCTATCAGGATTTCTACCCGAAAACCGAAAAACGCCTGCGTGAGATGAAACCGGCCGACTTTGAACAGTATAAGCAGGCGATGATCAACGAGTTGAAACAGCGCCCGCAAACCCTGAGTGAAGAGGCTGGCCGTTTTGCCAATGACTTCGATCGCGGCAATTTTGCCTTTGATACCCGCCATAAGCTGATTGAACAGATCAAGCAACTGACGCCGGTCAAATTGGCGGACTATTTCCATCAGGCGGTGATCCAGCCGCAGGGTCTGGCGGTATTGTCGCAGGTGAGCGGCAGCGGCCAGGAGAAGGCGGATTATGCCGTGCAGCCGGAGTGGGTGACTTATCCTAATGCATCCGCACTGCAGCAAACTATGCCGCGTAAGGTCGCTACACCATGACAGAGACTACCCCGCAGCGGCTTGATCCGCTAACGTTGCCGCTGTTTGGCGAACGGCTGATAGAAGCCTCGGCGGGGACCGGCAAGACCTTTACCATCGGGGCGCTGTATCTGCGCCTGCTGCTTGGCCTGGGCCAGGCGGCGGCTTTTCCCCGGCCGCTGACGGTAGAGGAGATCCTGGTGGTGACCTTTACCGAGGCCGCCACCGAGGAGTTGCGTGGACGTATTCGCAGCAATATCCATGGGTTGCGTATTGCCTGTGTCCGTGGCCGTAGCAAGGATCCGTTATTTACCTCGTTGATGGCGGAGATTAAAGATCTGCCCGACGCCGCTGCGCAGCTGTTGGCGGCCGAGCGGCAGATGGACGAAGCGGCGATATACACCATCCACGGTTTCTGTCAGCGTATGCTGACCCATAACGCCTTCGAGTCCGGCATTCTGTTTGAGCAGACTCTGGTGCAGGATGAGTTGCCGCTGCGTCGCCAGGCCTGTGCGGATTTTTGGCGTCGCCATTGTTACCCGTTGCCGCTGGGCGTGGCCCGGGCGGTAAGTCAGGAATGGAGCGGCCCGGAAGCCCTGCTGGCCGATCTCTCCGGTTATTTGCATGGCGAAGCGCCGCTGTTACGACGACCGCCGAAAGATGACGAAACGCTGCTGATGCGCCATGAGCAAATCGTGGCGCGCATTGACGCCATTAAAGCTCAGTGGGGGGCGGCAGCAGGCGATCTGGAAGCCTTAATTAGCCAGTCCGGCGTAGACAAGCGCAGCTACAGCAGCAAACATCTGCCCAACTGGCTGCATAAGGTGGGCGAATGGACGGTGCTGGAAACGCAGGACTATCAGCTACCGAAAGAGCTGGAGAAATTCCGCCAGTCGGTGCTGTTGGATAAAACCAAAAAAGGCGAGCCGCCACGTCATCCGCTGTTTGTGGCTATCGACGAACTTTTTGATGAACCGCTGACGCTGCGAGATTTGATCATGGCGCGGGCATTGAGCGAGATTCGCCTTTCTATTCAGCAAGAAAAGCGTCAACGAGCCGAGTTGGGCTTTGACGATTTGCTCAGCCGTTTGGATAGCGCACTGCACAGTGAAGGCGGCGATCGGTTAGCGCAGGCGATCCGTCAGCGTTATCCGGTGGCGATGATCGATGAATTCCAGGATACCGATCCGCAGCAATACCGTATCTTCCAAAAGCTTTACGTTGGCCGCCCCGAATGCGGCCTGCTGCTGATAGGCGACCCGAAACAGGCGATTTATGCCTTCCGCGGTGCCGACATCTTTACCTATATGCGAGCCCGCTCGGAGGTAAGCGCCCACTATACGCTTGAGACCAACTGGCGCTCGTCACCGGCAATGGTCGGCAGCGTTAACCATCTGTTTGCTCAGGTGGAAAAACCCTTCCTGTTCAGCCAAATTCCCTTTATTGACGTGGCCGCCGCCGCAAAAAACCGGGGCTTGGCTTTTGAACTGCAAAACCAACCGCAACCGGCAATGCAATTCTGGCTGCAGCAGGGAGAAGGTGTTGGCGTTAGTGAGTACCAACAATTGATGGCGCGCCTGTGTGCCACACAAATCCGTGACTGGCTCAGCGCCGGGCAACAGCAGCAGGCTTGGCTGGTGGATGGCGATAAACGCCGGGCGGTGCAGGCTTCAGACATTACCGTGCTGGTGCGTAGCCGTAACGAGGCGGCGTTAGTTCGCGATGCACTCAGTGCGCTGGCCATTCCTTCGGTTTATTTGTCCAACCGCGACAGCGTGTTTGATACGCCAGAGGCCAAGGATTTGCTGTGGTTGCTGCAGGCCGTGCTGGCACCGGAGCAGGAGCGAACCTTGCGCAGCGCTATGGCGACCGGGCTGATGGGATTGGACGCATTGGTGCTGGACAGTTTGAATCAGGATGAGCGCGCCTGGGATAGGCTGGTCGACGAGTTTGACGGCTATCGCTCCCTCTGGCTGCGTCGGGGAGTATTGCCGATGTTGCGCGAGGTGATGAAGCAGCGCCATCTGGCAGAAAACCTGTTGGCCACGCAGGGTGGCGAGCGTCGATTGACCGACGTGATGCATTTGGGGGAACTGTTGCAGGAAGCCTCAGCCCAGCTCGACAGCGAGCATGCGCTGGTACGTTGGCTGGCACAGCAGATTGCCCAACCCAATCGACAGTCTGACAACCAACAGCTACGTCTGGAAAGCGATCGCCATCTGGTGCAGGTGATCACCATCCATAAATCCAAAGGGCTGGAGTTTGATCTGGTGTGGCTGCCGTTCGTCGGTAATTTCCGCCAACAGCAGCAGGTGCTGTATCACGATCGCCAGAGCTTCCAGGCTTTGCTCGACCTCAACGCCGATGAAGAAAGTATCGAATGGGCGGAGGAGGAGCGACTGGCGGAGGATTTACGCCTGTTGTACGTGGCGTTGACCCGTTCGGTGTATCACTGCAGCATCGGTATTGCGCCGCTGATCCAAGGCACCCGCAAGAAGCAGGGGGATACCGATTTACACCGCAGCGCGCTGGGCTATCTGGTGCAAGCCGGCCAGGCCGGCGATGCAGCCTATCTGCAGCAATGCCTGCAACAGCTTGTCAGGGAGGGCGTTGCGCTGTCGCTGGTCGACACGCTGGATGAACAGCCCTGGTTGCCGCAAACGCCGGAATTGAGCGAATTGGCCGCCAAAGGTTTTTCACGTCAGGTGCAGGATTTTTGGCGAGTGACCAGCTATACCGGCTTGCAACAGCACGGCGCAGGCCTGATGCAGGATTTATTGCCGCGGCTGGATGTTGATGCCGCAGGCGAGCAAGCTCAGGACAGTGAGCCAGCGCTCACACCGCACACTTTTCCACGCGGTGCTACGCCAGGGACTTTCTTGCACAGCCTGTTTGAAACGCTCGATTTTACCCAACCGCTCGATGAACAGTGGCTGCTGGAGCAACTGCAACAACAAGGCTTTGCCGAACATTGGCAACCGATACTGCTGGCGTGGATGCAGGTGTTGCTCAACACTCCGCTCAATGATACCGGTGTCGTGCTGTCGGCATTGGCGCCGCAGCAAAAGCAGGCGGAACTGCAGTTTTATCTGCCTATCGACAGGCTGTTGCAGGCCCGTGAGCTGGATGCCCTGGTGAAAAACTACGATCCGCTTTCTGCTCGCTGCCCGGCACTGGATTTCCAACAGGTGCAGGGAATGTTGAAAGGGTTTATTGACCTGGTGTTCTGCTGGCAGGGGAAGTACTACCTGCTGGATTACAAATCCAACTGGTTGGGCGAGGACAGCAGTGCCTATACCCGGCCGGCGATGGAGCAGGCGATGGCAGAACACCGTTACGATCTGCAGTATCAGTTATATACCCTGGCGCTGCACCGTTATCTGCGCCATCGGCTGGTGGACTACGACTATCAACGGCACTTCGGCGGGGTGATTTATTTGTTCCTGCGCGGGGTGGATGCGCAGCATCCAGGCAACGGCATCTTCGCCTGTCGGCCAGAGCAAGCGTTAGTCGAGGGTATGGACAGGTTGTTCAGCGGCGAGGCCATTACGGCAGAGGATGAGCCATGATAGCTTTACTGGAACAGGCGCAGGCACTCGGCGTGCTGCGCCCGCTGGATTTACAGTTTGCCCGCGTGGTGGCCACAGCGGACCAGCCGGATATTTTATTGGCTGCCGCTTGCCTCAGCGCCGAGGCGGGTGCCGGCCATGTTTGCCTGATGCTGGAACAGTTGTTGCCGGAGAATCTTTTTGACGGACGTCAGCCAGAGCTGGCGCAGGCTGTGTGGTTGGCGGCCGGGCAGCCCGATCTGACCGACTGGCAGCAGCGCCTGTCCGCCAGTGCGGCGGTTGGCGATGGCAGCACGGCGATGCCGATGGTGTTGCAACAGCAGCGTTTGTACCTGCAGCGCATGTGGCAGAACGAAGGTGAGGTTGCCGATTTTATCAGCGGTGACAGCCTCCATCAGGCGGTTGAAGAAGCCGAGCTACGCACCATTCTCGATCAATTATTTGGCGAAGCGACCGACGAACCGGACTGGCAGAAAATTGCCGCCGCGGTGGCCGCCACGCGGCGCATTGCCGTCATTTCCGGCGGACCGGGCACCGGTAAAACGACCACCGTGGCCAAGCTGTTGGCCGCGTTGGTGCAGCTTGCCGAAGGCCGACGTTTGCGCATTCAGTTAGCGGCACCCACGGGTAAAGCGGCGGCGCGCTTGACCGAATCCTTAGGCAGCGCCGGCAGGCAACTGGCGCTAACGCCGGAGCAACGTGCGTTGTTCCCAACCGAAGCCTCCACTCTTCACCGTCTGCTAGGCGCTCAGCCCAACAGCCAGCGTATGCGTTATCACCGTGGCAACCCGCTGCATCTGGATGTACTGGTGGTCGATGAAGCCTCGATGGTTGACCTGCCGATGATGGCGCGCCTGATTGCCGCTTTGCCTGCTCAGGCGCGGGTGATTTTCCTGGGCGATCGCGATCAGCTGGCTTCGGTTGAGGCTGGCGCGGTGCTGGGCGATATCTGCCGCTTTGCCGAGCAAGGTTATAGCGTGGCACGGGCAGAACAGCTCTCGCGGCTGACGGGTTGTCTGCTGCAGGGGCAAAGTGCCGAGGCGGAGGCAGCCGTGCGCGACAGCCTGTGCCTGCTGCGCAAGAGCTATCGCTTTGATGCCAACTCGGGCATTGGTCAACTGGCCTTTGCGGTAAATGCCGGGGATGGCAAGAAGGCAGCATGGGCGCTGGGCGGCAATTTCAGTGACGTTACGGGGCACCCGTTGGCGGAAACGCAAGACTATCAGGCACTTTTGGATGCGTGCGTGGCGGGCTATCGTGATTATCTGCGGCAGGTGGCGACAGGTGCTGACGCGGTGACGATACTGGCTGCGTTTGGCCAATTCCAGGTGCTATGCGCGCTACGAGAGGGGCCATTCGGTATTGCCGGGTTGAATGAGCGGATTGAAACGGGACTGCAACGCGCCGGTTTGATCCAGCGTAAGCCAGGAACTGCGGGGCGCTGGTATCCGGGGCGTCCGGTGATGATTGGGCGTAATGACAGCGCGCTGGGGTTGTTCAACGGTGATATCGGTATTGCTTTGCGAGATGAGAGCGGCGAGCTGCGCGTTCATTTCCAACTGCCGGACGGTAGCATTAAGTCGGTGCAGCCGAGTCGTTTACCGGCGCATGAAACCGCCTATGCGATGACGGTGCATAAATCGCAGGGCTCGGAGTTCGATCATACGGTACTGGTACTGCCCAATCATTTCTTGCCGGTGCTGACCCGGGAACTGGTGTATACCGCGATTACCCGGGCGAGGAAGCAGCTTTCGCTGTATGCCACCGAAGCCGTTTTACTACGGGCGATCCGCACCCCGACCCAACGCCGCAGTGGGTTGGCAGAGCGGTTACAGATAACGGGTTAAGAGAGAGCTTGGGGCGCAGCATGCTGCGCCCGCGCGGGTTACAGATCGGCCAGCAGAATTTTGGAACGGCGTTGGTAGTTGTACAGCGCCTGTTTTTGCATTGGCAGCACGTCAACTTCCGCCGGGGTGAACCCGCGCTCCTGGAACCAGTGGATGCTGCGAGTGGTCAGCACGAACAGTTTACGCAGGCCCATCTGGCGCGCCTGACTCTCCACCCGCTGCAGCAACATTTCACCGCGTGATGAGCTGCGGTAATCCGGGTGCACCGCCACGCAGGCCATCTCGCCGATTTTCTCTTCCGGGAACGGATACAGCGCCGCGCAGGCGATGGTCAGGTTATCGCGTTCAATAATGGTGAACTTGTCGATCTCCATTTCCAACTGCTCACGTGAGCGGCGAACCAAAATGCCTTGCTGTTCAAGCGGACGGATCAGTTCGAGGATGCCGCCGATGTCGTTAATCGTGGCCCGGCGCACCTGTTCCGCGCTCTCCATGACGATTTGGGTGCCGATACCATCGCGTGAGAACAATTCCTGCACCAACGCACCGTCTTCCTGATAGCTGATAAGGTGGCTGCGGCGTACGCCGCTGCGACAGGCCTTTACCGCGCCGAGCAGGAAGCGCACGGTGCCCGAATGGTAATCACCGCTCTCTTCCAGTTCTTCGATGCGTTTCTGCGCATCGTTGGGAAACAGTTCGGAAATGATATTGCCTTCCTGATCGGTGACCCCTTGAGACGAGCAGAAGCCGATCATCTTCTCGGCTTTCAGCTTGATGGCCAACTGGGTCGCCACTTCCTCTGACGTCAGGTTAAAGCTTTCGCCGGTAACCGAAACGGCAACCGGGCCGATCAGCACAATGGCGTTGCTGTCGAGCTGACGATGAATGGCTTCTTCATCAATACGACGGATACGGCCGCTGTGGCAGTAATCCACACCGTCATCGATACCCAGCGGTTGGGCAATGATAAAGTTACCGCTAACCACGTTGATATGCGCACCCTGCAGCGGCGTGTTGTTGAGGCTCATTGACAGCCTGGCGGTGATATCCAGTTGCAACAGGCCAGCTGCTTGTTTAACCAGCTCAAGGGTGTGGGCGTCGGTAACGCGCGTATGTTTGTGATAAATCGGTTCGTAATTATGCTGCGCCAAATTAACGTCGATTTGCGGCCGTGCGCCATAGACCACCACCAAACGAATGCCCAGGCTATGCAGCAGCCCGATATCGTTGACGATGTTGGAAAAGTTCTCATGTTCGATGGCTTCCCCGCCAAGCATGACGACAAACGTCTTGCCACGGTGGGCGTTGATATAGGGAACTGAGTGACGGAATCCTTGGACCAGCTCTGTACTACGTTCCTTCACGGCCAAACCTCATCTGCATATTTATACGGTATTTTTGTATTTTTATTCTTTTCTTGGCCTGATGGCAAGTGGGAAATTGTCTCTATTTCTTTGCTAAGGGCGCTGAATCGTTAATAAATTGAAAAACCATAAAAAGATTTTCTGATGACAGCGCCGGAATGATTGGTTAAAGTTTTCGGCATTCCCGTTTACTGGTGTTTTTTTCATCTGTTTTAATCTGTTACCACTGCCGGAGTCGCATGCCAAACTCAAATCACAATCTGGGCCGCCGTCGTTTATTGCAGGGGGTTGCCGCTAGCTGGTTGCTGAGTGTGAGTCGGGTGGGCGTCGCCGCTTCGTCGCACGTCATCGCCGTACGTGTCTGGCCTTCGTCTACCTATACCCGAGTGACGCTCGAATCTAACGTTGAACTGAAATATAAACAGTTTGCGTTGACCAATCCCGATCGCGTGGTGGTGGATATCGAGGGCGTGCAGCTCAACAGCGTGCTTAAGGGCATTGTCGGCCAGGTACGCGACGACGATCCTTACCTGAAACAGGCGCGTGTCGGCCAGTTCGATCAAAACACCGTCAGGCTGGTGCTGGAGCTTAAACGCAGCGTCACGCCCCACATGTTTACATTGGCGCCGGTGCCGGAATACCGCAATCGTCTGGTGATGGATCTGTACCCGAGCAAGGGCGGCAGCGGCGAAGACTATGATCCGCTGTTGGCGTTACTGGAAGATTACAACAAGGGCGATCTTGAGCGCACTTTACCGGCGGAAGCACCGCAGGCCGGTAAAGCAGGGCGCGATCGGCCTATTGTCATCATGCTGGATCCCGGCCACGGCGGCGAGGATCCCGGTGCGATTGGCAAATTCAAAACGCGTGAAAAAGATATCGTACTGCAGATTGCCCGCCGCCTGAGCACCTTAATCAAGCGTGAGCCGAACATGAAGGTGTTTATGACGCGCAATGAGGACGTCTTCATTCCGCTTAAGGTGAGGGTGGCTAAGGCACGCAAGCAGCGCGCCGATCTGTTTGTGTCGATCCATGCGGATGCCTTCACCAACCGTGCCGCGCGCGGTTCGTCGGTATTTGCGCTGTCGACCAAGGGGGCCACCAGCTCGGCGGCCAAGTTCCTGGCGCAGACCCAGAACGAATCGGACCTAATCGGCGGTGTCAGCAAAAGCGGCGATCGCTATTTGGATCACACCATGTTTGATTTGCTACAAACCGCAACCATCAACGACAGCCTGAAATTCGGCAAGGAAGTGCTTAACCGAATGGGCAAAATCAACCGTTTGCATAAGAATCGTGTCGATCAGGCCGGTTTTGCGGTGTTAAAGGCGCCGGATATCCCCTCTATCCTGGTTGAAACTGCATTTATCAGCAACATAGAGGAAGAGCGCAAACTGCGTACTACCCATTTCCAGCAGCAGGTGGCGGAATCTATTCTGGCGGGAATTAAGGCGTACTTTGCTAACGGCGGGGCAATAGCGCGCGGACAAAGATAAGCTGAGGCGGCAGGAATAAACTGCCGCTGTTCCGATTAAAGACACTATCCCGACTCAGGCCGGCCATTGGCGCTAACGCCAAATGCTTTGCCAGGATCCTCTCTGTTTAGAAACCCCTGTAACTGCCCATCCCTTTGTGCCATCCGCGCTTGTTGTTCACTCATTGGCGGTGATCGAGAGAAACGCCAGTGACCTTCTATTCATATCCCTCTGCGAATAGCGAGCGAGGTGCCGACTGACCGGAAAGGCTGCGGAGGCTCGTTTGTCGATCCGATCACACTCTAAGATACTGACAAGCCAAATTGGCGTTGAAAATTGACAGAAGATAAAAAATATATTCTATTAAAAAATATATTTTATTCACATAAAAAAGGATATCCCGTGTCAATGTCCGCAAACGAAGGAATGCAGAGCATTCAGGAAATGGTAGACAGCACGGGGACGCGTCGCGGCCAAGTGCTGTTGCTGACTATGTGCGCGCTTTGTCTTCTGTGTGATGGTTTCGATATCCAGGCTATGGGTTATGCCGCACCGGCCATTCGGGATGCCTGGTCGCTGGAAACCGCGGTGCTGGGCCCGGTATTTAGCGCCGGCTTGGCCGGCATTGCCATCGGTGCCTTTGCTCTGGGCTGGCTTGCCGATCGCATCGGACGCAGGCCGTCCATCATTTCTGCCACGCTCATTTTTGGTGTATTCACCCTGTGTTCTGCCTTCGCCCAGAATGTTAACCAACTGATGGCGTTCCGTTTCCTTGCCGGTATAGCCTTAGGCGGCGTGATGCCCAACTGCATTGCGTTGGTTGTCGAATACAGCCCCTTACGCCAGCGAGCGACCTATATCACCGCGATAACCTGTTTTTTTGCGATCGGCGGTGGGCTGGGTGGCGTTACCGCGGCTTTGCTGATCCCGCTCGTTGGCTGGCAGGCTATTTTTATTCTCGGGGGGCTTTTGCCGATTATCCTGGCGATTTCTATGTGGGCTTACCTGCCGGAGTCGGCACAATGGATGTTGAGATGCGGAAAGGGAGAAGCGGCAATTCGTTCAACCTTGCGAAAAGTGTTTCCGGAGCAGCAGGCCATGAGCGTCGATCTTTCCAACAGCCACATTGGCATGCAGCGCGCCAAAGCCACGGTGGTTGATCTCTTTCGAGATAACCGTGCTGCGTTCACCTTGCTGCTTTGGCTGGTGAATTTTATGAATCTTATCGATCTCTATTTTTTGGCAAATTGGCTGCCAACCCTGATCAAGGACGCGGGCCTGTCGCTGGAAATCGCCAATTTAGCCACGGGAGCATTACAGTTTGGCGGGGTTTTAGGCACCCTGGCGCTGGGTCGCCTGATTGATAAATTCGGGGCTTACAGCGTGCTTATCACCGGCTTTTCAATTGCGGCCCTTTCAATAGCCGCGATAGGTTTTGAGCCGAAAAATCTGCTGATACTGTTCAGCTCGGTCTTTGTTACAGGCGTTTTCGTCGTCGGCGGCATGCCGGGGGTAAATGCGCTGGCTGCCGGCGGTTACCCGACATTTTTGCGTTCAACCGGTTTAGGTTGGGGGCTGGGTATAGGGCGGGGCGCTTCGATGCTCGGGCCTCTATTGGGGGCTGCACTGATTGCCCGCCATTGGATGGCATCCGATCTGTTGCTGCTTGCGGCGGTGCCGGCGGTGGTATCGGCGTTAGCCATTGGGGGGATGTGGCTGCAAAAACGTGAAAGTCATTATGATTGATCGGGTGTGCTAACCTGATTTCATGGACGTCAGGGAGAGGGCGTTGTTCGCGGGAGTGAAATCGGGATTGGTGGATTTCAGATACAAAAAAACACCCGTTAAGGTGCTTATCTGTGGTCATTAAGATTGGTTGCGGAGGCCGGATTTGAACCGACGACCTTCGGGTTATGAGCCCGACGAGCTACCAGGCTGCTCCACCCCGCGTCCGATGGAAGCGCACTATACTCTCCGTGCATTTTGTTGCAACCCTTTTTGCATTTTATTGAACTAAAACAGCCTTTCTGTCGAATAAGTCCGCAACTTGCGTTCTTTTTCATCATTATCCGGCCGAGGGCTTTTTTTATAGGCGGCGATTCCTTTATCTATGGGCGTTTGTTATCGTTCGCCGGTAGATCATATCAGTTGAGAGTGTGCGCGATGAAAGGACGTTGGGGCAAATACCTGCTGGGCGGGTTAATGGTAGCGATACTGGCAGGCTGTTCGTCAAAGCCGACCGATCGGGGACAGCAATATAAGGATGGACGTCTGGATCAGTCGCTGGAGTTGGTGAATCAACCCAACGCGAAAGGTGTACCGGTTAATGCCAAGGATTATTCAGATCAGCTGATGGAGATTAAATACGCTTCTCCTTCACTTTTTAATCGCAACAACACCACCTATCAGGCAGTACAGAACTGGATGGCCTCCGGCGCCGATACGCGCAACCTGAACCAGTACGGCCTCAGCGCTTACCAGATGGAAGGCGTAGACAACTACGGCAACGTTCAGTTTACCGGTTACTACACGCCGGTGGTGCAGGCGCGCTATACCCAACAGGGTGAGTTCCGTTATCCGCTGTACCGCATGCCGCCAAAAGGAAAAGGCCGCCTGCCCGATCGCGCGGGCATTTACTCAGGCGCGTTGGATGACCGTTATATCGTGGCGTACACCAACTCCCTGATGGACAACTTTATGATGGAAGTCCAGGGCAGTGGCTATGTGGATTACGGCAACGGCCAACCGTTGGTGTTCTTCGGCTACGGTGGCAAGAACGGCCATGCTTATCGCAGCATTGGCAAGGTGCTGATCGATCGCGGTGAAGTGGCGAAGGCAGATATGTCGATGCAGGCGATTCGTCAGTGGGCGGATACCCACAGCGCGGCAGAAGTGCGTGAGCTGCTGGAACAAAACCCTTCCTTTGTCTTCTTCCGTCCGGAGGCCTTTGCACCGGTACGGGGTGCCAGTGCGGTGCCGCTGATCGCCAAAGCCTCGGTGGCCTCCGACCGTTCACTGATCCCGGCGGGCACCACGCTGCTGGCGGAGGTACCACTGCTGGACAACAAGGGTAAATTCACGGGAAAATATGAGATGCGTCTAATGGTGGCGCTGGACGTCGGTGGGGCGATCAAAGGCCAGCACTTCGATATGTACCAGGGCATCGGGGCTGACGCCGGTCACTCGGCGGGTTATTACAACCACTATGGCCGCGTTTGGGTGCTCAAAGGCGCCAACGTAAACGCGCCGCTGTTTACCAGCCAGACCAGCTCCGCCTCTGGCGGTTCGCTGTTGGTCACCCGTTAACGGCACCAGGCTTTACCCGATAAATTTCAGGCTGGTGGTATGACTGTGGCTTGAAAGGCGACGGGTATACCGATATTGACCCGCGAGGGCCGGATCCTCCGGCCCTCGAGACTGCAGACAAACATATAATGTTTGGTGGCAGGCGCTAAAGATTTTGAAAATAATCAGGAAAATCAATTTATTGATTTTCGGCTGATAACACAAAGGGGGAAAAACCACGCTTTTATCCCCCTTTGTCAATAATCTTAAGGGCCGGATCCTCCGGCCCTTATCATTTGCAAAGTTAAGGTAATCAAAGCGTTATGAGCACAGCCTATTCTGAAGCCTATCTGCAGCGTTTTGGCGGCACGGCACGTTTGTACGGTCAGCAGGCGCTGGCGCTGTTTGCCCAGGCGCACATTTGCGTGATTGGCATCGGCGGCGTGGGCTCCTGGGCGGCAGAAGCGCTGGCGCGTACCGGCATCGGCGCTATTACGCTGATTGATATGGACGATGTCTGCGTCACCAACACCAACCGTCAAATTCATGCGCTGCGCCAACATGTCGGGCAGTCAAAAACGGAAGTGATGGCGGAGCGTATCCTGGCGATCAACCCAGAGTGTCGGGTGACCTGCATTGACGATTTCATTACGGCGGACAACGTTGCCGAGCTGCTCGATAACAATTTCAGCTACGTCATTGACGCGATTGACAGCGTGCGGCCGAAGGCGGCACTGCTGGCTTATTGTCGACGCTACAAAATACCTGTGGTCACCACCGGGGGTGCCGGTGGACAGATAGACCCGACCCAGATTGCGGTGGTCGATCTGGCGAAAACCATACAGGATCCGCTGGCGGCCAAGCTGCGTGAGCGGCTGAAAAATGATTTCAACGTGGTGAAGAACAGCAAGGGCAAGCTGGGCATCGACTGCGTGTTTTCCAGCGAACCCCTGGTTTATCCGCAGCCGGATGGCAGCGTTTGCGCGTCGCGCAGCACCGCAGAAGGGCCAAAACGAATGGATTGCAGTGCGGGATTCGGTGCGGCAACCATGGTTACCGCGACCTTTGGCTTTGTCGCCGTTTCCCACGCGCTGAAAAAGATGGTAGCGAAAGCCGCGCGTCAGGCGTAGCGGGTGCCGATCGCTTTCACTGCGGCAGCCAGCGCTTCCAGTCCACTGGCTCGGGTGGCGCTGAGCTGGGCGCGTAGCGCCAACTGATCAAACAACCCCAAGGGGTCCATCGCCGCGATTTGTTGCGGCGTTTTTCCTTCTACCGCCGTCAGCAGCACCGCCAACAGGCCGCGTACGATACGACCTTCGCTGTCGCCATAAAAATGCAGCGTCCCGTCCGCCTGCAACTGATGCCCCAGCCAGACCCGGTTTTCACAGCCGCTCAATTCCATTTCCGCTGCACGTAATGCTTCCGGCAACGGGGGCAGCTGCTTTGCCAACATAATCAGTTGGCGATAGCGATCTTCCCACTGTTTCAGCGCGGTAAATTTTTCGATTAGCGCCTCGGCGGTGATTTCACGGCCAAAGGGATGAGGGGCAAGCATAGCGTCTCCGGTGTTCATTCAGTCTAGTCGGCCAGTAGATCGATGGCGTTGATCAGGGCTGCGACCAAAGCATCGACATCTTCCAGGGTGTTATAAGGTGCAAAGGAGGCGCGCAGCGTCCCACTGACCCCGAGCGCCGCCATCAGCGGTTGGGCGCAGTGCTGGCCGGCACGTACGGCGATGCCTTGTTCTGCCAGCAGGGTGACGATGTCGCTGTGGTGGATGCCGGCAATATCGAATGCCAGCAGGCTGGAACCTGAGCAACGGAAGCTGCGAAAGCCCGGTAATCCCCCCAACCTTTGTTCGGCGTTATCGGCCAGGCCACGGCTGTAGCGTTCGGCAGCCAACATGTCCTGATTGGAAAGCCACTCCAGTGCGGCGGCTAACCCCAACACGCCGGCGATATTGGGCGTTCCAGCTTCAAAGCAGTGAGGAGGTTTTTGCGGCGTGAACCCCTCGAACGATGCCTGGGTCAGCATCTTGCCGCCGCCCTGCCACGGTGCCATTTGCGCCAATAACTCGCTCTTGCCGTACAGCGCCCCTATGCCGGTTGGGCCGTAGAGTTTGTGGCCGGAGAAAGCGTAGAAATCAATATCAAGCCGCTGAACATCGGCAGGGCAGTGCACTATGCCTTGCGCGCCGTCGATCATCACGCGTGCGCCGGCGCGGTGGGCCAAAGTGATGGCATACGCCAGATCCGGGCAGCCGCCGGTGACGTTGGACATTTGCCCCAGTGCCAGCAGACGGGTTTTGGCGTTGAGCAGGCCAGGCAACAATGTCAGGTCCGGCAGGCGATCTGCACCAAGGGGCAGTTTTACCACCCGAGCTCCTGTTTGCTCTGCCACCATCAACCAGGGGATCAGATTGGCGTGATGCTCGGCCTCGCTCACCAGAATTTCGTCACCCGGTTGCAGCAGTGGGCGAGCATAGCTCTGCGCTATCAGGTTGATGGCTTCGGTGGTGCCGCGGGTCCAGATAATATCATCGGCTGAAGGGGCGTTGATCAGTGTAGCGACCTGTTGGCGCGCCTGCTCGAAACGGGCGGTCAGGTCCTGTGCGGCCCTATGCTGGCTACGATGCACCGTTGCCGCATCGTCACGATAAAACTGCTGCGTAGCGGCGATGACCGCCAGAGGTTTTAATGCGGTGGCGGCGCTGTCGAGATAAATGCCCGCCTGCTGCAATGCAGGAAACTGATTACGGAAGTCGATGGGATTAAAAGGCGTCATACCCTGATTATCACTGGCTGGAGTCAATCACTGATCCTGTCTTATTTTACGGCTGGAGACAAGCTATCACGACCATTAGGACTTATCGCCTGGCAATCTTGGGAAAGTTTGTTATGCTAATAAGTACGCGCTAAATAATGGCGTTGAATAATAGAAAGGGTTTTTTACAGCATTTAAAACTACAAGGAGTCCACAATGAAGAAGACAGCCGCAGTTATCTCTGCTCTGATGCTTACGTTCACCCTGGCAGCCTGCTCCAGCAATTACGTGATGCACACCAATGATGGGCGCACTATTGTCGCTGACGGCAAGCCAAAAGTGGACAACGACACCGGGATGATCAGCTATAAAGATGCCAACGGTGTTGAGCAGCAGATCAACCGCTCCGACGTGAAAGAAATGGTTGAAAGCAACCAGTAAACGTCAGGCAAAAAAAAGCACCGCAAAGCTTGCGGTGCTGCATAAAATCACTATGGACAGACAGGGTAAATGTACAGGAAGTGAAAAAACAGTAGCTTAGCTACCACGTCTGGATTGCCAGACAATTTGCAAACACAACATCACAACCACAAGCCAAAAGTTCATCGGCGTCCTCGACACCCACTCCCTTTTCGTTCCGGCCCGGGAAGTGCCGCCACTATAGGTATTTGCTGGCGCATGCTCAACGGACAATTTATAATGGCTCGGATTAAAAAAACTAATGGTAGCGCTTTGTTGTTCTGTGCCTTTTGCACCGCACACCACGCCGCCTGATTTTTTATGCCGAATCACTCGGAATATTGTTACACAAAAGTAGCTAATAAATGTCTAAACGCTTACCACCTCTGAATGCACTGCGGGTCTTTGACGCGGCTGCTCGTCATCTGAGTTTTACCAAAGCGGCTGAAGAACTGTTTGTCACCCAAGCCGCGGTGAGCCACCAGATCAAGTCGCTGGAGGACTTCCTCGGCCTGAAGCTGTTTCGGCGCCGCAACCGCTCGCTGTTGCTGACGGAAGAAGGGCAAAGTTATTATCTGGATATCAAGGAAATCTTCTCCTCGATCAATGAGGCAACGCGCAAGTTACAGGCGCGCAGCGCCAAGGGTGCACTGACCGTCAGTTTGCCCCCGAGTTTTGCCATTCAGTGGCTGGTGCCCCGCCTGTCCGGCTTTAACTCAGCTTATCCGGGAATTGACGTGCGTATCCAGGCGGTGGACCGTGAAGAAGACAAGCTGGCGGATGACGTGGACGTGGCGATTTTCTATGGTCGCGGCAACTGGACTGGGTTGCGCGCCGAGCGTTTATACGCGGAATACCTGCTGCCGGTATGCTCTCCCAGCCTGCTTACCGGCGAACATGCGTTAAAAGTGACGAGCGATCTGGCTTATCACACGCTACTGCATGATACTTCACGCCGCGATTGGCTGGCCTACACGCGCCAATTGGGGTTGCAGCACATCAATGTACAGCAGGGGCCGATTTTCAGCCACAGCGCCATGGTGGTTCAGGCTGCGGTGCATGGGCAGGGGATTGCGCTGGTGAATAACGTGATGGCGCAGACCGAGATCGAAGCCGGGCGATTGGTATGCCCGTTTAACGACGTCCTGGTCAGTAAAAATGCTTTTTATCTGGTATGTCATGACAGTCAGGCAGAACTGGGTAAAATAGCCGCCTTTCGTCAGTGGATCCTGGCGCGGGCAGCCAGCGAGCAAGAAAAGTTCCGCTTTCGCTACGAACAATGAGGCCGGTCGCCGTTTTGTCGCCGCCGGTTTTTTTCAATAAAGGTAAATAACGATGAGCAGTCGTTCAATGCTGATTTTTGCCGCTATCAGCGGTTTTGTATTTGTTGCTCTGGGCGCGTTTGGCGCACACGTATTAAGTGGCACGCTGGGCGCTAACGAGATGGCCTGGATCCGTACCGGGCTGGAATATCAGGGCTTTCATACCCTGACGATCCTGGCACTGGCAGTGGCGATGCAACGCCGTGTCAGCCTGTGGTTTTACTGGAGCGGGGCGTTATTGGCGCTCGGCACCGTACTGTTCAGCGGCAGCCTGTACTGTCTGGCGCTGTCGCACCTGAAGGTCTGGGTCTATATCACGCCGATTGGCGGCGTGTGTTTCCTGGCCGGTTGGGTATTGATGTTGATTGGCGCTTTGCGTCTGAGGAAAAAGGCCGAGCGCCATGAATAAGATTGCGTTGTATTGCCGCCAGGGTTTTGAAAAAGAGTGTGCGGCGGAAATTACCGCCAAGGCTGCCGAGCTGGAAGTGTTTGGCTTCGCCAGAGTGAAGGACAACAGCGGCTACGTGCTTTTTGAGTGCTACCAACCGGACGATGCCGATCGCCTGGCGCGGGAAATTCCGTTCCGCGAGCTGATTTTTGCCCGCCAGATGCTGGTGGTGGGCGAGCTTCTGCGTGATTTGCCGCCGGAAGATCGCGTATCACCGATCGTCGGCATGCTGATTGGCGTGGTCGACCGCGGTGGTGAGCTGCGAGTAGAAGTGCCGGACACCAACGAAAGCAAAGAGCTGATGAAGTTCTGCCGCAAACTGACGGTGCCGTTGCGCGCCGCGATGCGTGAGCAGAAAGTGTTGATGGCCCGTGAGAATGCAACCCGTCCGGTGGTGCACGTGTTCTTTATCGCGCCGGGTTGCTGTTATGTCGGTTACTCCTTCAGCAACAACAACTCACCGTTCTATATGGGCATTCCGCGCCTTAAATTCCCTTCAGACGCGCCAAGCCGCTCTACGCTGAAGCTGGAAGAGGCATTCCACGTGTTTATCCCCGCCGACGAGTGGGACGAGCGTTTGGCCAGCGGTATGCATGCGGTCGATCTGGGGGCCTGTCCGGGCGGTTGGACCTACCAACTGGTGCAACGCAGCATGATGGTGCACGCGGTGGACAATGGCCCGATGGCGCCAAGCCTGATGGATACCGGACAGGTAACCCATCATCGCGCCGACGGGTTCAGATATGAACCTTCCAGCAGCAAGATTTACTGGCTGGTGTGTGACATGGTGGAAAAACCTGCGAAGGTGACCAGCTTGATGATCCAATGGCTGGTGAAAGGCTGGTGTCGCGAGGCGATCTTCAACCTGAAGTTGCCGATGAAAAAACGCTACGAAGAGGTTTCGCAGAACCTGCAGTCGATCAGGGAAGCGCTGGATGCGGCGGGTATCAGCTCGCAAATCCATGCCAAGCAGCTGTACCACGATCGTGAAGAAGTTACCGTGCACGTCCGCCGTATGTGGTCTGCCGTGGCTGGTCGTCGCGACGAGCGTGATTAATTGAGCGGGCGCTTTCTGCAGCGCCCTGGTTTATGCCGGTAACCGCAGTTGCTGCAGGTTACCGGTTAACGTCAGGTCGGTGCGCAAGGTGGCGACCTTTTTACTGACATAAGCCATGTCGCGGTGTTGTTGCAGTTTACCGCGCCATTTCTCCGGCACCTGCTCCAGGGCCTGGTAGAGCCCGTCCAGCGAACCTGCCTGCTGCAACAGCAACACCGCCGTTTTCGGTCCGATGCCGGCTACGCCAGGGATCTTGCTGCTGCTGATCCCCGCCAATCCCCAGTAGTCCGCCAACTGCTGTGGCGATACCCCAAACTCCTGCTGCACAAACGGCATATCCAGCCAGCGCTTTTGAAAGTAATCGCGGATTTGCACGCTGGGTGCCAACAACTGACAGTAACCTTTGTCGGTGGACACAATAGTGACCTGATGGCCGCCGCCTGCGATTTTGGCCGTCAGCGTTGCCGCCAGATCGTCCGCTTCATTGCCTGGCGAGTGCCAACAGGCGACGCCGAGGGCCTCGAACGCCTGGCGAAGCTGCGGCATTTCCTGCTGCAGATTCTCCGGCATCGGCGAACGTCCGGCCTTATAGTCGGGCAGGATCTGATGACGCCAGCTTTCGCTGCGATCGTCCTCGTCGAATACCGCCACCGCGTGCGTTGGGCGGCTGTGCTGGATCAACTGTTGCACGGCGTGCTGGCAGGCGTTGACACAGGGAGACCCCTGCACGGCGTGAATGCGGCGGATGAGGTTGAGGGCGTCGACAATCAGTAGGTGTATAGGCATTAACTCGTCGTCTTTCAAGCTGCAGCGTTGTTGACTTCACGTACTCCCCCCTAAGTAAGCTCCGGGGATGAACACGCTTGCCGCCTGGCTGCAACTTGAAATCCATATAGAGTAAAGGCGGAAAAGTCAGGTAAAAAGAAGGGCGGTTATTAGGCCGCCCCGGAGGGTTCATTAAGCGACTATTTCGTAGCAGGGCACATAGGCGCTGCCCGGCAGCTTCATACGGTGTTGAGCGACGAAGCCCTGCAACAGGCTGTCCATCTGTTTCATCATCTGCGGTTCGCCGTGCAGCTTGTACGGGCCGAACTGCTCGATGGCATGAATGCCATTTTCCTTCACGTTGCCGGCGACGATGCCGGAAAACGCGCGGCGTAGCGCAGCGGCCAACTGTTCGGCCGGCTGGTCCGGATACAGGTTGAGATTCGCCATATTTTCATGGCTCGGCTCAAACGGCAATTGCAGATCCGGCGCGATGCGAATAGACCAGTTGAAGCTGTAGGCATCGCCGGTATTGCGGCGGTTTTCTTTCACCAGCGGCATGGCTTTTTTCATCTGCCGCGCCACTTCGGCCGGATCGTCGATGATGATGGTGTAATGGCGGCGCGCTTCGTCCCCCAGCGTGTTCATGATGAACTCGTCCAACACGCGGAAATAGTCGGCGCTCTCTTTTGGCCCGGTGAGGATCAGCGGCAAGACCTGTTCGCTGTTTTCCGGGTTCATCAGAATACCCAGCAGATACAGCAGTTCTTCCGCCGTGCCAACGCCGCCCGGGAAGATGATGATGCCGTGGGCAATACGGACGAAGGCCTCCAGGCGTTTTTCGATGTCCGGCATGATAACCAGCTCATTGACCAGCGGGTTTGGCGGTTCTGCGGCAATGATTGAAGGTTCGGTCATGCCGATAAAACGGCTGTTGCGATAGCGCTGCTGGGCGTGGCCCACGGCGGCGCCTTTCATCGGCGCTTCCATGGCACCCGGTCCGCAGCCGGTACAGATATTCAGCTCGCGCAGGCCCAGTTGGCTGCCGACCTTGCGGGCATAAAGGTATTCATTTTCATTGATCGAATGGCCGCCCCAGCACACCACCAGGTTAGGATCCTCATCGAGGTGCAACGCACGGGCGTTACGCAGGATAGAGAACACCAGGTTGGTAATGTGGGCCGAGTTTTCCAGATTCAGATGCTGGAAACGGCCGGCGCTGTCGATCTGCCCGTGAACGAACAGAATATCGCGCAGCACGGCGAACAGGTTGGCCTGCAGCGAGCGGATAATTCGACCGTCGACAAAGGCGTCTTCCGGTGGGTTAACCAGTTCGAGTTTCACACCGCGCTCACGGCGCAGCACGTTGATATCAAAGGTTTCGTAGCGTGACAGCAGCTGTTTGCTGTTGTCGGTCTGGCTGCCGGAGTTCAAAACGGCCAGCGAACAGTTGCGGAACAAACGGTATAGATCACTGCTGGCGGTACGCTTCAGCATGTCTACTTCCAGCTGCGACAGCAAATCCATAGAGCCAAGCGGGCTGATGTGTGTAATCAAGGTAACTCCTTTGCACCCGGAACGGGGCAGTAGTAATCCATACGCAGCAAAACAGCATCTCGTTATTGTCAGGGCACGGCGGCAAAACCCGACCGGAATGCCCGGCGCACCTGATTTAACCTTACCGCCGTCCCCCGATTTTTACCAACACAAACCACTCGTTAGCTCAGTTGTTGAGCAATGTTTCGCACTATTGGCGTGTCGGACGACCTCGAAACGGGACAAAGTCCCTTTTGCTGCGCCAGGGATTGATGTCCTGCCCGCCGCGACGGGGGCAACGTGCGTAGATTGTCAGGCTTTGCCCAGCGTCAGTTCCGACAGGGAAGGGGCTTGGTTGGAGGACATCTGCTGTCACCTTGGTGAGAGATAGGTACAATGGTCGCCAGTTTACCGTATGCGAGAAAAAATATGGACCACGATGTACCGCACGCCCTGCGTGAATTTACCCAGCGTTATGTTGAGCTTTGGCAGCAGGAGCGCGGTCATGCGCCGGCAAGTCAGGAGCTGTACGGCGTGCCGTCGCCCTGCCTGGTCGAAAACCGTGATGACCAGGCGCTGTGGTTGCCGCAACCCTTTACCCCGGCCGCAACGCTGGAAAAGGTAGAGACTGCGCTTGAGCTTCGTCTGCAGCCGGACATCAATCTGTTTTATACCCAGCAGTATGCTGGCGATATGGGTGCGCAGTTCGGCGAACATCATTTGACCTTGCTGCAGGTATGGAGCGAAGACGATTTTATCCGCCTGCAGGAAAACCTGATCGGTCATCTGGTAACGCAAAAACGTTTGAAACTGTCCCCGACGCTGTTCCTGGCAACCACCGAATCAGAAATGACTCTGGTGTCTTTGTGCAACGTCAGTGGGAATGTGGTGCTGGAGCAATTTGGCAGCGATAAGCGCACCTTACTGGCGGCGTCGTTGGGCAATTTCCTCGATGCATTGCGCCCGCGGATTGACGCTTGACGCTAATTTAACCGTATCCCGTGTGAGATATCTCGCACACGGGCTGTGAGAGATCGCTTTTAATTTTCACCGCATTGTTGCTGAGATGGATTTTATTGTTATCCAGATCAATTGGTTAGTTTTTCTTTAGGATAACTCTTAGCATTAATTTTCCGTCAGCCTGCCGGTAAGCTCTTGTGAACCCGGGATAATTAAGCGATCTTATGTTCACCGGAAGGGATACGGCGGAGCTGGAAAGCATCAGGATGATGCAGCTTCAGGAAGAAGAAGTGGATGCGCTCAGTGAAGAGCGAAGGACGGCGTCAGGAGATGCCAGGATGTTTCAGGATTGAAACCAGGGACACCTCCAGGATGGAGATTGAGAGCCGGCAAAGGATGGTTGGCGGGTCATGAAGACTGAGGAACCGCATCAGGATGATGTTACGGGACAACGCCAGGATGGTTTGGTCAGGATGGCCGCAGGAAAAGTTTTCAAGGATTGAGCAGGGAGCACACTGTGTAGCGGGACTGCTATAAAACGAACCGAGGGCACTGTTAGCGCAGTGCCCTCAACTTTTTATACGGATTTATGCTTTAAGCCGTCAACAGGCTTAACCCTGCTCGAATTCATCTCAGTTGTTAACCAATCGCCCCCAGCGTATCGCCATCGACCTGTTTTTTAGGCAGCAGGAACAGCGTGGCATAAATATCCAGCAGATAAATCGCCGCCAGCAGGCTGATTGCCGCAGCGAAGGATACCTGCGTCACCAATGCGCCGATCACCAATGGCCCCAGGCCGCCAACGCCTCGCCCCAGATTGAACAAAATGTTTTGTGCGGTAGCGCGCGCCTGTACCGGGTAAGTATCGGAGATCAACGCGCCGTAGCCGCCAATCATCCCATTAACGAACATTCCCATCAGCGCGCCGGCAAACAGCATTAACGTCGGGTCGCTAAGTTGCGCATAGACCACCACCATCACCACCGCACCGATCTGATAGCTGATAAAAATCTTCCAGCGGCTGAAGCGGTCGGCCAAGACGCCAAACAGCCAGATACCGAACGTCATGCCGATCACCGTAACCGCTGTCCACAGGCCTGACTTGGTTAATGAGAAACCGAAGTTTTTGGCCAGGTAGGTCGGCATCCAAATCATCAGCCCGTAATAGCCGAAGTTCTGCACCGAGCACAAAATAAAAATACCGATACTGGCCTTGCTGGTGGCGCGGTCTTTGAACAGCAGCCTGATACGTTGGGCGAAAGAGAGCTGTTCACCGGTGCTTTGCTGGCGGACGAACGCTTCCGGTTCTCCCAGGGTGCGGCGGATCAGGAACGACGCCAGTGCGGGCAACAAGCCCACCAGGAACATGCCGCGCCAGCCGATATGCGTCAGCAGTAACGGGGTGAGAAACGCCGCCGCCAATACGCCAAGCTGCCAGCCCATGCCCACGTAGGCCGAGGCTCGATTGCGTTTTTCCGCCGGCCAGGCTTCGGCGATCAGCGCCATGCCGATACCGAACTCCCCGCCCAGCCCGATGCCCGCCAGCGTACGGTAGGCGAGCAAATCCCAGTAGCCTTGTGCCAGGGCACAAAGGCCGGTAAACACCGAGAACATCAGGATGGTGATGGTCAATACCCGGATACGACCAAAGCGATCGCTGAGGTGACCGAAAATCACCCCGCCCAGTACGGCGCCGATCAGCGTCCAGGTGACCAGCGAACCGGCGGCGGAAGAACTCAATCCCATTTCGATACTGATGGCCGGCAGCATAAAGCCGAGGATCAGCAAGTCAAAGCCGTCCATGGCGTAGCCGGTGACCGAAGCCAGCATGGCTTTGCCGGGCGTGGCGTGGTTTTTTGTCGTTGTGATTGCAGGCATGTGTCTAATCTGTTTGGTTTAGTCGGTGGGCCTATTGTGCCGTGGGGCGCTGGACGCCACCAGATAAAAACGGCCGTGCTAGTCAAGTCAGCCGAATTTGGGCTATAAAAATGCTATGCTTTGCCGCTTTTCAGCCACGCGGCTGAATCATCATCATGAAAATAGATCGGGAATGCAGATGAGTATAAATAATCAGGTTCGCCACAGTTTGCAGGCGATTGAACAGTCAATGCGCGATCTGGCTCTTTGGCAGGCCGCGCCGCCTGAGCCTGAGGCCTTCGCCAGCACTGAACCTTTCTGCGTAGACAGCATGTCGGCCGAAGCCTGGCTGCAATGGGTGTTTCTGCCGCGTATGTACGCGCTGCTGGATGCGGATGCGCCGTTGCCGACGCGTTTCGCCATCACGCCTTATTTTGAAGAGGCGCTGAAAGATAATGACCCCAACTGCATGCCGCTGCTGGTTGTGCTGCAGAAATTGGATAACATGCTGAATAAAGAGTCGTAATTATATTCCGACGTGGCCGCTGATTTTCGCCAGGCGGCAGATGGGTGTATTAGCGCAGACGCCAGGACAGGGTATTTGGCGGCGTCTTTCGAACCCGATAAACCTTGGCCGTTTATCCGGGGATCTGCAAAGGATTATAAGGTGCTGCAATAATGGATTTATTAAAGTTTATCCTTCGTCTGCCTTTTACGTTAATCAAGGGCGCATTTCGCCTGCTGGCACTGAGCCTGGCGTTACTGGGCCGGTTATTCAGGCCGCTGATCGGTAATCTTGCCTGGAGTGCGCCTGCCTGGTGGACTGCGCTGTCCGGCGGTGTGAAACGGGCGTTTTTGCGGCTGGAAAGCGGCGTAAACAAATACCCGAAAGCCATCAGTCTGGCGTTGCTGGTTTTGTTGTGTATCGCCGGTGGCGCTGTCTACGGCTGGCACTGGTGGCTGAACCGACCGCAACCGATCGAACCGGCACCCATGGTGTATCAGCAAACCGACGTGCAGGCCGCTGGCCCTGAAGCGATAAACTACGCGGTTCAGAAGCCGACACCGCAGAAGCTAAGCCTGACGTTCAGTCACTCGGCGGCGCCTTTGACCGACGTTGGTAAAGCGGTGACCAAAGGCGTGACGCTTAAGCCGCAGGCCGAGGGCCAGTGGATCTGGAACGACGCCTCAACCCTGGTCTTTACGCCGAAAAAACCGCTGCCGATGGGCACGCAATACCAGGTTAACCTCGATCCTGCCACGTTGCTGGCCCCGCAGATCAAGCTCGCCAATACCCGTTACACCTTTAACGTGCCCGCTTTTAATTACCAACTGGGGCAGGCCGAGTATTACCAGGACCCGCAGGATCCGAAGAAGCGCAGCGCTATCTTTAATTTGAAGTTCAATGCGCCGTTGGACGTCACCAGCTTTGAAAAACAGGTCTCGCTGGGATTGAAGGAAGGCAACGCCAAGTCGGAGAAAAAGCTTAACTTCTCGCTGGTCTACGATGAGAAAAAACTCAACGCCTGGATCCACTCAGAGCCGCTGCAGGCGCTGGATCAGGGCGGTGTGGTGCACCTGACCGTCGGCAAGGGCATCAAAGCGACGGTGCCCGCCAACGCCATCGACGAGGTGAAAAGCAACCGGGTCACGGTGCCGACGCTGTACAGCCTGGCGCTGAGCGATGCCAGCGCCCAGGTGGTCGACGCCGAGGGTGCCAAGGGGCAGCGGGCCCTGATCGTCGCTTTCAGCGACGCCGTCAAGGATAAAGAGCTGGTGCGCGCGACCAAGGCCTGGTTGCTGCCACAGCACGATCCCAGCGATGCTGAAGCCGCTAAAGACCCGAATGATTTTTATCAGTGGGATACCGACAGCGTCGCCAAGAATGTGCTGGCGCAGTCCACGCCGCTGAATCTGACGCTCAACGAAGCTGAAGAGAGCTACCAGCCGCAGTTCAGCTTCAAATTTGATGCCCCGGCACATCGCTTCATGCTGCTTGAGATCGACAATCAGCTGGTCTCCAACGGCGGTTACAAAATGCCGAAAAAGGCCTACCGGGTGATTGAAGTGCCGGAGTTCCCGAAATCCCTGCAGTTCATGTCGCAAGGGTCGCTCCTGTCGGTCAACGGCGATAAGCAGATCAGCGTTGCCGCGCGCAACGTGGCGGGCCTGCGCCTGGATATCAAACGGGTGATCCCAAGCCAATTGCAGCATATCGTTTCTTTCAAAAGCCGGGAATACTCTTCCGCCGAGTTTAACCGGCTGGATGACGAATATTTTACCGAGCATTTTAAATACCAGACCGCGCTCAACAATGACCAGCCGGGCGTGGTGAATTATCAGGGCATCGATCTTTCCCGCTACTTGTCCACCAATCCTGATTCTCACCGCGGCGTTTTCCTGCTGACGCTGTCCGAATGGCAGCCGAACAAGAAGCCGGCGGAGGAAGAGGCAGGAGCGGATGAGTCTGAGGAAGAAAGCGGCGATCAAGCTGGGGTCGGCGATTCACGTTTTGTGGTAGTAACCGATCTGGGCATCGTCGCCAAAAGCTCCCAGGACAAAACGCGCGATGTATTTGTCCAATCGATTCACAGCGGCGCACCGGTCGGCAGCGCGAAAGTGTCGGTGATCGCGAAAAACGGCGTAACCTTGCTCAGTCAAATCACCGATACCAACGGCCACGTGCGCTTCCCGGCGCTTGATGTTTACACCAATGAACGCCAGCCGGTGATGTTCCTGGTGGAAAAGGAGGGCGATGTTTCCTTCTTGCCGACCGGCAGCTATAACGATCGCGGGTTGGATTTCTCGCGCTTCGACATTGCCGGTGAGCAGACCCCGACCGATCCGCGTGCGCTCAGTAGCTATCTGTTCTCCGATCGGGGCGTTTACCGGCCGGGAGATACCTTTAATGTTGGCCTGATCACCCGTGCTGCTGATTGGAGCGTGGGGCTGGCCGGCGTGCCGGTACGTGCTGAAATCCGCGATCCGCGCGATAAGCTGATGACCACGGTGCCACTGACGTTGGGCCCCAGCGGGTTCAACGAGCTGAGCTACACCACCGATGAGAATTCACCCACCGGCGAGTGGAACGTCTATCTGTATCTGGTGGGGAAAAACCACGACACCTCAACGCTGCTTGGTCATACCTCCGTCAATGTGAAAGAGTTTGAGCCGGATCAACTGAAGGTGAAGCTGGAGCTGACGCCAAACCGGCAACAGGGCTGGGTGAAACCTTCTGAATTGAAAGCCAATATTGACGTGCAGAACCTGTTTGGCACGCCGGCGCAAGACCGTCGCGTCACTTCCAGGTTGACGCTGCGCCCCATGTATCCGAGCTTTGACCGCTTCCCGGACTACGCCTTCTATGAGAATCGGCAGAACAGCGACGGCTTCGAAACCGAGTTGGAAGAGCGCACTACCGACGAGCAGGGCGCGGCTAACATCCCGCTGGATCTCAAAGGCTATGCCGACGCCACTTATCAGTTGCAGCTGTTGTCGGAAGCCTTCGTCGCCGGCGGTGGGCGTTCGGTGGCGGCTACCGCCAGAGCTCTGGTATCGCCTTATGATTATCTGGTTGGCGTGAAGGCGGATGGGGATCTTGGCTATATTAACCGCGATGCGCTGCGCCAGCTGAATGTGATCGCCGTAGATCCGTCGCTCAAACAGATTGCCCTGGCGGATCTAAAACTGGTGCTGATCGAGCAGAAATACATTTCCGTGCTGACCAAGCAGGATTCCGGCGTTTACAAATATCAATCGAAAATGAAGGAAGTGACGCTGTCGGAGCAGCCGTTGGCGCTGAGTGAACAGGGGAATGATCTGCGGCTGGCGACCGACAAGCCGGGGGATTTTGTGCTGGTGATTGAAGACGCGCAGGGCAAGGTGCTTAACCGCGTTGCCTACAGCGTGGCCGGGAATGCCAACCTTAGTCGTTCGCTGGATCGCAATGCGGAACTGAAATTGAAGCTGAACCAGGCGGAATATCAACCCGGCGAAGAAATAGAGGTGTCGATCAACGCGCCTTACACCGGCAGCGGTCTGATCACCATTGAGAAAGATCACGTTTACGCCTGGCAGTGGTTCCATAGCGATACCACTAGTTCGGTACAAAAAATCCGCCTGCCAGCCGGCATGGAGGGCAACGGCTATATCAACGTGCAATTTGTGCGCGACGTCAACTCCAGCGAAATCTTTATGAGCCCGCTCAGTTACGGCGTTATGCCATTCAAAATCAGCACCCGCGCACGGCAGAATGGGCTGGAAGTGACAGCACCAACGGTGATTAAGCCAGGCGAAGATCTGACCATGACGGTGAAAACCGATGGCCCGCAGCAGGTGGCGCTGTTCGCCGTCGATGAAGGGATCCTGCAGGTGGCTCGCTACCGCTTAAAAGATCCGCTGGAGTTCTTCTTCAGCAAACGTGAACTGAGCGTCACCAGTTCGCAAATTCTTGACCTGATCCTGCCGGAGTTCAGTAAGCTGATGGCGTTGACGGCGGCTCCGGGTGGCGATGCGGGGGAAGGTTTGGATCTCAACCTGAACCCGTTCAAACGCAAGCGTGATAAGCCGGTCGCTTACTGGTCAGGTATCACCGAGGTGAACGGCGAGAAGGCGTTCGTCTATCCGGTGCCGGATTACTTCAACGGTAAGATCCGGGTCATGGCTATCTCGGTCACGCCGGACAAGATCGGCAAGGCGCAAACCGCCGCGACGGTGCGGGACAACTTCATCATGACGCCAAACGTACCGGCGATGGTGGCACCGGGCGATGAGTTTGACGTCAGCGTGGGCGTCAGTAACAACCTCGAAGGATTGAACGGTCAACCGGTGGCGGTAAGCGTGCACTTGACGCCGCCTCCTCAGTTGGATGTGGTGGGCAACGCCGTGCAAAGCCTGTCACTGGCGGAAAAACGCGAGGGTGTGGTTAACTTCCGCCTGCGTGCCAAATCTGCGCTGGGGGATGCGCCTTTGGTGTTTGACGCCAGCTATGGCGACAAGAGTAGCCGTCGCACGGTCAGCACCTCGGTGCGGCCGGCTATGCCGTATCGAACCCAAACGGTAATGGGGCGGATGAGCGGCGGCAGCCAAAACGTCGAAGGCCTGCGTCAGATGTTTGACGCCTATGCGCAGCGCCAGGCGGCGGTTTCCCATTCACCGCTGGTGCTGACCAACGGACTGGCTCAATACCTGGCAGACTACCCTTACTACTGTTCCGAGCAGATCGTCAGCCGCTCCATTCCGCTGATCCTGCAGAGCCGTCATCCGGAAATGGCGGGGGGCCTGAGCCAGTCCGAGGTTAGCAAACAGCTACGCAACCTGCTCGGCGTGTTGCGTTCTCGTCAGAATGACAGCGGGGCCATTGGCGCCTGGCGGTCATCGCCGGATGCCGATCCTTTCGTTACGCCGTATGTGGTCCAGTATCTGCTGGAGGCGAAACAAGCCGGGTATGCGCTGCCGGAGGGGATGCTTGAGGAGGCCAACGGCGCACTGCGTGAATTGGCGGCCAGCGGCTTTGATGACCTGTATCGGCTGCGTTTGCGCAGCTGGGCTATCTATCTGCTGACGCGACAAGGTGAGGTGACCACCAATGCGCTGGCAATGGTGCAGGATACGCTGCAAAAACGCTATCCGGACAGTTGGAAAACCGATCTGAGCGCGCTGTATCTGGCATCGTCTTATCAATTGCTGAAGATGGATGACGAGGCTGCCGCACTATTGCAGCCAAGCTGGCAGCAGTTGAGCAAAGCCTATGACAACGCCTGGTGGACGCAGAATTACTTTGATCCGCTGGTGCAGGATGCGACGCGGCTGTATTTGATTACTCGCCATTTCCCGGAAAAGGTGGCATCGATTCCGCCGCAGGTGTTGGAGAACATGGTGAAGGCGCTGAAAGAAGAGCGCTACACCACCTACTCTTCCGCGATGAGCATACTGGCGCTGGAGAGCTATTCGGCCCAGGTGGCGCAGTCAGCCAACGCGGGTTCGCTGGACATTGCGCAGATTGGTAAAAGCGGCAATGCAGCACCACAGCGGATAGCCGAGCTGCAGGGGCTGTTTACCAAAGGGCAGTTTACCGCTGATGCCGCCGCTGTCCGTTTTACCAACAGCGGTGATGCGCCGGCCTGGTACTCGGTGACGCAGGCCGGTTATGACCTTGCTGCGCCACAGAAAGCCCTGGCACGCGGGCTGGAAATCACCCGCGATTACACCGATGAGCAGGGTAAGCCGGTCACGCAGGTAACGCTGGGCCAGAAGGTCAATGTACATCTGAAAATCCGTGCTAACGCTAAAGAGGGGCTGAGCAATCTGGCGATCGTCGATCTGTTGCCGGGCGGGTTCGAAGTGGTGCAGCAAACGCCGCCGGAACCTGCTGCTGACGAGGACAGCGAAGCGGAAGCGCCAAGCAGCGGTTGGCAGTCACCGCTGGCTGCTTCAGGATCCAGCTGGGCGCCGGATTACAGCGACATTCGTGAAGATCGGGTGATCATTTACGGCAGTGCCAGCACCGACGTACAGGAGTTCGTTTACCAGATCAAAGCGACCAATACCGGCAGCTTTATTATCCCACCGGCCTATGGCGAAGCCATGTATGACCGTGAAGTACAGGCCATGTCGGTCGGCAGCGGTAAACTGGTGGTGGTGCCGGCGGAAAATAAATAAGCCGTGACTGGCGTCGGGCGGATATCCGCCCGACGCCAGCGCGTTGAGATCCGATGAAAATCCTGAAAACACCCTGGCTGCAGAATAGCCTGATGGCGGTCTTTCTGCTCGCGCTGGTGCTGGGTGCCATTCGGTTATGGCCCCACCCGCCGTTGGCGCAAGAATTACCGCTGTCCTCCACCTACTATGATCGCCAAGGTACGCTGATGCGCATCACGCTGGCCAACGACGATCGTTACCGGCTATGGACTCCGCTGGAGGATATTTCACCTTTGGCGGTGCGTGGTCTGCTGCTGCATGAGGATCGGTGGTTTTACTACAACCCCGGTTTTAACCCCGTTAGCCTGGCGCGCGGCTTCTGGCGCAGCTATGTTTCCGGTGGCAGGATGCAGGGTGGTTCGACCATCAGCATGCAACTGGCGCGCATGCGCTGGCATCTCAACACCCGTACGCCGGGTGGCAAACTGCTGCAAGTGGCGCGTGCGATACAGCTAGAACTGAGCTACTCCAAGCACGATATTTTGGAAGCCTACCTGAACTACGCTCCTTACGGTCGCAATATCGAAAGCATCGGTGCCGCCAGCCTGATCTACTTCGCCAAGCAACCGCGAGACCTGACTCTGCCGGAAGCGTTAACCCTGGCCGTATTGCCGCAGTCACCCAGTTACCGTCTGGAACCGAAAACGGGCGTGCTGGGTGTTGCCCTGACGCAGGCGCGCGACCGCTTGTTCCAGCGCTGGCAGCAAGTCTACGCGACCGACAGCAGTCAACAGGCCCTGTTTCGGCTCCCGCTAGTGCTGCGTCAACCCGAGCAGATGCCCTATATTGCACCGCACTTTATCGAGCAACTGCGTCAGCAGACTCAGCAGTTGGTGCAGCATAATAGCCGCGTCGACACCACGCTGGACGTGGGGCTGCAACGTTTGGTCGAACGACAGGTAAATGCCTTTATCGCCCGTAATCAGAGCCGTGGGATCCACAATGCTGCAGTGCTGCTGGTGGACAGCCGCGATATGGGGGTCAGGGCGCTGGTGGGGTCAGCAGACTATTACAACCGCCAGATCCAAGGGCAGGTGAACGGGACCCATGCCAAGCGTTCGCCCGGTTCGACCCTGAAGCCCTTTATCTATGCCCTGGGCATGGAGCAAGGCGTGCTGCATCCGATGACCATCCTGAAAGATGTACCTTCCTCATTTGGTGCCTACGCGCCGGAGAATTTTGACCGGCGTTTTCTTGGGCCGGTAACCGCCACCGATGCGCTGAATTTTAGCCGCAATATTCCCGCTGTGTACGTGGCGTCGCAACTGCGGCAGCCGACGTTCTATCAGTTCCTGCGCCTGACCGGCGTTGAGAATATGGCCAGCGAGAATCACTATGGCTTGTCGCTGGTATTGGGGGGCGGTGAGGTTACCGCTCAGGAACTGGCGAAGCTCTATGCTCTGTTGGCGAATCGCGGCGCATTGCGCCCGTTACGCATGCTGAGTAGCGATGCGGAGACGCCGGCGGTGCGCTTGCTCAGCGAAGAGGCCAGTTTTATTACGCTGGATATGCTGCGGCAACACCGACGGCCGGGAGATACCTTGGCGCAGCGCTCATCGTCGCTGCCGGTCTATTGGAAAACCGGGACTTCATGGGGGTTTCGCGATGCCTGGAGCGTAGGGATTTTCGGGCCCTATGTACTGGTGGTATGGGAGGGGAACTTCGACAGTCGCGGCAATAATGCCCTGGTGGGCGCCGATGCAGCGGCTCCGTTATTCTTCAATATTATCGACAGTGTGCATGCCAGCTATCCCACGCTGCGGGAGCCCCGAAAGCCATTTCCGAAGCGGCTGCGGCGGGTGGATATTTGTCTGGCCAGCGGCGATTTACCCACCCCCTGGTGCCAGCAAAAGGGCAAAACCTGGTTTATTCCCGGTAAGTCACCGATCAAGGTCGACAGCGTTTATCGGCCGGTGGTGCTGGATATTCACAGCGGTGAGGTGGCCTGTCCGCCCTATGACCAGGCACAAACCCGCACTGAAGTGTTTGAGTTCTGGCCTTCCGATCTGGCCAACGTGTTCGCTCAGGCCGGGTTGCCTAAGCGTTCGCCGCCGATAAATCGCTGTAAGGACAACGGTATTGCCGTCGGGGGTAATGCGCCGCGCATCACCTCGCCGCTTAAAAACACCACCTATACCCTGCGGCAATCGCAGCAGGGTCGCGATAAAATTGCCTTCAACGCAGTGACCGATGCCGACAGCAAAACGGTGTACTGGTTTGTTGACGATATCTATCTCGGTAGCAGCGCCAGCAAAAAGGCCATCGACTGGCGGCCTATCAACAATGGGCAGTACCGTATTCGGGCGGTGGACGATCGCGGCCGGGCCGATAGTCGTCTGGTGACCATCGAATGGGTTAACTAGCCCTGACGCACTGCTGTATACTCGCGCCGGAATCTGGGCTTTTACGTAGGAAAAGAGATTGTGATTGAGGTTTTGTATCAGGATGAGCACCTGGTGGCGGTGAACAAGCCGTCCGGTTGGCTGGTGCACCGCAGCTGGCTGGATCGCCATGAAACCCGGTTTGTGATGCAGACCGTGCGCGATCAGATTGGCCAGCACGTGTTTACCGTGCATCGCCTTGATCGTCCTACATCCGGGGTATTGCTGATGGCGTTGTCCAGCGAGGTGGCGCGGCTGTTGTCGCAGCAGCTTGAACAGCATCAGATGCAGAAAACCTACCATGCGGTGGTCCGCGGTTACGTGCTGGAAGGCGATACCCTCGATTACCCGTTGACGGAAGAGCTGGACAAAATTGCCGACAAGTTTGCCTCGGCGGACAAAGGTCCGCAGCCAGCAGTCACCCATTATCGGCCGCTGGCGCAGGCAGAGATGCCGGTGGCGATTGGCCGTTACGACAGCGCGCGCTACAGCCTGGTTGAACTGAAACCGGAGCATGGCCGCAAGCACCAGCTGCGGCGCCATATGGTGCATATCCGCCATCCCATCATCGGTGACAGCAAGCACGGCGATCTGCGTCAGAACCGCGGCATGGCGGAGCATTTCGGCTGTTCACGCCTGATGCTTCACGCCAGTCACCTGCAGCTGAATCACCCGGTGACCGGTGAGCCGCTGCAGATTTCCGCTCGCTGGGACGAGTCCTGGCAGGGCGTTATGTCACAGTTTGGCTGGGCGGAGAGTATCCCTGAGCTTGCCAGGGTTGAGTTTCCTTCAGCTAGCGGTCAGGATAACTGATCATTTCTAAAGGTATTTAAGGGAGTAGGAGCAATGGCTCAGGTTGGAATCTTCGTGGGAACGGTTTACGGCAACTCACTGCTGGTGGCGGAAGAAGCGGAAAATATCCTCAGCGAACAGGGGCATGAGGTCAAACTGTTCGAGGAGGGCACGCTTGAAGCCTGGCAGTTTTACCGTCAGCATTACGCGTTGGTAATTACCTCCACCACCGGTCAGGGCGATTTGCCGGACAGCATTGCACCGCTGTTCCATGCTATTCGCGATCGGGTCGGCTACCAGCCAGAGCTGCGTTACGGACTGATCGCGTTGGGTGACAGCAGCTACGATAACTTCTGCGGTGCAGGGCGCGCATTTGATGCATTGCTGCAGGAACAAGGAGCAACTCGCGTAGGTGAGGTGTTGGAAATCGATGCGATGGAACAGCCGGAGCCGGAAGTGGTTTCCTGCCCGTGGGTCGAGCAGTGGGCCACATTGCTGAAATAGAATTAGCCGCTGCCTTTCGAGTTGCAGCGTTGTTAGCTGCAACTCGAAATTCATAGGGTAAAAATGAAGTCCAGTAGATCCAGTTCGCTGAACCCTTACTTACCGCGGGTCAGTTTTTCCAGGTCGGATTCGATCTCGGCAATCTTGTGGGAAACTACGCCTTCCAGATGACGCAGGTCATCAAGAATTTTGCGTTTCAGATCCACTTCAACCTGGTCCCGCTGGCACAGCTGATCCAGCTCATCAATCACGTAACGCAGGTTCGGGTTAATTTCGTGGATTTCTTTGTAACCCTGGCCGGCATTGTCCGCGACCACGGTCTTGCGTTGGCGCGGGTATTTGAACTTCACGCTTTTGGCAAAGAACTCGCCTTTATCCTTGCGGAAATAAATCTTAAGAATGTCGTTATTGGCCTCCTGACGCAGGCTATAGCGATCGACATCTTCCGGTTGATTGATTCCTAAGCTTTTCAGGTTGTCATACATAATAGCGCCACCTTATAAATAGACTTTATTCCACGGTCTGGGATTATGGCGAATAACCACGCCAGAGACTGTGACTGCTCACGTAATGAAGACAAAAAAATAGCGGGTGATTCACCCGCTATCTTAATTTAGTCGATGGTGCGCAATAACTCATTAATGCCGACTTTACCGCGCGTCTTGGCATCGACTTTTTTGACGATCACCGCGCAGTACAGGCTGTAAGTGCCATCTTTGGACGGCAGGTTACCGGAAACCACCACCGAGCCGGCAGGCACGCGGCCGTAGTGCACTTCACCGGTTTCGCGGTCGTAAATGCGGGTGCTCTGGCCCAGGTATACGCCCATGGAAATTACGGAACCTTCTTCTACGATCACGCCTTCAACCACTTCTGAACGCGCACCGATAAAGCAGTTGTCTTCAATGATGGTCGGGTTGGCCTGCAGAGGCTCCAGTACGCCACCGATGCCGACGCCGCCGGACAGGTGAACGTTCTTGCCGATTTGCGCGCAAGAGCCGACGGTAGCCCAGGTATCCACCATGCTGCCTTCGTCAACGTAAGCGCCGATGTTCACATAGGATGGCATCAGAACCGTGTTGCGGGCGATGAATGCGCCTTGGCGAACGGTCGCTGGTGGTACTACGCGGAAGCCTTCTTTCTGGAAGCGCGCTTCGTCGTAGTCGGCGAATTTCATTGGCACTTTGTCGTAATAACGGGTTTCTGCACCGTCCATCACTTTGTTGTCATTGATGCGGAAAGAAAGCAGCACGGCCTTTTTCAGCCACTGATGCGTTACCCACTGACCGTCAATCTTCTCGGCAACGCGCAGGGCGCCGCTGTCCAGCAGGCCGATCACCTGGTTTACCGCTTCGCGCGTTACGGTGTCTACGTTCGCCGGGGTGATTTCCGCGCGGCGCTCGAAGGCGTTTTCAATAACGTTTTGTAATTGCTGCATGCTGTTCTCTGTCCTGATGTTGTCTACGAAAAGGTTACTTGTATCACAATTTATCGTTTGGATTGAGGGCCTCTGTCAACCGTTGTTCCAACTTTCTGCGCGTTTCCGGGTTAAGGGCGCGTCGATCGCTGTCGGCCAGAATAAATAAATCCTCAACCCGCTCGCCGATGGTGGAGATGCGCGCGCCATGTAGTGACAAACCGAGATCGGCGAACACTTCGCCTACCCGGGCCAGCAAGCCTGGCTGATCGAGCGCGGTCAGTTCCAGATAGCTGCGACGGTCGGTATGGGTTGGCAGGAAGCTGACTTCAGTCGGCACGCTGAAATGACGCAGCTTGGAGGACGGCCTGCGCACGCGCGGCGGCTGATATTCCCGCTGGGTAATGGCCTGCACCAACGCATGGCGGATCGCCGCATGGCGGTCTTGCGCCAGCGGGCTGCCATCCGGCTCCAGTACGATAAAGGTATCCATCGCCATGCCGTCGCGATTGGTGAAGATCTGTGCGTCGTGCACGCTCAGGTTGCGGCGATCCATCTCGCCGGCCACGGCGGCAAACAGGTATGGGCGATCCGGACTCCAGATAAAAATCTCGGTGCCGCCGCGCGTCGCCTGACGGCTGACCAGCACCAGCGGCTGGGTGGAGTCATGGGCCAGCAGATGGCGTGCGTGCCAGGCCAATTGGTTCGGTGAATGGCGCAGGAAGTAATCGGCACGACAGCGGCTCCAGATGCGGTGCAGCGCTTCTTCGTCGATATTGTCCATGCGCAGCAGCGCCAGCGCTTGCAGGCGGTGGTGACGCACGCGTTCGCGCAAATCCGGGCTGTTCTGCATGCCGCGGCGCAGCTGCTTTTCGGTGGCGAAATAGAGCTCACGCAACAGACTCTGTTTCCAGCTGTTCCACAGGGTCTCGTTGGTGGCGCAGATGTCCGCTACGGTCAGGCAAACCAGATAACGCAGGCGGGTTTCACTCTGCACTTCGGCGCTAAACTGCTGAATCACCGTCGGATCCTGAATGTCGCGCCGTTGGGCGGTGACCGACATCAGTAAATGGCAGCGAACCAGCCAGGCCACCAGTTGAGACTCACGGGAATTCAAACCGTGCAGCTCGGCGAACTCCAATGCGTCCTGCGCGCCGAGGATCGAGTGGTCGCCGCCGCGGCCTTTGGCGATATCGTGGAACAGCGCCGCCAGCAGCAGAAGTTCAGGGTTCGGCAGGCGCGGATACAGCTCAACGCACAGCGGGTGACGTGGTCGCGTTTCGGCATCGGCAAAGCTTTCCAGTTTTTGCAGGACGCGAACGGTGTGTTCGTCGACGGTGTAGGCATGAAACAGGTCGAACTGCATTTGCCCGACAATTTTGCCCCACTGCGGCATATAGGCCCACAGTACGCTGTGGCGGTGCATCGGCACCAGCGCCCGCGAAACGGCACCTGGGTGACGCAGGATGGCCATAAACAGATCGCGTGCTTCCGCAATGGTGCACAGCGGCTGTTTCAGATGGCGGCGCGCATGACGCAACTGGCGGACGGTGGTGGAGTAAATGCCTTTGATTTCGCGGTTGCGCACCATCAGGTAGAACATCCGCATGATCGATTCCGGCTGACGAATAAACAGCGTTTCGTCACGCAGGTCGATCAGGTCGCCACGCAGTTGAAAATCTTCGTTCAACGGCCGGGGTTTTTCCGTGGCGTCCAGGGCCAGAATCGCCTCATCGAACAGTTGCAGCAGCATGTGGTTCAGTTCGCCGACGCGGCGGGTCATGCGATAAAAATCTTTCATCATGCGCTCGACCGGCTCGTTGCCTTCCCCCTCATAACGCAGCAACTGCGCCACGTTAAGCTGGCGATCGAACAGCAGTCGGTTATCGTAGCGGGGCAACACCAGATGCAGCGCGAAGCGAATGCGCCACAGGAAGCTTTGGCATTCGTTAAGCTCGTTGCGTTCGGCCTGGGTCAGAAAACCAAAGCCGACCATTTCGTCCAGCGAAGTGGCGCCGAAGTGACGGCGCGCTACCCACAGCAGGGTGTGAATGTCCCGCAGGCCACCGGGGCTGCTCTTGATGTCCGGCTCCAGATTGTAGCTGGTGCCGTGGTAGCGTTGGTGGCGCTCTTGCTGTTCGACCAACTTGGCGTGGAAAAATTGGGGGGAGGGCCAGAAGCCGTCGCTGAAAATGTGCTTTTGCATTTGCAGGAACAAGGCCACATCGCCGCAGATCATGCGTGATTCAATCAGGTTGGTGGCGACGGTCAGATCCGCCAGACCCTCCAGCAGGCACTCCTCGAGCGTACGTACGCTGTGGCCCACTTCCAGCTTAAGATCCCACAGCAGGGTGATAAACTCCCCCACGCGCTGGGATTGCTGTTCATTCAGCCGGCGCTGGCTCAGCACCAGCACGTCAATGTCCGAAAGCGGGTGCAATTCGCCACGGCCATAACCGCCGACCGCCACCAAAGCGGTTTCCGGAATATCTTCGAAACCGTAGAACACCCACAGGCGACGCAGCAGGCGATCGATAAAGTCGCTGCGGGCGGCGACCAGGCTTTCGGCGCTGGAGCCGGCATTGAACGCTTCTGCCAGCCACAGTTGGAACTGTTCGAGGCGCTGTTTCAGCGCGACGCAGTTGAGCTCCTCATCGCCATAGGCGTTGGGATATTCAGGCTGCTCCGGCACGGCCTGTCGTGGAATGACCGAGGTGTCTTGTTGGCGAAAGTTTTCAGACATAGTACGCAGCCCATAAAAAAGGCCGGCAAAAGCCGGCCTGTGACATCATGCATCGCGGCAATACGCCGCGGCGCTTACATCTCGTGCGTAATGATGTTGGGGATGGTGTCATCCTTGCGCAACGTCATTATCTCGCAGCCGTTATCTGTGACCACAATAGTATGCTCATACTGCGCCGACAAGCTGCGATCCTTAGTTTTTACCGTCCAGCCGTCTTTCATGGTGCGGATGCGGTAATCACCGGCATTGACCATTGGCTCGATGGTGAAGGCCATGCCAGGTTGCAGTACCACACCGCCGTCGTCGGCATCATAGTGCAGCACCTGCGGTTCTTCGTGGAACACTTCGCCAATGCCGTGGCCACAGTATTCGCGCACCACGGAAAAGTTTTCGGCTTCAACGAATTTCTGGATCTCTTTACCCAGCGTGCGCAGGCGGATGCCAGGCTTCACCATTTTCAGCGACAGATAAAGGCTTTCCTGCGTGATGCGGCACAGACGCTCGCCCAGAATGGTCGGTTTGCCGACGATGAACATCTTGGATGTGTCGCCGTGGAAACCCTCTTTGATCACGGTAACGTCGATATTCACGATGTCGCCGTCCTTCAGAACCTTGTCATCGCTCGGAATGCCGTGGCAGACCACTTCATTAACCGAGATGCACACGGATTTCGGGAAACCGTGGTAGCCCAGACAGGCGGAAATCGCCTGCTGCTTGTTGGTGATGTGGTCGTGACAGATACGATCGAGTTCGCCGGTGGTCACGCCAGGCTTGACGTGCGGCTCGATGATTTCCAGCACTTCGGCAGCCAGACGGCCGGCCACGCGCATTTTTTGGATGTCATCAGGTGTTTTAATTGAGATTGCCATGAAATTCGTCCGCAGGTGTCGTGCTCGCCGACAACAGAAAGAAATAATAAGAAGCAGTCTCTTATGGTATCAGTCCGGCCTGAGGCTGCCAAATTTGATTTCTCGACGATGACGACTGTGGCAACAAAAGTTGGTGTCCGGGGTGGGTTTATGGTATAAAGCGCGCCGGCAGATCCGCGTCTTGGTCCTTGCGATAAGGACGGGAAAGGCCGAAAATACTTTAACTGCACTCACATTGTGTAAATAACACACACGTATCGGCACATCCGCCGGGGTGCCCTGAGGTGATTTATCACCGCCAGGGTCGGCGTTATGGGATACGTGGAGGCATAACCCCAACTCACTCTATAGAGGTTTAATCATGGCAACTGTTTCCATGCGCGACATGCTCCAGGCTGGTGTACACTTTGGTCACCAGACCCGTTACTGGAACCCGAAAATGAAGCCTTTCATCTTCGGCGCACGTAACAAGGTTCACATCATCAACCTGGAAAAAACTGTACCAATGGCCAACGCAGCACTGGCTGAACTGACCAAGATCTCTTCCCGTAAAGGTAAGATCCTGTTCGTTGGTACTAAGCGCGCAGCAAGCGAAGCGGTAAAAGAATATGCTAACACCTGCGATCAGTTCTTCGTGAACCATCGCTGGTTGGGCGGCATGCTGACTAACTGGAAAACCGTTCGTCAGTCAATCAAACGTTTGAAAGATCTGGAAATCCAGTCTCAAGATGGCACCTTCGACAAGCTGACCAAGAAAGAGGCGCTGATGCGTACTCGCGAACTGGCCAAGCTGGAAAACTCCCTGGGTGGTATCAAAGACATGGGTGGTCTGCCTGACGCTCTGTTCGTTATCGATGCCGATCACGAACACATCGCGATCAAAGAAGCCAACAACCTGGGTATCCCGGTATTCTCTATCGTTGATACCAACTCCGATCCAGACGGCGTTGACTTCATCATCCCTGGTAACGACGATGCAATCCGTGCAATCAAATTGTACCTGACTGCCGTTGCTGCCGCCGTCCGTGAAGGTCGTTCTCAAGATCTGGCCGTTCAAGCGGAAGAAAGCTTCGTAGAAGCTGAATAATAAGGCAAGCTCGTCACTGAGCCCTTATTAACCAGGTATTGAATATGTTGGTTAGGGGGGCCTTTATTGGCCCCCTTTGCTTATCTGAATGAGAACTGTCTCTACGTGAGATAACCGAGGAAAAAGAAATGGCTGATATTACCGCTGCTCTGGTAAAAGAACTGCGCGAGCGTACTGGCGCTGGCATGATGGATTGCAAAAAAGCTCTGGTCGAATCTAACGGCGACATCGAGCTGGCAATCGAAAACATGCGTAAATCTGGCGCGATCAAAGCGGCGAAAAAAGCAGGCAACGTAGCTGCTGACGGCGTGATCAAAACCAAGATCGAAGGCAACTACGGCGTGATCCTGGAAGTAAACTGCCAGACTGACTTCGTTGCTAAAGATGCCGGTTTCCAGGCATTCGCTGACAAAGTGCTGGACGCTGCTGTTGCAGGCAAAATCACTGACGTTGAAGTGTTGAAAGCACAGTTCGAAGAAGAACGTGTAGCGCTGGTTGCCAAAATCGGTGAAAACATCAACATCCGTCGCGTGGCTTCCCTGGAAGGCGAAGTGCTGGGCAGCTACCTGCACGGCGCACGTATCGGCGTTCTGATCGCGGCTAAAGGCGCTGACGAAGAGCTGGTTAAGCAAATCGCCATGCACGTTGCGGCGAGCAAGCCAGAATTCGTTAAGCCTGAAGATGTGTCTGCTGAAGTGGTAGAAAAAGAGTACCAGGTTCAGCTGGACATCGCCATGCAGTCTGGCAAGCCGAAAGAAATCGCTGAGAAAATGGTTGAAGGCCGCATGAAGAAATTCACCGGCGAAGTTTCTCTGACCGGTCAGCCTTTCGTTATCGAACCAAGCAAAACCGTTGGCCAGGTGCTGAAAGAGCACAACGCTGACGTCGTTAACTTCATCCGCTTCGAAGTGGGCGAAGGCATCGAAAAAGCGGCAAATGACTTTGCTGCTGAAGTTGCTGCAATGAGCAAGCAGTCTTAATGACTGTATACCCGATATATTTCGCGGTGCGGCAAGGCGGCAACTGAGCGAACTCCCAGGAGCCTGGTTCACCAGGTGACTTGGGGTAAGTGAAGGCAGCCAACGCAGCGGCAACGTGAAAGATGAAGGGTATAATGGAGCCGCCGTCAGGCGGTTCCATTTTATCCAGCCAGAATTACACCGGTGGCAGGCCCTGTGGCAATATACTCATCACAGGCGCACTTCATCGGCTGAAATCCCCAATACTAATACTGCTTCTTAGGACAGAACACCATGGCAACCAATGCAAAACCCGTATATCAGCGTATTCTGCTCAAACTGAGTGGCGAAGCCCTGCAAGGCGCAGAAGGTTTTGGTATCGACGCTAGCGTTTTGGATCGCATGGCTCAGGAAGTTAAAGAGCTGGTCGAACTGGGAATTCAGGTCGGTGTAGTTATTGGCGGCGGTAACCTGTTCCGCGGCGCGGGCCTGGCGCAGGCCGGCATGAACCGCGTAGTGGGCGACCACATGGGAATGCTGGCTACCGTGATGAACGGCCTGGCTATGCGTGATGCACTGCACCGTGCCTATGTGAACGCCCGCCTGATGTCAGCCATTCCGTTGAACGGCGTGTGCGACAACTACAGCTGGGCCGAGGCGATCAGCCTGCTGCGTAATAACCGCGTGGTGATCTTCTCCGCCGGTACCGGCAACCCGTTCTTCACCACCGATTCTGCTGCGTGTCTGCGCGGGATCGAGATCGAAGCGGACGTGGTATTGAAAGCGACTAAAGTGGATGGTGTATACTCCGCTGATCCGGTTAAAAATCCGGATGCAACGCTGTACGAACATATCACCTATCAAGATGTACTGGAGCGCGAGCTGAAAGTGATGGATCTGGCGGCGTTTACGCTGGCCCGCGATCACGGTCTGCCGATTCGCGTATTCAACATGAACAAGCCAGGTGCGTTGCGCCGGGTGGTGATGGGTGAGAACGAAGGCACGCTGATCAGCAAATAAGGCTGTTCTGCCCAATTTAGCGGGAGCGGGTAACGTTGTGCGTTATGCGCTCTCCTTGAGTAAAATTCACGGGCTATACTGTGGTATGGCCTGCCAAGTCTCCAGCTTCCAAGGGTTTGCAACGTGATTAATGAAATCAGAAAAGATGCTGATTCACGCATGGAAAAAAGCGTAGAAGCATTCAAAAACCAAATCAGCAAAATCCGTACCGGCCGTGCTTCTCCAAGCATCCTGGACGGCATCATGGTGGAATACTACGGTTCTGCAACGCCGCTGCGTCAGTTGGCTAACGTGACCGTAGAAGACTCCCGTACCCTGGCAATCAACCTGTTTGATCGCTCCCTGGGTTCAGCGGTAGAAAAGGCCATCATGGCGTCTGATCTGGGCCTGAACCCAAGCTCAGCCGGCAGCGTGATCCGTGTTCCGCTGCCTCCGTTGACCGAAGAGCGCCGTAAAGACCTGATCAAAGTGGTGCGCGGTGAAGCCGAGCAGGGCCGTGTTGCCGTACGTAACGTGCGCCGTGACGCCAACGACAAAGTGAAGGCATTGCTGAAAGACAAAGAAATCAGCGAAGACGAAGATCGTCGTTCTCAGGACGACATTCAGAAAATGACCGACGCCTACATCAAGCTGCTCGATGCCGCGCTGGCGGACAAAGAAAAAGAGCTGATGGAATTCTAATCAGCATCGCGCAGAAAAAAAGCGTCGCCTGGGCGGCGCTTTGTTTTTTGTGGCGCAGATCCCGTTTCATCGTGCTGATTGATCATGGACAAGCGGTGGCGAAGGTTACACACTGGAGCACCTCCGATCTCATCAGACAGTTATTCAGAGTGAGCTCATGAAGCAACTGACTATTCTTGGCTCCACCGGCTCAGTGGGGACCAGTACCCTGGCCGTGGTCAGGGAAAACCCCGACCGTTTTGCGATTAAAGCGCTGGTTGCCGGCCACAACGTAGCGGTTATGGCGCAGCAGTGCATGGAGTTTCGTCCGACCTATGCCGCGATGGCAGACGAAGGCGCAGCGCGTGAATTGCGCATCCTGCTGGCGGAAAATGGCGTTGCCACCGAGGTGATGGCGGGCGAGCAGGCCGCTTGTGAACTGGCGGCGTTGGATGACGTTGATCAGGTCACCGCCGCCATCGTCGGCGCTGCCGGGTTGCTACCAACGCTGGCGGCAATTCGCGCAGGCAAGCAGGTGCTGCTGGCGAACAAAGAGTCGCTGGTGACCTGTGGGCGCCTGTTTATGGACGCGGTGCAAAAAAGTCAGACGCAGTTGCTGCCGCTGGACAGCGAGCATAACGCGATTTTTCAGAGTTTGCCTGAGAGCATTCAGCGTCAGTTGGGATACTCTTCATTAGACAGTCATGGTGTGTCGCGCATCGTGCTCACCGGTTCCGGCGGCCCGTTCCGCACCACGCCACTGGAACAGTTTGCCACGATGACGCCGGATCAGGCCTGTGCCCATCCCAATTGGTCGATGGGGCGCAAGATCTCGGTGGATTCCGCCACCATGATGAACAAAGGACTGGAATATATTGAGGCCCGCTGGCTGTTTAACGCCTCGGCTGAACAAATGGAAGTGATTCTGCATCCGCAGTCGGTGATCCACTCGATGGTGCGCTACACCGATGGCAGCGTACTGGCCCAGTTGGGCACACCGGATATGCGCACGCCGATCGCCCATGCTATGGCTTACCCGCAGCGGGTCAGTTCTGGCGTGGAAGCGTTGGATTTTTGTCGCATCGGCTCGCTGACCTTTGCCGAACCTGAACGGGAACGTTATCCCTGCCTGTATCTGGCCATAGAGGCCTTTGACGCCGGGCAGGCTGCAACCACCGCACTGAACGCGGCTAACGAAGTGGCCGTGGCGGCGTTCCTGCAGGAGCAGATTCGCTTTACCGATATTGCGGCGGTGAACCAAAAAGTGGTCGAACGGCTATCCCTGCAGGAACCGTCCTGCATTGATGCGGTCTTAGAAATAGATCGCCAGGCACGTGAGGTTGCAGTTGGGTTGGTTAAATCACTGCGTAACTGATAACGGCATTTATCTTATTTTGTTCGCAAATTACGCGTGCCGCAGTGGGGCCGTTTGTTCAGGCCCGGCTGAGGTGATATAGTCTGCGCCACTTGTCAGCGGTTATACCGTTGAATTCTGGCCCGATTGATATCTCGAACGCCAACGGAGCAGCGGAAATTACCGACTGTCTCCAGGCAGACTGAAAAGCCGTGTCGGGCACACGGCTTTTTTTGCGCGTAAGGGCCTGATGTTCCGGAAGGGCAGTTGTATTTCTATTGAGGAAATAAGTACGAGTTATGTCGTCCGCAAATCAACAAGAGGCTAATCCGTCCACTCTGGGGCCACGGCATGTTGCCATTATCATGGACGGTAACGGGCGCTGGGCTAAACGTCAGGGTAAGTTACGTGTCTTCGGTCATAAAGCAGGGGTGAAATCGGTTCGTCGCGCGGTCAGTTTTGCCGCCAACAACCATTTAGATGCGCTCACGCTTTATGCCTTCAGCAGCGAGAACTGGAACCGTCCGGTGCAGGAAGTCTCCGCCCTCATGGAGCTTTTCGTCCGAGCCTTGGACAGCGAAGTAAAAAGCCTGCATAAACATAACGTCAGACTGCGGGTGATCGGCGATATCAGCCGTTTCAGCGCGCGTTTGCAAGAGCGGATCCGTCGCTCTGAGCAACTGACTGAAAATAACGATGGCCTGACGCTCAACATTGCTGCCAACTATGGCGGCCGTTGGGATATTATTCAGGGAGTAAGGGAACTGGCTGAGCAGGTGAAGGACGGTTCGCTGCGTCCGGAGCAAATTAGCGAAGAATTACTGGGTGAGCGGGTCTGCATGAGCGATCTGTCACCGGTGGATCTGGTGATCCGCACGGGCGGTGAACACCGCATCAGTAACTTCTTACTGTGGCAAATTGCTTATGCCGAACTTTACTTTACTGATGTACTCTGGCCTGATTTTGATGAACTTGTCTTTGAAGGTGCGCTGAATGCATTTGCACAACGCGAGCGTCGCTTCGGGGGAACAACACCTATCGGCGCCAATGCGTCCTAGGGGGAACTTTTGCTGAAGTATCGCCTCATAACGGCTCTGATTTTAATCCCGATTGTTATCGCGGCGTTGTTCTTGCTGCCGCCGGTGGGCTTTGCCCTGGTAACGCTGGTTGTGTGCATGCTGGCAGCCTGGGAGTGGGGCCAACTGGCCGGTTTTACCTCCCGTTCGCAGCGCATCTGGCTGGCGATATTGTGCGGCTTCCTGCTGGCGCTGATGATGCTCAGCATTCCGGCCTACCACCAGTCGGTTCACCTGCCTCAGGTAGGCGGGCCGCTGTGGCTGTCACTGGTCTGGTGGTTGGCGGCGCTGCTGCTGGTGCTGTTTTATCCGGGGTCTGCCGCGCTGTGGCGTAATTCGCGTCCAATACGTCTGATTTTTGGTTTGCTGACCATAGTTCCGTTCTTCTGGGGCATGCTGTCGTTGCGTCAGTTCGGCTATGAACAAAACCACTTCACCGGCTCCTGGTGGCTGCTGTATGTGATGTTGCTGGTTTGGGGCGCGGATTCCGGCGCCTACATGTTCGGCAAGCTGTTCGGCAAGCATAAGCTGGCGCCAAAAGTTTCTCCGGGGAAAACCTGGGAAGGGCTCATTGGTGGTTTGATTACCTCGGCCCTGATATCCTGGTTGTTTGGCCGTTACGCCCCGTTGAATATCGTGCCGACCACCTTACTGATTTGTTCGGTGATTGCCGCACTGGCTTCCGTGCTGGGCGATCTTACCGAGAGCATGTTCAAACGCGAAGCGGGTATCAAAGACAGTGGTCATTTGATACCGGGTCATGGCGGTATACTGGATCGTATCGACAGCCTGACCGCAGCAGTGCCTGTATTTGCCTGCCTGATGCTGTTAGTGTTTTAATCCGTCAACGACGGGGAGTGAAGGGATTATGGGTAGCGTGCTCTGGAACTTAGTCGCATTTCTTATTGCACTCGGTGTTTTGATCACCGTGCACGAGTTCGGGCACTTTTGGGTAGCCCGTCGCTGCGGCGTCCGTGTAGAACGCTTTTCCATCGGCTTTGGCCGCGCCTTATGGCGCCGTACTGACCGTCAGGGGACGGAGTACGTGATTGCCCTGATCCCTCTGGGCGGTTACGTGAAGATGCTCGATGAGCGGGTTGATTCGGTTGCACCGGAATTCCGCCATCAGGCATTTAACAACAAAACCGTGTGGCAACGCGCCGCTATCGTCAGTGCCGGCCCTATCGCCAACTTCCTGTTTGCTATTCTTGCTTACTGGCTGGTATTTATTATCGGCGTTCCCAGCTTCCGTCCTGTGATTGGTGAAATATCGCCACAGTCGATTGCTGCCCACGCTGAAATTTCGCCTGGAATGGAACTTAAGTCCGTTGACGGTATCGAAACGCCTGATTGGGAATCAGTTCGTCTGGCGCTGGTGGCGAAGATCGGCGACGCGGAAACCGAAGTGGGTATCGCGCCGTTTGGCTCTTCTCAGGTGGTGACTAAAACCCTGGATTTGCGCCAGTGGAATTTCGAGCCGGACAAACAGGATCCCGTGGTGGCGTTGGGTATTATTCCGCGCGGCCCACAGATAGAATCTGTCCTTGCCGAAGTGCAGCCGGGGTCGGCGGCACAAAAGGCGGGTTTACAAGCGGGGGACAGGATCGTTAAAGTCGACGGTCAGCTATTGGGTCGTTGGCAAACGTTGGTTAAACGGATCCACAACGGCCCTGGGCAACCGCTGGTTTTAGAGATTGAAAGAAACGGCGCCCCCTTGTCTTTGACGCTGATACCGGATACAAAGCCGGTGGGAAAAGACAAATCGGTGGGTTTCGCCGGCATCATTCCGAAAGTGCTGCCGCTGCCGGACGAGTATAAAACGATTCGTCAGTATGGACCTTTCCCAGCGCTGTATCAGGCTGGGGACAAGACCTGGCAGCTAATGAGCCTCACGGTCAAAATGCTGGGTAAATTAATAACCGGTGATGTAAAGCTGAACAACCTGAGTGGCCCGATTTCGATTGCACAGGGAGCAGGGGCGTCAGCCGGGGTCGGGTTAGTGTATTATCTGATGTTCCTGGCGTTGATCAGTGTCAACCTGGGTATCATCAACCTGTTCCCATTACCGGTGTTAGATGGTGGGCATCTCCTCTTCCTGGCGATAGAAAAGCTGAAGGGTGGGCCGGTTTCCGAGCGAGTACAGGACTACAGTTACCGCATAGGTTCGATCGTGTTGGTGCTTTTAATGGGTCTTGCACTTTTCAATGATTTTTCTCGCCTTTAGGGGCGGGGATAGGTTAGGAAGAACGCATAACAACGATGGCGATGAAAAAGTTGCTCATAGCGTCGCTGCTGTTTGGCAGCGCCACCGTATACGGTGCAGACGGGTTCGTAGTGAAAGATATTCATTTCGAAGGCCTGCAGCGAGTCGCCGTCGGTGCGGCGTTACTCAACATGCCGGTTCGCGTAGGCGATACCGTCTCTGACGATGATATCAGTAATACCATCCGTGCCTTGTTTGCCACTGGCAACTTCGAGGACGTTCGCGTGCTGCGCGATGGTAATACGCTGATTGTTCAGGTTAAGGAACGCCCTACCATTGCCAGCATCACTTTCTCCGGCAACAAGTCGGTGAAGGATGACATGCTCAAGCAAAACCTGGAGGCCTCTGGCGTTCGGGTTGGCGAAGCGCTCGACCGCACCACGATATCCAGCATTGAAAAAGGGCTGGAAGACTTCTATTACAGCGTCGGTAAATACAGCGCCTCGGTGAAAGCCGTTGTCACGCCGTTGCCGCGTAACCGTGTTGACCTGAAACTGGTGTTCACGGAAGGGGTTTCCGCCAAGATTCAACAAATCAACATTGTCGGCAACCATGCCTTCACTAACGATGAGCTGATTTCACGCTTCCAACTGCGTGATGAAGTGCCGTGGTGGAACCTGGTTGGCGATCGCAAATACCAGAAACAAAAGCTGGCGGGTGACCTCGAAACCCTGCGCAGTTTCTATCTGGACCGCGGCTACGCGCGCTTTAATATCGATTCGACTCAGGTCAGCCTGACGCCGGACAAAAAAGGCATCTACATCACCATCAATATCACTGAAGGCGAGCAGTACAAGCTCACCGGCGTGATGGTTAACGGCAATCTGGCCGGTCATTCGGCGGAAGTCGCCCAGTTGACCAAGATTGAACCGGGTGAGCTGTATAACGGCAGCAAAGTGACCAAAATGGAAGACAACATCAAAACGATGTTGGGCCGTTACGGTTATGCCTACCCGCGTGTTGCTACGCAACCTGAAATTAACGATGCGGATAAAACCGTGAAGCTGCACGTAAACATTGATGCGGGTAACCGTTTCTATGTGCGTCGCATCAAGTTCGAAGGCAACGACACCAGTAAAGACTCCGTACTGCGCCGTGAAATGCGTCAGATGGAAGGTGCGTGGCTGGGCAACGCTCAGGTCGAGCAGGGTAAAGAACGTCTGAACCGTTTGGGTTATTTTGAAACGGTAGATGTGGAAACCCAGCGCGTGCCTGGCACTGCGGATCAGGTAGACGTCACTTACAAAGTGAAAGAGCGTAACACCGGTACCTTCAACTTCGGCGTCGGCTACGGCACCGAGAGCGGCGTGAGCTTCCAGGCGGGGGTCCAGCAGGACAACTGGCTGGGTACCGGTTATTCCGTCGGTATCAGCGGCACCAAGAACGACTACCAGACCTATACCGAACTGTCGGTAACCAACCCGTACTTCACCGTTGACGGTGTGAGTTTGGGTGGGCGTATCTTCTACAACGACTTTAAAGCGGATGACGCGGACCTGTCCGACTATACCAACAAGAGTTACGGCATAGACGGTACCTTGGGCTTCCCGATCAACGAAAACAACTCGTTGCGTACCGGTTTGGGTTACGTGCATAACGGCCTGTCCAACATGCAGCCGCAGGTTGCCATGTGGCGTTATCTGGACTCCATGGGTCTGGATCCGAACAAGACTGACCGTGCCAGCTACTCTGCGGATGACTTCACGCTGAACCTGGGTTGGACCTACAACAACCTGGACCGTGGTTATTTCCCAACGTCGGGTAACCGTACCACCCTGAATGGTAAAGTGACAATTCCAGGATCGGATAACGAATACTACAAACTGACGCTGGACAGCGTGCAATACGTCCCAATCAACGACGATCGCACCTGGGTGCTGTTAGGTCGTGGTCGTCTGGGTTATGCGGATGGTCTGGGCGGCAAAGAGATGCCGTTCTACGAGAACTTCTACGCCGGCGGCTCCAGCACCGTGCGTGGTTTCGGTTCGAACACCATCGGTCCAAAAGCGGCGTACTACAATTCCAACTCGTATAGCTGCAGCAATGGCGCGACGATTTGTAATTCGGACGATGCGGTCGGTGGTAACGCCATGGCCGTCGCCAGTATGGAGCTGATTACGCCAACGCCATTCATCAGCGAGAAATACGCAAACTCAGTGCGTACTTCCCTGTTCATGGATGCGGGTACCGTATGGGATACCAACTGGCAGAATTCTCAGACCAGCATGTACGATATTCCGGACTACAGTAAAGCGAGCAATATCCGCGTTTCTGCCGGTATCGCCTTGCAGTGGATGTCACCTTTGGGGCCATTGGTGTTCTCTTATGCCAACCCGATCAAGAAATACGAAGGCGACAAGTCCGAACAGTTCCAATTTAACATTGGTAAGACCTGGTAACAGGTCGAGCTTCTGGGCATAAGCAGTTATTAAGAATCGCAAATGCCAGGCGCCTGCCAAAACACAGAGATGATTCTCATTGTTTTGCGGGATAAGTCTGGCAGATTGTGTACTTCAAGTGTCATATGGCACAAATGGGTGATGGTAAGGAGTTTATAGTGAAAAAGTGGTTGTGTGCCGCAGGCCTCGGTTTAGCAATGGCTGCTTCAGCTGGCGTTCAGGCAGCAGATAAGATCGCTGTAGTTAACGTCTCCAGCATTTTCCAACAGTTGCCGGCTCGTGAAACCGTAGCTAAACAGCTGGAAAACGAGTTTAAAGGCCGTGCGGGTGAGCTTCAGAACATGGAGCGTAGCCTTCAGACCAAAATGCAACGTCTGCAGCGTGATGGCGCTACCATGAAAGCCAGCGATCGCAGCAAGCTTGAAAAAGACGTGATGGCACAGCGCGAGCAGTTCTCTCAGAAAGCCCAGGCTTTTGAGCAGGACAACCGTCGTCGCCAGATGGAAGAGCGTAACAAAATCCTGAGCCGTATTCAGGACGCTGTGAAATCTGTTGCCAGCAAAGAAGGCTATGACGTAGTGATCGATGCTAACGCCGTTGCCTACGCAGGTTCTTCTAAAGACATTACTGCTGACGTGCTGAAACAGGTTAAATAACAACATGCCTTCTATTCGACTGGCTGATTTAGCACAGCAGTTGGATGCACAATTGCACGGTGATGGCGATCTCGTCATCACCGGCATTGCTTCTATGCATTCGGCACAGGCTGGCCAAATCACGTTTTTGTCAAACAGCCGCTATCAAGAGCAGCTGGCTTCCTGCCAGGCAAGCGCAGTCGTGCTTACCGAGGCGGATTTACCACACTGCCGTTCTGCGGCGCTGGTGGTTAAAAACCCTTACCTGACCTACGCGCGCATGGCGCAACTGATGGACACCACTCCCTCTCCGGCCCAGGATATCGCCCCTAGCGCGGTTATTTCCCCTGAAGCCACCTTGGGGCAGAACGTGGCTATCGGAGCAAATGCGGTGATCGAGTCGGGCGCAGTCCTTGGCGATAACGTGGTTATCGGCCCGGGCTGTTTTATCGGCAAACGTGCACGCATTGGCGCAGGAACGCGTCTGTGGGCTAACGTAACAATTTATCATGAAGTTGAGATCGGTCAGCAATGTCTGATCCAATCGGGCACCGTGATTGGTGCTGACGGTTTCGGCTATGCCAACGAACGCGGCAACTGGATTAAAATTCCTCAGTTGGGCACGGTGATTATCGGCGATCGCGTCGAAATCGGCGCTTGCACCACCATTGACCGCGGCGCGTTGGATAACACCCAGATCGGGAATGGTGTTATCATCGACAACCAATGCCAGATTGCACATAACGTTGTGATTGGCGACAATACTGCCGTTGCCGGCGGTGTTATCATGGCGGGCAGCCTGAAAATCGGCCGCTACTGCCAGATCGGTGGAGCCAGCGTGATCAATGGTCACATGGAGATCGCCGACAAGGTTGTTGTCACCGGAATGGGAATGGTTATGCGACCAATCACCGAACCTGGGGTATACTCTTCGGGCATTCCGTTACAACCCAACAAAGTTTGGCGTAAAACCGCTGCGTTGGTGATGAATATCGATGAGATTAGCAAGCGCTTAAAAGCTGTCGAACGAAAAGTCGGAAAAGACTAATCACTACCGCCCGCCTGACTGGGTACAAAACGAAACGCGTTGGTCATGAGACCAAAAGCGCAAAGAGTTGTTAATTTGCGGCCTGCATGATGATCTCCTTTTGGGGTCAGCGCAGGCCGTGTTGTTGATGCCATCAGTTTTTAGAGACAGGAAGAGTATTTTGACTACTGACACTCATACTCTGGATATTGCAGAAATTTTAGAGTTGCTTCCTCACCGTTACCCGTTCTTGCTGGTTGATCGCGTCCTCGAGTTTGAGGAGCACAAATTCCTGCGTGCGGTGAAGAACGTATCTGTAAATGAGCCGTTTTTCCAGGGACACTTCCCTGGTAAGCCGATTTTTCCAGGCGTATTGATTCTGGAAGCCATGGCGCAGGCCACCGGTATTTTGGCGTTTAAAAGCGTCGGCAAACTGGAACCGGGCGAGCTGTATTACTTCGCCGGTATCGATGAAGCCCGCTTCAAACGCCCGGTCGTGCCTGGTGATCAGATGATCATGGAAGTCACCTTTGAGAAAACACGTCGTGGTCTGACGCGCTTTAAAGGCGTGGCAACCGTCGACGGCAAAATTGTCTGCGAAGCAACCATGATGTGTGCGCGCAGCCGGGAGGCTTAATCCGTGATCGACAAAACCGCCTTTATCCATCCTAGCGCGATTATTGAAGAAGGTGCCGTTATCGGCGCTGGTGCGCACATCGGTCCCTTCTGTTACGTCGGCTCCCAGGTGGAAATCGGCGAAGGCACGGTACTGAAGTCCCACATTGTGGTGAATGGCCTGACCAAAATCGGTCGCGACAACCAGATCTATCAATTTGCCTCTATTGGTGAAGTGAATCAGGATCTGAAATACGCAGGCGAACCTACGCGCGTCGAGATTGGCGATCGCAATCGCATTCGCGAAAGCGTGACCATTCATCGCGGCACAGCGCAGGGCACAGGGTTGACCAAGGTAGGTAATGACAACCTGCTGATGGTTAACGTGCACGTTGCGCACGACTGTGTGGTGGGTAATTCCTGTATCTTGGCGAACAATGCTACGCTTGCCGGGCATGTGGAAATTGACGACCATGCCATTATTGGCGGCATGACGGCTATCCACCAGTTCTGCATCATCGGCACCCACGTGATGGTGGGCGGTTGTTCCGGTGTTGCCCAAGACGTGCCTCCTTTTGTCATCGCGCAGGGTAACCACGCCACGCCATTCGGCGTTAACGCCGTGGGCCTGAAGCGTCGTGGTTTCGATAAAGATCAAATGCAGGCAATCCGTAACGCCTACAAGATCCTTTATCGCAGCGAGAAAACGCTGGATGAAGCGAAAACAGAAATCGAAACCCTGGCAAAAGAGCAGCCGGTGGTGCAGCAGTTCCTGGATTTCTTTGGCCGCTCAACCCGCGGTATCATTCGCTGACCTATGCAAAATCGCCCATTGACTATCGGATTGGTCGCCGGAGAAACCTCCGGTGATATTCTTGGCGCCGGTTTGATCCGTGCGCTTAAGGCCCAAGTCCCCGACGCGCGTTTTGTTGGCGTCGCCGGCCCGCTGATGCAGGCTGAAGGCTGTGAAACCTGGTACGAAATGGAAGAGCTGGCGGTAATGGGCGTGGTCGAGGTGCTTGAGCGCCTGCCACGCCTGTTAAAGATCCGTAAGGATCTTACCCGCCGGTTCAGCGATCTGAAGCCGGACGTGTTTGTGGGTATCGACGCGCCGGACTTCAATATCACCCTGGAAGGTCGTCTGAAACAACGCGGCATTCGCACCATTCACTATGTCAGCCCGTCCGTCTGGGCCTGGCGTCAAAAGCGCGTTTTCAAAATTGGCAAAGCCACCGATCTGGTGCTGGCGTTTCTCCCTTTCGAAAAAGCGTTTTACGATCGTTTTAACGTTCCCTGCCGGTTTATCGGCCACACCATGGCTGATGCCATGCCGCTGCAGGCGGACAAATTGGCTGCGCGCGCTACGTTGGGCATCGCACCCGATGCGCGTTGTCTGGCCCTGTTGCCGGGCAGCCGAAGCGCTGAAGTTGAGATGCTGAGCGCCGATTTCCTGAAAACGGCGCAGTTGCTGCGTACCCGTTATCCCGACCTTGAGCTGGTGGTGCCGCTGGTTAACGCCAAACGACGCGAACAGTTCGAGCGGATCAAAGCTGAAGTAGCGCCAGAGCTGCGGGTTCATCTGCTGAACGGCCAAGGGCGTGAGGCGATGGTTGCCAGCGACGCGGCATTACTGGCTTCAGGTACCGCCGCACTGGAGTGCATGCTGGCCAAATGTCCGATGGTGGTGGGTTACCGCATGAAACCGTTCACCTTCTGGCTGGCGCAGCGGCTAGTGAAGACGCCGTATGTTTCGCTGCCTAACCTGTTGGCAGGCCGTGAAATCGTCACCGAACTGCTGCAGCATGACTGCGTGCCGGACAAGCTGGCGGCGGCGGTAATGCCGCTGCTGGAAGACGGCCCGCAAACTGACGAACTGAAACAGACTTTCCTGACCTTGCACCAAAGCATCCGTTGCGGTGCCGATGAACAGGCCGCTCAGGCTGTGTTGGAGCTGGCAAAAGCATGATTGAACCCTTCATCTATCCTGTCGCCACGCTAATTGCAGGCGTGGACGAAGTGGGCCGTGGCCCTTTGGTTGGCGCAGTGGTTACCGCTGCGGTGATCCTCGATCCCTCTCGGCCGATCGTTGGCCTGGCGGACTCGAAGAAGCTCAGTGAGAAGCGCCGCCTGGCGCTGTATGACGAGATCGTCGAGAAAGCGCTGTCCTGGAGCCTGGGCCGCGCTGAGCCAGAAGAAATCGACCAACTGAACATTCTGCATGCCACTATGCTGGCGATGCAGCGTGCTGTGGCCGGTTTGCATATCGCGCCGGACATGGTATTGATCGACGGTAATCGCTGCCCGAAATTGCCGATGCGTTCGCAGGCGGTCGTGAAGGGAGACAGTCGCGTGGCGGAAATTAGCGCGGCATCCATTCTGGCTAAGGTAACGCGTGACCGCGAAATGGCCGAGTTGGATCTTGTGTTCCCCGATTACGGTTTTGCGCAGCATAAGGGCTACCCGACCGCCTTCCATCTGGAGCGGCTGGCCGCTCTGGGTGCGACCGAGCATCACCGCCGCAGTTTTGCCCCGGTAAGAAGGGCGCTGGGGCTGTAATCTGCAGGCCCGGTTATCCGGGCCAGACAAGCGATAGCGTTAACCCGGGTTCAGTCCGCTGAGCCCCTAGATTCAGGTATCTGGATATGGCCGAACCTCGTTTTATTCACCTGCGCGTTCATAGCGACTACTCCATGATAGATGGATTGGCCAAGATTGGGCCGTTGGTGAAGAGAGCCGCCGCGTTAGCCATGCCTGCTTTGGCAATTACCGACTTTACCAACCTGTGTGGTCTGGTGAAGTTTTATGGCAGCGCGCACGGCGCCGGGATCAAACCGATCATCGGCGCGGATTTTCATGTGCAAAGCGAAGTGCTGGGCGATGAGCTGGCGCAGCTCACCGTGCTGGCCGCCAATAATGAAGGTTACCAAAACCTGACGTTGCTGATTTCCCGCGCTTATCAGCGTGGTTACGGTGCCGCCGGTCCGACTATTGATCGGGACTGGTTGATTGAGCACCGTGAAGGGCTGATTTTGCTCTCTGGCGCGCGCCAGGGGGACGTCGGCAAGTTTCTGCTGCGCGGCAACCAGCCGCAGGTGGAGCAGTGCCTGGAGTTCTATCAGCAATACTTCCCTGACAGCTATTACCTCGAACTGATCCGTACCGGTCGGCCGGACGAAGAAAACTATCTGCACGCCGCAGTGGCGCTGGCCACTGAACGCGGATTGCCGGTGGTGGCCACTAACGACGTGCGCTTTCTGGTCGAGGATGACTTTGACGCCCACGAAATCCGCGTCGCCATTCATGACGGCTTCACGCTGGACGATCCCAAGCGCCCACGTAACTATACGGCGCAGCAATACATGCGTAACGAAGACGAGATGTGCGAGCTGTTTGCCGACATCCCGGAAGCGTTGCTCAACAGCGTAGAGATCGCCAAGCGTTGTAACGTGACTATTCGCCTCGGCGAGTACTTCCTGCCGCAGTTCCCGACCGGTGATATGAGCACCGAGGACTTCCTGATCCTCAAGTCGAAGGAAGGGCTGGAAGACCGACTGGAGTTCCTGTTCCCAGACCCAGAGGTGCGCGCTCAACGCCGCCCTGAATACGATGAACGTCTGGATATTGAACTGAACGTGATCAACCAGATGGGCTTCCCGGGCTACTTCCTGATCGTGATGGAGTTCATCCAGTGGTCGAAGGATAACAATGTGCCGGTTGGCCCGGGGCGTGGTTCCGGTGCCGGTTCTTTAGTAGCCTATGCACTGAAAATCACCGATCTTGACCCGCTGGAATTTGACCTGCTGTTTGAACGCTTCCTTAACCCTGAACGTGTTTCGATGCCCGACTTCGACGTCGATTTCTGCATGGAAAAACGCGATCTGGTGATTGAGCACGTGGCGGATATGTACGGCCGTGAGGCGGTATCGCAAATCATCACCTTCGGTACCATGGCGGCTAAAGCGGTTATCCGCGACGTGGGTCGCGTGCTGGGTCACCCCTATGGCTTCGTCGATCGCATCTCCAAACTGGTGCCGCCCGATCCGGGCATGACGCTGGAAAAAGCCTTTGCCGCCGAACCTCAACTGCCGGAAATTTACGAGGCCGATGAGGAAGTCAAAGCGCTGATCGACATGGCGCGCAAGCTGGAAGGGGTAACGCGTAACGCCGGTAAACACGCCGGGGGCGTGGTGATCGCGCCGACTAAAATCACCGACTTCGCGCCGTTGTATTGTGACGCCGAGGGGCAGCATCCTGTTACCCAGTTCGACAAGAACGACGTGGAATACGCCGGGCTGGTGAAGTTCGACTTCCTCGGCTTGCGTACCCTGACTATCATCGACTGGGCGTTGGAGATGATTAACGCCCGGCGCGCCAAAACCGGGCTGGAGCCGATTGATATCGCCGCCATCCCGCTCGAAGACAAAAAAAGCTTCGACATGCTGCAGCGTTCGGAGACCACCGCGGTCTTCCAGCTTGAATCGCGCGGCATGAAGGATTTGATCAAACGTCTGAAGCCCGACTGTTTCGAAGACATGATCGCACTGGTGGCGCTGTTCCGCCCTGGTCCTCTGCAGTCAGGCATGGTAGATAACTTTATCGACCGTAAGCACGGCCGCGAAGAAATTTCCTACCCGGATATCCAGTGGCAGCATGAGTCGCTCAAGCCGGTGCTGGAGCCGACCTACGGCATTATCCTGTATCAAGAACAGGTTATGCAGATTGCCCAGGTGCTGGCCGGGTATTCGCTGGGCGGCGCGGACATGCTGCGCCGTGCGATGGGTAAAAAGAACCCGGTTGAAATGGCCAAGCAGCGTGGCGGTTTCGAGGATGGGGCAAAAGCACGCGGCATCGACGGCGAACTGTCGGTAAAAATCTTCGATCTGGTGGAGAAATTCGCCGGTTATGGCTTCAACAAGTCGCACTCCGCCGCCTATGCACTGGTGTCCTACCAGACGCTGTGGCTGAAGGCACACTACCCGGCCGAGTTTATGGCGGCGGTAATGACCGCCGATATGGACAACACCGATAAGGTGGTGGGGCTGGTGGATGAGTGCTGGCGTATGGGGCTGAAAATCCTGCCGCCGGACATCAACAGCGGCCAGTACCATTTCCACGTTAACGATGAAGGCGAGATCGTTTACGGTATCGGCGCCATCAAAGGCGTCGGGGAAGGGCCGATTGAAGCCATTCTGGAGGCGCGTAACAGCGGTGAACAGGGCTACTTTAAAGACCTGTTCGATCTGTGCGCGCGCTCTGACATCAAAAAAATTAACCGCCGCATTCTGGAAAAGCTGATCATGTCCGGGGCGTTCGACCGCCTTGGGCCACACCGCGCCGCATTGATGAACTCTTTGCCCGATGCGTTAAAAGCGGCAGATCAGCATGCCAAAGCCGAAGCGATCGGCCAGGTGGACATGTTTGGCGTACTGGCGGAAGCGCCGGAGCAAGTGGAGCAATCCTACGCCAACGTGCCCCGCTGGCAGGAGCAGGTGGTGCTGGACGGTGAACGGGAAACGTTGGGGTTGTACCTCACCGGCCACCCAATCACCCAGTACCTGAAGGAGATCGAACGCTACGCCGGTGGCCAGCGTTTGAAAGATATGCACCCGACGGATCGGGGCAAAATGACCACCGCCGTTGGGCTGGTGATCGCCTCGCGGGTTATGGTCACCAAGCGCGGTAACCGCATCGGGATCTGTACTCTGGATGACCGCTCTGGCCGTCTGGAGGTGATGTTATTCACCGATGCGTTAGAAAAATACCAGCATTTATTGGAAAAAGACCGTATCCTGATCGCCAGTGGACAGGTCAGCTTTGATGACTTTAGCGGCGGGCTTAAAATGACCGCCCGCGAGCTAATGGATATCAGTGAAGCCCGTGAAAAATACGCTCGCGGACTTGCTATCTCGCTGACGGACAGGCAAATTGATGACCAGCTTTTGAACCGTCTCCGTCAGTCTTTGGAACCCCATCGCTCGGGGACGATTCCAGTGCATCTTTACTATCAACGGGAAGATGCGCGGGCCAAGCTGCGTTTTGGCGCAACCTGGCGCGTGACGCCCACCGACCGCTTATTGATAGATTTGCGGACTTTGGTAGGTAATGAGCAGGTGGAACTGGAATTTGACTAAAATAGGAATGCTATGAGTCTGAATTTTCTTGATTTTGAACAGCCGATTGCAGAGCTGGAAGCGAAAATTGACTCGCTGACTGCAGTCAGCCGTCAAGACGAAAAATTAGATATTAATCTGGACGAAGAGGTTCAGCGCCTTCGTGAAAAGAGCGTTGAGCTGACGCGCAAGATTTTCTCCGATCTTGGGGCCTGGCAAGTTGCCCAATTGGCACGCCACCCGCGCCGTCCTTATACCCTGGATTATATCAAACACATCTTTACCGACTTCGAAGAGCTGGCGGGTGATCGCACCTATGCCGATGACAAAGCGATTGTCGGTGGCATTGCGCGCCTGGATGGTCGTCCGGTGATGATCATCGGGCATCAGAAAGGCCGCGAGACCAAAGAGAAAATCCGCCGTAACTTCGGCATGCCGGCACCAGAAGGCTATCGCAAAGCGCTGCGCCTGATGGAAATGGCCTCTCGCTTCAAGATGCCGCTGATCACTTTCATCGACACCCCAGGCGCCTACCCGGGCGTGGGCGCGGAAGAGCGTGGCCAGTCAGAAGCGATTGCCCATAACCTGCGTGAAATGTCTCGCCTGAAAATTCCGGTGATCTGTACGGTGATCGGCGAAGGCGGTTCCGGTGGCGCATTGGCCATTGGCGTGGGCGACAAAGTGAACATGCTGCAGTACAGCACCTATTCGGTGATCTCACCGGAGGGTTGTGCTTCCATTCTGTGGAAAAGCGCCGACAAAGCGCCGATTGCCGCAGAAGCCATGGGCATTACCGCACCGCGCCTGAAAGAGCTGAAGCTGATCGACTCGGTGATCCCGGAACCGCTGGGCTCTGCTCACCGCGACGTGCCGGCGATGGCGGAAGCGCTGAAAGCGCAGCTGCTGGCCGATCTGAAAGATCTCGACGGCCTGAACACCGAAGAGCTGCTTAACCGCCGCTACCAGCGCCTGATGAACTACGGCTATTGCTGAGTGCTGTCACGCGTTGCAAGAAACCGCCTTCGGGCGGTTTTTTTTTGTCTACACACCGCAGTATTTTCATGTTGTTATAGAGGTTTGGTGGTTAACTGACAGGAGCAGCCGATGAACATCATCGCGATCATGAGCCCAGCGGGCGTTTACTATAAAGACGAGCCGATCCGCGAGCTTCACACCGCACTGGCTGCGATGAACTTCCAACTGGTGTATCCCAAAAACAGCGGCGATTTGTTGAAGCTGATCGAAGCTAACGCACGCATTTGCGGCGTGATTTTCGACTGGGACGACTACAGCCTGGAGTTGTGCAGCGAGATCAACGAGCTCAACGAGTATCTGCCGCTGTATGCGTTTATCAACACGCATTCCACCTTCGACGTTAGCCTGCATGAAATGCGTATGGTGCTGTATTTCTTCGAGTACGGCCTGAATGCAGCAGATGATATTGCGCAGCGCATCCAGCAATATACCGCCGAATACATCGATACTATTACGCCGCCGCTGACCAAGGCACTGTTCAACTACGTGCATGAAGGGAAATACACCTTCTGTACTCCCGGCCATATGGCCGGTACCGCCTTTCAGAAGAGCCCGGTCGGTTGCCTGTTTTACGATTTTTTCGGTGCCAATACTCTGAAAGCCGACGTGTCGATTTCGGTCACCGAGCTGGGCTCGCTGCTGGATCACACTGGCCCTCACCTGGAGGCCGAAGAGTATATTGCGCGCACCTTTAACGCCGAGCAAAGTTATCTGGTGACCAACGGCACCTCTACCGCCAATAAAATTGTCGGCATGTATTCGGCACCGACTGGCAGCACGGTATTGATCGACCGCAACTGCCATAAGTCCCTGTGCCATCTGCTGATGATGAGCGATATCGTGCCGATTTATTTGCGCCCGCTGCGCAATGCCTACGGGATTCTTGGCGGGATCCCACAGCGTGAATTCACCCATGACAGCATTGCCGCTCGGGTGGCTGACACGGCCAACGCCAGTTGGCCAGTCCATGCGGTGATCACTAACTCGACCTACGATGGCCTGCTGTACAACACCGACTACATCAAGCAGACGCTGGACGTCCCATCAATTCATTTTGATTCCGCCTGGGTGCCCTATACCAATTTCCATCCGATTTACGACGGCAAGAGCGGCATGAGCGGTGAACGTATACCCGGTAAAGTGATCTACGAAACCCAGTCGACTCACAAACTGCTGGCGGCGTTTTCGCAGGCCTCGATGATCCACATTAAGGGTGACTATGACGAAAGTACCTTTAACGAGGCCTATATGATGCACACCACCACTTCGCCGAATTACGGCATCGTGGCGTCGATGGAGACCGCGGCGGCGATGCTGCGTGGCAATCCGGGGCGCAGGTTGATTAACCGCTCGGTGGAGCGTGCGCTGCATTTCCGTCGCGAGGTGCAGCGTTTGCGGGAAGAAAGCGATAGCTGGTTCTTCGATATCTGGCAGCCGGAAGAGATTGACGAGGCGCAGTGCTGGCCGCTAAACCCGGACGACAACTGGCACGGCTTTGGCAATACCGACCGCGATCACATGTATCTCGATCCTATCAAGGTCACCATCCTGACGCCGGGGATGAATGAGCTTGGCGCGCTGGAAGAGAGCGGCATACCGGCAGCGCTGGTAGCGAAATACCTGGACGAACGCGGTATCGTGGTGGAGAAAACCGGCCCTTATAATCTGCTGTTCCTGTTCAGTATCGGCATTGATAAAACCAAGGCGATGAGCCTGCTGCGTGGCCTGACCGACTTTAAACGCGCTTACGATCTCAATCTGCGAGTGAAGAACATGCTGCCGGATCTGTATGCCGAGGATCCGGATTTCTACCGTAATATGCGTATTCAGGATCTGGCCGCCGGGATCCATAGCTTGATCTGTCGGCACGATCTGCCGGGTTTGATGCAGCGGGCTTTTGATGTGTTGCCAGAAATGAAGCTGACGCCACACCAAATGTTCCAGCAGCAGGTGCGTGGCAACGTGGAAACCTGCGAGTTGGATCAACTGGTCGGCAAAGTCGCGGCGAACATGATCCTGCCTTATCCGCCAGGGGTTCCGCTGGTGATGCCGGGGGAGATGATCACCGAAGAGAGCCGAGCAGTGCTCGATTTCTTGCTGATGTTGTGTTCTATCGGCGAGCGCTATCCGGGGTTTGAAACCGATATCCACGGCGCGAAGCTGACCGAAGATGGGCGTTATCTGGTGAAAGTACTCAAAGCACCGCAGCCTTAAGCAAACTCACGGCAGATCAGGTTCACGCTGCTGGTCGGCAGCGGTTCCTGCGTCAGGCCGCAAAATGGCTGCCCGTCATGCCGCTGGTGATAGCGGCATTGATGACATTCGCCGAACAGTGCCACATTATCATCCTGTTTTTGCAACTGACGCAGCAACTGCGTCAGTAATTCCAGCAACTGTCCGCCATCCTGCTGCATGGCATCCTGCGCCTGCTGTAAATAGGCCGGCGGGAATAGGGCATCCATCAACGAGCGCGATTTGTCGGTCAGCTTTAGCCTGACGCTGCGACGGTCCTTCTCGTCTGCCGTACGGGCGATCATCCCGTTACTTTCCAACTTTTTCAGCGATTGCGACACCGTACCCTTGGTCAGGCCGAGATATTCCGCCACCGCCATCGGCGTATTGGAGTAATGGTTGCAGCGTGCCAGGTAATACAAGGCGCTCAGCTGCACCGGCGGCAGGCTTTCCAACTCTTCATGACTCCGCAGCCAGCTACGTTGCAGGCTATTTAGTCGTTCCAGTAAATCAAACAGTGTCAACATGGGATCCTCGCTAGTGTGGCAAAATAGTATCGATTAAAAACTATATTGACAAGGCATGGTGGAGGATTTATTGTGCTATTGGTTTCGAATCGAAACTAAATGGGTGCGCAGTTCACCCACAACAGTCAGAACCAAGGAGAATTATCATGACTAAGGCCGTTTTCTATCATGCCGGTTGCCCGGTTTGCGTGAGCGCAGAGCAGCAGTTGTTAGGCCTGTTGAGCCAGGATGTGCAGGTGGACGTGGTTCATCTGGGCGAAACGCCGGCGCGTATCGCCGAAGCCGAAAAAGCCGGGGTGCAGAGCGTCCCTGCGTTAGTGGTGGATGGGCAGGTGCTGCACATTAACTACGGTGCGGCATTGGCGGATCTTAAAGCCTGATCGACCTATTGCATTGCCGATAGCTCAATAACAGCCCCGTCTTATCCAGCGGGGCTTTTTGCCGTTGACGATACCGCCGCTGCCGGATACCTTGCCTCATCAGACAGACAATGAGGCATCACAATGTTGGCATTACGTCAGGTACACCACATCGCAGTTATAGGCTCAGATTATGCAGCCAGTAAGCATTTTTACTGCGATATTCTGGGGTTCACCCTATTAGGCGAGTTTTACCGTGCGGAGCGCGATTCATGGAAAGCGGATTTGGCGCTCAACGGTCAATACACCATCGAACTGTTTTCCTTCCCGTCACCGCCGGCCCGCGTCAGTCGTCCGGAAGCCTGCGGCTTGCGTCATTTAGCTTTCAGCGTCGACGACATCGAGCAGGCCATCCAGCATTTGCAGAATGCTGGGGTGGATTGCGAACCGGTGCGTATCGATCCTTACACCCAGTCACGTTTCACTTTTTTCAGCGATCCGGATGGGTTACCTCTAGAATTATATGAGCTATGAATGCTTAATCGGGACCAGGCGGCGCAGGCGGCACCCGCATATGCTATCATCCCGCGCTTGCCGCACGCCCCTTTTGAGTTATGTTCACTATGCAAGAGCCTGTTTTTCGCGTTGGAGAATGGTTAGTTACTCCCGCAGACAACAAAATAAGCCGTGACGGGCGCCAACAGACGTTGGAGCCTCGCCTGATCGATATGCTGCAATATTTCGCCCGGCATCCGGATGTGGTGCTGAGCCGAGATGAGCTGATCGATAATGTATGGAAACGCAACATCGTCACCAATCATGTGGTGACCCAGAGTATTTCCGAGCTGCGCAAATACCTGAAAGACGGCGATACCAATAGCCCGGAATACATTATCACCGTACCCAAACGCGGCTATAAGCTGGCTGCACCGGTCATGTGGTGTGAAGGGGACGATGTGGCAACGCCTGCGGTGCCGCAGGTTGCGGTGATCATGCATGAGCCGGAAGATGGCAGCGACGGCAGCGAAGAAGACGAGGTAGCCTATGAGCCGCCCAAACCAATCAAGACAAAAACGCCGTCGGTCACCTCAACCACCCCTTTTTATCGCCAATCAACATTCTGGGTATGGCTGGCATTTCTTGCTGCGTTGAGCGCCTGTGTGGTGTTTGTTGCCATCGCGACCTTGTCGCAGCGCATACCGGAATCCACCATGCCGGTGCTGATGAACCCACGTGATATCGACATCCGTATTCAGGGCGGTAACAGTTGCAGCAACTGGACGCCGCAGCTCTCTTATGTAGTTGGCCTGAGTGAAGTGGTGACGGACTCGCTGAATACTTACTCGACCTTCCTGGTGCACGATCAGACTAACTACAACTACACCGGACCCAGCAGTTCGGGTAAGTCTCTGACCATTGAGTTCGTCAATCAGCGCCATTATCGCGCTCAGCAGTGTTTCCTGTCGGTGCGTCTGGTGAACAACGCGGACAGCTCTATCATGTTGGATAAGCGTTACTTTGTGACCGATGACAACCAGCTGAAAATTCAGGAAGATTTCCTCAGCAGCTTGTCTACTGCTCTTAAGCAGCCCTGGCCGCCGCAGTTGCAGCAGCGCCTGACCCAGCTTTTGCCGAATTCCGGCCCGGCCTTGCAACAGTATTATCAGGCGCACCAACTCTTGATTCAGGGGGATAACGACTCATTGACCCATGCGAGTAATATGCTGGCGGATATGATAAAAATCACGCCGAATTTTATTTATCTCTCTGCAGAAAAAGCGCTGGCCGATTTATTGCGTAACTCTTATCAACCCTTTGACGGTGTACAATTGGCGCAATTGCAGGCAGAAATCACCCGTCTGAATACGCTGCCGGCGTTAAAAGAGAGCCCGATTATTCAGCAAATCCATACAATACAGGCGCTGGGGCAGGGGAATACCGATGAGGCCCACCAGGCAATCAACAGAGGCATCGAATTGCAGATGTCCTGGATGAATTATGTTTTGCTGGGTAAGGTTTATGAAATGCAAGGCAATAATCACCTGGCGGCAGATTCCTATATCACCGCCTTTAATCTTCGTCCTGGAGAAAATACGCTGCATTGGATCAGTAATGCCGTTTTTCACACCTCAATTAACGCCGTCGTTCCCTATCTCAATAACTATACTCAAAGCGAATAACCTTCGATAACACCGCTGACTCAATATATTGAGAGGCGGTGTTATTTATTGTGCCTATTTTGTTAAATTAAATAAATACATCGGTTGGTGATTTATTCTCTGTTGTTCACGTTTGTAGATGAAAAGCAACACATCTATCTTGCTGTTTTTTAGTGATATTTATCTTTTCTTGATGCCGTGTTTAGCTCTTTATTTGTTAATGGAAAACCTCAAGTTATCATTTGTATGATCATGACCGTAATATCACTTTATCTTTAGGACTTTACTGACGCCATTCTTTAGCATCCTGACCATCAAGTCCGGTCATTAGCAAAACTGCATAACGACCTGGACTTATAAGAAATCAAAATCAGGAGAAACTGACCATGGCTTCATCCAAGAAAATCGGGCTTATTGCCTGCACCGGTGTTGTTGCCGGTAATATGATGGGGAGCGGCATTGCATTATTACCCGCGAACCTGGCAAGTCTCGGATCTATCGCTATTTGGGGATGGGTAATATCCATTATTGGTGCGATGTCGCTGGCCTATGTATATGCTCGCCTGGCCACCAAAAATCCTCAACAGGGCGGTCCTATTGCCTACGCGGGTGAAATTTCCCCGGCGTTTGGTTTCCAAACCGGTGTGCTTTATTACCATGCGAACTGGATCGGTAATTTGGCCATCGGCATCACCGCGGTTTCTTATCTTTCTACCTTCTTCCCTGCACTGAATAATCCGGTACCGGCGGGTATTGCCTGTATTGCTATTGTTTGGGTGTTTACCTTTATTAACCTGCTGGGCGGTTCATGGGTCAGTCGTTTGACGACTATGGGCCTGGTATTGGTGCTGATCCCGGTGATTGTGACTGCGACTGCAGGCTGGCATTGGTTCGACGCGGCAACCTATCAGGCTAACTGGAATACCTCCGGTACCACTGATTTCCATGCCGTAATCAAAAGTATCCTGCTGTGCCTGTGGGCGTTTATCGGCGTGGAATCTGCCGCAGTAAGCACCGGCATGGTGAAAAACCCGAAACGTACCGTACCGCTGGCAACCATGCTGGGGACTGCGCTGGCTGGGATCATCTACGTTGCAGCAACTCAGGTCATCAGCGGTATGTATCCTGCGTCTGAGATGGCTGCTTCCGGTGCACCGTTCGCTATCAGCGCCTCTACCATCATGGGTGGCTGGGCTGCGCCAATGGTTTCTGCTTTCACCGCCTTTGCCTGCCTCACTTCACTTGGTTCCTGGATGATGCTGGTTGGTCAAGCCGGGGTACGTGCCGCCAACGACGGTAACTTCCCGAAAGTTTATGGTGAAGTCGATAAAAACGGCGTGCCGAAAAAAGGCCTGCTGCTGGCAAGCTGCAAAATGACTGCGCTGATGGTGCTGATTACGGCCATGAGCTCCGGCGGCGGTAAAGCTTCCGACCTGTTCGGCATGTTGACCGGTATCGCGGTACTGCTGACCATGCTGCCTTACTTCTACTCCTGCGTAGATCTGATCCGCTTCGAAGGTGTCAATATCCGTAACCTGCTGAGCCTGATTGCCTCGGTGCTGGGTTGTGGCTTCTGCTTTATCGCACTGATGGGTGCCGACTCGTTCGAACTGTCCGGTACCTTCATCATCAGCCTGATCATCCTGATGTTCTACGCCCGCAAAATGAATACCCGTCAGACCGCCAAAGCCAACGGTGTAGCCCTCGACGGCAACACGACGGCCAAAGCGCACTAAGCACGTACTGACCCACTTCTTAATTTAGCCCCTTGCAGTAATTGTCACTCGTGATGGCAAGGGGCTCGCTTTACCTGGAGAAATGATTATGAACGTTATAGCTATCATGAACCACATGGGTGTCTACTTTAAAGAAGAGCCTATCCGCGAACTGCACAAAGCATTGGAAAGCCTGGACTTCCGCGTTGTCTATCCTAACGATCGCGAAGACCTGTTAAAGCTGATCGAGAATAATGCACGCTTGTGCGGGGTGATTTTCGACTGGGATAAATACAACCTCGAGTTGTGTGAAGAAATCAGCCAGTTGAATGAATATATGCCGCTGTATGCATTTGCCAATACGCATTCAACCCTGGATGTCAGCCTGAACGATCTGCGCATGCAGGTGCGTTTCTTTGAATATGCGCTGGGTGCGGCTACCGATATCGCTGCCAAGATCAAACAAAACACCGATGAGTACATCGATACCATCCTGCCACCGCTGACCAAAGCGCTGTTCAAATATGTGCGTGAAGGCAAATACACCTTCTGTACTCCAGGCCACATGGGGGGCACCGCCTTCCAGAAAAGCCCGGTCGGTAGCCTGTTCTACGATTTCTTTGGCGCCAACGCCATGAAGTCCGACATTTCTATTTCGGTTTCCGAACTGGGCTCACTGCTGGACCACACCGGTCCGCACAAAGAAGCTGAAGAGTATATTGCCCGCGTATTCAACGCTGAACGCAGCTATATGGTGACTAACGGTACTTCTACCGCCAACAAAATTGTCGGCATGTACTCCGCACCGGCCGGCAGCACCGTATTGATTGACCGTAACTGCCACAAATCGCTGACCCATCTGATGATGATGAGCGATATTACGCCAATCTACTTCCGCCCAACCCGTAATGCTTACGGCATTCTCGGTGGTATCCCGCAGAGTGAGTTTGCCCGTGACACCATCGCCAAACGTGTTAAAGAAACACCAAACGCGACCTGGCCAGTGCATGCGGTAATCACCAACTCTACCTATGACGGTCTGCTGTACAACACCGATCATATTAAGAACGCGCTGGATGTGAAATCTATTCACTTTGACTCCGCCTGGGTGCCTTACACCAATTTCCACCCGATCTACAAAGGCAAATGCGGCATGAGCGGCGGCCGTGTGGAAGGGAAGGTGATTTATGAAACCCAATCCACCCATAAACTGCTGGCGGCATTCTCGCAGGCTTCGATGATCCACGTGAAAGGCGATATCAACGAAGAAACCTTCAACGAAGCCTACATGATGCAAACCACCACTTCACCGCACTACGGTATCGTGGCATCTACCGAAACTGCTGCGGCGATGATGAAAGGCAATGCCGGTAAGCGTTTGATTAACGACTCTATTGAACGTGCTATCAAGTTCCGTAAAGAAATCAAACAGCTGAACGTTGAGTCCGAAGGTTGGTTCTTTGACGTCTGGCAGCCAGAACACATCGATCAGGCTGAATGCTGGCCGCTGAAGTCTGACAACGCCTGGCACGGCTTCAAAAATATCGACGATGAACATATGTATCTCGACCCGATCAAAGTCACTCTCCTGACCCCAGGGATGAGTAAAGAGGGTGAAATGCAGGAGTTTGGTATCCCGGCCAGCCTGGTTGCTAAATACCTGGACGAGCACGGTATCATCGTTGAGAAAACCGGCCCATATAACCTGCTGTTCCTGTTCAGCATCGGTATCGACAAAACCAAAGCCCTCAGCCTGCTGCGCGGCCTGACTGATTTCAAACGTTCGTTCGACCTGAACCTGCGGGTGAAAAACATGCTGCCGTCACTGTACAAAGAGGCGCCTGAGTTTTATGAAAACATGCGCATTCAGGATCTGGCGCAGAACATTCACAACCTGGTGGTTGAGCACAACCTGCCGGATCTGATGTACCGCGCATTTGAAGTGCTGCCAACCCTGGTCATGAACCCGTTCAATGCGTTCCAGAAAGAGCTGCACGGTGAAGTGGAAGAGGTTTATTTGGAAGACATGGTCGGCAAGGTGAATGCCAACATGATCCTGCCATATCCTCCAGGTGTTCCACTGGTGATGCCAGGTGAAATGCTCACCGAAGAAAGCCGTCCGGTACTGGAGTTCCTGCAAATGCTGTGCGAAATCGGCGCACATTATCCGGGCTTCGAAACTGATATCCACGGCGCTTACCGTCAGGCGGATGGACGTTACACCGTGAAGGTGTTGAAAAACGATAAATAACTGAAATAACGGGGAGGCGTTTACGCCTCCCTTTTGTCGTTCACCGACTGATGGGAGAAAACCATGAAAACACCCTCACAGCCGCGCGCAATCTACTATGTCGTAGCCATACAAATTTGGGAATATTTCAGCTTTTACGGCATGCGTGCATTACTTATTCTCTATCTTACTCATCAACTTGGTTATTCCGATAGCCGCGCTATCAGCCTTTATAGCGCCTATGCCTCTCTGGTTTACGTCACGCCGATCCTTGGCGGCCTGCTTGCCGATCGCCTGCTGGGCAACCGCGTTGCGGTAATCGCCGGGGCGGTACTGATGACGCTGGGCCACATTGTCCTCGGTCTGAGCGCCGTCTCGACACATTCACTCTATCTGGCCCTGGCGATCATCATCTGCGGCTACGGCCTGTTCAAATCCAATATCAGCTGCCTGCTGGGCGAGTTATACCAACCGCAAGACTCGCGCCGTGAAGGGGGCTTTTCGCTGCTGTATGCCGCCGGCAACGTGGGGTCGATTCTGGCACCCATCGCTTGTGGGCTGGCGGCAGAGCGTTATGGCTGGCACGTCGGTTTTGCGCTGGCGGGGATCGGCATGCTGGCAGGGCTGGCCATCTTCCTGTTTGGCAGCCGTCATTTCACCCACACACGCGGGGTGGATCGTGCGCAGATGTGCGCCAACACCCTGAAGGTACCGAACTGGGTGTGGCTAAGCGCCATGCTGTTGTTGGCCCCCTTGTTCTTTACCTCGCTGTTTATTTACGGTCTGGCGGGACAATTACTGATGCTGGTGTGTGCTGCTGCGGTGGTAATGGTGGCGCGGATTATGATCCGGGCTACGAGAGAGCAACGCCGTGGACTGTGGCAGATCGTTATGCTGATGCTGCTGGGTACTTTGTTTTGGGCTTTCGCTCAGCAGGGCGGTAGCTCCATCAGCCTGTTTATCGATCACTATGTCGATCGCCAATGGTTTTCCTGGACGGTGCCGACGGCTTTATTCCAGTCAGTTAATGCCTTTGCCGTGATGTTTGGCGGTGTGATGCTGGCCTGGCTTGTACGAGGCAACGGCAGCGGTAGCCGTACGCTGCGCATTTGGGGGAAATTCGCCTTCGGCTTGCTGCTGATAGGCGTCGGTTTCACCCTGATGGCGCTGAATGCCCGCTACGGTCAGGGATCGATGTTCCTGATGATCGCCGGGCTTTCCGTGATGGGGCTGGCCGAATTGTTCATCGACCCGGTCGCCATGGCGCAAATCACCCGGTTGAATATCCCAGGCGCTACCGGGGTACTGACGGGCATCTATATGCTGACCACCGGCTCGATAGCAAATTATCTGGCGGGCATTATCGCGGGGCAAACAGCGGAAGATCCGGCAACCGGAGCGACCGCACAGGCCTACGCGCACCTGTTCTCGCAAATCGGCTGGTGGGCATTGGGTTGTACTGCTGCAGTGATTGCGGTGGTGGCCATGTGGTGGTTGCTGACCGGCCGCCACCTGCGTGCGGTTAATGCTTGATTGATGGTATTGCGGGGGGTAACGTGCAGCTATCTGGACGTTATTAAGCCTAATCAATGAATAGCAATCAATTATCTGGACAGCTAGCCCGTCAGCTGGGAGCGCGCCGGCACTTGCTGGTGGCATTCAGCGGCGGGCTGGATTCCAGCGTACTGCTGCACTTGCTGGTGCAGTTGCGTCAACAGCTGCCGGAGTTGCAGCTACGCGCGGTGCACGTGCACCACGGCCTGAGTTCTTTTGCCGATCGGTGGGTAGAGCACTGTCGCCAACAATGTGCCGCCTGGCAACTGCCATTGGTGGTGCAATATGTGCAGGTTGACGGCCGTCAGGACGGCATCGAAGCCGCGGCCCGGGCGGCGCGCTATTCCGCTTTTGCTGCCACGCTGGCCGTGGATGAAACCTTGCTCACCGCGCAACACCTTGACGATCAATGTGAAACCTTTCTTTTGGCGTTAAAGCGCGGCAGCGGCCCGGCGGGCCTGTCGGCAATGGCTGCGCAAACCTCATTGGGAAATAACGGCTTGTTACGCCCATTGCTGGGCAGTACCCGGCAGCAGTTGGAAGCCTATGCCCAGCAGCATCAGCTCAGTTGGATTGAAGATGACAGTAACCAGGACTCGCGCTTCGATCGCAATTTTCTGCGCCTGCAGGTATTGCCACTGTTGAATCAGCGCTGGCCGCATTTTGCCGCTGCGACGGCTCGTAGTGCCAGCCTGTGTGCTGAGCAAGAGCAACTGTTGAATGAGCTGCTGGCAGAGCAGTTGCACTCGCTGCTCGATGAAGAAAGTGCGCTGGCGATTGACGGTTTGTTGGGATGCTCGCCGGCCCGACGTTTTGCTTTGTTACGCCGTTGGATCGCAGGATGTGGCGCAAGCATGCCCTCACGCGAACAGTTGCAGCGTCTGTGGGACGAAGTGGCGCTCAGCCGTGAAGATGCCGAACCTCAGCTACAGCTGGGGCAATATCAGATCCGCCGTTTCCGTCGGCGCCTATACCTGTTGCCATTGATGGCCGATCTGCGTCAAACCTGCCTGGAGTGGTCGTTGACAGAGCCGCTGATATTGCCGGATGGCCTGGGTGAGCTGGTGAGTGGGGAAGGCGATATTGTCCTGCGCGCTCCGCAGCCACTGCAAAAAGTGAGCGTTCGCTTTAGCGCTCAGGGCAAGCTCCGCATCCTGGGGCGCACGCATTCCCGGCCGATCAAAAAACTGTGGCAAGAGTTGGGTATTCCACCGTGGCAGCGTGAGCGTACTCCTTTGATCTATTATGATGACCAACTTATCGCGGCGCTGGGCGTTTTTGTCAGTGAGGCCGGACAACCCGCCGAGGGGCAGCAACCCCTGCGGCTGCAGTGGCGTAAAAAATAATAAGAGCGTAAGGAGCAATGATGAAATTTGTGAGCGCAATAGCGGTGTTGGTTGGTTTGTGCAGTTTGCCGGCCATGGCGGCGGGGGATGCGGCGGCAGGCAAGGATAAATCCGCCAGTTGCATGGCATGCCACGGCGCCGAAGGGAAGGTCTCGGTGCCAATGTATCCTAATCTGGCTGGGCAAAACGCCATGTACCTGGAGCATGCGCTGCAGGCTTATAAGAAAGGCGAACGTAACGGTGGCCAGGCAGAGGTGATGAAAGCCTATGTTTCAGCGCTGTCCGATGACGATATTGCCGATCTGGCAGCTTACTATGCCAGCCTTAAACCCTAACCAGCCTGAAGCTCTAAATGACGAGGGCAGCCGTTGGGCTGCCCTGTTGGGATGGCGTTACCGAAAAATCAGTCAGACAGGCTGACGACCACGGTACCGATTTCCGGATGACTGAAACTGAGGATGTGATCCAGACGCAAGCTGAGAGCATTGCCGGCCTGATCGATAATCAGATACTCAACGCCCTTGGTAAATTTCAGCTCGGTGGCTTTGCCTTCGAGTTTATCTCCGTCGCGTAACTCCAGCTTCAGTATGTAGTTATGCTGACAGGCGAGTTCCAGGCTTTCATAGTCATCGCAATTGATGGATTGGTACTCATCATTCATCAACATAGTCGCTCACCAATAAGTTAGCGGCAGCAAAAGCCGCCTGTTCCCTAACGGAGGACGGTAGCGCGTTATCCGCAGCAACTTCGTCCAATGCCTTTAATACACATGCTAACGCATCAGGCACGTAGCCGCGATCACCACTGCCGATCTCGGCGTAAAAACGGCGTACTAACTCACAGTATTGTTGCACAGTTTCCTCCCTTAAGAACCTCTGCGTCATCGAAACCCTTTAGCGATGAGGCGCAGGCTCTCGGAGCTTGACTCTATCCTAGACGACTATAGCACAGCTATTCTGGAGTTATTAGCACCTGCGCGCGGCTTTCGCACTGCGCTTTGCCTGGCAGCGGTTGGGCCAAATCAAGTACACTGTCGCCTGATAATTATGAGGTCACCCATGGCGCTGAAAGCTACCATTTATAAAGCCACGGTCAATATCGCTGATATGGATCGTCATTTCTACCACGACGCCACGCTTACCCTGGCCCAACACCCTTCCGAAACCGAACAGCGCATGATGCTGCGCCTGCTGGCCTGGATTTGCCACGCCGACGAGCGCCTGGTATTCACCAAAGGCCTGAGTGCTGAAGATGAACCGGAAATCTGGCAGCGTAATGACCATAACGGGCTGGAAATGTGGATCGAAATGGGTCTGCCTGATGAGAAGCGCATCAAGAAAGCCTGTAATCAGTCTCCGCGAGTGGTGCTTTACGCCTACGGGGAACGTGCCGGCCACGTATGGTGGCAATCGATGCAGAGCAAAGTGGCAAACCACAAAAACCTAAGCATCCGTTTCCTGGATGATGAACAATTAAGCAAGCTGGCGGCCTTGGCCAGCCGTAATATGACGTTGCAGGCCACACTCCAAGAGGGAACTATCTGGCTTTCTGACGCTCAGAATAGTCTGGAAATCCAATTTGCCGAATGGCAACAGGCGCAGGTGTGATCGGTGCTGGAACTGTCGAGAAGCGTTGCCATACCGGATAACGAGCTGGAATTGACGGCGATCCGCGCGCAGGGTGCGGGTGGCCAGCACGTGAACAAAGCCTCAACGGCCATCCATTTGCGCTTTGACATCCGGGCATCCAGCCTGCCAGAGTATTATAAGGAAAGGCTGCTGGCCCTGAATAATCATTTAATTACCGCCGATGGGGTGGTGATTATTAAAGCGCAGGAATATCGCAGCCAGGAATTAAACCGTGAGGCGGCGTTGGCCAGATTGGTGGCGCTGATTCAGCAGGCGATGGTGGTGGAAAAAGCGCGCAGAGCGACCAAGCCCACGAAAGGGGCTAAATTACGTCGGCTGGAAGGCAAAGTACGTAAAGGCGCAACGAAAGCGCTGCGCGGCAAAATCCGCACTTAAGGATACATGGACACAGTAGGAGAATAGCTGTGAAGAAAATAACAATAGCCCTGTTTTTAGCGGCAGGGGCACTCTCATTATTGGGATGTAATAATCAGTATCAGCCAAAGGAACAGCCTCTTCAGGCAATGCAGCAAAGTTATCAGGGCGTGTTGCCTTGTGCAGACTGCGGCGGCCTGGATACTTCGCTGTTCCTGGATGAAGACGGCACTTTCGTGCTGCAGGAAACCTATCGTGATACCAAAGACGGCGACCAGACTTTCGCCGACTACGGTAAGTGGGCACGAACCGCCGATAAGCTGGTGCTGACGGACAGCCGTGGCGACAAACGCTATTTCCGGCCCGCCGGCAAGAGCCTGGAAATGCTGGATCAAAGCGGTGCGATTATCGAGTCCAAATTGAATTATCGTCTGGATCCGGTAGAGAAAGCCTTGCCTAAAACGCCGATGGCGCTGAAAGGCAGCTACACCTACATGGCGGATGCGGCGGTGTTTAAAGACTGCGCCACGGGCAAGACGTTCCCGGTAGACAATACCATTGCGTTGGAACAAGGGTATGCCAAAGCCTATAAAACGCCGGGTGAACCGGTCTTCCTGACGTTGAATGGCCACTTCAGTGTTCAGCCGTCAATGGAAGAAGGGCAGACTGAAAAGGCGCTGGTGCCGGACGGTAAACTCGTTTTCGACCGCAGCAAAAATTGCGACAGCAAATAACGACCATAAAAAAACCCGCCTAGGCGGGTTTTTGCTTTCTGTCTCTGCGGATCAGCGTTTGATCTGCCCCAGCAGGAAATCAACGATTTCGCCGGTTTTGATCATTTGCTTCTCGCCGACACGGCGGTTTTTGTACTCAATCTCTTCGCTGTCGAGGTTACGGTCGCCGATAACGATAGAGTGCGGCACGCCAATCAGTTCCATATCCGCGAACATCACGCCTGGACGTTCTTTACGGTCATCGAGGATCACGTCGATGCCATGGGAACGCAGGGTATTGTACAGCTCTTCCGCCAGCGCCTGCACGCGGAAGGACTTGTGCATATTCATTGGCAGAATGGCGACCTGGAACGGGGCGATAGCATCTGGCCAGATGATGCCGCGATCGTCATGATTCTGTTCGATAGCCGCCGCCACCACGCGAGTGACCCCAATACCGTAGCAGCCCATGGTCAGGACCTGATTACGGCCGTCTTCGCCCTGAACCGTCGCCTTCATTGCTTCAGAGTACTTGGTGCCGAGTTGGAAGATATGGCCGACTTCGATACCGCGTTTGATCAGCAATGTCCCTTTACCGTCCGGGCTGGTATCGCCATCGACCACGTTACGGATATCAGCAACCTGCTGTGGCAGCGGCAAATCACGCTCCCAGTTGATACCGAAATAGTGTTTACCGTCAATGTTGGCACCGGCGCCAAAATCGCTCATCGCTGCGACGCTGCGGTCAGCTACGACCGGAACCTGCAGATTGACCGGGCCGAGTGAACCCGGGCCTGCACCAACGATGGCGCGGATCTCTTCTTCGGTGGCGAAGGTCAGTGGAACGGCAACCTGTGGCAGCTTCTCGGCTTTCACTTCATTCAGTTCGTGATCGCCACGCACCAGCAGAGCAACCAGCTTGTGGCCGCTTTCTTCTTTAGCGCGAACCAGCAGCGTTTTGACCGTTTTCTCGATAGGCAGTTGGAATTGCTCTACCAGCTCGGCGATGGTCTTGGCATTCGGCGTATCTACAATGCGCAGTTCTTCGCTGGCTGCGGCACGTGGCTGAGCCGGGGCAACCGCTTCTGCCAGTTCGATATTGGCAGCAAAGTCGGAACCGGTGGAAAACACGATATCGTCTTCACCGCTGTCGGCCAGTACCTGGAACTCGTGTGAGGCGCTACCGCCGATAGAGCCGGTATCGGCATCCACCGCACGGAAGTCCAGGCCCATGCGGCTGAAGATTTTGCTGTAGGCTTCGTACATCGCATCGTAAGTCGCCTGCAGGGATTCCTGCGAGGTGTGGAACGAGTACGCGTCCTTCATCAGGAATTCACGCGAACGCATCACGCCGAAACGAGGGCGGACTTCATCGCGGAACTTGGTCTGAATCTGGAAGAAGTTCAGCGGAAGTTGCTTGTAAGAGCTGATCTCGTTGCGGATCAGATCGGTGATCACTTCTTCGTGCGTTGGACCCAGTACGAATGGGCGATCGCCGCGATCGACAAAGCGCAGCAGTTCAGGACCGTACTGCTCCCAACGGCCGCTTTCCTGCCACAGATCGGCAGGCTGTACTACCGGCATGCAAACTTCGATCGCGTTAGCATTGTTCATTTCTTCGCGAACGATGTTTTCAACCTTTTTCAGAACGCGCAGGCCGGTAGGCAACCAGGTATAAAGACCGGAGGCAAGCTTGCGAATCATCCCGGCGCGCAGCATCAGCTGGTGGCTGATCACTTCGGCATCGGCAGGTGTCTCCTTCAGAGTGGAGAGCAGATATTGGCTAGTACGCATGGTGTTTTGGTTCCGTTAGAACTGCAAATTGCAACCGGCTGCCAGTAGTAGGGCAGCCAAAATTTTCGAAAGTGATTTAGTTTACCAGTGCGAGCAGGTTGTCAAAAGAGAGACGGTGGAATTTTAACGCAGGTCGAGTGACAACACCTCGGTTTGCTGATCCACCACCCGCCAGCGCACGTTGAAATCCAGCAGCCAGACGGCATAATCCCGTTCCGCCTGTTGCCCCTTGCGGTAAGCCGGACGCGGATCCTGAGCCAGCACCTGAGTGATAAACCGACGTAGCTGCGGATAACGCTGCTGATGTTGCAGCAACTGCTGTTCCGCCTCGGCAGTAAAGCTCACCGGCATATCGCCGGCTGGTGCGGCTTGGGCAAATCCGGCGCGTGCCTGCGGCTGGCTTTCGGCAAACGGCAGGTAAGGTTTGATATCCACCACCGGCGTGCCGTCAACCAGATCCAGGCTGCCTAATTCCAGTACTACCTCAGCGCCTTGAATGCGCACGCCTTTTAATTCGATCAGCGACATGCCTAACGGGTTGGGGCGAAAGGTCGAGCGGGTTGCGAAGACGCCCATCCGGGCATTACCGCCCAGACGAGGAGGGCGAACGGTTGGCCGCCAGCCACCTTCCAGGGTTTGATGGAAAATGAACATTACCCAAAGATGGCTGAAGTCGCTAAGGCCGCGTATTGCTTCCGGCTGGTTATAAGGAGGCAGCAGCACCAGTTCGCCGCCACCGTCTTCGACTAACCCCGGCTGGCGGGGTACGGCGAATTTTTCTTTATACGGTGAACGAATAGTGCCGATCTGATTGAAAACAAACTCGGTCATTTGGACGAAACGTTAAGCGCAGAGCCCTGGCAAATGGCCTGTTGGTAACAGCCGGCAACGCCGCTGACAATCTGGCAGTCATGCAGCAGAACGGCATTGGCCTTCATGTAGGACGCGCGAATTTGCATACGCTTACGGGCGGTGGCCAGATTGGGTGGGGAATCCTGTACTGTCGTCTGGCAAGATTCGCCGGAGACTTCACCCAGATCGCGGAATGGCTTACCTACTAATTCTTCTGCACTTTTGTACAGTTTAACCGGTGCCGGACGTGCTGCTGGCGTGGTTTTTGCTGGTGTGGTCGAGACCGGTTTGCTGGTGCTGCTTGTTGAAGGTGGCGCGAAACGCTGCGACGAACACCCTGCAAGCGCGAGCGCTAACAAACAGAGAGGTAAAGCACGCATTGAGATTCCTCTGCCTTGATGGAATATGTGAGTGGCGCTATTGAAGCAATCTATGGTGGAAATAACAAGACGGGCCGGAGCCCGTCTAGATTTCTGACAAACACCCGAAAAACGTGGTTTTCGGGTGTTTGGGGTAATGCAGAGAATATAATCCTTTGTTTTTATTAGTACTAAATGGTTGCATTAGTCGCAAAGGATTTTATTAACAGTGTCTGACGGGCCGGAGCCCGTCTTGCAATTATAGGAATAAATTCGGTAATTAATGATTACCAGCCTTTAACTGCACCACCGTTAAAGATTTTGTTGGCTGCTTCGTTCACTTCGTCAGACTGATAGGCCTGAACGAATTTCTTCACGTTTTCCGCGTCTTTATTGTCTTCGCGGGCAACCAGCAGGTTCACGTAAGGTGAATCTTTATCTTCAACAAACAGGCCGTCTTTTGCCGGTGTCAGGCCAATCTGGCTGGCGTAAGTGGTGTTGATCACCGCCAGCGCGATTTGCTGATCGTCCAGCGAGCGTGGCAGTTGCGGCGCTTCCAGCTCGACCAGCTTCAGGTTTTTCGGGTTTTCAGTCACGTCCAGAACGGTTGGCAGCAGGCCAACACCGTCTTTCAGTTTGATCAGGTTAACCTTCTGCAGCAGCAGCAGGGAGCGGCCCAGATTGGTTGGATCGTTTGGCAGCGCAACCTGAGAACCGTCTTTCAGTTCGTCCAGAGATTTGATCTTCTTGGAGTAACCGGCAATCGGGTAAACGAAGGTGTTGCCGACCGGTACCAACTTGTAGCCGCGATCTTTGATCTGCTGATCCAGATACGGTTTGTGCTGGAAGGCGTTCAAATCGATGTCGCCTTTACTCAGTGCTTCGTTCGGTAGCACGTAGTCGTTGAAGGTCACCAGTTCGACGTCCAGACCGTATTTTTCTTTCGCCACTTTTTGCGCGATTTCAGCAACCTGCTGCTCAGCACCGACAATGACGCCGATTTTGATATGGTTCGGATCTTTTTCTTCCTGACCGCAGCCTGCCAGAGCCAGAGTACCGATCAGTGCGCCGATTGCCGCGATGGATTTAAATTTTAACGACATATCCCTTCCTCATTAGACTCGCATTTGAAATACGCTGTGTGAGCGCAGTTGCTGTAAAAACTATTTATGGGTGACGGCTTTGACGATCCGATCACCACAGAACTGAATCAGATAGACCAGCACCACCAGTAATACTAATACGGTATTCATTACTGTGGCGTTATAACCTATATAACCATACTGATAACCGATCTGGCCCAGCCCGCCGGCACCTACCGCACCGCCCATGGCGGAATAACCCACCAACGTGATCAAGGTAATGGTGGCAGCGTTGACCAGGCCCGGTAGGGCTTCCGGCAAAAGTACCTTTTTGATGATTTGCATCGGGGTAGCGCCCATTGCGCGGGCAGCTTCCACCAGGCCAGAAGGGATCTCCAGCAGGGCATTTTCTACCATACGGGCGATAAAGGGCGCTGCGCCGACCGTCAGCGGCACGATAGCCGCCTGCAGGCCGATAGAGGTACCGACGATCATCCGCGTAAAGGGAATCATCCACACCAGCAGGATAATGAACGGAATGGAACGGAACACGTTCACTAACCCGGACAGCGTCCTGTATAGCGTATTGTTGGCGGCGATTTGCCCCGGGCGAGTCACATACAACAGCACACCAACCGGCAAGCCAAGTACGAAACCGAAGAAGCCGGAGACAAAGGTCATCATGACGGTTTCCCACACGCCGCGCGCCATTAGCCAAATCATTGCCTCAGACATAACCCAGAACCTCTACTTTTACCTGATTTTCCTGCAGGAACTTAATCGTTGCCAGCGCATCTTCATCGCTGCCGTGCAGCTCTGCCAGCATCACGCCGAATTTAACGCCGCCGGCGTAATCCATCTGGGCGCTGATGATATTGTTGTTGACGTTGAAACGGCGAGCCGCTTCTGACAGCAGCGGCGCATCAACGGACTGGCCGGTGAATTCCAAACGCAACAGCGGCTGACGGCCACCGCTGCGTTCCGGAGCCAGACGCTTGGCATAATCATCGGGGATATCCAGATGCAATGTGGATTGAATGAACTGCTGGGCCAACGGCGTTTTCGGATGAGAGAACACTTCGCTGACGCTGTCTTTTTCAATCAACTGCCCCTGGCTGATGACCGCAACCTGATCGCAGATGCGTTTCACCACGTCCATTTCATGGGTGATCAACAGGATGGTCAGGCCGAGACGACGATTAATGTCTTTCAGCAGTTCCAGAATGGAACGGGTAGTGGCTGGATCCAATGCGCTGGTGGCTTCGTCACACAGCAGGACTTTCGGTTGGCTTGCCAGCGCACGGGCAATCGCCACGCGTTGCTTCTGGCCGCCGGACAGATTGGCCGGGTAGGCGTCGTGTTTGTCCGACAACCCGACCAGTTCCAGCAATTCGGTTACGCGCTTTTTGATTTCAGCCCGTGGGGTGTTGTCCAGCTCCAGCGGCAGCGCAACGTTGCCAAATACCGTGCGGGAAGAAAGCAGGTTGAAGTGTTGGAAGATCATGCCGATTTGGCGGCGTGCGCGTGTCAGTTCGCTTTCAGACAGCGAGGTCAGATCCTGTCCGTCAACCAACACCTGGCCGGAAGTCGGGCGCTCAAGCATGTTGGCGCAGCGGATCAGCGTACTTTTACCGGCGCCTGATGCACCGATAACGCCATAAATTTGCCCGGCAGGGACGTGAAGAGTCACGTCAGAGAGCGCGCTAATGGTGCGCGAACCCTGCTGGAACACTTTGGTGATGTTAGAAAGTTTAATCATATTCTTCTTATTTTAGCGTGGTTGCCCGTGGCTAGATAAAAGTAAACCTTGGCGTGGACCAAGGTATAAATCAGATGTTAAGGCGTCTAGACGTCTAAGTCAACGATCAACGCTGTTCTCTGCCGTTCTCAGTACCGGGTAAAACATGCGATACTGTCCGGGTTTTCAGGCCCTCAGGAGCAAACCGGTGACACAAAGCGTTCCAGCAATTTTCCTCGATCGTGACGGCACGATTAATGTCGATCATGGCTACGTCCATGAAATCGATAATTTCCACTTTATAGATGGCGTGATCGACGCCTGTCGCGAACTTAAAAAGATGGGCTTTGCTTTAGTATTGGTGACCAACCAGTCTGGCATTGCGCGTGGCAAGTTCAGCGAAGACCAATTTATGTACCTGACGGAGTGGATGGATTGGTCGCTGGCCGATCGCGATGTTGACCTGGACGGTATCTATTTCTGTCCGCATCATCCTGAAGCAGCAATAGAAGAGTACCGCCAGACATGCGACTGCCGTAAACCTGAGCCGGGCATGCTGTTGCAAGCGCAGCAAGAATTGAACATTGATATGGCCGCTTCTTATATGGTGGGTGACAAACCGGAAGATATGCAGGCGGCAATAGCGGCAGGTGTCGGTACTAAAGTTCTGGTGCGCACCGGTAAGCCGGTCACTGAACAAGGTGAGAAACTGGCGGATTGGGTGCTAAATAGCCTGGCAGACCTGCCAGAAGCCATCAAAAAGCGGGTTTAATAGACGTTGTGCATGAATAGTGAGCTGTCAGATAAAAAGTGAATATTAATCCTTGTCATTCTGAACCGGCTCCCTATAATGCGCCTCCATCGACACGGAACATGTGAACAACTTCACAGAGTCT